>Ga0181612_123145_pt1 | contig 35551 bp, 30 predicted proteins | sample HoacroProtozoa21_FD_119630 | JGI IMG/M metagenome (GOLD analysis project Ga0181612, IMG submission 119630) | Hoatzin crop microbial communities from Cojedes, Venezuel. Combined Assembly of Gp0051906, Gp0051904, Gp0051908 | reverse complement strand
TTCTGGTTCCTGCTGGGCGCCGGCGTGGTGATGGTACTCACGCTGTTTTTCTCGCGCGATGCCATGCGCGTCTCGCAAACCGAGCTCACCCTGGCGTCGCAGCAAGATGAGGACAACCGCTTCGGCTCGTCGCTCTTCTCGCGACTGCTCGTGCGCTCGGCCGTCAACCTCAACAACTACTACCTGCGCGTGATGCCTAACAGCCTCATCGATGCCATCAATCGCCGCTTCATCCCCTTGAGCGCCGAGGAACGCGGCACCGCCAACTATGACAAAATCCGCGCCGTGGTCAACCTCGCCTGCTCGGCCATCCTCATCTGCATCGGCACCTCGTTCCAGCTGCCGCTCTCGACCACCTACGTCGTGTTCATGGTCGCCATGGGAGCCTCGCTCGCCGACCGAGCCTGGGGCCGCGACAGCGCCGTTTACCGCATCACCGGCGTGATGGTGGTGGTGATGGGCTGGTTTGTCACTGGCATTGTGGCCACGGCGGTAGCCTTCGCAGTGACGCTGTTCCTCGTGTGGGGCGGCGGTTGGGCGCTGGCAGCCATGGTACTACTCAGTGCCGCCCTGCTGTGCCGCGAGTTCCTCGTCCCCCACGACAAGGAGGATGAACCCGCCATGAGCAATGACCCACTAGTGAGCGCCGACGACACCCCGAGCGACGTGATGCTCCACTGCTCGCAGATGGTGTGCAACACCATGGCGCAAGTCTCGCAGGTCTACAACCACACCCTCGTCGCCCTGTTCACCGAGAACCGCCGCGCCCTGCGCGAGGCCGTCCAGCAAAGCGAACAGATGTACCAACTGGCCAATCAACGCAAATACTCCATCGTGGGCACCCTCAAGCAGATTGCCCAGCACGACATCGCCACCGGCCATTTCTACGTCTACGTGGTCGACTACCTGAGCGAGGTCACCAAAGCCCTGCTGCACTGCACCCGACCAGCCTACGAGCACATCAACAACAACCACCGCGGCCTCACCGGTCCACAAATCATGGCGCTGAAGAGTCTGAACGACGACGTCGACGACGTGTTTGCCCGCATCAGCGATGCCATCAAGCGCGACGACTTCTCGTCACTCGACGACGTGATGGTGATGCGCGACAACCTGTTTGACCACATCGCCCACATCGTCGACGAGCAAATCACCCGCCTGCAGCAACCCAACGGCGACAACCCTCGCAGTTGCCTGCTCTTCCTCAACCTCCTCAACGAAACCAAAACCATGGTCCTGCAAGCCCGCAACCTCTTCAAAGCACAAGCATACTTCCTAAGGAGTGTTGAGAGTTGAGAGACGAGAGTTGAGTTGAAGCGCGTTCCGCGCTAAAGGACCTCACGCAGACTACGCTGGCCAGGCAGACTAATTAAATCTTTCTCATCTTCTCGCGTCTGCTAGAGTCAGCGTAGTTCTGCGTTTTTGGTTTTAAAAAAACATAATTATTGTGGTAATTGAGCAAGATTGCGTAAATTTGCGGGTTGAACCGCAAACTGGACTTTGCGGCAACCATTTTTATTCGATTTTAAGCATCACCACGATAAGATATTATGGCAAAACAAGAAGACGTTTTCAAGAAAATTGTATCACATGCCAAGGAATATGGCTTTGTGTTCCCCTCAAGTGAAATCTACGACGGACTGGGCGCTGTCTACGACTATGGTCAAAACGGCGTCGAGCTCAAAAACAATATCAAGCGCTACTGGTGGGAAGCCATGACGCTGCTCCACGAGAACATCGTGGGCATCGATAGCGCCATCTTCATGCACCCCACCATCTGGAAAGCATCGGGACACGTCGACGCTTTCAACGACCCCCTCATCGACAACCGCGATAGCAAAAAACGCTACCGCGCCGATGTCCTCATCGAGGATGAAATCGCCAAGATTGACGACAAAATCAACAAGGAAGTGGCTAAGGCTGCCAAGCGCTTCGGCGACAAGTTCGACGAAACGATGTTCCGCCAGACCAACCCCCGCGTCCTCGAGCATCAAAAGCAACGCGACGAGCTCCACAGCCGCTACGAGCGCGCTATGAACGCCAACGACTTGGCCGAGCTCAAACAAATCATCCTCGACTACGAAATCGTTGACCCCGTCTCGGGCACCAAGAACTGGACCGACGTGCGCCAGTTCAACCTCATGTTCAAGACCCAAATGGGTTCGAGCGCCGACTCGACCATGGACGTCTACCTGCGCCCCGAGACCGCGCAAGGCATCTTTGTGAACTTCCTCAACGTCCAGAAGACCGGCCGCATGCGCATCCCCTTCGGCATCGCACAAATCGGCAAGGCCTTCCGCAACGAGATTGTGGCACGCCAGTTCATCTTCCGCATGCGCGAGTTCGAGCAAATGGAGATGCAATTCTTCGTGCGCCCCGGCGAGGAACTCAAGTGGTTTGACTACTGGCGCACGCAACGCCTCGCCTGGCACAAGGCACTGGGCATGGGCGACGAGAAATACCGCTTCCACGACCACGAGAAACTCGCCCACTATGCCAACGCTGCCACCGACATCGAGTTCCTCATGCCCTTCGGTTTCAAGGAGGTAGAAGGCATCCATAGCCGCACCAACTTCGACCTGAGCCAGCACGAGAAATTCTCGGGCAAGCGCATCCAGTATTTCGACCCCGAACTCAACCAGAGCTACACACCCTACGTCATCGAGACCTCGATTGGCGTCGACCGCATGTTCCTCTCGGTGATGTGCTCCAGCTACGAGGAGCAGCAACTCGAGGGCGGCGACACACGCGTGGTGCTCCACCTGCCCCGCCAGCTCGCACCCATCAAGTGCGCCATCCTGCCGCTCGTCAAGAAAGACGGACTGCCCGAAAAAGCCCGCGAAATCATGGACGTTCTCAAGTTCGACTTCGCTTGCCACTACGAGGACAAGGACTCGGTGGGTAAGCGCTACCGCCGTCAAGACGCCATCGGTACCCCCTACTGCATCACCGTCGACGGACAGACACTCGAGGACAACACCGTCACCCTGCGCGACCGCGACACCATGCAGCAAGAGCGCGTGGCCATCGACGCACTGCCCGGCATCATCGGCCAGGCTTGCAACCTCAACACGTTGCTCAAGAAATTAATGTAAAAGCGACATTCATCCCCCTCCATTTTATTCATAATGAAGCATTTCCCGTTATTTTTACTCCTTGCCGTGAGCCTTAGCATCCTCACTTCGTGCTTGGACAACTCGGTCGAGGACAAGTATAAAGACAGGCGTAACGCCAACCTGGCATGGTTTGAGGAACAACGTAGCCTCACCGTCGACGGCAAGACCTTCTACACCGAAGTCACCGCCCCCTGGGACCCCAGCGGCGTGATTTTGATGCACTGGTTCAACGACACCATGCTCACCAAGGACAACCTCAAGCCCCTCTACACCTCGACAGTCGACGTCATTTACCGCGGCGTCATCTACGACGGCACTCCCTTTGACTCGTCCTACCTGAGCACATCGCCCGGCGACAGCATCTTCCGCACCACCGTCAACTCAGTCGTTGAAGGCTGGTCGCTCGCACTGACCAACATGCACGTGGGCGACAGCTGCCGCATCGTCGTTCCCTACACCATGGGCTACGGCTCCTACGACATGGGCACCATCCTCCAGCCCTACTCCATGCTCCAGTTCGACCTCAAACTCGTCGACATCTACGCCTACAAAACCAACCAATAATCCCCTCCCCTCTCCCCCTAAACCTGCGCGGACTCCCCTCGAGCCCGCGCTCTTGTTTATATAAGAGAATAAAAAAGTCCGCGCTGGTCCGCGCGAGGAAATCACTAGCTAATTATATTAGTCTGCGCAGTCTGCGTAAGTCTGCGCGAATTAAACCAACAGCGCGGCACGCGCTTCCTCTTCACTCTTCAAACCTTGTGCAAGGTGAGCGCAGACCGAGCTTGCTCGAGTTTGCCGAACCGCAGCCAAGGTTCAACGAAGTTACTCTTCACTCTTCACTCTTCACTCTTCACTCTGAAAAAGAGGTGTGCGTGACATCGCGTCAAACACACCTCGCACTTGAGAATTACTGCTAAATGATATTACGTTAATCAAGTTCGGTTTTAACTTGATGCGCTGCAACTCGTGCAACGCCGTATGCGTATTGAATATCGGTTCTGAATAAATATGTGCAAAAGTACTATTTTCAGTGATATTCTACCACAAAAAATAAAATAAAAAACATCAAAAAACGAAACAACACCCACAAAAATCGCATTTTTAACACAATCGCAACATTCCTGCCGCCTAAATTCCACTACATCTCCACCATCCCCCACCCCATCAATTTAACTTCACGCCCTTGGAACAGATGCCGTTGCATCACCTCCACCTTTTCGCGCAGGCGCTTAGGATTATATTTCGAGGCATTGCGCTTCACTTCGATGGCTTCGACCTCACCCTCAAGCGTTTCGGCAACGATATCAATCTCAAATTCATCGGCTTTCCCTCGAGCGTTCGTGCCTCGTGAGCGCCACCAGCCGCCAATCTGCTTATAACGATGCGACTCCATCATCTTCTGCCTAAACCAGCGCTCAAGCGCGATGCCCGAAAACGTTGCATAATCATCGGTCATGATTTTCTCTAACGCAGGCATGTTCTGCAACTCAATGAGCGAGGCATAGCGATAGACATAGCGAAACCAAAATCTGAAAAAGTTGTCACTAATCTCAAATCTAACCGTTTGACTACCAGGCTTAGCCCCAATGGGACGCTTCTTCTTGATGATGCCATATTTCTCCTCGAGAATCCTCAGCTGCCCTCCCAGATTTTTCATCCCGATGGCCGCCTCGATTTCGCTTTGTGTCACGTCGCCATGCGCAATCTGGTCGAGGATGCTGAAATAGGTGCCATATTGCTTGCCAAACTCCTGAATGAGAATCTTGTTGCCCTCGTCGATGAAGAAACTGTCGCCACTCGAGCACACATAGTGTATCATCTTCTTCACACTGGTGCACCGGTTGTTCATGAGCAACTCGATGTAGCGCGGCACACCGCCCGTGATTGTCCACAGCGCAAGCAGGTCCTCGTTGGTGTAGCCAGACTTGTAGTCCCCTAAGATTTCGCGCATCGTGGCGGTACTGAATGGTTGCAGCTTCATCGTGCAGTCGGCGCGCCCAAAGAGCGGCTCGTGCTCGTCCTTGAATATTTTTTCCATGAGACTGAATATGCTGCCCGAAACAATCAAGCACACATGCGTTGACGTCTTGTAACGGTCCCACAACTCCTGAATGTCACCAAACACGTCCGCGTTCACGTTGTCAAATTCCTGAAATTCATCGATAAAGAGCGTGAACCGCTTGCGCTTACCCACCTCCATGAGCAACTGAAATAGTTCACGGAACGTTGTGATTCCCTCAGGGACAAATTCGCCAAGTTTGTCGCGAACCTCAGCGGCAAACGTGCGCACCAACGCCGTTTCGGTCTTGCGTCCCACAAAGAAATAGAGCCCCGGCGCCTCGACCGCGGTCTGTTGCATAAAGTGATACACAAGGCTCGTCTTACCCACACGACGCCGTCCCGTGAGCACCACAAACCGCGAATAATCCTCGAAAGACTGCCGTTGCATATCCTCGAGCCTCGCTATTTCCTCCTGTCGATCATAAAATTTATACATATATTTTTATCGCTGTAAATTTTACCGTCATAAAATTTCGCCACAAAAATACCACTTTTCCCCCACCCCACAAAATATCCCCCCAAAAAAATCCACATTTCTCCCCATCTTCATCCCCTCCTCCACCAGAAAATAATTCGAGGCTTGGCATCCAAAAAAGACTTGGCACCCAAAACAATGAAGCCGTGGCTTGGCACCCAAAAAGACTTGGCACCCAAAAATAAAGAAACTTTGACCCAGTGTCCGTTTTTTGGGTGCCAAGTCTCTACCGCCTGATGCCTAAAACCTAACGCCTGATAAAAGATACGGAAACTTCGTCGAAGACGAAAAACGGAATTAACCCCAGGCTATAGAAGCGAACGCAGTGAGCAGAAGAGCCTGGGGTAAAGCTACATCTATAGTGGCTCCTCGAAGAGGCGCACCACCGTTCTTTCCATTTGTATCGATGGTACTTCGAGAAATACTGGGAAAAGTGGGTAGCACCACCAAATCACCAAAAATATACTAAAATCGGTGACTTCACTCACCAAAAATATACTAAATTTGGTGATTTGAAAAAAAATATTTAACTTTGCAGCACATAATAACTAACTGAAATGTTATGATTCCAAGGCATTTAAAAGCGCTCATCAACGACGACAAGAGCATGCGCAAGATTAGTTTAATCCTCGGGCCGCGACAAGTGGGAAAAACCACGCTACTCGAGGATATGAAGCAGGGCTACAATCGTGTGCTGTCGCTCAACTGCGACAATGCCGATGAGGCGCAACTCCTGGTCGACAAATCATCAACCTCGTTGCGGGCCATGCTCGATGGTTACGACATGGTACAAATCGACGAGGCTCAACGCATGCGCGACATCGGGCTCATTCTCAAGAAAATAGGCGACCTACATTTACCCGCCACCATCATGGTCACAGGGTCATCGTCGCTCGAACTAGCCCGAGGAATCTATGATTCAGCCGTGGGGCGCGTGTGGAATTACACCATGTACCCCATTTCGCTTTCGGAACTTGCCGATGCCAATGGCCCCGTCGAAGAAACGCTGCAACTTGAGCGCCGTCTAATCTACGGCCTTTACCCCGAGGTCGTGATGCATCCCGAGAAAGAGCAACAAGTCCTGCTACAAATCTATAACCAATACCTCTACCGCGACATTCTTGCCTTTCAAGGATTAAAAAAGCCCGAGGTGCTACTACGACTCGTGCAGACGCTCGCGCTGCAAGTTGGCAGTGAGGTGTCGTTTAATGAACTCGCGCGCGAGCTGGGCATCGACAAAGTCACCATCGAGCGATACATCGATTTACTCGAGAAATGCTTCATCGTGTTCCGCCTGTCGTCTTACAGCCGCAACATGCGCAACGAGATTAAGAAAGGAAAGAAAATCTATTTTTACGACAATGGCATCCGCAATGCTGCAATCGGCTTGTTTTCACCGCCTAACCTGCGCAACGACGTGGGTGCCTTGTGGGAGAATTTGATGGTGAGCGAGCGAATCAAACGCAATCATTACGCCCGTGCCGTTGGCAATCTATATTTCTGGCGGACAACCGATAATCGGCCACAAGAAGTCGACCTCATTGAGGAGCGAAATGGTGAAATCTACGCCTACGAAATGAAGTGGAAACCAGGAAAACGCGTCAACATCCCTTCCCTCCTATCCACCAACTACAAAGTTGCTCATTTCGAAGTCATCACCCCCAACAACTTTTGGCCCTTTGTGCGCCCATAAACAACCTCACCTCCCACCAAAATCACCAAAAATATACTAAAATTGGTGACTTCACTCACCAAAAATATACTAAATTTGGTGATTTGGTGCAATTTCCTGTCTTATAGAAGCACTCTCTAACGCCACAGATTGCGCACAAAAAGTCCGCGCTGGTCTGCGCTGGTCTGCGTGCAAAAATTCTATACGCTGGTCTGCGTGCAAAAATTCTCTGCGCAAGCCAATAGCGCGGAACGCGCTTACTCTCCACTCTTCACTCTCCACTCTCCACTCTGTTATTGTCTCCCAGGATGCTGTGGTAGCGAGAGGGGTCGCGGATGATGTCGAGGGCGGTGTTATAGTCGGGGTTGCGGTGGTTGACGATGACGCTGTAGGCACCGGGCTCGCTGTAGACGTCGCGGGCAACAAAGGCGCGGGCAATCGTGGTGATGAGGCGCTCGCTGGTGCGATATTTCTCGGCGTCGTAGTGCACCTTGTCCTTCTCGCCCATGTCGATGAGGCGTTGCATGTCGGCCTCGGTGAAGCGGAAGTTGCGGTCGAAATCGTGAACCGTCTTGTAGCGAGCCTTCAGGTCGCTGCGGTGCTCGTCGACGTAGCTGATGGCAAACTGGTTGATGATGCCCTTAGCCACCAAGTCGCGGTAGTAGGTGCTGTATTCGCTCGTGTCGAGCGGCACAAACACATCGGGGATGATGCCACCACCGCCATAGACGGTGCGTGCCGTGCGCAACGTGTGCGTCTTGAGCGAGTCCACCACGTGGATGCTGTCCTGGTGGTAGAGTTCGCCATCCTTTACGCGTTCCGATAGGTCGTCCTCGTAGGCCTTGCGCTCACCCATCTTGTAAGCCTTCTGGATGCAACGGCCCGCGGGCGTGTAGTAACGCGCCACGGTGAGCCTAATCATCGAGCCATCCTGGAAATGGAAGGGACGTTGCACCAGACCCTTGCCAAACGACCGGCGACCCACCACGGGAGCACGGTCCCAGTCCTGCATGGCCCCCGCAAAAATCTCGGCTGCCGACGCCGAATACTGGTTCACCATCACCACAATGGGCAGGTTGCGGTACTTCCCACGGCCCAGTCCTTGCTCGGCGGCATGAGCCTCGCTGCGTGGCAATCGGTCGCCCTGCGTGTAGACGATGAGTTGGCCCGGGTTGAGGAACTCGTTACACATCTCGATGGCAGCGTTCAGGTAGCCGCCACCGTTGTCGCTCAGGTCGATGATGAGGCGGCGCATGCCCAGCTTCTCAAGCTTCTCGATGTTCTCGACCATCTCCTCGCATGTGCGTGTGCCGAAGCGCGAGATGCGCATGTAGCCCACCGTGTCGTCGACCATGTAGCTGGCGTCGATGCTATTGACGGGAATCTTGTCGCGCGTGATGCGGAAGGTGATGAGCTCGGGCACGCCACGGCGCTTCACTTGCACAGTGACCTTGGTGCCCTTCTTACCACGCAGCCGCTTCATGATGGCTGTGTTTTTCATCTTCACGCCCGCGATGCTGGTGTCGTTGACGGTCACGATGCGGTCGCCCGCGAGGATGCCCACGCGCTCGCTGGGGCCACCGGGCACAGTTTGAATCACATAGAGCGTGTCCTGCTTCATGTTGAACTGCACGCCGATGCCGCTAAACTCGCCCTGCAGCGGTTCCTCGAGCTCGCGCGTTTCGCTGGCGTCGGTATAGGACGAGTGCGGGTCGAGCTGCTCAAGCATTCCCTTGATGGCACCCTCCACGAGTTTGTTCTCGTTCACGGTGTCGACATAGAATTGCTGGATGGCATATTGCGCGTTGAGCAACTTATTGAGCGCCGGCGACATCCCTTGCGCCAGCATCATGGGAGCAGCGGCAACTAGCGCCGCGATGGTAAGAATTTTCTTCATCAATATATAATAATGTGTAAAGTCGTGTGAATGTTGATGGCGTTAACGGCCGCGCCACTCGGCAGGAATCAAGGCGGGGTCGACGTGCTCGGGCAGATAGCCGGTCACATCGCGGTGATAGCTCACCAGTTCGCGCACGATGCTCGAACTGATGTGGCTGTGCTCGGGCAGCGTGTAGAGCAGCACCGTCTCGATGCCCGACAAGCCGCGGTTGACCTCGGCCATGTGCATCTCGTTTTCAAAATCTTGAATCATGCGCACGCCGCGCAGGAAGAATGTGGCACCATGCTCGCGTGCCACGTCCACCGTGAGCCCCGTGTAGCTAATCACCTGCACCCGTTCCTCGCCCTCAAACGCCGAGCGGATGAAGGCAACGCGCTCATCTACAGGCTGGAACGGCCGTTTTGCAACATTCACGCCCACAGCCACAATGATGCGGTCAAACAGCGGCAACGCACGCCGCACAATCGACTCGTGACCCCGCGTAAAGGGGTCAAACGAGCCCGGAAACAGCGCAATGCGCAGCGGCTTGTTGTTATCTAATTCGTTAGTACTCATGTCGTTCTACTATTTTCACTGATTAATGGACGGTGATATCCTCGTCGTCCTCAATCACCAGGTTGTCGATGATAAAGTTCTGGCGCTCCATCGTGTTCTTGCCCATGAAGAACGCCAGCATGTTGTTCACAGCGTCTTCCTTGCGCAGTTGAACGCGGTCGAGGCGCATCTCGGGACCGATGAAGTCCTTGAACTCGTCGGGCGAAATTTCACCCAATCCTTTAAATCGCGTGATTTCGGCGTTATCGCCCAGTGCGTTGATGGCGTTGACACGCTCCTCATCGGTGTAGCAATAGTAAGCCTCGACGCGTTGCTCGGTGGCAGCCTTGCCCGACGAACGCTGCTTGCGCTTCGACTCCTTACGGTTGCGCACGCGGAACAGCGGCGTCTGCAAGATGTAGAGGTGGCCCGTCTTGATGAGCTCGGGATAGAACTGCAGGAAATAGGTGAGCATGAGCAAGCGGATGTGCATGCCATCGACATCGGCATCGGTCGCGATGATGACCTTGTTGTAGCGCAGTCCGTCGATGCCATCGTCGATGTTGAGCGCCGCCTGCAGCAGGCCGAACTCGAGGTTCTGGTACACCTTCTTGGGGTCGAGCCCAAAGGTGTTGAGCGGCTTTCCGCGCAACGAGAACACGGCTTGCGTCTCCACGTCGCGTATCTTGGTAATCGAGCCGCTCGCCGAGAGGCCCTCGGTGATGAAAATCGAACTCTCGTCGCGACGGTCGTTGCCCTTGGGCGCACGCGAGTCGTTGAAGTGAACGCGGCAGTCGCGCAGCTTGTCGTTGTGCAACGCCGCCTTCTTGTTGCGCTCGCGCACCTGCTTGGTCACGCCCGCAATAGCCTTGCGCTCCTTCTCGTTTTCCTGGATGCGCTTGAGCAGCACCTCGGCCGTGGCTGGCGTCTTGTGCAGGTAGTCGTCGAGTTGCTTCTTGATGAAGTCGTTGATAAACTTATAGATGGTGGGGCCGTCTTTCCACATGTTGCTGCTGCCCAACTTAATCTTAGTTTGCGACTCAAACACTGGCTCCTCGACCTTGATGCTAATGGCTGCCACAATGCCGCCACGGATGTCGCTGTACTCAAAGTTCTTGCCATAGAACTCCTTGATAGTGCGCGAGATAGCCTCGCGGAAGGCACTTTGATGCGTACCGCCCTGCGTGGTGTGCTGGCCGTTGACAAACGAGTAGAATTCCTCGCCATTCTGCGCAGCGTGGGTGATGACGACCTCGATGTCGTCGGCCACAAAGTGCATGAACGGGTAGAGCGGCTCGTTGGTCATGTTTTCCTTGAGCAGGTCGACCAAGCCGTTGCGCGAGTGATAGCGCTTGCCATTGAAAAAGAGCGACAATCCGGTGTTGAGGAACGAGTAGTTCTTCACCATCGTTTCGATGATGTCGTCGTTGTAGGCATAGTTGCGGAAAATCGTGTCGTCGGGCGTGAAGCGCACCAGCGTTCCGTTCTCCTCCCCCTCGTCGGCGGGCACAATCCCCGTTTCCTCGGTCACCAGTCCCTCGTGATAGGTCACTGCCGAGCATTGGCCATCGCGCACACTGCGGATGTAGAAGTCGCGCGAGAGCGCATTCACTGCCTTGATACCCACACCGTTAAGGCCCACCGAGCGCTTGTAAGTCTGCGTGTCATACTTGGCGCCGGTGTTCATCTTCGACGACGCATCTTTCACTTGGTCGAGGGGGATGCCGCGGCCGTAGTCGCGGATGCTCACCGTGCCGTCGGCCACATCGATGTTGATGGTAGGCTTAGCGTAGCCGGTGTTGAACTCATCGATGCTGTTGTCGATGACCTCCTTGATGAGGACGTAGATGCCATCGTCGCTTTGCGAGCCATCGCCCAGCTTACCGATGTACATACCGGGACGCTGGCGGATGTGTTCACGCGGGGTGAGGGTGACTAACTTCTCGTAGCCACCGAAGTCTGATTGTTGTTGGAAATTGAGTTCGTTGTTGTTGTCGGTCATAATTGGGGTTCAAGGGGGGGGGGAACTGTTATCGGGGGGGGGTGAATGTGGAGAGAGGAGAGAATCGTTATCGTTTAGCGGCGCTCTTGGAAGTTGGTCTGCACGTCGTTCAGCAGGTTGTAGAAGCCCGCGTCGGCACGCAGCTCGGCGATGTTAACGCAGGGGTCGTTGTTGACGGTCATCTCAAAGCGATTGCCGTAGCCAGCACCCAGCGCAGCACGCAGGTATTCCATGCCCTTGGCTGTGTCGCCCATCTTGCCGGCGAGGGCGGCAGCGTGGAACAGCGCGTCACCACCAGGCAGCGAGTTGGCGGTAATCTTCTCAATCCACTGACGTGCCTCGAGGTCGCGACCCAGTTCGTGCAGGGCAAAGCCCTTGAGCGAGGTGTAATCGTCGTCGGCACCGCGCAACATGCTTTCAAAGTCGATGTTGGCAGCCTGCGTGTTGCCCAGGCGGTTCTTGTTGAGCCAGCCGCGCAGCAACAGTGCGTCGGGGTTGCTGGCATCGCTTTGCACAGCCGCGTTGAGGTACTGCAGCGCCTGCTTGTCGTTGCCTTGAGCGATGAGCATCTGGGCACGGGCGATGAGCGACGAGGGGTAGTTGGGACTGGCCTTGTCGGCTGCATCGAGGCAGCTCAGCGCGGTGGTGTAGTTGTTACCACGGCCGCGATAACGCTCGATGGCGGCTTTCAGGATGTAGTAATCGGGCTCGCTGGGAGCCATCTCGATGGCCTTGTTGACGTTAGCCAGCGCGTCGTCATATTGCGTGAGGTTGAACTGGCACAGGGCAGCGTTGTAGTACACCGACTGGAAGTCATAGAGCTTGTTGTCGATGATGGAACGCAGGTCCTTCAGCGCCTGGCCGTAGTGCTCGTGGTTCATGGCGATGGCCGAGCGCACATAGTAGAACATGCCCACGCGGGGAGCCTTGTCGCTAGCGCTGGCTAGGGCGTTAACCACGGCGTCGTAATGGCGGTCGCTCATCGACACCAGGCGCGGCAGGGCGTCGTTGCCCTCGGTATTGATGCTGATGGCGGTAATCAGGTCCTGAGCCGCTGCGTCGTACTGGTGCGTTTGCTCCAAGATGTCGGCGCGGTTGATGTAGACCTGCGGCTCGGCTTTGAACAACTGTACAGCGCGGTCGGTATAGGCCACAGCGGCATCGTAGTTGTTGCGCTTCACCTCGACCTGAGCCATGCCGTAGAGGGCGTCATAGTTCATGGGCGACTGGCGCTGAATGGTCTGGAAGCCTTGCTCGGCAGTTGCGAGGTCGCCCGTCTTGAGCGATGCCTTAGCGAGCAAGTCGGTGGCATTCAGGGCGCTGGGGTTGATGGCGAGGGCGCCGCGCAGGTCGGCAATCTCGCTGGTGTAGTTACCCATTGCGTCGTAGATGCGTGCACGCAGCACGAGTTCCTCAAAGCGCAGGTCGTTGTCGTTGCTGGGCGTGAGGTTGAGCGCGTTGTTCACATCGTTCATGGCCTCGGTGTACTGGCCCATGTTGAAGTATTGGTTAGCACGCAGGAACATAGTGTTGAAGTCACCGGGTTCCTTGGTCAGTTGTTCGTCATAGACGCGGATAACGGCATTGTGAATTTTCTGACGCAAGGCGTCGTCATCCGATTGTGCGTTGACGGCGTTGGCGGTAGCGACGAGGGCTACAAGCAGAAAGATCCATTTAAGTTTTGTCATTGCTGTAATCTTGTAATTTAGTGTTGATTATCGATTTTGTTAATTGTCATTTTGAGTTCGCTCAGGCGCTCGAGCAGGCCCTCGACGAGGTCGAGGCGCAGCATGTTAGCGCCATCGCTTTTGGCTGTGGCTGGCGTGGGATGTGTCTCGAGGAAGAGGCCATCGGCACCCGTGGCAATGGCGGCCCTGGCGATGGTCTCAATCAAGTCGGGACGGCCACCGGTGACGCCTGCCGCCTGGTTGGGCTGCTGCAACGAGTGGGTGATGTCGACGATGACGGGCGCAAATTGCTTCATCACAGGCACGCCGCGGAAGTCGACGATGAGGTCTTGGTAGCCAAAGGTCGTGCCGCGCTCGGTGATGGTCACCTCGTTGTTACCCGCGTCGCGCACCTTCTGCACGGCAAACTTCATGGCGTCGGGCGAGAGAAATTGGCCCTTTTTGATGTTGACCATGCGGCCCGTGCGGGCGGCAGCGACCAGCAAGTCGGTCTGCCGGCACAGGAATGCGGGAATCTGCAGCACGTCGACGTAGGGGGCAGCCATGGCAGCCTCGTCGGGCGTGTGGATGTCGGTCACCACGGGGATGCCGTGGGTCTTGCTCACGTCGCGCAAGATGCTCAGTGCCCGCTCATCGCCAATGCCCGTAAACGAGTCAATGCGCGAGCGGTTGGCCTTGCGGTAGCTACCCTTGAAAACCAGCGGGATGTTCAAGCGCTGGCACACGGGCACGAGGTGGGCCGCAATGTCGTGGGCCATCTGCTCGCCCTCGATGACGCAGGGGCCAGCCAGGAGGAAGAAGTTTGACGTCGGTGACGACAGGAGTTGTTGTAACATATTTTCGTTGTTAGCGTTTATCGTTGTCGCGTCACGGCTGTGGCGCGGGGTTATCGTTCTCGGGGCGGTCGAGTGCATCGACCGTGTGAACCGCCACGAGGGCGGCAAGGGCTGCAGTGCAGGTGCGCAGGCGACTTTGTCCCAACGTGACGGGCACAAAGCCTGCAGCCGTTGCCTGCGCGACCTCGTCGGGCGCAAAATCGCCCTCGGGGCCAATGAGGATGGTCACATCGCGGTGACCGTGAAGCACCTGGGCCAGCTCGCGACGCTGCTCGCGGGGCAACGCTGGGTCGCAGTAGGCAATGAAGCGGTCGCCCGCAGCCGCCTCGCCCAAGAGGCTGGTGAGTGGTGTCATCTCGTCGAGTTGCGGTAGCGTGGTCTTGAGCGACTGCTTCATCGCAGCGACCATGATGGCTCGCAACCGGGGCGTCTTGAGCACGGTGCGCTCGCTGTTGCGACACAGCAGCGGCACGATGCGGTCCACGCCTACTTCGGTGCACTTCTCGACCATCCACTCCATGCGGTCGAGGTGCTTGGTGGGCGCCACGGCAAGCGTGATGCGGTGGCCCCAGTGGGGACGCTCGCTGCGCTGCTCCTCGATAGCGAGGGCGCAATGCTTGGGGTGCGCCAGGGTAATGCGGCAGCGATAGAGCGTGCCGCGACCGTCCACGACCTCGACTTCGTCGCCTGCCGCCATGCGCAGCACACGCACGCAGTGACGCGACTCGTCCTCGTTGAGAACGCCCGTGGCAGCGAAGTCGGGGTCATAAAAACGGTTCATTTCTTTTGCGGTGTTATTCGAGTTATTCCTTAACGGCAGTCTCGCCCTCGGGAACGTGCTTGTACTTAAACAGGAACATGAACGAAACGGCCACTACCAGTGCAAACGCTGCAAAGATGTACCAAGCCGTGCTCCAGCTCGTGGGCGTGTTGCCCACCAGGTAACCAGCTTCGTTCCAGTGACACAGGTGGTTGATGATAGCACCAGCCGACAGCGTGCCGATGGTGGCACCCAAGCCGTTGGTCATCAGCATAAACAGTCCTTGAGCCGACGCTTTGATGTCGGGCTCACACTCCTTGTCGACAAAGATGCCGCCCGAGACGTTGAAGAAGTCAAACGCCACACCATAGACGACGCACGACAGCACGATGAGAATCACGCCCGGGAACGCGGGATTGCCAGCACCGAAGAAGCCAAAGCGGAATACCCACGCAAACATGGCGATGAGCATCACCACCTTGATGCCATAACGTTTCAGGAAGAACGGGATAAGCAGGATGCACAGCGCCTCGGCAATCTGCGACAGCGACACGAGCATGGTGGCATTGTTGGCACCGAAGGTATCGGCCATCGCCGGGTCGGCCTTGAAGTGGGTCAGGTAAGGCGTAGCATAGCCGTTGGTCACCTGCAGCGACATACCCAGCAGCGCCGAGAAGATGAAGAACATCGCCATCTTCTTGGTCTTGAACAACTTAAAGGCGTTCAAGCCCAGCGACTCAGCCAGCGACTGCGACTCCTTCTTGATGAGCTTGCACTGCGGCAACGCCAGGCAGTAAACAAACAGCACGAGGCTCAGGATGCCCGACACCATGAACTGCATGTAGGTGTACTGGTACTTGTTGGGGTCGTCCGACAGGGTGAAGCCAAATCCACCCGTGCTCGTGGCGCAGTTCACAAACCACATCGTGGCGATGAAGCCGATGGTGCCAAACACGCGGATGGGCGGGAAGTCCTTCTCGGTGTCGAGACCGTTGTCCTTGAGGATGGTGAAGGCGGTGGTGTTGGCCAGCGCCAGCGTGGGCATGTAGAACGCCACACTCAGCGTATAGAGGGTGATAAAAGCCGTCTTGTCGGGCGTGGGATTGGTCATTCCCATGTAAGCCAGCGCAATCATGGCGGCGCCGGCAAGCAGGTGACACAAGCCCAGCAAACGCTGCGGCTGGATGTACTTGTCGGCAACGATACCCATCAAGGTGGGCATGAAAATCGAAACGATACCCTGGATGGCATAGAACCACGAAATCTCGGCACCCATGCCGGCGCGGCCCAGATAATTGCCCATGCAAGTGAGATAAGCCCCCCACACGGCGAACTCCAGGAAGTTCATCACGATAAGTCTGAGTTTTACATTTTTCATTGTAATAGCTGTTATAGTATTATTTTTTGTTGGTTCGTTCGTTAATGAGCCGCTGAATTTCGGCTGCGCGCTCATATTCCTCTTGGTCGATGAGCTCTTGCAGGCGCTTCTTGAGCACGCTCAGCGGCACGAGTTGCTGCACAGCGGCGTGACGCTCCTCGGGGTTGACCTGGGTGCTCTTGAGCACGTTCTGGTCGGTGGCGGGGTCGTGGTCGTAAGCCACCTCGGCAAGTACCGTGGGGTTGATGAAGATGGGCGCGTTGGTGCGCATCGACAGGGCGATGGCGTCGCTGGTGCGTGCATCGATGCGGATTTCCTCGCCCTGCTCGTTGCTAATATGGATGTAAGCGTGGAACACACCATCGACAAAGCTTTCTATCACCACGCGGTCGAGGCGCAGGTTGAAGCCGTGCATCATGCTCACCACCACGTCGTGGGTGAGGGGACGCGGGGTGACCACGCCCTCGATGCGCACCGCGATGGCTTGCGCCTCGGCAGCACCGATGATGATGGGGACACGCTTGGTGCTGTCGCGGGTCTCGAGAATCACGGCGTAGGCATTAGCGTGTACCTGCTTGCGGGTGATTCCCAGCACGTTAAGTTCTATCAGGTTGTTATCGTTGTCCATTGTGATGGCGGTTTTCTATTTGTCGTTATCGTTATCGGTCGAGCCCACAATCATGCCGCTGCCGTAGCACAAGTGGCCCGTCTTGTCGTAGATGACTGCAAACTGGCCGGGGGCGATGCCCTGCACGTCGCTCGCGCTGTGCAGCACCCACTCGCCGTCGTGCAAGTGGGTAAACGTGGCGGGCAGCATGAGGGGCGTGTGGCGGTTCTTAAACATCACGTCGATGGGGCCCTCGTTGCCGGGCCACGGATTGCCCGAGATAAAATGCATCTCGTCGAGGTGAAGCACGCGGCCATACTGCTTGTCGGTGTCATATCCGCGCGAGACGTAAATCACGTTGTCGCGCACGTTCTTGCGCACCACATACCACGGTCCGCCGCTCAGTCCCAGGCCTTTACGTTGCCCGATGGTGTGGAACCAGAAGCCCTGGTGCTCACCCAGTTTGCGCCCAGTCTCGAGTTCGATGATGGGACCCGGGCGGGTACCTAAGTGACGACGGATGAAGTCGTTGTAGTTAATCTGCCCCAGAAAGCAAATTCCCTGACTATCACGACGATAGGCGTTGGGCAGACGCACCTCGGCAGCAATGCGGCGCACCTCGCTCTTGGGCAGCTCGCCCAGCGGGAACATCACGTGGCATAGCTGCTCGTAAGAAATCTGCGCCAGGAAGTCGGTTTGGTCCTTCACGGGGTCGACCGCGGTGGCAAGGTACTTCACCCCGTCGACCATCGCCGTCGAGGCATAGTGGCCCGTGGCTGTCATGTCGAACTCGTGGCCCCAGCGCTGCTCGAAGTAGCCAAACTTGATGATGCGGTTGCACATCATGTCGGGGTTAGGCGTCAAGCCGGCCTTCACCGTGTCGAGGGCATATTGCATCACATGGTCCCAGTATTCCTGGTGGAGCGACACGACCTCGAGGGGCAGGTTGTAGCGACGCGCGATGAGCGTACACATCTCGATGTCCTCGTCGGCAGCGCAATCGCCCTCGTCGGTGTCCATCCCGATGCGGATGTAGAACAAGTGCAAGTCGTGCTCCTGCTGCTGGTTGAGCAGGTGCACCACCACGGCGCTATCGACGCCGCCCGATATGAGTACTGCAATCTTCATGCGTTATCCAGTATCTCGGCATCCTCGTCGGTCGCATCGGCAAGGTAGGCCGAAATCACATAATCCAGTGAAATTTTCCCAGGTCCCGCCAGCAACAAGTAGCAGAAGATGCCAATGAACATCACGGGATAACCGGGAGCAAAGTTAAACAAGTTGGTGGCCGACTCGGCTGCCGGCTGACTGCCGAAAACCATGTTCTCGGCAATGCACATAATCACCAGCGGGGGCAACACCGCCAGGCGCGTGAGGAAGCCCAGAATGATGAAGGTGGCACACAGCACCTCGAGCACCAGCATGACCGACATCGATGCTTGCGGCGACAGGCCCAGGAAGCCATCAAACGTGGGAAACAGCGTGTCGAAATTCAGCATCTGCCTGAAACACAGGTGCAAGAACATCACGCCCGTGAACAAGCGCAAAAACAAGCGCGACAGGTTGCTATAGGTGTGCCCTACGCTATGCAGAAATAGGTTCTTGAAAAACTTTGACATGACTTTTTACGCGTTTTCGTTGGTGGGTGTGAGATTTCTTGAATGTAATGATTGTGAGCGGGTTACAACGACTGCAACACGGCGTCGACACGCACGTTTTTGTTAATCAACTTCATGTCGCCGCCCACGATGAAACACGAGGGCAAGAAACGCACGTCGATGTCGCGCAGCGCAGTTTCACAGCAATAGGCCTTCCAGTTCGACGGGAACGACGCCACCTTCTCGCGCCACTGCTGGTCGGCCTTGCCCACGCGGATGTCGATGACGGTGATTTCGCCAGAGTCGATGATTTGATTCAGTGTCACCTCGGTGCCCAAGCGCACGCGGGCAATCGAACTGTTGGCATCGTCGTCGGTAAAGATGAGCAGGTAGCACTTGGCAGGGATTTCCGAGATCTTCGTTTCATTGCCTTGAGCATCAACGAGTTCAAGGTCTGGAATCATGTTGCCCGGCTGGCACAGATTGATGCGCGCCACTTGTTGCTTAAAGTAATTCTTCTGCTCCTTGGTCATGCGGTCGTTGCGGGCCATCGCGGTGGCAAACGGCACGTAAGCCTCGTCGCTCAGCAGCACGGCGTAGGGGCTATAGAGCATCACCTCGGCAACCTGCGTGATTTTGAGCATGTTATCGGCATTGACCTGCGCCTTGAAGATGAAATCACGAATCGACGTGAGCACCACATTACGATGCGCATGCGGGAAAAAGCTTACATAGTCCTGAAACGCTTGCACAAACGCCTCGCGGTTACCCTCCTCGATGGGCCGTGAAAAATCATAATTGTCCCAAAAGTGCGTCACCACATAGTTAGTGCGCGACTCCAGCGTCGTACACGTGTCGGGAGCCTGGGGATAAGGAAACGGTGTCGACGGCTCACTGGCCTCCTGCGCCACCATGGGAATTGCTGAAAGTGAGACCACTACAGCAACAAGGAACTGAAAAATCTGTTTCATTACAATCTACTCTTGCAGGAACATACCCGCAATTAACGAGCAAAGTTACTACAAACCCGCGACAACACAAAACCCCCGCCCCTTTTTTAGCAACATTTAACCGCGCGCCCGCGCCCACGCCCGCACGAACCCCACATCTCGCCCACCTCACCCGCATTAATTCGCGCAGACTCACGCAGACTCCGCAGACTATTATTTTCGGCTGGTGTTATCCTCGCGCGGACCAGCGCGGACCAGCGCGGACTTTCTTCCTATCTTCATCAATGCACATCCAAAATTTATGGAGGACGGGGACTTCGTCGAAGACGAAAACCGGAATTAACCCCAGGGTATCGGAGCGAGCGCAGTGAGCGCAGGACCCTGGGGTACAGATTATTAAGGGACTGCTCCTCGAAGAGGCGCACCACCATTCTTTCTATCAGCCACAAAGAAAGACGTCGTACAACATTTCTCTTGCGCCAATCCCCACAATTTTGTAACTTTGCCCCAACAAAACAAAAACCATCTCAAAAACCCCACCACCCATGACAATAACAGCGAAAATCTTAAAATTTGATGACGACTATTTCGGCATCGGTAGTTATGACCGAATTGGAGAATCATGGACTATTGGCTATGGCACATCTACGCTAGAAGCCAAAAATATGTTCGAGGAAAAACTCCAAGACGCCCTAACCAAATATGCCAACGAACACAACGGCATCCTCCCCGACGACTACCAACAAATCATCATCCATTACCAATTCGAGCCCGAACGTACACTTTAGTATGGAAAAGATTGCTAAATGGAGAGATCCAAGTATCGATATTCTAAAATTCTTAGCTGTAATACTGGTCCTCAATTCTCATAGCGACGTTTTATATGGACAGTATTCTCAGCTGGGAACGGGCGGTGCGATAGCCGATTCCATCTTCCTGTTCTGCTCGGGTTACACCTTGCAGAAAGTTGCAGAGCAGAAAGACAATTTCCTTAATTGGTATAAACGAAGAATCAATAGGATTTTCCCCTCCATGTTTGCCTGGGCATTAATTTCTACATTTTTACTGGGCTTCGGTGCTTATAAAGTTGGGAACATCTATTTGTGGGGCGGACCTTTCGTTATGTGGGTGTTTATCTTGTATGTGTTCTACTATATCTGTATCCGCGTCTTGAAAGAAAAATACACGCTCATCGCTCTCGGTATTATCGGAGCCATAGTAATCTATTTCTTTCATTTTCTGGACTATCCGACCGACAACATGTACGCTGTCGTTCCATTTGTGTGGTTTATATACTTTGGAGCCATGATACTGGGAGCTTATGTGAAAAAGAACCGTGATTTGCTCAAGTTTAACATCAAAGTCGATGCCATACTTTTTGTTGTTAGCGTTGCTTCATTCTACATCTTGAAAATGCTATCGGTAAAATATTCGGGGATGAGTTGGATGGGACTTTTGACGATTATTCCATTGTTGACAACCGTCTTCTTTTTATACAAAGTCGCAACCAATACCTCTGTTCAAAAACTCACGTCTAATAAATATCTAAGCCCTATTGTCTTGACAATCGCCGGCTTATGTCTTGATTCATACATCGTTCAAGGCATCATAATTAGAAATACTTCTCTCAACCATCTTTTCCCTCTAAACATTGTCCTAATCTGGCTGGCTGTACTTTTCATCGCATACGCCAATCGCTGTCTCGCCCGCTTTATCTCACAAACATTTAAAGACACCAATTACGATTGGCGCTCCATCATAAAACTATACTAACCCAAGTTCCAGTTAAGTCCGCGCTCGTCCGCGCCCGTCTGCTTGCTAAAAATCCCTCTGCGCAAGAAGTCTGTGCAGTCTGCGTAGCCTGCGTGAGGTCCAGTTAAAGCGCGGCGCAGGATTTGCGGATGGCTTCTATGAAGGTCCGTTTACCCTTAATGCTATATGGTAACAAAAAAGTTACCACGAAATTTGGTTTTTAGTAACAATATAGTTACCTTTGTGGCGTCAAAAAGTTAATAACAATGAAGTACACTGAGCTTAAGAAACTTCTGCGCGGAATTGGCTGCACGAAAGTGAGCGAAGGCGGCAACCACGAGATTTGGCTCTCCCCTATCACAAAAAAGAAATTTGTAGTAGGCCGTCACAACTCGCAAGAAGTTGCTTCAGGCACATTGGCTAAAATCAAAAAACTCTCTGGTCTCTAAATCAAAGTAATCATGAAAATAAAAGCAGTTATTGAAAAAGGTAGTGACAATCTTTTCTCCATCTATAGCGACAATATGATTGGAGACATGGGATTAGGTGGTTTTGGTAAAACAGTACAAGAAGCCAAAGCCGACTTCGAGGATGTTATACAAGAAGCACTGGACGAATGCGCCAAACAACATGACGGTGTTCTCCCCAAGAAATACCAACAAATCTCCGTCACCTACTACTATGATTTAATGGCGTTTTTCAACAATTTCGATTGGATAAACATCAGTAAGTTTGCCCATGCCGCAGGCATCAACGAAAGCAAGATGCGCCAGTACAAAACAGGTGCATCATTTGCTGGAGAAACTGTCATGGGAAAAATCCAATCGACCATTCATCGACTTGGCCAAGAACTTTCAAGCGCATCACTCTTGTAACCCCCTTTTCAAGATCCCAAAAATAAAACATCCATAACAAAAGGTTTGAACTAGTATTTTTGTAAAATTCTCATCACCTAAAGCACTGTAAATAAATATTATACACAACAGTATTTCAAGTATTGATTTAAGAATCAACGTCTACATACATATAGAACATTAACACGTTATTAATAAATAAATTACAATGCAGCCCCTCAAGTTTTAGTTTAGAATAGACTTGAGGGGATAAATTGTGCTGTTTTTAGTCAAAATTCAAGTCTGCGCAGTCTGCGTAGTCTGCGTGAGGCCTATCACCAGCTGGGAAGACGCAACACTGAGGTTACGCTGGAGTGGCCGAGGTAGTAGGCGCGGGCTTTGATGAGGTGGGTGGTGGCGGGGACGGGGATGGGGGCGGTCCAGCGGGGGCTGGTGGCGGTGGGCTCGGTGCCGTCGAGGGTGTAACGGATGACCACATCGGGGTATGGGCCGTTGGCCTCGAGCATGCCATTGACGATGCGCAATCCGGGTTGGCCCACGCGGAAATTCAGGCCCCAGCGGTGGAACAGCGGCAGCTCGCGCGTTCCAATCTTGAGGTTATACTGGTGACGCGCTTGCCAATAGGCTGCCGTGTCGAGGACGTTGGTAGCCCAGTCGGGACGCGAGTTCCAGGCGCGTTCGGTCACGCCCATCAGTTTGGGCAGACACAGGTAGAGCACGTTGGAGAAACCGCGCAGCGTCTCGCCCCACAGCTGTGCCTGCACGCCGATGATGTTCTCGGGATGCTCCAGCGTCAGGCGGCCATCGGCAGCCGTTGCCAGGTCGATGGGGTTGCCGTTGTAGTCGGTGCGAGCCGTGCGATATAGGTCCCAGGGAAGCGCGTCCCACGAGGCAAACTCGTCGACAGCGCCGCCCCAGTGCAAGCCGCGCTCGTAGGGATGCCAGTTGTAAGCCATGTCCATGTAGAAATTGGTCACATTCGACAGAATCACCGGGTAGCCCGCGTTGGCCACGCGATGCGGGATGTCGGCCTTGCTGCCCACCGTTTGCCACGCATTCACGCCATAGACAGCCGGTGCCACAGCTTCGTTGTAGGCGGCATCGTGGTTGAGCGCGATTTCCTGCCAACCGCCGATGCTGATGCCACGTTGCTGCATCAACGCCACCACGCGGCGCAGGTAGTACTCGTTGACCTGATGCGAATTCTGCAGGTTCTCGCGCTTCATCAGCGCGGCGATGCTGGGCGAATTGTCCCAGGCTGCAGCAGCCACCTCGTCGCCGCCCAGGTGCAGGCGGTCGAGCGTGAGCCCAGCCTCGCGGTAGATGTCGATGAGTTCGTCGACCACGATACCCAGGAAGCGATACACGCCCTCGTTGGCCACATCGAGCACGTTGTCGTGGTAGCTTTGCGCCGACGTATATTGCGACGTGTTGCCGTCGTCCCACAGTTGGCAATCAAACTCGCTGCCCCGCCCTGCGGCCTCCAGCCGTGCCCGCCGCGCCTTCATCGCCACAATCGCGGCACGCGAGTGGCCCGGCGTCTCGATTTCGGGAATCACAGCGATGCCACGTGCGTGGGCATAGCGCAGCAGCGCAACCATCTGAGCACGAGTGAGATAACCGTTAGCCGACTGCGTCATGTCGTCGGGATTGCCATTGCCGTCAAATATCTGAGCTAGGTAGTCGCGCTCGTCCAGCGTGCAGCCACGGCGCGAGGCCACCTCGGTGAGTTCGGGCAATGCGGCGATGTCGAGTCGCCACGCCTCGTCATCGGTGAAGTGGAACTGCAGGGTGTTGATTTTGTAGTAAGCCAGCAGGTCGATGAAGCGCAGGATGCTGTCGTAAGGGATGAAATTGCGGGCGATGTCGAGCATGAAGCCGCGATAGTGGAAATCGGGCCAATCGACGATGGTGGCTTGCTGCAGGCGATTGCCGTGGCTGTGGTCGAGGGCAGCCAGCAGCGTGGTCACGCCGTTGAGCGCGCCCGCCTCGGTGGTCGCCTCGAGGATGATGCGGCGCTTGCTCCCCTCGAGCCGGTAATACTCGCTGTTATCGCTCAGCCGTTTGTTCAGGCGGATGTGGATGGTGGTGGCACGCCCGCCCGTGGGGATGCCGCGGTCACGCAAACCGTCGACCAGGCGCGTGCGGGCACGTTGTGCCCCCTCATCGGCCTTCACCTTGACGCCCGTGCTCAGGTCCAGAAAACCAGTACCAATCTCAATCTGCTTGGGCAGCGGGAAGATGTCGTAGTCGTTGCCCGTGTAGGCATCGCCGATGTTGTTAACCCGCTCATTGAGAGCGTACATGCGTTCCCCGTTGGGATAATCCTTGCGGTCAATCCACTGCCCCGGGCGGTCGAGCAGCCCTATCGCGATGGGCGATGCAATGGGGTGACGCAGGTCGCCGCCGAGCACCATGTGGCCGCCCTGCGGGACATAGCAGATGTTGACCATCGTGCCACGCATCAGCACGTCGATGACCAACGAATCGCCTGACGCCAGGTTGCGGTAACGCGCGTTGGGCGTGATGCGGTAGTAACTCGTCGAGACCTCCTCCATGTCGACGGGGCAATCGTCGGGCAGCACCAGCGCCCGCGAGAACTGGTTGAAAAAGAACTGCCAGTCGCGGCCCAGCGTGTCGGCAGTGACGTTGGTGAGCACGAAACGCGAACTGTAGTACCCCGGTTGGGCATTGTTGGTTCCCATCGTCCAGCGTGCCGCAAGGGGCGACGTGGCCGCTGATGTGGTCGCGAAAGCAAGCAGCATGAGCAATACACTATTGAGGAATCGACGGTAATTCATAATCGGCTTTGTTTTAACAGGTTACTATGGTTTTAAGCGACCACGCAGCAGGTGGTCGAGCAAATTCTCGCAAGCATCCTCGAGCAAATCGAGGACCAACTCAAATCCCTGACTTCCTTCGTAATAGGGGTCGGGAACGTAGTCGTAATGAGGATATTGACGGATGTAGGGCCCGATGGTGACGATTTTGCGCGACTGCTCGGGACTGATGGTCATGCGCTGCAGGTCGTCGGCGTTGGCGGCATCCATGGCAACGATGCAGTCGAAGTAGTCCAGGTCGTCGAGCGTGATGGGCCGGCTGCGATGCGTGAGCACATAGTCTCGCCGCGCCGCATGCACCCGCATCCGCTGGTCGGGCAGCTGCCCCTGGTGCCCTGCATAAGTCCCCGCCGAGTCGAGCTCAAACCGCTCGGTGAGCCCGCGTTCGTCCACGAGTCGCTGCATCACCGCCTGTGCCGCCGGCGACCGGCAAATGTTGCCCAGACACACAAACAGCACCCGCGTCCTTTTCATCGCTTTCTCCTTTTCCATCATTAAAAAAATTTGTTTCTACAAAGTTACACCTTTTTCCCGAAATATCCACCCCCTCCCCCCGAAAATCATGGCAGAAGTGGCGGGAGATTCATAAAAAGATATAATCGAGCGGGGGTGAAAACCTAATGTTGTTAAAAAATGCAATGCAGTGGGGAAAAAGCACTTTCAAAAGTGATGAATTATGCTTAATTTTGCGACATGACTAAAAAGACGCGTAGCCTCAGACATCTTTTAGCGGTGGCACTGCTCGTGCCGCTGCTGGGCTGGATGATGAGTTGCAGCAACGATAACGACGAGGAAGCGACCGTGGTACTTGAGCCCACGACGTGGCACCCCACCCCTTCGGAACATCGCGTGCCCGTGCGTGCCGATGCACCTACCGCCATCGAGCGCGACGTGCGTGGCGAGCCCATCGTGCACCGCATTCCCACGCATGTGCCGCCCGGCCGGCTGCGCACCCTCTTCTGCGACAGCAATTTCTTGCAGCTACAGGCGGCGTGCGCCATGGGATTCCGCCCCATTGGCGACCTCAGCAGCACCTACGCCATCAACCGCCCCGTGGTGCCCATCCGCTCCTGCGAGGCCTATTTGCTCGACAGCCTGAGTATGTCGATGCCCTACCTGGTGCCCGAGGCAGCGCAGTTGCTCTACGACATCGGCATCGCCTTTAGCGACACCATCCGCGCTCGCGGCGGCAAGGACTACCGCATGCGCGTGACCAGCCTCACCCGCAGCGACCACAGCGTCTCGCGCCTGAAACGCCGCAACCGCGCTGCCACCACCATGTCGTGCCACCGCTACGGCACCACCTTCGACATCAGCTGGGTGAAGTTCGATTGCCTCGATTCGGCCTACGTCGTTTCGCTCGAGGACCTGAAAAATATCCTCGCCGAAATCATCTGGGAGAAGCGCGAGCAGGGACGCTGCTACGCCATCTACGAGCGACGGCAGGGCTGCTTCCACGTAACCGTTAGGCCCCAGCCCAAGGCCACCAAAGAAGAAACATAATCATCTATTATACAATTCATTACACAACAATGACTGAACAAACAGCACTGGCCGACTACCTGAAATATACAGGCCACAAATCGGTTGAAATCAACGTTGCGATGATCGACTGCGACGGCGTTTTGTATGACTCAATGAAGAATCACACCCGCGCGTGGGTGAAACTGATGAAGAAAAACGGCATCAAGTGCACTCGCGACGAGTTCTACCTGCTCGAGGGTATGACGGGCAGTGAAATCATCAAAACGAAGTTCAAGAGCGGTGCTGGAAAGAACATCACCGACGACGAGGCAACCGCCCTCTATGGCGTGAAAACGCGCTACTTCCACGAGTTGGGCGAGGTGCCCGTGATGCCCGGCGCTGCCCGCGTACTCGAGGTCCTCAAGGCCCACGGCATCGCTCCCGTGGTGGTGACTGGTTCGCAGCATCCCACCATCCTCGAGCGCATCGGTAACGACTTCCCCGACGCCTTTGCCAACCACATCACCGGCCTGGAAGTGCGCCACGGCAAGCCCAATCCCGAGCCCTACCTCAAGGGCATGGCCAAGATGAACGCCTCGCCGCGGCAGTGCATCGTCATCGAGAACGCGCCCCTGGGCGTTCAGGCTGGCCACGCCAGCGGTTGCTTCACCATTGGCGTCACCACGGGCCCCATCCCCGAAAAAGACCTCTACAAGGCTGGTGCCGACATCGTCTATGGCAGCATGGACGCGCTCGCCGACGCCCTGCCCGCCCTGCTCGACGCCTTCAAGGCCCATCAGGCGGCTCAATAACCCATCATCGCGATGCCCCAACGCATCCACTACACCAGCGACCTCGCCACGACGCTCGAGGGCGTGCTCAATGCGCTCTCGCCTCGTGGCGTCGTTGTCATTACCGACAGCAACGTGCTGCAAGCCGTCGGTCCCCTGTGCCCCCTGCTCACCTCGCAGCCCTGCCTGGCACTCGACCCAGGCGAGGAAAACAAGGACCTGAGCCACCTCACCGCCGCGTGGGACTGGCTCGAGGACCAGCACGCCACGCGCGACACCGTGGTGGTCAACATCGGCGGCGGCATGGTCACCGACTTGGGCGGACTCGCTGCAGCCACCTTTAAACGCGGCTTGCGCATGGTCAACGTGCCCACCACCGTGCTGGGCGCCGTCGATGCTGCCGTGGGCGGAAAAACGGGCATCAACTACCATGGGCTGAAGAACGAAATAGGCGCATTTGCCATGGCCACCGATGTGGTCGTGAGCGCCACGCCACTCGCCACCCTGCCCCGCCAGCAAGTCCTCTCGGGCTTCGCCGAGATGCTCAAGCACGGCCTGCTCAGCAGCGCCGACGAGCTCCACCGCCTGCTCGAGTTCGACCCCTACCCCATCGACCCCGAGGGCTGGCTACCGCGCCTGCAAACCTCCATCGAGGTCAAACAACGCATCGTCGAGAGCGACCCACACGAACACGGCGCACGCCGCGCGTTGAACCTGGGTCACACCGTGGGACACGCCATCGAGAGCCACGCCCTGTCGCAGGGCCACCCCGTCCCCCACGGTTACGCCGTGGCATGGGGCCTCGTCACCGAGTGCGTCCTCTCCCACCTGCGTGCCGGTTTCCCCTCGTCGCTCCTCTACCCCCTCGCCTCCACCGTGCGCTCCCTCTACGGCCCGCCGCCCATCACCTGCGACGACTACGACACCCTGCTCGCCCTGATGCGCCACGACAAAAAGAGCCACCACGGCGAAATCAACTGCACCCTCCTCACCTCCCCCGGCACCCCCCTCCTCGACCAAGACATCCCCGCCACCGAACTCCCCCCCGCCCTCGACATCCTCCGCGACCTCATCCAGTAACCGATGTCCTCCCGCAGACCTTCTATATAAAAAGACCAGGCAAATCAATTAATCTATTGCCAAATTTCGTGGTTTTTTCACGAATTTTGGAAATAGATTTGCTATTTTGAAAACAATGGTGTATCTTTGTGCCAAATTTTTAATCAGTGATACGCTATGATTGCAGAATTTAAAGTCGCTAATTTTTACTCGTTGAAAGATGAGCAGACACTCAGCTTTGTCCCAACCACCGACGACACCTACCTCGATGCTTACACCGACGTTGTTGCCCCCGGAGTAAGATTGCTTAAAATTGGGTGCATCTATGGGTCTAATGCCTCGGGGAAGACAAATGTTTTGCACGCACTAGATTTCTTCACCCACGCGATGATTGACACCGACCAGAAGAAGGATGAAGGGACTGGCGTTGTGCCATTTTTGCTCGACGACGATTCTAAACATGCCAGCACCACCTTTGAGATGACATTTTATCTCGAGGGCCTTCGCTATAAACTTTTCCTTGAACTCAACAGCAAAGTCATCGTCAAGGAAACGCTCTCGGTGTACACCTCGGCGCAGCCCACGCTCATCTATGATAGGACCTACAATTCCAACACCGAGGCTGCGGAGATTAAATTTGGTTCAAAATCGGGCCTCTTAAAGAAGAACCGAGAAGCCATCGAGGGAAACACAATCGTCAACCGCACGGTAATCGCAGCGTTCGGCATCTCAAACGTTGAGAAAACAAGGCTAAATCAAGTCTATGAAATGTTCTCCAGCAAAGTGGCTCCCGCCATGATGCCCAGCAACTCGTTGATGTATTTCATTAAAAAGAACCTGCGCGAGTACAAGACCGACAAACTCAAGCAATTTGTCTTGCATTTCTTGAAAGCCTCGGATTTCAACATCTCGGACATCAAACTTCGCAACGAGGAGATTGAAATTAACCCCGAAACGAGAGACAAAGACGCTTTTATGGCTCGTGGGACAGTGAATAGCGAGAAACTCGTGTTCACGCACCACACCAAATATGGAAACAAGGAATTAAGCGAAGAACTCGAGTCGGCGGGAACCAAAAGATACATGGGGCTGGCTACGATTCTTTTCAACCTGCTCTCACACAGCATGATGCTGCCCATCGATGAAGTGGAAACAAGCATTCACTACGAGTTGCTATCCTACTTCATCAGGGTATTTCTTGTAAACAGCAAGAAGCAATCGCAGCTGTTACTTACAACACACGACATCAATCTGCTTGACGAAGACTTCATCAGACGCGACACCATCTGGTTCACCGAAAAAAACGATAGCGGTGAGACCCAGCTGCTACGCCTTTCCTCGTTAGGCCTGCACAAAACCCTCTCGGTCTACAATGCTTACAAGCAAGAGAAACTTGTGAGCCTCCCTTTCACCGAAAGCATTTTCATTGATAGCGACTTGTACAATGAAGACCCCACAGAGTAACACCTGATAACCGATGGCCTCACGCAGACTAAAAATTAGATTTATCTAGTCCCTTCACTCTAATAGAAGGTCTGCGGAGTCTGCGGAAGTCTGCGCGAATTATAACCTAAATACAAGTCTGCGCTGGTCTGCGCTGGTCTGCGTGCAAAACGCTCTACGCGCGAGGTTAAACTATTTTTTTGTGAGAAAATTTGGAAAAATCGTTTTATTTTATTTATCTTTGCCGCAATCTACGATTAAGTTGTCACAGTTAAACGGAATCGGCTTACTATTAACCGTGGTGGTAAAATGATTGAAAAACTCATACAGCACATCAACAACCTGCGGCTTGTGCGGGCATTTAAGCTGAGCACGACACCGCGGTGGTTCATCTTGCTTATCGATATGCTCATCGTCTCGGCAAGCTATGCGCTTGTGGTGACGAGCGACATGTATATTGCCCAGGCGTTACCCGATGGGCTCACGACCATCGGACGCTGGCTGCTCATCGTGGGCGTCTATTTCGTGATGTCGCTCATCACCAAGAGCTATGCCTGCATCATCCGCCTGTCGGTCATCGAGGACCTCTATCGCGTGTTCCAGGTGGTGGTATTGTCGACGATTATCTTGCTGGCTATCAGCATGGGAACGCAACTGATTGCCGACGTGATGCCCCTGCGCTACTGGAACATCATCTTGGTGGGCGCACTGTCGTTCTCGCTGATGATGATTGAGCGCCTCATTACCAAGTATTTCTACATGATGCTCACGCATGGTCGCTCGGGACGTCGCCGCGTGCTCGTGCTGGGAACCTCGCTCCACTCGCTCATCCTCGCCAACGCGCTCAACAGCGAGATTGGCGGCCGCTACGAGCCCGTGGGACTGCTCAGCCTCAAGCGCGGCAAGCACGAAAACAGTAGCATCAACGGCTTCAAGGTGTTTGACTACGACAGCAAGATGCTGCGCGAGATGTGCGACGAGCACGACATCGACGCACTCATTTTCAACGATAGCGACAGTGCCCAACTGCGCGACGGCATTGCCGATGCGTTTATCCGCAACAGCATCGCCCTGCTCTCGATTAACAAGGTCGAGGAGTTTGACCTCGACAGCGAGAAGCGCATGAGCGAGGCGGCGATTTCGACCCACGTGCGCGAGGTGCAAATCGAGGACCTGCTGGGCCGCGACCCCATCGTGCTCGACAACACGCTGGTACGCAACCACATCGAGGGCGCCTGCGTGATGGTGACGGGCGCGTGCGGCTCCATTGGCAGCGAGATTGTGCGGCAGGCAGCAGCCTATCACGCAGGGTGCATCGTCCTGGTCGACCAGGCCGAAACGCCCATGCACGACATGCACCTGGAGATGCAGCGCAAGTACCCGCAGGCACACATCGAGCTCTTCATGGGCGACGTGCAAAACAGCGTCCGCATGGAAGAAGCCTTCAAGCGATTCAAGCCACAATATGTGTTCCACGCCGCGGCCTATAAGCACGTGCCCATGATGGAAATCAACCCCACCGAGGCGGTGATGACCAACGTGATGGGCACCATGAACATGGCCGACCTCGCCCTGAAATACAACGTCTACAAGTTTGTGATGATTTCGACCGACAAGGCTGTCAATCCCACCAACGTGATGGGTTGCACCAAGCGTTTGGCCGAAATCTATTGTCAATCACTGTTTTTCGACGCACAGAAGCGCGGCCTCAAGACGCAATTCATCACCACGCGATTTGGTAACGTGCTGGGCAGCAACGGCTCGGTAATCCCGCTGTTCCGCAAGCAAATCGCCGAGGGCGGCCCCGTCACCGTTACCCACCACGACATCATCCGCTACTTCATGACCATCCCCGAGGCCTGTTCGCTCGTGCTCGAGGCAGGCTGCATGGGCAACGGCGGCGAGATTTACATCTTCGACATGGGTGAGCCCGTCAAAATCTATGACCTGGCCGAGCGCATGATTTCGCTGGCCGGACTGCGACCCGGCATCGACATCCAAATCAAGGAAGTGGGCCTCCGTCCCGGCGAGAAACTCTACGAGGAACTGCTCAACGACAAGGAACTCACCACCGCCACCCTCAACAAGAAAATCATGATTGCCCGCGTGCGCTCCTACGAGTACCGCGAGGTGCGCGACAACATCGCCCACATCATCGAACTCGCCGCCGAGGGCAACGTCCACAGCATGATTTTCGCCATGAAAGAGTTTGTCCCCGAGTACAAGAGCCAGCACAGCGAGTTCGAGTCCATCGACCGCGAGATTGAGCGCCTCCACCCTGCCCAGTCCAGCGACCCCGTCCCCGAAACCGAGAAATACTACTAACGAGAAATCATTGAGGCTCAATGCATAACAACCCCAGGGCGAGTGTAACGCGCTCTGGGGTTATCCTATTATGTTTGTGCTTTGTCGCAAGTGGAGTAGCATCACTTATTGCTCTCGCCCATACAAAAAAAAGGTGCCCTGCCTGTCACAGGTAAGACACCCGAGTAAACCTTAAAAAAATGTATGTACTTGAATTTGTTTTCTTAAGATTTTATGCTTTGTCGTTGCTGCCAAGCACTTCGATAATCTTGTGCTTGTAGAGCTTCTCCATCTCGTCGCGAGCCGGACCCAGATACTTGCGAGGATCGAAGTAGTCGGGATGCTCGTCGAAGGTCAGACGGATGGCAGCGGTCATGGCCAGACGGCTATCGCTGTCGATGTTAATCTTGCAAACGGCGCTCTTAGCAGCGCGGCGCAGTTGCTCCTCGGGGATACCTACGGCGTCGGGCAGGTTGCCGCCGTGAGCGTTGATGATGTCGACATACTCCTGGGGAACCGACGATGAGCCGTGGAGCACGATGGGGAAGCCGGGCAGTTTCTCCATGATGGCATCGAGCACGTCGAATGCCAGTGGCGGGGGAACCAGGCGACCCGTCTTCGGGTCACGCGTGCACTGCTCGGGTTTGAACTTATAGGCACCATGGCTGGTACCGATGCTGATGGCCAGCGAGTCGCAACCCGAACGCGTCGAGAAGTCGATAACCTCCTCGGGCTTGGTGTAGTGCGATTCCTCGGCGTGTACCTCGTCCTCAACGCCAGCAAGCACGCCCAGCTCGGCCTCAACCGTTACGTCGTACTGGTGAGCGTAGTCAACGACTTGCTTCGTCAGCGCGATGTTCTCCTCGTAAGGCAGAGCCGAACCGTCGATCATCACCGACGAGAAACCAAAGTCGACACACGATTTGCACAGCTCAAAGCTGTTACCATGGTCGAGGTGCAGACAGATTTGGGGCTTTTCCCAACCCAGTTCCTTGGCATAGTGCACAGCACCCTCGGCCATGTAGCGCAGCAGCGTCTGATTGGCATACTTACGGGCACCGCTCGACACTTGCAGGATGACGGGCGAGTTAGTCTCGGCAGCAGCCTTTACGATAGCCTGAAGCTGCTCCATGTTGTTGAAGTTGAATGCGGGAATAGCGTAACCGCCATTGATTGCCTTTGCAAACATCTCGCGGGTGTTCACGAGGCCTAAATCCTTATAACTTACCATGTTACTAATATAATGTTTTTTTTAATGAAACCTTTCAAAATGGTGCTCAGTGTTCCTCAAGCGGCAGTGCGCTCGCTTAAAGTCACCACAAATATAACGACAATTTGTGAGAAATCACACATCTTGCCCAAAAAAATACGAAAGATTAACGTTGCAAACGCTTGCAGGTCACCCTCGCATCACGGGACACGCATGCAAGGCTCTACCGTGTAGCCCTTTTCACGCAGCAGCGCAATCATTCCCTGGGGGCCACCCAAGTGGCCAGCGCCCACGGCCACGAGCAGGCTGCGATGCGGCATCCATTGCTGCAACGTGCTCACCCACGTCACGTTACGGTCGACCACCATGCGCTGCAATTCTGCCGGCGTCATCCCCGTGCTGGGGTCGGTGGTGAGACGGTAGAGCGCCTCGATGTCTTGCTTGCAATAGGTGCCATAAATCGATACCGTGGTGCCCACATGGTCGTCGTCGTGCTGGCACATCTCGAGCAACGACGCAGCTTGGTCGCGCAACGAGGCACCAAAGAGCAGCGCGATTTGGTCGTCGACGCTCTCAAGGCCGGCAAACTTGCGCCCAGCGTTGCGCGCCACGTCCTGAATGGCGATGTCGAGCACATTTGATGCGCCCGAGGGCAATATTTCCTGCTCCTCGGCCGACTGTAGCAACTCGATTTGCAACGCGATGGCAGCGGGCTTGAGCCCGTTAAACGTCTCAAGACCAATGCCAAACGAGCCATAGTACTTGTTAAACACCTTCTCGATGATGCGGTAGCCCTCGGGCGAAACGAGGCGGTCGAGCGTGCTGTCGGCAGGCGCCATCATCGCCAGCGCCATGCGTTGTTGCGCCGGTTTACTCAGCAGCGAGTCGCGGTTGATTTCACCCACCACCTCGTCGACGAGCGGAATCACCTGCCGCAAGCCTTGAATCGAGTCGATAAACGAGGCCGGCGCCAAGTGATAGGTACCACACAAGTAAGAAGGGCGGTCGAGCGCACCGCCAGTGATGCGCCACAGCAACTGCCCCCGCATGGGAAGCCAGCCGAGCAGCACAACTACTGCGAGCAGCATTATGTTTCGTTTATTCATTGTCATTGAGTTAATTAACAACCTGGTGCCGCGCTTGCGGTCACTGCCACAAAGTTACTCAAAAAAAGCCGGCAATCACCACAAATGAGTAGAAAAAGACGAAAAAATCATTATAAAATGCGATTGCGCAGGGCAAAAACGGGCTGTAATTTTGCAGCGTGAATTAGTTATTAGTTGAATATACGTTTTACGTAGCCATTAATAGTAAGTAAACAGATAACGTGAAACCGTCTCGACCGATGTGAATCGTCACCGAGACGGTTTGTTTTTTTGGGGTAACAGGGGACGTTTGGCACGAGAATTGCAGCGCATGCACTAAACACGAAGTTTCACTTAATTGATTGCAGCGATGGAGAATAAGAACCGACTCAGTCTCTCCACGTCTCTGTGGAAGAAGATTTCGCGAGTTGCCGGCAAGGCTGGCGTCAAGGTGGTGTATGCCGCGCTGGCGCTTTACTACGTGACGCGCGATGGTGCCGTCCCCACATTTACCAAGCTGAAAATCTATGGTGCACTGGCCTACTTCATCATGCCCGTCGACCTAATCCCCGACTTCATCATCGGCTTAGGTTTCGCCGACGACCTGGCCGCCTTGACGTGGGCTTTCTTTGAAGTACAGAAACACATCACCCCCGAAATCGACCGCAAAGTCATGACAAAATTGCGGGAATGGTTTGGTGACTTCGACAGCAGCAAACTCGACTCCCTGCGCACCAATCGCGGCGAGCCCATCGACATCGACGTCGACGTCGAAGTCCACTAATCCACCTCGCCACAGGAGGGGCCTCACGCAGACCACGCTGACTACGCAGACCTCACCGCAGAAGAAATTTTTGCACGCAGAGATTTTTTGCACGCAGAGATTTTTTGCACGCAGAGATTTTTTGCACGCAGACCAGCGCAGACCAGCGCAGACTTTTTGTTTCTTATTTTTGGGGGATTACAAAATGGGGGCGAGGAGGCGGGCCATGGATTCAAAGGCCATCCCGCTACTCCTCTTCATTCTCAGCACAAATCTTCTTCACTTCCTCGATGGACAGTTCTGTTGCTATTGCAATCTGTTCATAAGGCATGCTCATATCTCGCAACCTTAAAACCGTGCTGATTTTTTCTTTCTTGATACCTCGCTCTTCTCCGATAACGATGCC
>Ga0181612_163951_pt1 | contig 35589 bp, 36 predicted proteins | sample HoacroProtozoa21_FD_119630 | JGI IMG/M metagenome (GOLD analysis project Ga0181612, IMG submission 119630) | Hoatzin crop microbial communities from Cojedes, Venezuel. Combined Assembly of Gp0051906, Gp0051904, Gp0051908 | reverse complement strand
GGGCTGTAGCCACAACTCTGCTAGTACAGGAAGGGGGGGGAGCCAGACAGGATAGACGGGCTAGGACCCAGCTTTATGAGCTGGCAAGAGCCGTGCAATTAATTGAAGAATTAAGTTATTTTGCTAATTTAGGAGCACTGGTTCCTGCCTCACGCTGGTAGACAACGGTGACCAACATAAACTGTGCCTCGAGCAACCCCCTCCCCACTTCTCCACTGGGGAAAACCACGGCCAGAGCCGTGACCACGGCCAGAGCCATGGGGCCCCATGGAGCAGACTCAGCCCCGCTCCCATCCCTGGCGGCTGCAGCCCGGGTCCGGCAGCAGGAGCTGGGAGAGGCTGTGGAAGGAGGAGACCCCTCCCCTGTCTGAGCTCTGGAAACTGCCGAAGTGCCGTGACCGCAGTGGGCAGTGCCCAGCACGGCTCGCGGGTCCTGGTGCTCGGGAGTACACGGTTTCTGCTTTGGAAGAAAGAGGTGAATGGATGCTGGGCAATTGCATCATCATGCAACACAAGCATGACACGCAGGTTGTATATTAAAATTTATTGAATTATTGTGTAAGAATTCTCTTTATTAAAATCATTTGGACTCTAAACTGATTATTTACAGACAAAACCTCTTATATCACCAATAGATTCCTACATCTCAGAACAGTATCTACAAACAGTTATTACACTATGTAACAAAATTCATATTTTTTTTCAAGCTTTTTATATTAATTATTAATTCCAATTTGAGAAAGACAGTACCTCGGGTGCTCTGAGCAGAACTCAAGATGTGGCAGGGCGTCAGTGCGGGTCAGGCCATACGGTAACAGACAGAGAGACACCAAGTCACAGGGCTGGGAGAGGGCAGTCACTGGGACAGAGGACTGGGAGAAAGTCTACGAGAGCAAACGCACTGGGTGTTCTGGAAACCAAAAGAATCATCCCGACAAGAAAGGCACCAAAAAAGCAGCATCTCGCTGCAACTGGGGCGCACCCTGAAAAAGAAACGGCATTCCACTGAGGCAGCAGCGTCTGAGAACGCTCTATTTTCATTCAGAAAAATTAGCCATCATTTCTACAAACAAACAACAACAGAAGAGCTTCCAGGTACAGCCTAAATTTGCCACTAGACAGATGAAAGCAAGCGCTTTCACATCTACATCGTGTGGGTGCCAGCTACTCTGAGTCGTGCCAACAGGAGAGACATTCAAATGCGCTAACAGATATTTATCTTAACACTGAGCAGCTCTCGGCATTTCATCCAGACCACGGTGGACGCCAGTTTCTTTCTCTGACTGCAGCACTAAATCAGTCTGAATGCCTGCCACTGAAGAACATCACCTTTTGGAGAATACGATCAAAGCAGCGACATCCCCTTGCTGCACTTGGGTCTCGCAGAAGCGGAACTGGCGCTGTGGCAGGGCACTCTCAGCTGGTGCCCCGGAACACAGGAACACCCAGAGAGGATTCTCCATCCCTGAGGAGGAACATCCATCTCCAGGGTGTCTGATGAGCTGGTCATGGAATCAGGCAGAGACTGGAAGAAACTTGGAAGGATTGTGAGAAATAAATAAATAACTCTTCCCTCCAATAGGGAATTTCATAATAAAACCTGTTTTGTGCAAATTTAAATGCAACAGAACCCTGTTGTAGTAATGGATTTGCCACAGGAGAGGGGCATGGACGGAGAGAAGGGGCCATTCCTAAACGCCCAAGTCGATCCCAGCGAGGGGCCTTCAGTGCGTGTCTGCAGCGGGGGAGGATGACGCAATGTCCAAAACCCCAAGGACAGATGGACGGGCAGAGGCAGGCAGCAGCTTTCCACCCTCGCTGCACCTGCGCGGGGCAGTGCCTCCTGTCCAGCTATGCAAGCACAAGCTTGCGACGTCAAGTCAATCACCTGTGTTTAGTTCTATTTTAAAGTCTTGATTATTGCTGTAATAAAAGAAGACTTTTGGAGATCCGCTCAGAGAAAGCAGATCACTGCCAGCATGCAGGAGCACAACTGCACAGCAGAGGCTGTGGAGCCCACTCAGCCTACGGCCCGCGTCAGCCCCATGGCAGAGGCTGGGCTCTCTGCAGAGACATCCGGACTGCTGTCGCTGTGACGCCGGGAGAGCCACCAAGTCCTCCTCCCTTTGCCGATGTGAGGTGGATCCAGAATTAAGCCCCAGGCCACCCTGCTCTGGGAAAGCGCAGAGATAATTCTGCGGAAATACGGGCAGACGTGAGCGGGCTGCAGAGCCATAAATCCAGCAGAGAGCCTGTGGCTCCTGGCAGACACTCAGCAAGGTGGAGAGGCCACAAGCTGCGCCTTGCTGCCTGCAGCAGACAGCCCGCGTCAGCGCACAAGGGGACAGCGCTGCTCTGCCACTGCACCTGCCTCAGACCAAGGAATCGCCTCCTGCGGATCCCAAGGGAATGGGCTTTACCAATCTGCTTTTTCCCATCTGCCAGTCCTTCCTTCGACCCAGCTTTTTTTGGGCTGATTTAATCAGATTTGGTCAAAACCGGTTTCAGAGACACAAAGTTCCCACACGTTTTGTGGAAATGCGTAGTCAGGCAGAAGCGAGACCGAGACCCAAACTGGTGCCCACTGGGGGAAAGAGGGACAAACTCCGCCCCACCCTCCTGCCTGGCAGCAGCCAGCCAGCAGCAGGGCAGGAGCAGAGGTGACACAGGGACAGCGGCCGTACTCTGGGCACCCGGAGTCCCTGGGAATACTGCTGAGAGGGCCACAGGAGAGAGCTGGCTTCGCAGGGAGAGCGGCCAGCGTTAGCTTCTTGTTATATTGCGCAGAGAAGAGTTTTGCAACTGCACAGCACTTGCACAAAGCCACAGGGCTGATCCAACAGGCCCGGAATTACCGCTGTATGCGACGTAAAGAGAGGCAGGGACATGATCCTGCCCTGTTGTAGCTCCGGTCCCTCCTGGCCTGCACAATCATTGCCTCCAGGAAGCTCAGAGGAGTCAGACCTGTCTACCTGCCCCAGGCACGCAGGATGTCAGCAGGGAATTAGCAGCAGGGGGTAAGAACAAGTAGGGCACCCGAATAGACACGAATTTGCTCCCGGCAGGGCAGAGCGCTCTGTTCACAAGGCGCAGAACTGAGGAGGGAGCAGCGAGGAGCTGCCCAGTGACAGCTGGCAACTAACTGTGCTTGTGCCTGCTCCAGCCTCTCCTTCCGCGCACAAATCATTCCCGCCTGCAGGACACTGATGCTCCTGGGGAACAACGTGGTTGTGCTTCGTGGCTTCCTCCAGTTCACAGATCACCACATCACCCTTCTATGTGCCACGACAGGAGAGTTCGGGAAGTGAAACTGTGAGATGTAAGCCAAGCCTAACAGAAGAACACCCAGCTAAGCCTTGAACTGAGCTGCGGGGAAAAGCAAGCTGCTGTTACGGCAACGGAGACATCTACGAGTTATCCCTGCAGACAAAGCAGTGGAGAAAACTGCTCCAGTGCTGACAGACGTTTGTCAGTAGAAGTGCACAGAGATGCTTCTCCAAGAAAAGCTTTGTCTCAAAGCCACAAAATGAAACATTCTCCTTTAGCATTTAAATACATTAACTTTCTCAGGGTATTTACAAGTCCAGTTCAGAGCAGCAGAACAGCGAGACACCGGAGGAAGGGGAAGTGGCACAAGGCGTTTGTTGTGCTTTTCTGAAGAGCAGAGCAACCTCTGACCACGAGGAACCAGGAAGACGGATCCAAGCTGGGTCAGTGGAGACCGAGGTGAGCCAGGCAGCGACTCCCACATGCTGGATCTGTCCTGAGGGAAAGGGCGAGGGGGTGCTGTCCGTTCACAGCCGGTCCCGGGGCAAGCACGCATGCTGGTGAGGCACGTTGCATCCGAGCAAGTGTCAAGCACGAGCTGTCAGAGACCAGAACACTGGGGAGCAAGAGACCTGCGCCATCGGATGCTCTCCTTTCTCCATCCAGTGTCCAGAACCAGTGGGGACATCACTGCAAGGAAGTTTCTCGGGTGGGATGCTGCAGGAGTGCTCACTAGCCAGGAAAAGAGGTTAGCACAGCTATCAGCCTGGGCAAAGCTTCCTGCGTTCCCGCTGAAGCGAGGGGCTGCAGCAGGGGAGTCTCCCAGCAGCGGGGCAAGGGCATCCGTGCAAGGCTGAGGACTCCACGGACATGGTGCTCGGTGTTGTCGCCTGGCTCTTCAACAACGTTGTTTGGAAACTTGGCACATTCACATAACACCTGTAGGAAGGAGCTGTGTGGTCGCCCTGACAGTCTGCCAGAGGAAAACCAAAAGTTTATTTTTTGTTTTTCTTTGTTTTTAAAAAGAAAGAACTGTAAAAAAATATTCTCTGAGATGCGAGGACGCTTGTACTTTGTACTGCCTTGGCCATCCCTGTTCACGTCACCCGCGGGTTCCTCGGAGAGTCTGGTTCCAGTGGCAGCAGGACACCCTGTGTATAGCTGGGACAAGCACCGTCCCCCTTCAGCCAGGGGAGAGCAGTCCGTCTGCGCCTGTCACAAATCCGTGACTTTATTCTCCACAGCTGCTGCAATCTGTTGTAGTCTGTATCCGAGCTGCATCTTCTGCGCCGTTGGGTCTTCTTCCAAGGCAGTGATGATCTGCAATGAGACAGAGCTTGCTGGCAGCCTTTCTCCAGCACACACCGCTGTCGGCCAGCTCAGCTCCACGCACAGTGGAGAGCCCCAGGCTGGAATCCGGCGTGCGCAAGACTACAGCGGGCAGGTAGTAATTAATCTCAAATTAACCACAAAACAAGTATTCTAGATTCATCCTATTAACTTATAAACTTCATAGTGCAAAAAGAATGCTAAACTTCTCACCTCAAAGCGGTATCTTTAGTAAATGAATCTGAACTAACTGCATTTCATTTTTAAGTAGAGCATTCAAACACCAGAGTCAACAACAAAAAAAAGAGGCATAACATGAAATCCCAACAGCCTCCAAGTCAGAGATAAGTCCTTTTCTGTGACTTCCTCCCTCCCTCTCCGACAAGAATAAAGCAAACTTATGACCTGGAAGTTACGCATGCCAATGAAACAATACACAACGTTGTGACAGTCTGGCTGCTCTTTATTATTAATTTTTGGAGGTTTTTTGTTTGGATGGCAAAAGGAGCAGGGCACGTTCATACCTGCTGGAAACACACACTCACCTGGTCATAGTACTTGTTGATGTATTTGTACAATTCATGTAGAGCCACCAGGGAATTGAGGTCACCTGAGTAATTCTGAATAAGAGAGGAAGTTAGACAAAACTGTCAGACACCTAACAATTGTTCTCCTAAATCCTGCGTCCTCACAGCTCACTAGGAAATGTGCCTGTTGCACAAAGCAACAGGAAAGGGAATTCACCAGTAGTTCCTAGCAAAGGGGGTGGGGGAATCACACATACTCCTTGCCCTGAATCCTTTGACTACGCTTTTCTTTGCAGTGCCAGCTGGGCAGAGCCTCGCCCTCCTGGTGGTGCCACAAAGCAGAGCAGCCACGGGGAAGGGTCAGTATGTCCGAACAGAACTGCACTCACAGCTGGAATATCTCATCCTTGCATTACTGACCTTCTCGTAGAGGCACAGGTGAGGGGCCAGGGTGACTTCTGAAATAATTTTATTTACCCGTGATAGCTCAGCCAGGGCAGAGTTCATCTCCTGGTCACTGGCAGAGATGGTCTGACGAATGTCCGCATAATACCTGTACAGCGGTACACAGGCAGTTAGTGTATTGTTCCTCCTAGCGTCCCTCTTACTGCTTGAACTATGACTCCTCACATTCGTTGCTCACCTTTCCACCATCTGCTTGTAGCGAGGAATGTCCCGGGCATAGAGCAGCTTATTGATCGGAGAGTCCTTGAACATCCAAAACCAGAACTGATTACAAAGAGCTCCTTCATCGTGCTGTGGACCACCCTTAGCAGGTAACGCCATCACCGCTATGTTCTGTCATTCATTCAGGATTGGGAATTTTTGTCCTCTGCATGGAGAGGCATTTCAAATACCAGGCTCCCTCCAGCAACGCAGCCTGAGGAACCCCGAGATGTGTTGGTGAAGGGACCTCTGGGATCCCTGGTCCAGCCTTCCACTCGCAGCTGGGTGATCACCAGTATGAGATCGCATTGGCTATGGCTTCGCAGAGCAGATTCCTGCAATCCTCCAGAAACCCACCCATCCCATCTCTGGCGACCTGCGCAGGACTGTACCACCCTCGGCACAGGGCGAGTAGCAGTGGTAAGAAGTTTCTCTAATGGCCAACCTGAACCTCCCAAGACGCATCCTGTGACTTATGCTGTCTGCCACAGCCAAATAGAATTTAGCTCTGTCTCCCAAGAAGCTGTAAACAAAGAGCAGCCCTCGACAACTTCTGCGAGCTAAACAAAATCAGCTCCTCCCTCCTCTCTTCTCAGGAGTCCCCACCACTCTCCAGCACTCTGGTGGCACATGGGAGCAAGGATGAGCCTTGCCTGCTGTCCCAGTGGCACTACGTAAGCGTTATGGCCTTCCCGGGGCAGCACTGCTCAGCTGCCTGTGCCAGCCACGCTCCCTTCTCCCTCTGTACTTACGCGCCCTAACTTGTGGTCAGCTATCGTACAGGAGTCCATGAAGGTCTGCGCAATGACCAGGAGCACAGCATCTATGTTATCCGACGTCTGCACATCAAAAACAAACTGGGGATTCTTGATGATGTTGATCCAGAACCGCAGGGGCAGGCTGCAGAGAGGACAGAAGCACAGCAGGGTATCAGCAAAGGCAGCAGCTGCGGTGCTGAGAGATATTCTGCACATTACTCCACCTCCCAGCTTTGCCCTCCCAGCAAAACCAGCTTTTCACACCGTGCTCTGCTGTCGTGCACTCCCCTTTTGCTCCTCCGCAGTAGGAAAAAGGTGGCTGTCACTTCGCAAGTGATCAGCTCTAGGCAGCTCAGCAGTGCCTCCGCCGGGGCCCACAGGGACACCGTACCTGTTCGTCTTCCAGATGTGGATGGTCTCAGGGTCTGTGATCCCATAGTGTATCGCCTGCTCGTCCAACAGGTCAAAGAAGTATTTGACTGCCAGAGGGACAGGGCGGTTGGTGCTGAGGATCACCTGGAACAAGTCATCCACAAACTTCTGCAGAGTGCCCTGCGGAGAACCAAGCAGGACCAAGTCAGCACGGGCAGAGGAGAGTGAGGACCCCAGGCTTCACGCAGATGAGAGGTTACCCTTTTCTGCTCAGCAACCTCCCCTCACCGGTCCAAAGCTACCTCAAAGCTACCTCCCCTCCACTGCATGGAGCAGCAGCGAAGGAGAAAGGAGGCCCCAAGGGTTTCTGGAACAGAGGGCCAGGGGGAAGCTCGTGAGCAAAGCAAAACGCTGAGAGGAGTCAGATGTGCTTGGAGCCACTGCAGGTACAGGGAAGAGTGCTTGCAACATAACAGAACGGCACTGAACCGTAGAGACTGCCTAGAGGAGGGGGACTGCTGGCTGCCAGCAGCAGTGTTCAGCCGGACGGGAACAAGGAGAAGGGGTTTGCTCAGCAGCAAGAGGAAGTTCAGTGAACATGGTAAAAACACAGGCACTGCCTGGCAAAGTGCCTGGGCTGTCCCTTAAGGAACGGTGCAAGCAGGGCATCACTGGGGAACCTGGGTGCCAAGGGCTGATCATTTCTTGAGAACAGGGCAGAGGGACAAGTTCCTGGGTCAATTTTTTAACAATGACACTGGAATAAAGCAAAAAGGAGAGTGTGAACAGGCGCTCTGGCCGAGTTATGACTGCAGCTGAATCTGTACATGGCTGGTGTGTACTATTAGTGTCATCTTGCTGCAGCAGTTAACAGGTCAGTCCTATCTTCTTGGCCCTGGGTGGGATGCGAGGTGAGCAGACATGGCAGCCCAGTGGACATTGCTGCCAAAGAAACTGCTGCAAAGCACAGGGTACCTTCTTTCTTTCTGTGGGACACACAGAGATATACATGGGGTGGACACAGGGATAAAACCATTTCTCACTCTCCTAGAGGCTCTGCAAAACGTAACCCATTAGGAGGAGTAGAAGTTCGGCACTGCAGTGCTGGGTTCTCAGAGAAAACAACCAGTACATGCATCAGCTCAGGCAAAGGGGCTCTTCATCTTCACACACATCCCTGCAACCTGCCGGGGGACATGAAGGAGGGCAAGATCCCAAACACAACACCATCTGTGCTGCTTCTCACCTTCATTGAGAGCAGACGTGTCAGATAGATCTCCGGGATTGCCTTGGCTCGCTCCCGATCTCTTAAGCTCCCACGTCGATGCTTGGGAAGCTCTGGCTCTTCTGTTGGTTTCACCAGGTGCCAAAGTTTGATCCCACCTTCATCTGCATCCTCCAGCATTGGTGTTTCTAAAACAAGCAATTGTTCACAGACAAGCGTCAGTTCTCTCGCAGCACAGCATGGCCAGGTGAGCCCCAAGGAAGCAAGATTTCACAGTAGGATAGGAACACAAATGGGTAGGAACCTGTGCAGGCTTCTATCCAGCCTTCTGCACAGAGTACAACTGTTGCTAGCACTACAGCAGGTTGCCTTCGTCCACCCAAAACCTTCAAGGTCCTGAAAACTTCTGCAGACAGTGATCGCCCAGCACCCTGGCGGTCTGCTCCAGGGCTGCACCACCCTTTTGCTGAAGATGGTTTTTTTTTCACATCCAATTTGAACCTGTTAAGCTGCAGCCTGTGGCTATTGTCCCTCACCACAGGAGTACCCGTGGAGCTGTTTGCTCTGCCAGGCAGTAAGGTAACTGCCTGCTGTCCCACCACCACTCTCAAGCCATGCTCAGCACCTGAAGGTGTTAAGACTCCTACAAGTTGCAGACTGTGCTCAGACCTAGGGAGTCAGAACTAGAGAATTGTTGTTATCCTCTGTTCTTACACTCTTTTGCCTTTCTCTCATCTCACCTTACCACATTTTCAATATCCTGACAATTCTATGAGGGTCCAAATCACGTCTCAGCCTTCTACAGCAGCATAAAGCTGGGGCTATGGCAAGAGACTTACCCCACAAACTGGCAAGCGCTATAAAATGATTTTGTGAGAACAGGACATCAAACTCACTCTCTCCTGGGATGTAATCCTGATTCTCCCTATGGATATGCTTGGTCAGGCGTGGCACCAGTGCTACTGTTGCTCCATCGGGCACCTGCATGCAAGCAAAAATCAAGATTCAGAACAAATGGCATGTTTCTCATCAGCACAACAGGCAAGTGCTTGTAGACCAAAAGACTATACCATTACTAGAAATAAGGACAGAATCAGGGATTTTGGGACACTATCACTGTCTTTCTTGATGGTGGGAGAGTCTTGTTTGCACCAACTAAAACTCTGAGTACGATGAAGACGATAATACTCAGGGACTGAGGTCGTTCACACCTAGAACATGTTGCAGCAAGGTATGACATATTGGTGCAAGGTGGTTAAAATCATGCGTGTCTCTACACCTGCCCACGCCTCAGGTACAGGTTAAGGAGGGGGCTATGCTTGTTGAAGTCAGAGTGCAGGCCACAGCACTGACTTGATTTGAATATGCTGCTGCAGGGAAGCTCCAGCCTTTTGACAGTGATCCACCAGGACCCAGAGCCACAAATAGAGCATAACAGTGTACAGAAGATGAGGAGAGACAAGGCAATGGTAGACTGAGTTCTGACCTTGTAATGCTGAAGAGTGTTCAGGCGTTTCCAAGTTCCTTGAACAACAGATGTCACGTCCTCATTGGACAGTATCAGATGACCTGCCAGCCCTGATCTCCACTCTGCAGCCATTAAAACAGAAAATGAAAAGATAAACTGCTAATGTGAGGCGTCTCTGAAGTCTGCTGTGCTTCAACCTGGTTGACCTTGCTACAACCCACTGGTCCTCATCAACCTTCACCCACGCTGTTTCACAGAAAACATAACCTGAGCAAGTGCCTGTAATGATGGCGAGTCCTGCAGTCACAGGACAGCCTCTCTGAGCACAGGGACAGGTGGCCTCATGGCCTCCCATGTTCCACTCACCAAGTTCCTACAAATTCTGCCAGATTGTGACTCTTCAAGCAAGTTATTCAAACCACACACATGCACCCACAGTCCTTATTAGCTCCTATTCCCCCAGTACCTGCTGATCATAAACATCACCACTATTCAGCAACAGTCAAAGAATGAAGAAGATGGAATACTGAGTGTCTTCCCTCACTATGCCAATCCCACCTTTCTCTGACCACCGTGGGCAAAATCCTCCCTGACATACACTGCTGAGGTGCTGCCGTTGACTTCACTGGCAGGAAGAGCTATGACTATAGCATCTCTGTGCCGCACGCAAACTGTCCTCCCCACCCACATGTTCTCCATGCTTTTTTTTCTCCCGTGTCTCCTTGTCCAAGCCATTGCCATGGTCCAAGTCTGGCAAAGAACACCATTCAATGGAAGGGGCTGGACCCAGCTGCTTCTTTCCCACCCCTGCCTCTTGCTGCCAGCCTGTTTCCTGCATCATGCCCTGTCGGGTCCAGCCAGAGCTTAAGATCTGTGGTCAGTGACTGCACACTCAGCAGAGAGGGACAAACATCATGCATACCAGCATGCTGTGCGCAGATAGCAAAGGACTATTCTTCCACTTTCTCACTGAATTTTGGCACCAAGGAGTTCTGCTCACCGAGGTCCAGGGTGTCTGGGTCTGGTCGGTGACAGTATGGCATCCCTTTATAGATCTGATCTAGGATTTTCTCCTTCACCTGTGTTATGGTGTCACAGTCTAGCACTTTCGCAGAAATCCCCTGGGAGTCCTCTGCTCCTCCTGCAGCAACTCCTGCTTGCGTCAAAGCATTTAAGGTCTGTGGAAGAAAAGAAAAGGTCACAGCTCCTCAGCTGATAAGATTACATCTGACACAGCTACACCGTTGACGGTTGGCATTAGGGCAAGTTAACAGCTAGTTCTTTCACTGGAAGAATTTCAGAAAAGAGAACATCACAGATGTTAAACACCATGTTCTCAGCCTTGTGTCAAAAGCTAGAAGCCAGTTCAACAGTGTTGAGAAGGTGCTTCGACGTGCCATCAGCAATTTCATCCCCTTATTTCTAGACACAGAGCCCAGCACATACACCGGATCACTGTGGCGATAGTGCCTATCGGCCTAGGGCAAAGGTGCCTGATTTAGCAGAGCTCTTGTGCATCCATGGAGTTGTGCTGCTGGAATAAACGTGCCTCCCAGGAGACAGTGGCAGGATGCTGCACTTCTGCCTCAGTAATAGGAGCAGAGACATTCTCCTGTCGCATCGGAGAGCCCAGAGGGAGCAAAAGATTTGGTGCTTACCAGAGTCCGGTACTCCAGGTCCTCTCTCAGAAGGCGGTTGTCACTCAGGGTATATTTGGCTTTTCCTGTCACCCAGTCGACCGGCCCTTTGTCCACCTGGTGCTTGATTCCCCGAAACAGCATGTAAAGGGGCTCCCCAACAGAATCCTGGCACAGAAAGGAAGGAGTTTCACTGGAGAGAAATCCAGCTTGCTCCACCCAGCAGAGCCCAATGGCTTGGAGCCATGGACACCCAAGCAGAGGAGGAGCAGGACTGAGGATACGGCAGCTAAGCCACAGCAGGAAAAGACAGAACCTCTGCCAGCAGCTCCTGCTCCACGCACAGGGAAAGCACACGGGCCAGCTACCAGGTGGATGCACAAGACCAAGGCATTGCTCTGCGTCTGCATCACTAATCTGAGAGAGTCTCCTTGCCACCCCCTCTCCAGGAAAGGAATTAGATTAGAATCTGCCCTCCCCATGCACAGACTAGCCTGTGGCCAGCATGTCTCAAGATAAAGGAGCTGTGCCAAGCCCTCCATGATCTGGCGAGACATCCTGGAAACAAGGAGTGATGTTAATGCTGGTTTAAGCATCCCTGTCCCCAATGAGCAGCCCAGCTCTCTCATTCCCCGCCCTGAAATACAGGAGGACTCTGACATCATTTCAGCTGTGAGTGAGGCACAAAGCAAAGCTGTGGCTGTCTCCTCTCTTTTGGCCCCTCTACACCACAAAGAGACAAAGAGCTCACCCTCACAAATGCGTACAGGCAGATGGACATCCAGTTGGTTAACAGCTTCTCTACCACTGTTTCGGTCCTGAAAGAGAGCATGAGGTTGGTCACAGGAAAATGGTGCAGAGCAGGGAGGGATTTGGAAATAAAGATCACTCCCCTGGAGAAAAAGGCACACTAAATAATGATACAGGATCAAGGGAGAAGGAAGAGAGGGAAGACAAAAAAAGAAAACAGACTGAAGAGACCAGTAAGATTAATGATTTTGATAGCACCTGAGGCACTTTTCAGCCTGAAGGAGGCACCAAATGACAGAAGTGGAGAGAGAAGCAAGCAGGGGACAGAGGAAAGCCTCTGGTAGGTCTCAAACATGGGAAATTTGTTCAGATCAGAAGGATGGACCAGACAGGAGGCTACTGGGGATCCAAACACGGGAGATATTTCAGTTTAGCTTCCAAACGTGGCATGACTGTAAGCCCAGGGACCTCTAAACAGCAAAGTAAGATTAGCAGACTTGGCAGAGCCCCAGTACCTGAGCACAAGGAGAGAGTTAATGTACAGCAGCTTCAAAAGAAGAGGAATTTGGGGTGGACATCTCCAGCTCCCTACTCTTTTCATATATTTCCTGCTATGTTCCCTGCCAATTGCTGACTGGGTAGAGGGCTATCATTGTTACTGCTTCCTCCCATTTGATATGTGTCGTCTGGACACACGCTGGTCTTATAGCTGCAGCCCGTGCCATGATGTTATCCTGCTCACAGGAGTTTCAGAGCTTGCCAGCTGGGCAGAAAGGCTCTGTCCCCTCATGTAGGTAGCAGTGGGACCATGGCTGGCTCACTCACCTCCGCAGCATCAGCTTGGGGTTCTTGGCCACATACTGCTCCACGAGGTCATTCAGGAGTGTTTTGAGGATGTCAGTGAAGTACTCCAGCTTCCCGTGCAGCGACACAGTGAGCAATGATGCTACATAGGCCCGGTCTCTTGGAGAGAAAGTGCGCTGGATTTCCAGAGTGTGGATGAACTGGCAGGGAGAGAGATAAGACACCGTGTGAATCTCCTGAAAACAAGGCAGTCACAACTACTGGCTCTTGCAAGAAGTGGCGCTGCAAGGAGCTATTCAGAAATTAACTTTAAGAGACACTGCCCGCTTTCTGCCACCAGCTGCCTGCGGCATAGCCCTGACCCCACAGCAGGCTGCAGGCAGAGAGGGGGACATTACCTTGGTGAGGAAGAGCTTGCTGTTGAGCAGGTTGGAGAGCTGGACCAAGCCCTGCTCCACAGTTTGCCGCCGGCACTCAGGGATGTCCAGGTCCCTTTGCAGTGGTGATTCACGGTGCCCCGGGAAGAAAATGCGCTCTGCATAGGACTTGTAGTCCAAGAAGGGGATTCCTGTGCCCACAAGGTCACTTGTGAGGTCCATCATCTCTGTCATCAGGTCTGAGAGAAAGGAAATGCCCATGAAGTTGACGACATGATCACACAACTGACGGTGCAGAGCATGAGGTGAGTGCAGGAACTAGGGCCAGCAAGACAGGACTGAGGAAGGCTGTTTCCTGTCAGGAAGAGGCACGTCAGGGTCCCATTGCTAGAAGATTTAAAACTAGACTAGGCACTGCGAGAAACTGCTGCAGGAAGCTTCCAGCCTTGGGGAGGTGAATTTGGTGATTATTCTCATTTACAGTCAGGGGCTGGCTTCCAGTTTTATGAAGAGGAAGCCACTGTTCAGCACAGATCTGTGGTTACAAGCATAACCTACAGAGACAGAGTATTAGAGATCTTCTGCTCCTCACTGCTTCCCACATGAGTTGGAGATTGCAGTCTGAGCCACCTGCACAGTTTTAGAGCCCCAGGTCTCCCACACAAGGACTCCCTGGTGTAAGCTGCTGAAGTATAAGGTTTGCGGACCCAGAATATGGGACGTAATTCAACTTGCCCTACACAGACTGGACTAGCTGTCCTTAAGGTCTTTCCAAGTGTGCTGTCTTGACCTTTAGCTCTTCATCTGAGTCTGGAGGATGAACTGGAGAATCAGAGGGGTCAGTACAGATCACTGTTCTCTGAATTAAAAAGAAGAATTAAAGATGGAAGAATTTGGCTATATGTTTCAACCCATCAGCACAGCATAAAGTTATTGCCTGCTCTGAGCTACGCAAGAAGCTTGCCCTGAAGCTGCAAGAACCTAGGAGCTCAGTGACTGACCTGTGAATTCCTTTTTGCATCTGTCCCGAACACTTGTTTCCAGATTTTCCAGCTGGATTTGAACTTTCTTGTAATCCCTCAGGGCCTGTTTGCTCTTCCTCCTGCAATAAGAAGCAGAATTGTTCCCAGGAGCCCTAGGTGAGGGATTGTCCTTGCCAACTGTTGTGTTGCTGCCAAAGACTCCAGGACAATTGCTGCTGAGGTGATTTCTGCTGAACATCTCCTTCACAGGATACCAAACTGTTCTGTAAACCACACATCTCTTGGAGCACCCATTAGGTGTGGGCTCTGAATGAACCAGTGCAGGCTGTGACCAGCAGGTGCAACATGCCTCACACATCCAACAACATCAGGAGCTCAGAATTTGGCACAAACAGAAAAATGGGGCCCTGTTTAGACCCAGGATGTACAAGCATGGCCACATACACTGAATAATGCTGTAGAGCGACTGAAAGACCTCATACAATGCCAGAGTTGCTCACCTGTATATGAAGACGATGACCAGAACAATCAGTGCCACAAAGGATGCACCAACACCCAAACCAATCTGTGCCTCCAGTGGGAAGGTGAGCTGGCTTTCTGTATCATACTGCACTCGGCCCAGGAGGAAGTTCAGGTTTCCCATCTGTACCTGTAAGAAAGCATGTGCCACGACATAAGCTCAGTGCAGCAACAAAATGCAAAGCCATAGGGCTTCTCCAGAATGGGTACAGATGGCACACAGCTCTCTAGCAAAGCTGTCCCACAGCACAACTCCTGAATCCAGCTATACCACGTGCTTTCAGGCAATGTTTGCCATGTAAGAGTAGAGCTGCGAACAAGAGCAGCTCCTTGCCACCCCTGGTTCCTCCCCCGTCCCCCATCAGGGCTTCTGCCTTTCCTCCACTTCCCATCCCACTCTCTGCCTTCACCACTACTTCTTGCTTGTACTTCAACAAACGACAGGATTTCTTGCGGTACTGCTGATTCCCTACCGTGAACTCTGGGAGCAAGTCTGTGCCCTCCCGCTTTGTGCGGTGCCGTGGAGCTGGCTGCTCAGAGGGAGGCTCACAGTAGAGATGATTCCTTGTTAGTGTCTTCACCACACAGATTCCTTCCCCAATCATAGCCACAACTTCATCCTTAGAAATAGCCAGATCTAGATTTTCCCCCTGGAACAGATGTGGAACAGCACATCAGATCAGGGAAAAAACCACTCTGCATTTCCATGGCTCCAGAGAAGATGGAGGAGACCAACCCCACAGAGTGAAAGTAGCCTTTTTTTCTTCTCTGACTAGGCTTGCATCTGAATTGACTGCAGAAGTTCATTTTGTAAGTTAAAAAAATTTACTTACATACAATTTAGATTATAGCTTTAGCACCCGCAGCATGCTGCATAAGTACACTTACAAATAGCCTGTCTTCTTAAGGCTCTTCAGCCTTCACAGCTAAGCTCAACTCTTCACTCTGTGTGCATGTGTGTATACATACACACAATGCATATATATTTAAAAAGGTAGTCTCATGTGAGTTAACCTAAGTACTCAAGTGAGTCAATCAATGCCTTTCAAAGGTGTAACACATTTGTGCTGTTGTTCTTATCTGCTACACACAAGTCTGCTTTAATTTTGGGGGATTAAGACTCTTTTTTTAATGGAACCATGCTGACTGATATTAATTACATTTTTATGTTTTAGTGCTTTCTAATCTGAATCCTGCAGCAGTGTTTTCACGCTTTTGCCAGGAGCTCTGTGAGGATATCCTGACAGGTTGGTAGATCAACCTACTTGCTCTTTGAAAGCTTGTGTCTTGTTGGTTCTCTTGCAGTCTACTCAAATTGCCCTGCTTCTCCAAGATGCATTCAATACCAACGGCAGCAGTCTAGAGATTTCCAGACTAGAACATCCTCACAGTTTTTACTCGCATACAAAAAAAGAGCAACTGGAGAAAGTGCATCTTCAGCTGCAGCCATTAGCTTTCTTAATGAGTACTGGACTAGAAAGTACCTTTTCATATAAAAGAAATACCTCAGAGACTTTTTTCTCGCATGTACAGAAAAAAATATTAGCCACTCTGCCCTTCCATACCATCTTTAAAGAGTGATTTTCCTACCTCCACTGAGTAACAGGTCTTCGCTACTGCCAGGGCTCTTTTAGTCCTAAGTTACTTCTAGAGGAATCTTAAGAAGTTACAAAAAAGCTGGCAATCGAGAACAGGATGTGGGGTTATTTAGTACTAATCTCTCATATACAAATAATTCATTAGGATTAAAAATAAAAAAGCATGGAAGTTTCCACAAGCCCTATGAAACCCTTAATTATTTATGGTCTCAAGAGGCTTTTCTGATGCACTACTTTAGCTCTTCTTACGTACCATTTCCCACAGGCCAAAGTAGATGTGCTATGACAACCTGTAAGCCTTTAAAACCTTGGATGCTTCACAACACCAATTTAAAACACTCAAGTTCAAAACAACTTTGTCCAAGGAACATTATTTCCAACTCGTTTTTGTGTTACCTCCACAGAGATGACACTTCCTGGCTTGTGACGATACGGTTTGGCAGGGTCTTCAGCATTCAATGGTTTTAGGATGGGGTTGACTTCATAAGAGAAGGGCATGGGATGCAATGAGTTGAAATCAAAGCTCAGATTATCCAGAATAAATTCCAGTTTGATGTGGATGCTCCGCAACAGCAGGTTAATGGCTGGAGTTTTGCACAGGATCAGGTAGGAGGAGTTAACAAGACATGGTTCTTCAAACTAAATGTGAAAGGCAAAAAAAGTGTCAGTAGTGAAACACTGATGCTTCTCCTGTAGCTTTGCGATACTTCCCAGCCCTGAGCAATCTGGGGCCAGCCCACATTCCTCTCATCTGGAGCAATGCCAGAGAAACTCTGCTTAATTGTAGCAGGAAAAATACAAGATCTGAGCAATTTCCCATGTTCCTCTAAAAGTTTTCACGTCACTGATTTTGTTGCAAGTACCTAGGTCTCAGCGGTGGGAATCAGCTCTGACATTCCCCCGGCAGCAGATTCTGGAGAGGCATCAGCTTTAGATCTCCCTGCTCTGACAGAACGGGACCAAAGACCTTTGATACAAGGCTGATTTCCTAGCCTGAAGGCTTCTGTGAAAGAAGTGTTCCTTTGTTCAGTTGGATATGTTTTACACATTTGGTGAAAGTATTAGAGTAGAATTTTTTTTTTTCTCCCCTACAGCCACAGATGCCTTCGTAAGAACATGGGTAAAACCAGCTATTATTGACGCATGTACATCAGGAGCATATTCTCCAAGTTCATGTACAGGAAGCCCTCAATCATTTGCACTAACAAAGCAAATCCTTTGTTGTACTTTGGCTGCCAAACACCCTCGACCTCTGCAAATCCTGCTGCACACTCTGTGACCTTGATGATTGCATCGATACCTCCGCAGTGACCCATCTCGGTACACTGGCAGCGGGAGAGCACAAAATGTTGGTGGAAGTGGTAATTTCACCAAAGTCTGCCTGTTTATGTATCTCAGAGTGAAACAGAGCGCAGGGACTATAGAAACGGACTGAACTGCGCAAAAGGAAGAGCCTGGAGCATGGACACGCCAAGCCACACAAGGTGTCTGTCTCAGCTGTAGATTACCTCCACACTGCTGCCCTGCTGTTCCTGTTGCGCATCACAAGTCGTGCACATCTCTAAGTAGAGGCAGACCCAACTCATGGAAATGTTTGTGAAAGTGCTTAACCTCTCAGTCTAACAAAGAACGCTTCCACTTGGCCAGGAGTATTAATTGGTGCAATCCAAGCAGATAACAGCAAGCAGTCCAGAAGCCCCAGGGACAGAAAGTCCACCTCTCCCGAGCCATACATCAACGCGTATACCCCTGAGCTCCACTGAGCCCTTTGCCATGCTACCTGCTGGACGCTGCACAGAGCATCCTCAGGGCACTCGGTGTCTGGGATGATTCGGCGCCATCGTCCCAGTCCTCGGCGCCGGCGTTCAGACGGAGAAACTGTAACTCGGATCTTCGGTTTCTGTACAACATCCAAGTTGTATCCATGAACTCTGAGCACTCTCCCTCCGCTGAAAGAGAAAAGTAGCTGGTCTCACCTACTATTCGTTAGCTCTGTCTTGTTCATGATCCTACCCTTCTGCTTATGCCTATTCCTACACGCCTGGCTTTACTCCACAGTGCAACTCAACAGACAGATGCCCTTGGTGCTGCCTCAGCACACAGCCCTGGAGAAGGTGCACTCAGTCTTTCTACCTGAGGAAGCTTTTAGGTGGCTCTGCAAAAGTGATGTTGGGATCCAGAGTGTATCTGAAGAGGGATCCTTCCAGTCTCCGCTCTTGGTCCCCGTATTTGATAGTGACTGGAAGTTCTGCAGACACATTGCTGGGACTCGTCTGGCATGCCAACTGATCCTCTGTCATCTCAGAGAGGCTTGGAGAAACAGAAGAGAGAACAAGGGATTAACACAGCCACTGCAGAGACAGATTTTACAGTACTATGCCTTGCTCTTTGCAGACAGCCTGCAAACCTCTTCTGGTATTTTCCTGAATTTAATGCTGAAAGGTCTCGTGCCTTATCTAAGCAAGCAATAATTGCTGGGCAGTTGTCAGTGAGCAGCACGTGGACAAAAAGCAGGTACAGCCACTGTCCAGACTGAAGAGACTGGAAGCATGCTATCAAGGCACGTGCAGCTTCTTGCCAGCAGTGCTGTCAGGTGTACGTGTCCCGGGATGCAAGAGAACAAGCAGCTCTTAGTGTTAGTCTGCAGGAGCCAACTGCAGCTCCCCATCAGCAAAAGCAGAGCTGTCAGGATGGGGTATAGTCCTGTCAAGAGACGTGGAGAGCAGAGGCCATGTAGCACTGTTCACGTCCAAGGGAACGTGGGCAGGAATGTAAGATTGTGGAGGTCACTGCCATGACCCGCAAGGGCAGGCTCTCCTGGAACACAGAGGAGAGCAGAGCTCCAACAGCCTGCGCTCGGGGCTGAGCCAGGCGGCATCACACCCTGCAGGGCCCTGGGAAGGACTCGGGGCAGCACACAGCCAGCACATTGGCAGGCTCGGATCTTACATGTGGCAAGGGAGGTCTCCAAGCAGGACACTGATCTCACTAGGATGCCCAGTCAGCAACTTTGAGCCCAGAAGGGTAAGGCAGGTTCCTCCTGCTTTGGGGCCCCGAGTTGGAACAATGGATTTCAGCTCTGGGTTCTAGAAGGAAAAAAAAAAGAAAATAAAAGATGAGTGACAAGGACCTCGTAACATAAGGAAATGAAGGAAAACAGCAGAACACTTCCCAGTGACCTCCAGTACTCTGAAAATAGAAGCTATAGATCCCAGTCACAGGCAGGCCTCAGCAGCTACCTTACAGAGCAGAGGCACCAGAGGAGGGATCAATCACACCAACAAGAACTGTGAGCCAGAACCAGTCTTTCCACAGAATGCAAAAGGCAGACAATACTGCAAACAGCAAAGCTGTGAGCCTCACACACAAACTCTAGGATTAACAGTTCAAAGGGATTGTTCAGATCAGTAACTGGATTAATAACTCAGGTTAGGAAAAACAAGGTAGCAAATAAATTGTCTGATTGTCTAGTAGATGGGATTACCAGCAGGGAGCCCTAAGAATTTGTGTTAAACATACTTGTAGGTGACCTGGAAAGGTGAAACGAAATTTGATAAAATTATTCAGAGTAACAAAGACTTAGTACCACTGAGGAGCTGCAGAAAAAATCAGAGGAACCAGGCAACAGAGTGGCACAAGTATGTAATTGCTGATGAATGAAGAGCAAAATACATGCAGTGAGACTACAACAGAAAAGCAACCCAATCGACATAGCTCCTGCCCATTCAAGAGCGCTTCGGAACATGTAACAACTCTATCAGTTGTAAGCAAAGATTTTAACAAAATTACACGAAGTGTTAGGAATTACTGGGAAGGGGATTAAGAAAAAAGGGTTTTTATGCCACAGTAAAAATCACTGTTGCATTCACATCTTAAACATTGCATGCAGTTCTATCACCCTGCCTCTAAACGGTGATAACGGAACCAAAATGGAGAAGTGCAACAAGCATAATCCAGTATACAAAATGGTTCTATACAGCCAAAATCAGAATAGTTTAAGACTTTTCAGGCCATCTCTTTCCCCTTACCGTAGGAGAGGAAGACATGCAACTAGGTACATAAACTCGTAAGTTGCACAGCAAGGATGAAAAGTGAGTCATTCTATCTTAAAAATACTTAAATACTATTTCATAGTTGCTGCGTTTAAGGTACCAAAAAGTTATCAGAAGTGGGCTTAAAATAATAGGGAACATTTCTCCATACAATGCACAACAACTTTGGACTTAATGCCACTAGTTGCTGAAGGTCAGAAGTTAAAAGTGTGTTCAAGCAGCAATCTGCAAATTAATACAAGGAAAGTCAGAAGTCTTAATAAGATGTTAAATCATCAATTAAAAAAAAAATATCCAAATCAAAAACATACCCTGTATTTTTCCTCTTTCTTTAAGCTTTTAACAATCCCCCCAAAAAAAAAAAAAAAAAAAAAAAAATACACTCCCCCCGCCTTCTCTAGACCACAGAATCTTTGGTATGACTCAGTACAGCTGTTCTTATAATCTTAAGGGGGCAGAGCAGCGGAACCCACACAACACAAACACCAGAAAAATCAGATGAAAACACCAGCAGCAGGTACAGTCCCATAAATTCATGCAACAGCCAGCCATACAGCAGAGACACTGGAAGAACAGGGAGAGGTATTAAAGAAGCAATAGCTACATTACCTGATAGGTGAAAACATGCCCAGAAACTCCACGTCCTCCTCCAGGCACTTCCACCACAACATGCCCAAATCTCTCTGTCCAGCTCCCGCCAGTGATGCATACGATGCTGCAGGGCAATCCAAGAACAGTGTGACACCGTGGAAGAGCAGATGAGCTGTATCCATTGCATCATGACCTAAAAGCATCTAGCAGCCACCGCTCCCTTCTTTCAGCCTTAGCACATGCTCAGAATATACAACTGAACACTGAGAAGCACCTTTAAAACCTGGACTAGGTGCAGCAGAAAAAAGCAGGGGGCAGTTCCAGCTGGGCCCATCCTATCCAAGATTATTATTTCTGGGACAGAGAGGATGAAGCCCATGGTATCACAGATGCACAAAGAGGCCAGGAACTCTGCCATTGTCCAGAGCTGATCAAATCAGCCACATCTGGAGAGACCCCAGGCTAGCAGTGGTCAATCCACACATGAGCACTGTGTCTGATGCAGAAGAAAACTCAAGACTGCAGGTTCAACTGGCACTGGTCTTCAGCCAGCGGCCTCTGGGAACAGCCATCTCCTCTGATCTGCACTACCCATTCTTCCCAACCCTTCTTCTGGCTATAATTTGCACCGACAAGGTGAAAAGTGAGGTTGTATTGAGAACAGGGCAGCAAGGAATGCCATGTTACAGCACTGATTTGCTAACATAACAGAAAAACTACTCTGCAGCAGACTTCCCAACCTTCCTACACAGCAGGAGACTGATTTTGTCTGGGCCTTGCTCAGGAGTGGGTTTCAGGTTCGCAGCTACACCCCCTCAACCAAAAAGGCTCAGGAATGTGAACTTCGGCAGTGCAGTCCCAAGCCAGGACCCTGTGATGCCAGGTGATTTACAGATACAGAACAAAGACAGTGCTAACCCCAGAAAGATTATGCTCTAATGCTAGGATGAAAACAGAAAGCAGATGGATCCAGACAAACAAGGCACACACAAAGGACAACACTGCTTAACACAGCAGGCCACTTCCCAGAAGGATCTTACCTGGCTCCCAGAGGGAAGGGTGCTACAACTACTGCTACCATGGAATGGAAAAATGGGTTTGTGATAGCTCTGGTGAGAGGTTACTCACAATCGCTCTCCTCTTCTCCTGCTGGTTGCTTGGCTCCTCTCCCTCCCTTGTCCAAGACTCCCACCTACCTACCCTGCCACAGGCCAACTACACAAATATTCCTTTCTCCTTGCTTCCTAGCTACCCCCTAGTCACCCCTCTTAACACCTGACTACACTGTCTTGTTATATGGCCCTTCCCTGGCCAGACACGTCAGCTACCCAGTTCTCTATCACTGACACTAGCTGGATTCAGCAGGACAGGTCTTTCTGCTCTCATCGTCCTCCTAGCCACTACTTTTACAAGCATTGTGTGACCTGCCAGGCACCCCTAGCCACTAGCAGAGTGGCACACGGCCCAACAAGACTCTGGGGTCTGTCCCTGGTTGAGAGGGTCCTTTCATTGGGTTTGTTCCTGGGAGGTGGAAGTCTGGTTAGCAAGTGAAGAATGACAGTCTAGGGGTGTGCCCACTCAAGCAGAGGCAAGAATCTGTGCCATACCTCCAACCACACGTTCCCATCCTCGCCCCGTTTTAACATGGTCAGGATATTTTCCTAGCAGTGACACTTGCACCAGCCATGTCCTTCACTTTACTGAAATCACCCTGTGGCTGGGAGACACCCCCACGAAACTGCATGGTTCGCAGCCTATGACTCCCTGATCTGGGTGGCCTGTGGGCTCTGTGCCAGCAGTGTGGTCGGCACATGGCGGCACTGTTTGCCCATCACCTTGTACACAACCTTATCTCTCAAAGGGCACTGCCTGAGTAACTAATCAGACAGCGACCTTACTCAGGGGCAACTCCCTGGGGAATGGCAAGGCTCGATACTTGCTACAGCAAAGGCAATGACATCTCAGGCTGGTGTCAGCAGCCAAGGGAAAAGCCAGCGCCTGCCTCTGGGAGGAGGTTTCACAGATACTCTACCTGCTAGAGATCTCATACTCTTGAGCATCTACGGCACAGGGAATTCCTGCAACAGTGACAGTTTCTGCAATGTCTTGATGTTTCTGCCCGAGGTTTGAGCCAGTGATGGTGATTCTAGTGCCACCTTCCACTGGTCCAGACAGGGGGTACACCTGCAAAGACATCCGCGCATGTGTAAATGTCACAGTATCTCAGACCTCCGCAGTCTGGCAACTGATCTACAGCACAGGGCCCTTCAGCTGCACCATTACAAACTCCTGTGTGGCTGGGTCACTGCTATGCATTCCTGTTAGTGGCTTGGACTAGTACCAAGTTGCACGCTCATCAGAAGAAAGGCCATAAAGAACACCACAGTCGGAGCCTTCTTTCCCATACCTCACTGTTGCCAGTAACCCCCCCAGAGGCGATAAGCCACTATAGACTTCTAAGGCAAGGACTGTCCTGCTTTGCCTTCTCATCAACATGCTGACCACTCCATAGGGCATTTCTGCTGAAGAGTGGGAATGCACAAGCCAATACATGTTACTAGTATTGAAGCAACAAGCACCATTCCCCCCTCAGCATCAGTACGACAATGAATCGCATGCTGCACAAACATCAAAGCTCTGTCCCTGAGCAGCATCCAAGATAAACTAAGACAAGATGCAGCACATGGATGTTGTGTGCCACCAGAGGGAGGACAAGCTGACAGCAAAAGGGACACATGGCTACAGACACTTGTCATGTGGCAGTTAGCAAGAAACATTTAAAATAAACAGACAAAAATAATTAATTCCAGTAATCTGTCATGTCTTTCCCATCCTTGCTGTACCATTATCATTAGGTTTTGCCCTTGCTTTCCCCAGGCTCAGTTGGGCCAACCTGTTTCAGGGTCTGGCTCGGGACAGTTGGAGGACCCAATCTGTGGACCCTTTCCCAGCTCCTGAATGATTCTGTTCCTTCTAGTGCGCCAGTCTCAGCTCGCGTGAGATGCAAATGCATCTATCCCCACTGTTCTCTACCAGCAAACTGAAAGACCAGCACCCAAGTCTAGCATCCTCATGACACCAAGGGATCACAGTAGAATAGGACTAACTTGCTCTTTAGATGGGCAATGTATCATTGAGCTGCACTGTTCATACTCTGAGCTCACAGCCCTTTGATTTCAAGTGGAGAATGGAGCCCACCTTGCCCCGAGTGCAGTACACTAGCAAGTTACTCACAGAGTGAATGAGAGGTGCTGGACACAAGTCTTCTATCTCTCCCTTGCAGGAGCCCCTGAAGATACAGCTGGGGTTCTCACCTCCACACCACACACAGTTGTACTTTGAGTCAGCTGTTTGGCAGCGGCTACAATCAGTGTGTCCCACAGAGCAGTTGTAAAAAGTCACTGCAAAGGAGAAAAATTCAGAGGCATCTGCAAACATCCCCTAGGGCACAGAATAATCCAGTAACTCGGCATCTTGCACAGAACCCTCTCCTCCTCCCCCTGTGACAAGCAACAGAAACGAGGCAATATGTTTTCCTTAGTTTCCCTGTGATAGAACAATCACAGACGCAAAAAGCCTCATTTGAGGATTTCTCAATTCTCTTCCACCTCATCTGCTGTCTTTTTGCTGGGGAGGTGTTGCGCTCCTACCGTGAAGATCTGCAGCACTGTCCACTCGAAGGTGTCGTCGCCTCTGCACAAACACCACAGCGTTGAATTCAAGTTGAGGTGCTGTGTAACTGTACTGCAAAGACAAAAGAGCATCAAGACAAAGAACTTAATAGAGACACAAACAAGGCAGCTGAATATGCAAAAAGCATCAGCATCCACCCTGCATAGTGCACCGGCACACAGAGCCTGTATGGAGCTTCCTGTGAACGCAGACAAGGCAGTGTTAGCTGGGGCAGTGGCAGCACAGCCTGGCCCTCCCTGGTTCACGCAGTCACAATTCTGTTCTAGAAAGAGTAGCAGGCATTGGTTCACTAGGATGAACATTGAAAACAAATGGGTGCTCACAACAATATTTGTCTATCTTCCTAACTGAATTCCTAAATGGCTAATTCCTATCTACAAGCCACCTGCCTAGAAAACCGCTCAAGCTGGCATTTCTGCAATTTCAGTAGAGCTGAAGATGTAAGATTACAATTGGTCTGCAGGGCTGTGTGTGCACAAGAGCCTATGTTGTTCCTCTCCTTTATTGTTCTTCTCCTTTAACTATGTGAGTTTGTGAACTAAAAGTATTGCCTCTGCTTGCAAATCTTGCCCTAAGCAAAATCCACACATCATCCAGAAATGTACATGGCTGTTTTAATTTTGCCTGTTAATCTTACAATCCACAGGCTAGCTTCTACCACTAAGAACAAAACTGTTTAAATCGCATTTTTCTTTTCACAAAAGAACCACCACCACAGAAGAAGTCACAATCCAGAGAATCGTGAACACCAGTGCCTCAAGCTAAAGCAGAAGTGGCACTGTCCTGGGAGGCTGCAATGAGTGGTGATTCAGAGACAGCATCATCCAGTACTACAGTAAGTGCAGCAACAGGTCGTGTGGCTCAGACTGCACAATCTTTCTGTAGGTTGAAGATACCAGTACCACCAGGCAGCAGCATCACAGATGAGGGTCCCATAGTGCTAATTAGTCTACAAATATTTTTGTAAAATACACTTTTTTCCCCAAAGAGCTTGCCTTCCAGCCTGCTGTTTTGTTGAGCTCAGTGTGAACTCTGAAATGGCATCGTACTGCGAGCACTCACTTGGTTCATCTGGCAGGTGATATAACAGAGGGACTGGTTTGTTTCTTCTCCTTCCACATAAGCATCCATCACCACTGTCCTCCCCTCCAAATTCAGGACACACTCATAGTCCCACTGCTGGTCCTGCAGAGAAGATAGACATGGTACCACTTCTCAACTACGCAGGGCTTCCTCCTACACGACAGTGGGCTCCTGCCTCTCCAGTTCAGTACATTTTACCAAGCCACTTACTGTGCAAGCAGTGTGCTGCTCTCATTCCCTTCATTATGCCAACTCTATGCTATATTCAAGGGCTCTCTATGCTGTCACTGTCTCCACGTATGAAAGGTAAACCAACACAAAATAAAACACCTAGAAGGGAGCACATGTATGTCAGTGCAGGGAGAACTCAGCGCAGGAGGAGAGATTAAAGAAAAAACAATGGGACTGTGGAGTCCTGCCTGTATGTCTCTGTGAAACACTAGCTTGGAAATGAAGAGTGGAGTACACAGATTATGGCAGTGCACCTTCAAAAAATACTAAGTTACTTTTCTTTCTCTTCTGCAAATCTTCCACTGAATTGCTTAGACACTTCCTGTAAAAAAAATGGATACGCATCTGTAATCAGCTCTGCTCTTCTGAGCAGTGCAGTACATCAGGTTTAACATATAAAGTAACAATTAGTCTGCGGGCTGCATGTTCCCAGGCGGTTGTTTGTAAAAGGTTACTAAATCAGTCTCCTGTCTTGAGAAGCAAAGAGATTTTTTATCAGAGGCACACCCAGGAAACATAGCTTTCAAGGGTGGTTTTCCCCGTTGCAGAAGTTTCAGGTACGACAGGAATAGCCACATTAACATGAGCATGCCAGAAAGGAAAGGGAACAGAAGACTTATCTTTAGCTTATGGAGACACAAACAACCAGCAGAGATTCAGCAGGAAGTTATTCCAAGAACTACCACCTACAGTGCGGCACAGGTGCAACTTAATCCAACCGCATGCAGATCTTTTTCAGCAGGATGGCGCACACCTGTACTCTCCGTTCTCTGGGTGACCTCCTACCCACCAATAAATCCAGCTATGTAGTTCTTTGTTCACAGAAGTAGGTCATTTCTCTAGGTGTTTCTGCAAGCAGGGTAAACATAGGCAGAGCCACAACTGTGTCTCACACACATTTTTAGCAGTCCAGGGGACAGGTTGCCCAAACAGTGCTCTGCATTAATACAGTTTCTCAATGCTGATGGCGTTGAGCTGGCTACCTGATAGAGGTGGAAGTTCTTTCCCAGCAGGGTTATCTTCCTTGCCACGTTGACTGGAAACAGTGAAGATCCCTGGATTCCCTGCACACAGGGACATGCATCTGGACCCCAGCTAAGCTCTTCATTCTGAAAACAAACACAGGTCTTTAGAGAAAGAGAGCTCCATGTCTCTGATACAGGGAATCAAAGCCTAACACGCCAACAGAGAAACAAGCCCTGCCTGAACACAGACACAACTGTGCTTCTCCACCATGAAGCTCCAAGAAAACAATGCAAGAGTCTAAACAGGTGAACACCAGAAAGCTGTGAATACGCTGGAGATCACAGCAGCTGCCACCTTCAAGCCAGCAGCATTTCTACAAAACCTGGGAACCTCACACACATTTGTCTTCCTCAGGCTGTGACTTCTCACTCCGCACATTACAGCGGTCAGCTTCTACACTCTCCGAGGACAAAACCTCTCCTGTGTGCTGAAATACTAGACCAGCAATCTGTATAAAAGTTTCAAAGTGTTACAGCCTTAGACAGCCAATTCCAAAGCCCAGCAACTTACCTCCTCCCAAAACTCAGGGGCATCATACTGATAGTCGAGGTCAGGGTGAAGGATCCTGGGAAAGTCAGGGACATCCCTCTCTGAAGAGTCACCATCACCCGAAAGAAGAGTAGAAGCAGAGAAGGGAGATGTGTCATTCTCAGCCTGCAGCAAATCCATCCAGTCCTCTGTGTCCTGGAGCTCTGTGCCTTCCTCCAGCAGCCAGTCTGGGGCAGCTGACGGCGGGAGCTCTGAAGCTGGTAGTTCAGTTCCCAGCAATCCAGGAGAGTCATCAGAGGCAGCAGGGCCCCCCGGCACCTGGCTGGGGCTTTGGGGAGATGGGATGGCAGATGTCAGTGCCTCTGTGGTAGGAAAAGAGCTCGGGGGCCACTTGAAACTGGTGACATGAGGGGAAGGCGTTACTGCTGCTGCAGATGTGTGCAGAGCGCTACCCACGAGGGTGGTGGGTGGGTCGGCGTGCCATGGCTCCTGGGCAGTGGCTGGCCCTTCAGTGGGCAAGGCTGCGTGATCCACGTTTTTGGATGGGCTGGTAAGGACAGATGCAATGGGAGAAGTTGTCTCTGGCACAGTGACAGCAGGTTTGTCCGCTGGTGGTGGTAGGGGGGATTCTGTGATGGCCTGGAGAGAGGCTGCTTCGGCTGAGAGAGTCAAGTATGTATAACTGAGGGTTTCTGTAGGCTCAGTCGTCATATCTGAGGCTGCAGAGAGCATGACGTGGTTGGGCTCTGTGGGGGGCACAGGGCTTGGTATCACATGCACGGGGGGAGTGATGGGTTTTGTGACCACGGTTGGGGCTGTGGTAGAGGACTTGGTGAGGGGAGCTGCTGAAGAAGGAAACGCACTTGAGGTTGGGATCTGGGCCTAGAGAAAAATGACGTGGTGGGGTGAAAAGAGAGAAAGAAATGAAACAGAATAAAACTCAAGCAGAAAAACACACCATATTACTTCCTGTAGCAGTGTTCACAAAACGTTGCTTCACCCCCTGGATTTCCATGAGAGCTACATCTCATGCCACCTTGTCTTAGGATGGGGAGTGCTCACAGTGCAGAAGATTCAGCAACATTCTCTCTTCCCACCGATGCCTGCATTTGCCTCCACTCAGAGGGAGGTCTGCCTGCCTTCATCCCCCCAAAACTCCAAGGCCACCTGTGGCAGCCACAAACCGGGCATCTGTTTTGCCTCCCCACTCACAGCCTCCTTGTCAGCTTGCTCTTGTCCCTTGCTTTGAAAACACAGGCTGGATAACCCCAGGAGAAGGGTGACCTGCTTCATCTGATGGCACCTCCCCAGAAACCTAGCAAGGCCTTGTAACATTAGGGCCACAGAGCCTTATGTTGCTCCAAGGGGAGGCTCTGCTCCAACAGCTCGTCTCCTTGCTCGATGTGGCTGACAGCTGCTATTTTATGTGAGATCTGACTTGCTGCAACTCGCTGAGGATGAGGACTGAGTAGGAGACATACCCTTTCATTGTAGATAATGGTTCCTTCCTCACAGGCTGCTTTGTGGGTGCACAGGTGCTGCTGGATGCACCAGTTGCATCCCCAGAGACTGCTCACGCACTTCTGGCACCTGGAACAATGACAGGAAAGCAGCTGCTAAGGTGACCCAGGAAGGGACAGCCACCCTCCCTGTAACTACAGACAAGAAAAAGCAGGTGCTCACGGTGCCGATTTCCACAGCAGGGCCACTGCAGCACAGTCATAGAAAGAGAAGTCCACAGAAGCAATGAAGATGTCATGGAAACGCACTACGAGCTTTATGGTGACATGATCTGAAAATGAAAATAAAAATTTCTTAGAAATGGAGCCACTATAAATCTGTCATACCGTTAGGAGACACGGCATGTTTTGGGAAAGACACTGTCAAACATGGAGACAGATTCCTTTTCATGCTTCTGGCATCTCAATCACTGGATTATCCTACAGACACTAAAAACAGGTCGCACAAGATTGTCAGGAGTAGTTTACGACAGGTCTTGCTAACCCATGGGGAGGAAGACTAGTCTGAGGGTCCCTCCATCTTCAGCTGCTCTTAATCCACTGTCATCTCTGTATTAGAAGAAGACTTAAGATTTCAGGCTCAAAGCTGATTGTCTTCCTTTTTCATCCAAAGGAAAACAGAGGTTTATTAAGACTTATAATCTCACTTGCAATGACTGAATGCTTATCTGCTGTAAATCCAGGTCTCAGGTTAACTACAAGCCTCAGGATAGCCCAGTTCTCTTTGGAAAGAGACTATCACTATTTGCTGATAGACCAAATAGATGCAGAGGTAGTAAAAATTTACTGCAGCTGATAGCAAGAGCTTGAAGGAGTTATTCTGCATATTACAATACTAAAACAGCTAATTAATCTTGTTCCAGACAAATGCCCACAACCCTAGAGTTGGGTATTAGTTCACCAAGTAATGCATGCTATGCTCAACTCCAGGAGCTGCCATTTCTCCAAGACATTTTGCTAGAAAAATAAGTAACAAGAAGCTTGTCCATTGTTCCTCTCACAGAATTCAATCCTCTTGCAAGCAGCTTCGATTCACGACAACACAATTAACATGTCTGGCGAAGGATCAGTCAGACCTAAGCTGGGTTCCCAACAGGATGACAAGTGAAGCCGTATGCTAGTAAAACAGCTGCTGCTGATGTGTGTGTGAAAACCCACAATTAGGAGAAAATGAGGGTATCATATGCAGCTGGAGGCAGGAGTCACTGCAGTACTGTCAACTCCCATCACTGTCATAGACGTGATTGCATTTGGCAGTGGTGGAAGGGCTAACACCTCCCAGGATTTCAGGGTTGTGACACCATATTTATAAATATTCCTTTCTCCAAATAGGCCATTATTTCCCATGACTGTCAATAATGCTTTTCAACAGTACAGAAGATGAGGTCGAGCACTTGCAAATTGAGAACAAGAGTTTCTGCTATCAACTTGGAGCTCAACAGCTTAAAGTGACACATGAGTTAGTATGCAACCTTTAAAGCAAAGCAGAAAAAAAGGCAAATATTTTAGTGAGCTGGCAAAAGTATTATAAGCAGGAACAGGAAAGTGCGCATATCTAAGGCCCTGATGAGACCTCATTTAGAAAACAGTGTAGGGTTCTGGTTACCAGCTTCAAATTTATCTTAGCAGAGCACAGAAGCTGTGCAAAGAAGGGCTAGCAATGCAGTGAAGGGGAGAGGAAGTCTGAGCAACACAAGAACATGAGGAAAAAGTTGGCACAGCTAACATGGCAAAACTCTGTGCTAAGAATGCCTGGCCGTAGTTCACTGAGTGGGAGAGGAGCTGTGGAAGCAGAAGGACAACACAAATAGATCAAACGGACACAAACCATCCATGAGCAAGTTTAGGTTAGAAAATAGAAGTAACTTGTTAAGCCTCAGAGATGCAATATGAAAGTAACGTAGGTAAAGCATCCATGGAGTCTTGAAATAAAAGCAAGACTGACTTACAAGCGAGTCCATAAAAATATCTGAAGCCCTGAACAATCAGAACTAGACTGTGGCTTTATCTACACCGATTTTTCACAACTGTGCTTAAATTCAGGCCCACATTTGCAGAACTAAACTGGGAAGCCAATCCAGCCCACTCTGCCTGTAGTGGCAGTGCATGAAGCCCTCTCCCTCTGTGCCTGACCACCCTGAATGCAGACCTGGGCCACTTGTTCCAGACTAAAGCAGTGTGAAAGCCAACAGATAGAATAATATTGTAAATAATATCGAAAATGAAGGCGTTTGAGATTGAATGAATGTGTTAGCTGGGTTCTGTTGCCATGTTATGTTCACAGAGATTGCTTCAGACCTATTAATCAGTTGCATACTTGCGTGGAAAAATCGATTTAGCCATTTAGGTGAATGGTGTGGAATGCTTCCCAACTGGCACCTGCCTTTTACTTCAGATGAACAAGCTCTTTGAAGAGATCAGCTCATCAGAGCTCACACTGACAGGCTGGGTAAAATCCAACACAAAGACTATAAACTGAGAACTTTCCAGGTTCTTTAGACTGTCCAATTAGCGATACTCAGCCAGTTATTGTTCACAGTAATAGAAAGCTGACTGTGTATTTTCTGAGGTTATGCTGCATTGCAGATTAATTTCTAACTTTAAGAATTGTGGGTCTGTTCTTACCTTTCCTTATGTGTACTTCCTTCTCCCACTACTATGTGGATTTTGAGAAGGTTTGCATTTTGTTTGATTTAAATAATAAAGCCATATTTAGGAGAGTTCTCTCTCCAGATTTATGACAACGCTGCCAAATCAGTAACCGCTCTAGACTGCATTGCAGCTCATATTCAGATTTGCATATAACCCTTTCCAACTACCAGAATTTGGCATTGGAATTTGGCAACAGCCCAAAATAGCACAGGATGCGTGTGACACACAAGTAGAAAGGAAACAGATATTAGGACAGAATGAAATGAACACCTGCTGACAGACCACATACATTCATGGCTGTTAATCCTGGCAATCTGACGGACCTACAACATACTTTCTCCCAGCAATGTTAGCAGAGCTATCGTGCTCCATTTAAAGCATTTCACTGACCTGCTCCTGTTGGCAAAGCTGGTGCTTGGCTGGGATCTGGTGAAGGACACATGATTCCTGACTCTGTTAGAACTGCTGGGCTTTCATAATCTTCAAAGTAACATGAGTAAAATTCTTCCTCATGCAGAGAGGGTAAGTCCGAGACAGCCAAGAATATCTACCAATTCAATAATATCCAGTAAATAATTTGCCCTTTAGCACATTCTTCTTTATTTCGCCTAATTTTCTGGTTCTATTTTTTCAAACTAAGAGCCCCATAACATAGCTATTTACATATACGCCCATTTTCCTATAATGCCTCCTAAGACTGACTGTTGCATTCATCACCTCTTGCTGTTCCCAAACTGAACCTGGCATCCACCAAGCAATTGGTGACTACCTCCTTTGCTCAAGTCTCTAGAAAAAGACAGGTTCTTGCCACCTCCTGAGACAATGACAGACTTCAAAACACTGCAGCACCTTCTTAGCCTTTCTGTCAGCTCTCAGATGCCAGACTGAAGCTGTAATTTTAGGTAGCTCCTTTCTGACAGCAAGTGACAGAAACACTGTGAAACCACAGTCATGAGCACCTTATAGATACTAAGCCAAGGAGGGATCCCACCCAAGCAGCCACCAAATACTCTGCAATACCCAGTAACTCTTAGCAGGCAAGGATATTTAGTTTTATGGGAAAAAAAAATTAAATGATCTTTTGATACAGGCAAGCTGTTCAGTCCCTTATGCGAGGCAGACAACATATGCTTGAAGGCTCAGTGATTCAGTACCCCACTGAAAGCAATAGGAAGACTTGTGACTCCCAAGTTTGCAAGGGACTTTCTACATGCTTGATCATCATCAGAGGATCATCACCACTCACATTTCTCTTTTCCTCTCTGCTGATATTGGCTGGAGTTAGTGACTGGACAGACAGACACTGCTGTGTAGAGTTAAAGCTCCAGAGCCACTGCTCACTCAACCTGGACCGCAAGCACTCAGAGCGACGGTTGCACCTGCAGGGAAACAGCAAGAAGCTCTGTGAGAGATCTATGCAGTCCTAGCAGGACACGTTCGGCTTCCAAGCTGACAATGGCTGTCTGAAGCCTTGCTAGAGTCTTGGGGAAGCTGCTACACAAGCCATGGAAGTCCCAGCGTCCCACCACCTTCAATAATAGGATGAACTGTTGCTAAAATACAGATGGGTAGGCACTTTTGGGGCTTCAGTGGTCATAAACTAGTTCCTATGGCATTCTACAGGAGACAGAGCCAGCAAGCAGACAGACACACTGGACTAAACCACGTCTCTTTAAGCAACATCAGCAGAGGAGCAAGAAGTGAAAAAAAGTGCTAAGTAAGAGTGTGACACCATAGAAGAGATAAAGCAGTTTCTGTACGTTTGAAATGAGGCAGTCTGAGCTGCAGTCAGACCAAAACCAGGCCAAAATCCGCTGGAGACGAGCATCGTGAGTAGTGACCAAAGACACAAAAAGCAATCGAAAGATACTCTCATGTGCAACTGTGCCTGCTGCCAATGTTTTAAGGAGGCAGACAGGAGAATGGTAAATTAGAGAGAATATCCTAAAAAGGAACTAAAAATAAACTAAATTCAGACACACAGACATAAGGAAGAGATTAAGTGGAGACAATTCCTAAGCACTATCCCTCCAAAATCCTTGCAGGAGAACAGGGATCTATCTTACCGTCCCTGAAGGACACACCAGCCACAGTAGGGATCTTTCAGTGCCAGACAGGATTCACAGTCCAAGTACAGGGAACACTCCAGTATGGGAACCTTTACCACCTGTCAGAGAAAGAATTCAGTGAAAACACAGCACACACAACACAGGCCCCAGGTGTATGGCTTATTCAGCCTAGCTAGCAAGTCCCATCATCTGCAGGCTCACTGAAACTTCTTCTTAATCCCCAATATTTCACAAAACTAAAGAAAAAAGGAACAAGTTTCCAGAGCCCATCTGAAATGCCATTTCACATATTGGTGAAGGACATCTAAATATCAGGCTGTACAGAGGCACTGAGGCAGCAAAGTTTATTGCTATTAATGGGTTATCTGTGACACTTTTTGCAAGAAGGAGACTTTATTTATCGATAAAACTATATTCTAACACAACGGATCAAGCAACAGCAGACTGAATACCATTCACTTTTTTCTTGTCTGGGATCTGTCACGAGAGATCATCTCTTGACATGTAGGTGACAGAAGCTGGACACAGTAGCTCCAGCTGAGGCCTCTGAATCCATCTGCCCTATTGCCCAACTTTATGTGTCAGAACTATCATTTGGACTGAAAGTAGACCAAGAGGCTTTGATCAATGTGAAACAAAAACCTTCTGTCATCTAGGTGTAAGTTTTACTTGCAAAACACTTCTCTTAACTTACTCTCCTTTCTGATTTCAGCCTCTTGCCCTCTCTTTAATCTGCCACTACACTGTTAGTTACTTTAGAATACCAACTTCTAATCCCTGACCTATTACTTTTGCTAAGTAGATGATGTAATTTGCATTTTTTTATTGACAGAACAATTATTGTTAAGGATATTTCAGATTTCCCTAATCTTCTTCCACTCACAGATTTCAGCTCCTCCTTTGAAGTGTTACAAAATTTCAGAGTATCTCGAAGGGCACTGGTGGGAGGTGAAGGGAAGCAGTGGTTTTCCAGCATGCTTTCATATTTTTTTTTGTTGTTCTTTCCTCCAGAGTAACTCAAGGGCTGCTTTTCCATTGCTAGGAGGATCCTTTTCTTTCCAGCTCAAGGAGCTGCTATTAGGGGTGTACAAATCCTCTCAAATAAACTATCTATAGCTGGATTTCCTACTCACCAGACACCAATATCCCAAGAGCCCGAGGCATCACAATGCCTCTTCTCCTCCAACTGCCACTGGGCACAAACAGAGTTACAGAAAGCAGGAGAAAGGTGCTTCTTGTAGCTCCTCATACAGCTTGATTTCATCTGCAGGACTGTTACTACATACCCGATCAGAGTGCACCTCTGCTATCTGAAGATGTTTCCCAAACATTTCTGTTTTTTGTAGGTTACATGCCTACAGAAGAACAGCTTAATCTTTTAACTGATTAAAAACAGGAGAAGTGCCACACTTTTAACAACACAAAACCTCCCTTTTCTCCTTTTAATCTTTTGCAAAACCAAGAGAGGTCACATTATTCATGAACCCAGAAGGCTCACATTCTTCTGCTCAGATTGAGATGCAAACTCCATGACACTGAAATGTCCAGACAGTTCCTGCTTAACACAGAGGAACCCAGGAATCTGCAGTCCTTTGTCTTCATTCCAATAGAGCAGCCTTTTACAGCCTGCAGTTCACTTTCCTCCATCGCTGCCGATACAGCCTGACTGACTTGTGGCAATGCACATGCAAACAGGCCATGGTGTAGGGTAACAAGACTTCCTCCAGCTTTTGCAAAAGGCTGGTCCCCATCCCTGTAAACCAGACTGGCAGGCAGCTGCTGCCCAGCACAGGGTTAGCTATCCAAACCATTTCTCTGTCTCCCCCACTCCTGTCAGTAGTTTGTCTGGACCTTAAATGCTTTCAACTCTTCTGTGGAAGAGATTTTGTTGCTCTTACCATTG
>Ga0181612_112471_pt1 | contig 35597 bp, 30 predicted proteins | sample HoacroProtozoa21_FD_119630 | JGI IMG/M metagenome (GOLD analysis project Ga0181612, IMG submission 119630) | Hoatzin crop microbial communities from Cojedes, Venezuel. Combined Assembly of Gp0051906, Gp0051904, Gp0051908 | reverse complement strand
GCGTCCGTAACTTCGGAATAAGGACTGCCCGCTCGCAGAAGCGAGAAATTTGCAAAGAGTATCTCAGCTAAAGAATCATAATTTCTTCGTTGAGACAGTATATATAATATATATGCTCTTTGCAGCCTGTTTGTCGCTTGTGCGAGCGGGCCGCAGCTAAAGAGCCCACGGAACTGTTTACCAAAAACATAGGTCTCTGCTAACGCGAAAGCGGATGTATAGGGGCTGACTCCTGCCCAGTGTCGGAAGGTTAAGGGGAGAACTTCACGGTTCGAACTGAAGCCCCGATGAACGGCGGCGATAACTATGATCGTCCTAAGGTAGCGAAATTCCTTGTCTGGTAAGTTCAGACCCGCACGAATGGAGTAATCATGTGGGCACTGTCTCGGCGAAGGCCTCGGTGAACGTGCATTGGCGGTAAAGATGCCGTCTGATCATGCCAGGACGAGAAGACCCCATGGAGCTTTACTACAACTTTGCATTGATTGTTGGGATATTTTGTGCAGCATAGGTGGAAGACTTTGAAGCAGATACGCCAGTATTTGTGGAGTCGCAAGGTGAAATACCACCCTGAGTATTTTAGCAATCTCTACGCTTACCGTGATCCGGCAAGCGGACCGTGCATGGCGGGTAGTTTAACTGGGGCGGTTGCCTCCTAAAGAGTAGCGGAGGCGTTCAAAGGTTGGCTAGCTACGGATGGAAATCGTAGTGATAGTGTATGCGCAAAAGCCAGCTTGACTGTGAGGGCTACAACCCAATCAGACACGAAAGTGGGAGCAAGTGACCCGCTGTACAGAACTTCGGTTCGATTTACGTGGGAAAGACAGCGCACACGGATAAAAGTTACCCTGGGGATAACAGGCTGATCGCGCCCAATAGTTCACATAGACGGCGCGGTTTGGCACCTCGATGTCGGCTCATCACATCCTGGAGGGGGAGCACCTTCCAAGGGTCCGGCTGTTCGCCGGTTAAAGTGGTACGCGAGCTGGGTTCAGAACGTCGTGAGACAGTTCGGTTTATATCCGGCATGATCGTTAGGAATTTTGAGGAGAGCTGCCCCTAGTACGAGAGGACCGGGGTGGACGAACCGCTAGTGTATCGGTTGTGGCCACCTGCTGCATTGCCGAGTAGCTATGTTCGGAAGAGATAAGCGCTGAAAGCATATTAAGCGCGAAGCCCACTCCAAGATAAGAATTCCCTATGGAGACTCCAGAAAGATGATCTGGTTGATAGGCGCAAGGTGGAAGCATGGCAACATGTGGAGCCGAAGCGTACTAATAGGTCCATCGCCTTTTTATGATCATGTTATAAGGCTTTACTTGCGTAAAAACTTATAACGTGATATAATTGACTTAGTTAGCAACCGGTGCTCGATTCATCTAGAATCTGCACTGATTGAAGTTTTACAATTTCGGCATCCATAGTTGGATGGACATCAACAAACGATTTACTTCGTAGTTGGTGCCCATAGCGCTGGGGAAATACCTGTTCCCATTCCGAACACAGAAGTCAAGCCCAGTAGCGGCGATTATACTGCATTGCGGGAAACTAGCAAGGTGCCAAATTATACAAGGAGCTACCTAACAGGTGGCTCTTTGTCTTTTCTTGAAAAACCGGACAAACCTATGAAAATGGGACATTTGTCCGGTTTTTGTCATTTTGCCAGAATACTATTTAAAAGCATCGCGGAATACTGTTCAATCTTAAAACGATCATAATGATCCGGATGTTCGATCCAACGTAAAAGCATCCCGGAGACCGCCTCAGTGTAAAATTCTGTCATAAAAGCTTCAAAATCTGGCTCGAGCTCGAGATTTTTCTCAATTGCCAGCTCGGACACGACAGGTTGGATAACCTCATAGATGTCGGTATACAAGAATTTACGCAAAATACTGGTATTGATCGCTGTAGAAGCGGAACGAATTACTTTTTGATTTGATTCCAGATAATCCATAATGAAATTTATAGCCTTGTTATAATCCGCCGGAAAATTAAATTGCGCGATAATATCAATTGCCTCGCGTTCAAATAGATAAGCCAGAAGTTCTTCCATTGAATGAAAATGATAATAAAAAGTCTTGCGATTTACATCCGCAGCCTGGCAGAGTTGTGTGATGGAAATTTTATCAAAACGCTCCGTTATCATTAAATTTTTCAGAGTTTTCGCTAGATGGATTTTGGTGCGGGTAGTTTTGTTGTTCATTTCACCATTTCTCCGATCAGTGATATTTTTTCATTAGAAAAATCTATCCTCATCTTCTGTTCATACGGCAATATCATTCTTGGCGTAGTGTGTCCGAAATTCAAATTATACACGAATGGAAAACCGTATTTATCAGAAAAATGTTTGATATTTTCTAGATATTCATCAAAATATACTTCATCTTGCGGTTTGCCATAAATTAGTGCAGCTATTTCATTAAAGACACCACATTCTTCTAAAGACTCCAGCATTTTAAGATGCTTCTCTGGGGCTGGTCGTTCCTCGCTCGTTTCCGTAAATAAAATTTTATTTTTCCATTCAGCTCTTTCTGGAAAAATCGGATACTTAGTAAAAATATCTTTTTGGTCGTCGTAACGTGGAAATTTTAACATTTCATATAGACTGTCAAGACATCCACCAAGCAAGTTGCCTTCTATAGTGCCTTTTCCAGAGAAAATATATCCATGAGTCTCTTTTTGCTCTTCCCGTGCAACCCCCAATTGATCTGGGCCAAAATTAGTCCGACTTTTATACCAAACTGGGCTAGGTTGTAAAATACGATTTTGAGTAGGATTGAATAATTCCATTAGCCAGTCTTTTGAATATGGAAAAATTTCTGGTCCAAGTTCCGCAATATCTGACAATAGTGCCGGGGCATAGTAAGTAGCTAGCCCCATCTTATGTAACATTAAATGATTGTTGGTCGTATCCGAAAAACCAATGAAGATCTTTGGATTTTTTTGGGTTATCTTTCGAAAATCATCATTCATAAGATATGGCAAAGTGCGAAAGGCGTCGTCACCACCCAATGCATTCCAAATAGCCTTTACTTCTTTATCTAAAAAGGCTTGTTTTAAATCCTCGGCTCTCGCTTCAGGATGTTCTAATAAAAACTTTTCGCCTTTCAAGGCATTATCCATATAAACAAAATTAAGATAAAAAACATTTTTGAGGCGTTCTTCCATCAATTTAACTTCATGTTTTACAAAATCTTCCCCTAAAACTCCACTTGACAGAGAAACTATAGCTATTGTGTCGCCTGGTTTTAATCTGGCTGGTGTTATCATATATATTATTATAGCACCAATTTTGGCAAAATGACAAAAACCGGACAAATGTCCGAAAATGACCATTGAAAAATTTTTGCAAAAATCCTATAATGGAGAAAAACAGGGAAAGGTATGAAAAAATTTTTTGAAGGTATTGTAAAATTTCGTAAACCAATCATCATCACATTTTTTGTGCTAGCTGCCGTTTGTGCGGTTTTGCAGTCTTTTGTGAACGTTAATTATAATATTGAGAAGTATTTGCCGGATGATTCGCCGTCTAAGGTGGCTCTTGACACGATGGAGGAGGAGTTTGAGGGTGGAATTACTAATACACGAGTCATGATCAAGGGTGTCACGGTGCCGGAAGCCTTGGATTTCAAGGAGAAATTGGAAAATATCAATGGCGTAACAGAGGTGACTTGGCTAGACGATGCGGTCGATTTGGCGGTGCCATTAAGTGCGCAAGATGAAGATATGGTTGAGGCTTATTACAAGGATAATGCTGCTCTGTTTTCGGTGGTGGTGGATGAAGATTTGGCGGTTGACGCGATTGCAGAAATTCGCGAACTGGCGGGCGATGATAACGCCGTGTCTGGATCGGCAGTTAACACGGCCGACGCGCACACCAATACAATCTCAGAAGTAAACTTAATCGCAGTAATTTCGGTAGTTTTCGTCTTCATTGTCCTCTTGATCTCAACCGATTCTTGGGCGGAGCCGGTAGTAGTGATGATTGGTCTCGGCGTCGCCATTCTCTTGAACGCTGGCACAAATCTGATGTTTGGCACGGTGTCGTTTATTACGCATTCAGCCTGTAATGTGCTTCAGCTGGCAGTTTCGTTGGATTATTCCGTGTTCTTGATTCATCGCTTTGAGGAAGAACATAAAAAAACCAAAGATCCGAAAAAGGCTATGTCGGACGCACTGTCGTATTCGCTACCGTCGATTATTTCCTCTGGCCTCACCACAATTATTGGTTTTCTTGCTGTCATCTTAATGCAATTTAAAATCGGCCCAGATGTTGGCTTACCACTGGCTAAAGGCGTAGTTTTCTCGCTTATCACCACGTTTATCTTCATGCCGGCACTTATTCTTGCCACGCACAAGTGGATTGAAAAAACCAAGCATAAGCCATTTTTGCCAAGCTTCAATCGTTTTGGCAAGTTAGTCGGAAAAGTCACTTTGCCACTTTGCGTATTATTTGTCCTTAGTATTGCGCCAGCCTTCTTAGCTTATATGAGTAACTCGTATTATTACGGTGCCTCGAAGCTTTTTACTACTGAGACGCGCGTCGGCCGTGATACTGCCATGATTGAGGATACTTTTGGCGAGAGCGACACGTATGTTTTGATGGTTAAATCTGGCGATCGCGCTGTCGAAACCGCCTTATCAAATGATTTGCATAACTTGAAAGAAGTCACCAGTATTATTTCTTACGTCGACACTGTGGGCAGTACTATTCCAAACTCTTATCTCGACGAGACGACCTACCAAAAACTCGATTCCGGCAATTATTCACGTTTTGTCATTTCAGTGGCCGTGCCGTATGAGGGTGACGAAACTTTCGAGTTGGTAGAGGAAGTGCGCGATTTGGCCGAAAAATATTATGGCGACGATTATCTCTTGACCGGCACCGGCGTGGTAACTTACGACATGAAGGAAACGATCACGGCCGACATGATGAAGGTGAACGCAGTGGCGATTTTGGCGGTGTTTGTGATTTTAGCGGTCATGCTTAAGTCTGCGCTCGTCCCACTTATCCTCATTCTCGCCATCGAAACCGCCATCGCGATTAATTTAAGTTTTCCATACTTCGAAGGCCAAGTGGTATTTTACACCGCCAGCTTGATCATCTCCAGTTTACAGCTTGGCGCCACGGTGGATTACGCGATTCTGGCGACCAACCGTTACAAGGAAAATCGCCTTGTCATGGACAAAAAGTCGGCCGTCAGCCAAACCGTCACCGATATTACTAGTTCAATTCTAGTTTCCGGCGGCGTGCTAACTTTGGTTGGATTCTTGATGAGCTGGGTCTCCAGCAATCAACTTCTGTCTCAACTTGGACTTTTCATCGGCCGCGGCGCCTTGATTAGTCTTCTGATTGTCATTCTGGTTTTGCCGGGTATGTTGTATCTATGTGATTCAATTGTGATGGGTAAGCGTGGCTTTAAGGCTGCGAAGCGTAAAATTAAATCTAAACGAGAAAATAAGTAAAGGAGTGATATGAAAACAAGAATTATCAATTTTAGCATTGCCATGAGTTTGGTTCTGAGTAGTGTGATGCCACTTGGCGTAGTTTCCGCCAGCTCAAAAAATAACACCGCTAAGGAAGAGGTGGTTTATGTCGATCTCGACGCTAATGGCAAAGTTGAGGGGATCGATGTTGTCAATGTTTTTAAAGTCAAATCTGGCGATAAAATCACCGATTATGGCAATTATTCTAATGTCTCAAACATGACTACGCTCGACGACGTAACTTATCAAGACGGCAAAACCACTTTCACTGCCAGCTCCGATGGTAAAATTTATTACGATGGTAAAACCAAGTCAAACGAATCGCCTTGGAATATCAGCATTAAATACTACTTAGATGGTCGCGAAAAGTCCGCCGAGGAGATCGCTGGTGCCTCTGGAAAGCTTAAAATGACCTTAAAAGCCACTAAAAACTCTAAATACGATGGTCCAGATTTTTACAAAAACTACGCATTACAATCCTCGATTGAATTTAACTCTGAAAAAGTCACCAATATCGTCGCTGACGGTGCCACTATCGCCAATGTTGGCGAAGATAAAAAGTTAACTTATATCGCTTTACCAAACGAAGGTGCAGATTACACGATCACTGCTGATGTCACTGATTTTGAAACTGATGGTTTTTCAATTAACGGCATTCCGCTCAGTCTAGATATCGAAGTTGACGATTCTGAGTTGTTAGAAAAAGTCAATGAATTGCAATCAGCCATCAAAAAACTCGATAATGGCGCGGAAAAAGTCGCCGACGGCACTGAGAAGATTGAGGATGGTATCAAAACTATTGAAAAATATCTCAAAAAACTCAACAGTAAATCCAGTGATTTGAATGATGGCTCAGACGCATTTTATGCAGCCTTGCAAAAACTTCAATCAGCTCTGAATTCAGCCGATTTTTCAGCCGTCTCAGATTTAACCGATGCTTCCGATCAGATTGCCGACGCCATCGAACAACTCGATGAGGGCGCCGGTACGCTCGAATCTTCCACTGAGTATAGCGCCTACAAGTCCACCCTCGACGCCTATCTAAAACAAAACTATGGTGTCACTTCGGATACTCTCGCTTCGACTGATCAATATGTTAAATTAGTCTTAGGCTTCACTGAGACTTATCTTAAAGGTGTCAATTCCGGCGCCAGCGACCTATCTAATGGCTTAGCCGAATTAGACGAAAACTATGCTGAATTTAACGAAGGATTACAAGAGCTAGCTTCTGCTGTTACGCAATTATCAAAGCTTAAAACCGTCATTGCCGAATTGGTCGACGCCTACGAAGACCTCAACTCTGGTACTTCGGAATACACTGCGGCCGTCGCCAAGATTCTCGCTGGCTACAAAGAACTTTCCTCTGGTGCTTCTAGTCTCACTTCTGGCGCCAATTCCTTGAGTTCCGGCACCACTAAGTTGCGCAGCAAAACCAGCACGCTCGACACTACCGTTTCAGACAAAATCGATGACTTGATCGATAGCATCAAGGGCAATGCTGATATTGGCTCATTTACTTCTGATAAAAATACTAATGTTTTAGCCGTCCAATTTGTTTACAAAACTGATAAAATCGAGATCGCTGAAGCCGAATCCACCGAAGAAACCACCGAGACAGATGCTCGCTCATTCTGGCAAAAATTGGTAGATTTATTTGTAAAATAGTTCTTGACGCGAAAAACTATAAGCGCTATAATAGAGATATATAAAAGGTCATATTAAAATAAAATAAAATCATGAGAGAAGATAAAACTCTATATTTTGGGAAATATTTATTTCGTGTAGCAGTTTTGCTACTAGCGCCACTCACTGTTGGAATGCTCTTTCCAAACTTGTTTGTGCGCTCAACTGTCGCGGAAGAAAACAATAATCTTAAACCAAGTTTAGAAGCCTCGCTTTCGACGGCTGTCTGGTATGATGTCGTAGATTATCAACCGACTGATACTGCTAAAAGCTATGTGTCCACTGATAACGCTAATGGTTATCAATTCACTATCGAGGATGGCAACGCCGTCCAGAGTTACATTGGTAATGACAATATTTCTGTCTCAGTTGAAAGTTTAGCAAAAAGTGAAGTCGTTAAAGATAATGTCGACATCTACACTCTCTCAACTGCCGATATTATCAATGGCGTACAGACCGACAAAGTAACGTTCACGACTGTGGCAAATTACGCTATCGGATCGCGTACGATTGCCGATATCGAATATATGCAGGAAATGACTTCTGAAATTTGTGAAGCCACGCCAACTCCAGCCGCTTCGCTGTCAGACGGAAGTATCAATACTGATGTCCCAGAGGCAACTCTAATCGATTCGCGCGATGGCTCGACTTATGTTGTGCGCAAGCTCGCGGATGGTAATTGTTGGATGACACAAAACTTGCGTCTCAACCTTACCGGTCGCACTTTGACTACTGAAGACTCCAATGTTATTGAAAACTGGACCGCCGAAAACGAAACTCAAATTTATCCAGGCGCTCGTTGGGGTTCATCTTCGCCGACCGAGGAGGAAACCAACACCGCTCATTCGCAAGTTTCCGAAAACTCCGAATATGGCACTTACTACAACTGGTACGCTGCCACCGCCGGCTCGGGTAAGTACTATATGTCCACTAACGAAGCCTCGTCTAGCATCTGCCCAAAGGGCTGGCAATTGCCGCACGCTGAGGGCCCAAATAGTTACAGTAATCTCGTCTCAATTTACGAATTGTCCGACACTGCAAACTTAACCACTAAAGATTACCTTACTTCTGCGCCATTCTCATTCGCGCTCGCTGGTGTCTACTATTACAACGGCATCATCGGTGGTGAAGGTGAGTGGGGCGACTATTGGACTGTCGACGTCGCCAATCTTGTCACCGAAAACTTTGACCTTGAGACCGCCTCGACAAACTATAACTTCAAAAATGTCGGCTTCTCAGTTCGTTGCATTAGTAAATAACTTATTTTTCTAACAACTTCGAGACGCGATCACGCAAACTACCGCGTTCTGGCGCGCCTGCCAAAGTATCAAGCGCCACTCGTAAAAGCCCAAACGCCGTCACGAACGAATGATCAATCGTATCTTCTGTTGCCACAGTGATTCCCGGAATATCGGTCGAGTCCACCAGATGAATCACTGGGCGTTTGGCAAATGGCAAATCTTTGTACCAGTCCGAGGTCGCCAACCGTTCTTGTAGCTCGATTAATCCAGCCCCGCCGCCACAAAGCAAAATTTTACCAGGCAAAACTTCCATTAAGTTAAACTCATCCAGCGCCAATTCGACACCAGAGAACCAAACATCCAAATTCTGTTCAATCGCTTTGGCGAGCTTTTCGCTTTCTTTCTTCGTCATATCGGTGCTATCTGGATTCACCTTGTAGCGCTCAGCCGTATTAAAATCAACTCCCAGCGCATTCGCAATCTTATGTGTCATACTACGCCCACCAATACCAAACATCTTCGTCCCCTCGACACCGCCATCATCTACTACAGCGATATCAGTAGTGCCACCGCCGATATCCACTACAATAGCCGACAAATTACTGTCCAAGTCATCACCTAAACAAGCGCGACAAACCGCAAATGGCTCCACTGCCACCGCCAAAAGTTCCAGCGACAACTCGGCACAAACTTTCTCAATCGCCGAAATATGTACCAACGGCGCAAACGCAGTGTAAAACTGAATCGTCAGATCCGACCCCTTAAAACCAATCGGATTGCTTACCTTATATCCATCAATATTAATACTTACAATCGCAGAGTTAATCAAACGCACTTCCACGTCCGGGTTATTAGTTTCCAGCGCTACCTCTTTACGCGCCCGCTCACCCGCTTTTTCTTGGACACGCTTAATAATTAGATTCATTTCTTGCTCAGTCAGCGGTTTGTCGCCGTTTTTGCGACGATAGTGAATCGTAGTTGTATTTCCCTTGACTAGCTCGCCAGCAATACCTACCACGGCGACTTTTGTCCGTACGCCGGCCTGTTTTTCGGCGATACTTAAGGCTTTTTCACAAACCGCCGTCACAGCTGGAATGTCGGCAATTGCCCCAGAATTCATATTTCCACCAGTCTGATGTGCGCGTCCCACTCCGATCACTTCTAGCGATTCGTCGCGTTTTTCCTTCGCAATCAACACTTTCACATATTCAGTACCGATGTCTAGCGCCAAAATCACATCGTCCGCACTGCGCGGTTTTTCGTCATTTTCTTTTTCTTTGCGCCATTTCATTAAGTTCATGCTTAAATTATAACAAACTCTTGACAAAAAAGCTATAGTTTGATATAATGGAACTATACCTAATTGACCGACCCGAAAGGGCCGGCTTATTTAATATAAAGGAGAAAAAATGGAAGAATTAGATCTAAAACAGATGTCAGCCATGGTCAAAATGATCGCTGAAGAAAAAGGTCTCCCAGAGGAAACTATTCTCGGGGTGATCGAAACTGCCATCGCTGCAGCTTGGCGCCGTGAAAATGGCGAGCGTGACATGAATGTCCGTTGTGAGCTCAATATTAAGTCTGGCGATGCCACTGTTTATGTTGCTCGCGAAGTGATTGAAAACGACGTCGCTTACAATCCAGCTACTGAAATCCCAGAATCTGAAGCTGGCGGCAAGCAAATCGGTGAAATCGTCGAGGAACCACACAAAGTGACTTCTTTTGGCCGTGTCGCTAGTACCACTGCTAAACAGGTGATCGTCCAGCGCTTGCGTGAAGCTGAACGCGATGCAATTTTGACTGACTTTGAAGATAAAATCGGCACCGTTGTTACCGGTATCGTCTCTGGTGTCCGCGCTAAAATCGTCCAAATCGATCTTGGTCGCACTATCGGTATCATGCCAAAAGTCGAGCAAATCGAAGGCGAACACTACTCCGTCGGTTCTCGCATCAAGGTTTTAATCAAAGAAATCGAGCGCAATGAACGTGGTGCTCAACTCATCCTTTCTCGTGGCTCAGAGGAGTTTATTGAGAGCCTCTTCCGTCAGGAAGTCCCTGAAATCGAAAACGGCGCTGTTGAAATCCGCGCCATCGCCCGTGAAGCTGGACGTCGCACTAAGATCGCAGTAATGTCGACCGTTCCAGGCGTTGATCCAGTTGGTACCTTCGTTGGTGGCCGTGGCGTCCGCGTCCAGGCTGTCATGAATGAGATTGGTGATCGTGAAAAAATCGACATCATCAACTGGAGCGACAATGCTTCTGAGTACATCCGTGAAGCGCTTTCGCCAGCCGAGATCGTTAAGGTCGAAATTGATGGTAAAAACGCCAAGGTCTTCGTCTCTGAAGATCAGCAGTCGGTCGCAATTGGCCGTCAGGGCCAAAACGTCCGCCTCGCTTCGAAGTTGACTGGTTATGACATTGATATCGAATTGGCCGAAGCGCCAAAGAAGAAAAAGCGCAAAAATGTCGAGGACTCGCTCCTTTCCGCGCTTGAAGAAGCTGAAAGCGACGAGTAAAATCGTGAAAATAGTTAGTCGAAAGACTAACTATTTTTTATGGCTTCACTAATTCAAACGCCCCTTCAGGAAGCTTACCTAGCGCATATTTTCCAAATTGCAAGCGCTTTAAAAACTTCACCTCATAGCCTACTGTCGCAAACGTTCGACGAATCTGTCGATTGCGCCCCTCGCTCATCTCAACTTGCCAATGTTTTCTCTCGTCATCTAGCCGTGTCAGCCCCAATCGCGACACGCCATCTGGCAATTGTAGTCCAAAATCCGCGATTTCTTGTTGATGGAGCGGCGCCAGTGGCTTATCTAAAATTACCTCATAAACTTTGGTTTTAACAAATTTCGGATGCGTCATCTGGAACGCAAAATCACCATCATTGGTCAGCAAAATCAGCCCGCAAGAATCCTTATCCAGGCGCCCCACCGTCTTCAGACTGTGATATTTTTCCGGCAACAACTCATAAATTGTCGGAGCATCACCCTGGCGCTTCCTTGAGCAAACGTACCCCTCAGGCTTATTTAGCGCCAAATACAAGAATTCCGTCTCAAACGGTATAACCTTCTTATTATAACACACTTTCGCGTTTTTGTCAATACGGTCGCCAATCTGAGCTGTTTGTCCATCCACCGTCACTTTTCCAGCCGCGATCAAATCATCCGCCTCTCGCCTCGAGACGCCAATCCGCTCCGCTAAAAATTTATTGAGCCGGATTACCTGGCCAGTTGACGAGTCCATTATTGTTTATCTGATTAGGATCGTTTAAAATCGCTTCCATCTGCTCACCAGCCGAACCTGTCACCGGTGTAGTAGTCGCCTCTGGTGTAGGAGTCACTGGGACCGATTCTACCACCGGGGTAGCCGGAGCTTCTACAGGAGTAGTCGGAGCTGCCGCCGGCGCTTCACTTACTGGGTTTGCCACCGGAGCCGCCGCTACTGCGGAAGACTTGTCATTCAAAACTTCATGTACCGCATTTACCACATCCTCAATCCCTACCTGGGACTTCACCAAATACCGATCTGCACCCAACGCTTCACCGCGCTCACGCTGATCCTCCGATGACAATGCGGTCATCATAATTACCTTGATGTCCTTAGTTTCAGGGGTAGATCGCAAAATATCCAACATGTCGAACCCCGAAATCTTCGGCATCATCACATCTGATACGATTAAAACTGGGCGCTCCTTTACAGCCATCGCCAAAGCTTCCTCGCCATCATTAGCAGAAACGACCTCATATCCCTCTGCGGTCAAGCGAATCGTATAGATTTCGCGTAGATTTTTGTCGTCTTCTACCAACATTATCTTTGTCATGTAATCCTCCTATATTACCTCTATTTTATTATACTTTAGCGTTTTTGAAAAGACCCTTTAGCCATTTCCGCTCCCCGCTGCTTGTGCTTGAGCGGCAAATTTTGCCTTCATCTCAGCTAATTTTTCAGGTGTCATATCAGATGCTTGTGTCGGAGCTGCCGCCGGCGCTTCACTTGTTGGCGCAGTCGCAACAGGGGTAGCCACTGGTGCTGGCTGCGGTGCTGGGGCTGGATTTGTCGGAGCTTGGACCGGCGCTTCGTTCGTTGGGGTTGGAGCCGGTTGTGGTGTCGGCGTAGGTGCGGGTGCTGATTGTGGCGCTGCTATAGCCGCCATCATCGCGGTTTGCCCCATTTGTCCACTCGCGGCTGGCGCAGGGGTTAATTGCATATTTGCCACATTCGCCATTACTTGGCGCTGCTTGACGTACTCATCTGGCGTCAACCTTGGCAGGGAAACATAAAAAGTCGAACCCTCGCCGAAAGAGCTTTCCGCCCAAACGCGACCCCCCATCGCCTCGGTGCGCTGTTTCACGATGTAAAGCCCCAAACCAGTGCCGCCAATGGTGCGAGTCTGTGAGTTGTCTGCTCGATAAAACTTCTGGAAAACGTGCTTCAAATCATCCGGCGCGATCCCCATGCCTGTATCTGTAACATTAATCAAAACTCGATCCCCATCACCGCGCACGTTGCACCAGATTGCGCCCCCTGATGGTGTATATTTAATAGCGTTTTCAATCAAATTATCCAAAATTTCCCGCAAAAAATCCACGTCCACTGAAGCATAAACCGACTGTTCAATCACATGCGAGCCAATACTTTCCTCTGGTGTGCCAAAACTATATTTCAACTTTTTCTCACCCACTTGCGCCATGTGCCCGTCAGCGATTTTCTTCACTAATTCATTCATGTCGGTCGGCACCAGATGAACTTTGACGCGCTTATCGTCTAGTTTAGTCACGTCAAGCAAATCGCGGAACAACTTCCCCAGGTGTTGCGATGCATTATGCGCTTCTGTTAAATATTTACGCGCGCGCTCATCAATTGTGGCGGTCTGCGGATTCAAAGCTAACCCCAGATAACCTTCAATCGAGGCCACTGGTGTACGCATTTCGTGTGATGCAGTCGAGATAAACTCGGTTTGCTCGCCCTCTTCCTCTAATTCTTTGGCGATATTACGAAAAGACAAAATTTTATCATTTCGCAACCCGCCAACAGGGGTTAAAGTTAACGCAACTGGTGTTTTCTTACCCTGCATTGTTACCAAGACGAAATTACGCGTCGAAAACGGCTCACCTTTCTGAACCGCCATAATCAACGGATTTTGCGCATCTTTAATTTCCATCCCCTCGCCGTTTTCAAACTTTAAAATTGACAAATAATTTACACCTAACGCTTCGTTCGCGTTTGCGCAGCCAGTCATCGACACGGCGGCCGGATTAATGTATTGGATTATGCCGTCGCCAGAAATAATTATCACGCCATCACCAATCGTGTTTAAGACCATTTCGGTCATCGCCCCGTTTCCAGAGGCGCCAGTTGTTGTAGTTGGTTTAGTAATACGTTTAAATAAAGCCATTTATATTTATTTTAACACAAGCTTTAAAAAATGTGTTAAAATTAAAGCATGAATAAAGACGTGATTTATATTGAGCCGGAGGACGACATTACTGACATCATCAGTAAGTTGAAATCCTCCAAAGAAAAGGTCGTAGCGCTAGTGCCGCCGAAAAACATCGGAATTTTACGCAGCGCAGTTAATACTAAATTAATCGCTCGTGCCGCCAAGCAGAGTGAAAAAGTCGCAGTTGTGGTAACCGCGGACACTTCTTTGACTAAATTGGCCGTCAATGCTGGCTTGCCGATCGCTAAAACTCTTCAATCACGTCCAAAATTGTCAGAAGAGTTTGAGCCGGAAGATTTGGCAAATTCTGCTGAGCCGATCTCTATTGATGAGCGAAAATTGGACAATAAACCTGCTAAAAAACCAGTTGAAGAAATTGAAGCCCCAGATGAGCCAGAGGAACCAGAATCAGCACCAAAAACCGCTAAAACTGAGAAAAAACCTGCTAAAAAGGCGCCAGATGACGAATTTAATTCTAGTGATCTTGAGAAAAAAGACAAGAAAAAGAGCAAAAAAGGCAAGAAGGGTATTCCAGATTTCGACAAATATCGCAAATTCATCGTCATTGGCGTAATCGCTGGCATTTTATTGATTGTTTTCCTAATTTGGGCCATTCTTTTCGCCCCGGCCGCTACTATTGCGGTTAAAATTCGCACCACTGCGAATAACTTCAGCGAAGGTATCACTTTAACTACTGATCAAAATAGCGAAGACACTGAAAACGGCGTTTTCTATCTTGAAACTCAAGAGGAAAAGAAGGAAAATTCGGTCGAGTTCACCGCCACCGGTAAGAAAGACGTCGGCGAAAAAGCTACTGGCTCACTTTATGTCTCTGCTACACTCACGATTAGTCAACAGTCTATCTCAATTCCAAAAGGCGCCTCGTTCACCTATGGTGGTTACACTTATTATGCAGATAATGCAAGTTCGCTAGTACAAGAAGGAAGTTCTTGCAGTCAAGTAAGTGCATTTGAAAATACTTGTAAAGCCTCCGCTACCATCTCTGTTACTGCAGCTGAAAACGGCGAAGAATATAACATCGGCGCCCAATCCAGTGGTTGGACCTCAAGTGTCAGCGGCTTAACCTCGATCTATAATCAATCCGCTTTCACCGGCGGTTCATCTAAGACCGTCACTTATGTCCAGCAATCCGACGTCGACGAAGCTCAATCCAAGCTTGAAGATTCGTCTGAAGAATATAGCAAAGAACAACTTATTGAAGCCTTTGGCGACGACATCATGGTGATCGAGGCATCTTACACCGAGGAAACCGGTAAAGTTACCTCTTCGCCAGCGGTTGGCAAAGAAGTTGAAGATGGTGAAAAAGCCAAACTTACCATTACTTCAACTTACACTATTTACGGCGTTGAAAAGAGCAAAATTAACGAATTTATTACCAAGAAAACTGAAGAAGGGTTAGCAGACGACCAAAAACTTTACGAAACCGGCGATCCATTCATCGAGCGCTTCACTGGTAGTAACGGCTCATTTACCGGCCGCCTTAAATCTACTACTCAAACTGGTCCAAAAGTCACCGAAGAAGACGTTTTAGAGAAAGTTAAGGGCAAAAAAGTTGGTGAAGTTCAGACTCTGTTACGTTCAATCAACGGTGTTAGCTCGGTCGATGTCGACACCTCGTTCTTCTGGGTCAATTCCGTCCCAGATGACGCCAATAAGATCAAAATCGAAATAACCATGGAGGAATAATGAAGTTAATTGGGCTAGATGTAGGAACAGTCAGAATTGGTGTCGCTAAGGCAGACACCTCAGTAAAAATCGCCACTCCTGTCGGCACAATCGATGTCGATGGCAATGAGCTAAATTCCATTGCTAGTATTGCGCGTCGCAATAACACTACCTGGTTTGTGGTCGGATTACCACGCAATAATCAGGGCGAGGAGACCGCCCAGAGCCAGTACGCGCGTGATTTTGCTAAAAAACTCGCCCAGGCCGTCCCTGGCGCTAAAATCCGTTTTCAAGATGAATCACTTACTTCGGTTGAAGCTGAAAATCGTCTCAAGTCGCGCAAAAAAGGTTTCAAAAAAGGCGATATCGACGCCGAGGCTGCAACCATCATTTTGCAGGATTTTATCGAATCTTTTTCCCCCTCAACAGGGATAGAAAATGAAGCGAGCGCTGAGTCTAGCTCCGACAATAACAACCCAAAAAAAGGTAAAAAAACTATGAAAAAACTTACAAGAATCTTTATTTTGGCCGTTTTAGCTATCGGTGTGGCTGGATTTTGCGCCTATAGCTGGTATAACTCCAATCTCGACCCAGTCATCAAAAACGTTGATTGCGAGACAAATCCAGACCGGGATGATTGCGCTGAGATTACATTCACTATCGAATCGGGCGAAACCACCGCCATTATCGCCGAAAACTTGGAATCCGCTGGCTTAATCCGTAAAGCGTTGGCTTTTCAGATCTATTATTACTTCCATTATGGCAATACTAGTACCGACAGCTCCCTTAAAGCTGGCGAATATCAGATGCCACGCACGCTTTCCGTTCCGGAAATTATCGAGCACATGATCGCGGGCGATAGCACTTCAAACGTCTTTTCTCTCATGATCACCCCTGGTGAAACTGTCAGTGATATCAAGGAAAAACTAGTCGAACAATATAGTTATTCCGAAGAAGAAGTTGACGCCGCCTTTGCCAAAGACTACGATCACCCAGCTTTAGCAGGGAAAGGTGACACTTCTGCCTATGGCGCCGAGCCTTTGGAGGGTTACATGTTTGGCGACACCTACGAGTTTTACAAGGGTGAATCGGTCGAAAACATCATTACTACGGTCTTGGATAAGTTCTACGAAGTTATCAAGGGCAATAATCTCGAATCACGCTTTGCCGACCACGGTCTCACCCTCTATCAGGGCATCACTTTGGCCTCAATCGTCCAAAAAGAGGCATCCTCAGAGGATCAGCCAACCGTGGCACAAGTTTTCTATAAGCGCCTCGAGGAAGGCATGTCGCTCGGCTCAGATGTAACTTTGCAATACGCCCTAGATCTAGTCGATCCAGACCGTACCACTTATACCGACAATTCCTCCGCTTTGGGCCTAGATTCTCTCTATAATACCCGTAAATACACCGGTTTGACGCCAGGTCCAATCTGTAATCCGGGAGTCTCCGCCCTGTTGGCTGTAGCCGACCCAAGCGACACCGATTATCTTTACTTCTTGACAGGGGACGATGGAAAGATGTATTATAGTAGTACAGATTCCGGACACCAGCAGAATATAATCGAACATTGTCAGGAACTCTGTTCAACCTCATTATGACAAAGAAGAAAAGTCAGTTTTTAAGTAATTTAGGCAAAATTTGGCCATACCTTTTGGTGTCCATTGTTATTTTGGCTGTCGCGATTGTTGGTTCGCACGACAAATTTGTTGACGATAGCTCCGATCTCGACATGACCAAAATCATCTCTAATAACTCTTATGTTACTGTAGACCAGTTATCTGAGTTTTACACTACCGCAGCTGTCGCAGATGACATCAATCTCGCCACCGCCTCTGTTATCCGCACTAACTACGAATCCGTCTCCATCATGCAAGATATTGGCCAAAGTGACTCATCTAAAGTCTCAAAACCAAACATTATCGATGTTTCTCATCTTGAACGCGGCGTCACTACTTATGTCGTGAAAGAAGGTGATACTATGGAGTCAATCGCCAATGAATACGGCATCACCACCACTCAAATCCGCTGGTCTAACGGCCTTAAGACCGAAGATCTCGAAGTTGGCCAGTCCATCCTCGTTCCCACCTCCCCAGGTATCGCCTATAAGGTAAAAAAAGACGACACGGTGGAATCTTTGGCTGAAAAATACCAATCTGATGCTTCCGCCATTATCACTCTAAACGACCTCGAGACCGAGCAAGACCTCAAAGAGGGCATAATCATCCTCTTGCCAAACGGTGTTTTACCAGAGACTGAGCGCCCAGAATACACTATCCAAACTCGTCGTACTAACACATCTTCTTCCTCCTCTGGCTCAAGCGCTGGTACCTCTTATTCTGCCGCTTACGCCTCTGGTAACCGCTACGCTTACGGCTGGTGTACCTGGTACGCCTGGCAATGGCGCAAAAACAACATGGGCAGCAATTATGTCCTCCCGTCGAATATGGGTAACGCGAACATGTGGGCGCGCCGTGCTGCTGCCGCTGGCTTCTCTGTAAATAAAACCCCTGCCTATGGCGACGTTTTTCAGACCTCATCTGGTTATTATGGCCACGTCGGCGTGGTTACCTCAGTTAATGATGATGGCACGATTACTATCTCCGACATGAACGGCATCGCTGGTTGGGGGCGCGTCGGCACTAAGACTATCAGTAAGTCCGAATGGTCGAGATACAACTTCATCCACGGCAAATAATCAGTAGAAATGTCCGCTTTTACAGGGGTAGGTCTCACATTTTTACAAGAAAAATCCCGGCACATCGTGCCAGGATTCACAATCAGAGTTTTTCAGAATGTATTATGAGGCGTAAGCTGCCACTAAGTCTTTACTGCTTAACTTAAAACGTTTTGCAGTCTCCTCAGTACAACTCAAAATCTGTGAATTATACCATTCCAAAAAGAACTTTCCGTACTCCCAATGGTAATTCACGAGCCAAGCGATATTAAACTTATCTTCATTAGTAAGAAGAAAGTTGCCGTGCGCCGATATCATTCTCTTCGAGGTCTCTTTCCAAACCCAGAAAGATGTATCAAATACGTCTGTCTTAGTCTGCATTTGGCCTCCGGGTCTAATATCCTGTCGTGACATTAGCTCCAGAAATGTCTCAGCGAAGTCAAAACAAACATCTTTGATTTTACCTCTCAAGAATTTTCTCGTCTCCAAAAACTCTTCCTTTCTGTACCCCATTGTCTACTTACCTCCTTTGTAAAAAATGCGTATGGGTCTACAGTTGCTAAACGTACATTATTCCACCCCTAATGAGTGGAATAAAACACATCTTATGATTCTACCACACTTTTTCAAAAAAGTCAATAGAATCTGAATTTATCACATGATGTGAGACCTACCCCCCTGTAAAAGCGGACATTTCTACTGATCATTAATAAGCGGTGACCGATATATTGACGAGTCATTAAAAGTAATATAAAATAGTCGTTGTATCCTTTAAAAGGGTACGACCTTTAAAACAGGGAGATTAGTGATATAGAAGAAATGGAGGGATTTTATGAAGCGTTTTCTGTCAATATTTTTATCATTAGCATTATTACTGGCTTGTCTTACTCCAATTACAGCATTCGCAGTAAGTAAAACTATTGCGTGGCAACAAGGTACTTCTAGGACCATTTATACCAGTTCTAGTAAATTTTCAAATTCTAATAATATAGTTTTTGAGGGGGTTGCCACATCTTCTGAGTCTGGATCTTTTAAGGTAACCTTGCAGAAGAAAAATATTTTCGGCGTCTGGAAAGATACTAGTAATGTCTACACTGTTAAACAGCATCATAACCAGACCTATAGTACTACGGCTAAAACTATGGTTACTGGCCAATTTTTTAAGTTATATTGGCCTGGCGGTTCAGGTACTTATAGACTCAAAATGAGCAATCCGACAGTTCCACAGCAAACTGCCTTGTCATCACTAAAATTCTACACACAGTAAAAACAGCTGTGTTTTTTTAAATATCTCCCTGTTGTTTATGAATCCTGGCACGGTGTGCCGGGATTTTTCTTGTTTTAACTTTGCATCTGTGGCATAATAAGGATATGCAGATTGTTTTGAGGGATGTTTCGAAAAAATACAAGGATAAAGCTGTTTTAACAGGGGTAAATTTGAAAATCCCAGAGAACGGTTTTATCATGCTTAAGGGTGAAAGCGGCGCTGGAAAAACGACTCTACTTAATATTATCGGCGGGATTGAGCAACCGAGTTCTGGGACGGTTTTAGTCGATGGAAAAGATCTGAAGACGCTGTCTTCCAGGGAGAGAGATGAGTTTTATCGCCATAAAATTGGTTTTATTTATCAGGGATTTTATCTGCAGCCAGATTTGACTATCAGGGAGAATATTGAACTTCCAGGCGTTTTTGCGCGTATGTCGAGGAAGGAGCGTTACCAGCGGGCCGAGGCGGTTGCACGCCAATTGGGGATTGAAGGAGTTTTAGACTCGCGCCCAGCCGAGGTGTCCGGCGGTCAGATTGAGCGCACGTGTATTGCAAGGGCGCTTTTTATGCGTCCAGAGGTGATTTTGGCGGATGAGCCGACTAATAATCTGGATGACCAAAATTCTAAGAATGCACTGGATATCTTGGTTAAATTACAGCGAGAACTTCACGTTACCGTGATAATTTCTTCACATAATCCAATTGTTGAAGACTATGCTGAGCAAATTTTTGAGGTTAAGGAGGGTAAATTGCTATGAAAATCCTGGATTTGTTAAAATTAAGCCGTAAAAACATCACTTCACATAAAAAACAGAGTATTTTGACGATTATTGTGATTGGCTCGCTGTTTAGTCTAATTATGGCAATTACGCTTATTTATCAGGGGTTGGAGAATAATTTTCTTGCGGTGGCTGGACAAAAGACTGACGGGGAAATATTGGTGGCGGTCAATCCGTGTTATGAAATAACAGAGGAGGGCCAGTGTTCTGATTCGTCGGAGATTCGCCAAGAAGTGACGGACGGTGCGAAAAGTTATAATGGTGAAGTTATTGACATTATTACCACTCGTTCAACCCCAATTGGTGACGTGATGGTTCTGCCAATGCAACTCGCGCAAAATTTTATAGAGGTGGACAACTTTGAAACGCCGGATGGCGCCATTCCGATTTTAGCGTCGATTAATGCGATTTATGATCTGTTACATCCACAGACATCGAGCGGCGTTGCGTTATCAAAGACTAACTTTACCTCCGAAGAAATCGAAGAAATGCGCGGCCAGGCGCTGGGTAAAACTATCCCGTCTCAAGATGGGGATCTGGAATATTACATTGCCGGGATTTTGCCGGTTATGAGTAGCGACGTGACTTTTTCTCAGTCGGCTGATGATTTTAACATCTTGAATGTGCCGGTTGCACAGATTGTTGATGGAACGAATTTTTATCTGGTGCCGATTGATGACGGTTCAGAGGAAATTACGGCGATGGTTGAAGATTCAGAGGTGATGCTTTATTCGGCGATGGTGAATTTTACTAGTTTAGATGATGCTTATGCTTTTTATAAAGCTAATTCTACCGAAGATAATCAGTCGGTGGTAATTTATGAGCCGTTTAGCAATCTGATTGAGATTCATAATTCGTTTGAAGTCACTAAAAACATCACTCGTGTTATCGCGATTGCCTTGGTGGTTATAGCGTTAATTATCATGATTTTTACTTTTATCCGTCTGATTGACCAAGATGCTAAGATTATCGCCCTCTATCGCTCTCTGGGTGCCTCTAGCCTGGATATTATTACAATTTATTTCTTCTATCTCTTAAAGTTGTGTATTTTGGCAATTGTTTTTGCAGTTTCCGTCGCACTTATTTTAGCTTTAATAGTTAGTTATAATAGCCAAACGACGATATCTTCCGTTTTAACCTCATTTTATGCCATTAACGTTCGATCGTCTCTGTTAATTGGTTTAAATGGCGATTTTTGGCTAATTATTGCTTCAATTTTATTGTCTGCGCCAATTTGTATTGTCTTAACTTTTGACCAGTTTTCCGCCAAACATATTGCCAAGAAGCTCAAAAATTAAACATAACCAAAATCCACTCTAGACAAAACTCTCAAAACCTGTTATAATTATGTCATGTTTGTCGATACCGCAAAAGTTGAGCTTCACGCTGGTAAAGGCGGTAATGGTGCCGTCTCTTTTCGGCATGAGATTTATATCCCTAAGGGTGGTCCAGATGGTGGCGACGGTGGTCGTGGCGGTTCGATTATCTTTAAGGCGGATAAAGACACTAATACTCTGTTAGATTTTCGTTATAATCCAATTATTAAGGCAGAAGACGGTAAAAATGGTGCGGGTCAGCGCTCGGCCGGCCGCAGTGGTAAGGATACGATTGTCGAGGTGCCAATCGGTACAATTGTGAAGCGTGATGGGCAGATTTTGGCGGATTTGACTACCGACCAGCAAGAAGCGGTGATCGCCAAGGGTGGCGACGGTGGTTTTGGCAATGCGCATTTTAAGTCATCTGTGCGTCAAACTCCTCAGATTGCCGAGGTGGGCGAGCCAGGCGAGGAATTTATCGCGGAGCTGGAATTGAAACTTTTGGCAGATGTCGGCCTAGTTGGCTTGCCAAACGCTGGAAAGTCCACTTTTCTCTCTGTTGTTTCCAATGCAAAGCCGGAAATTGCCGATTATCCGTTTACCACGATTACACCAAATTTGGGTGTTGCTACGGTGGATGGTCAGGATATTTTGATTGCGGATATTCCGGGTTTGATTGAGGGTGCCAGCGAGGGGAAGGGACTTGGTCATGCCTTTTTGCGCCACGTTGATCGTACTGCGGTGCTTTTGCATCTAGTGGATGTTTATAATGACGATGCCGGCCAGGCTTACCAGGTGATTCGTCAAGAGTTGGAGAATTATGAGGATTTGAAGAGTCGTCCAGAGATTGTTGCCTTGACTAAGTGTGAGGGGTTAGATCGTGAAATTATTGATATGCAGGTCGCCGCTATCAAGAAGATCAGCCCAAATGCACAAATTTTCGAGATTTCATCTAGTGCGCATCAGGGGCTGGAAGATCTGCTTCGGGCGCTAAAAACCGTGATTTTGGCTCAAAAAGCAGTCAAAAAGGTCTCAGGAGGCCCAGAAATGGCCTCAGAAGGCGTTTTTGGCGCAGAGAGCCATGATGAGGCGGAAATTCCGGTGATTAGCCTTAGCGACGCTGCTATGAAGGATACTTGGCAGGTTGAACAGATTGACGGCAAATTTGTGGTTTCTGGCGAAAAAATCGAAAAATTCGCCCGTCGCACTGATCTGGACAACTGGGCTTCAATTGATCGCTTACGTGACATTATGAAGAAAATGGGTATTCGCGCTGAATTAACCTCCCAGGGCGCCGAGCCAGATTCGATTATTTCTATTGCCGGCAAGGAATTCACCCTGGTTGAACAGTAATCAGTGCTTGAAATTATCGTAATAATTTTCGGACACTTTCATGTGGCCGATTTTTTCAGCTGCATCAACGATATCCTGTACATCATCGGTCAAGCGGAAAATTTTCAGATCAGACGGGCTAATAAGCTTGTTTTCGAGTAATTTCGTGCGATAAAACTTCTCTAGTGGTCGCCAGAAGGATTTTCCATAGAAAAAGACCGGCATTCGTGGCATCTTCTTCTCTTGCATCAAGATGACGATCTCTGAAAGTTCATCCATCGTCCCGAATCCACCAGGGAAGAAAACGTAAACTTTCGCACTCATTGCTAGCATTACCTTGCGTGCAAAGAAGTAACGAAATTCCATCGTATCTGTTAGATATGGGTTTGGATGTTGTTCGTGATCTAAGGTGATGTTTAGTCCTACCGATCGGCCACCGTACTCAAAAGCACCCCTGTTGGCAGCTTCCATAATACCAGGCCCACCACCGGTGATTACGGCGTGACCCGCTTGCGCCAAAAGTTGTCCCAATTCGCGCGCTTTTTTGTAATATTTGTGATTTTCAGGGATACGTGCCGAACCAAACACCGTCACTCCTTGCGGGTAGCTACGCACCATCTGTAAACCGCGCTCCAAATCTTGAGCGTAGGCCAACGAGCGTTCCGCATCGTCACGGCTCAATTTTCCCGATTCGATATCTTTGTACCACTGTTCCAGTGAATTTTTCTTTGTCATATTCCTCCTTATATTTTTTGAATTGGCATTGGATGTAAACTTTCCTTGCCGGTTAAAATTCCGCGTTTGGCACCCAGTTGCTTCACCACTGAGGTCGAGTTAGCTGAAGCAAAAATCAGCGATTGCCGAAAACTCTTGCCAGCGGCCAAATGAGCCAAAAATCCCGATCCAAAAGCGTCCCCCGCCCCTGTTGTATCCTTAACTTTCACGTCTTCAAAGATACCAAATCGGTACGACTCACCTTCGCCACTTTCTGGCCGATAAGTGGCAATTCCGCCCATCGCACCATCGGTAATAATCGCCGATGGAACGTAATTTAACAAACGTGATAATAATTCCGACAAAATCTCCCCTGGCACAATCTGGGCTGCTTCACGCTTGTTAACTAGTAAAATATCGACATCTTCCAAAAGTCCAATCAGTTTTTTGTGCTCTTTCAGCTCCAAAACGCCAGGATTAAACATGATTTTTACCCCTAACTCTTTTGCACGCTCAAAAAATCGTAACAGAGTATCCATATCGCCCCTAACAGAGGTTACGTATAGCCAATCTGGATTGATACTGGTCAAAACCGCATCGTCGATGTTATTAAAACTGGCCGACGCGCCTCGATGGGTTAAAATTGTACGTTCGCCCGATCGCATATCTAGCAAAATCACCGAACAACCGGTTGCTTTGCGCGGATTAACAGAGATATAACTGCTATCAATCCCCTCGCGATCAAAGCAACTAGTAATTGCCTCACTAGCGATATCACGCCCGATGTTCCCCAGAAAAATCGTCTCATGACCATGCCGAGCAAATGCCACCGCTGCATTGGTGCCACCACCGCCTACCTCATAAGACACGCGGTCAATATCAACTTTTGACCCCACCATGATACGTCCGTAAAGTCCCACCTCTTTTTCAGAGGCAAAATCGTCGCGATCGATCAGAAAAATGTCTTGCAAGGCCGATCCTAAGCATGCAATTCGAGCCATTAAAGTGCCACTCCTTTTTTATCGGTTTCATCTGATAATTCCTTAAACATCGCAGCCGGGTTACCCGCGGCCGCAATCGCTGAGCCCACATTAATTACATTTACACCTCCATGCGTGATTGCGCGCACATTTTGCATATTTGCGCCCCCATCCCAACCAATTTCCACATCTGGATTAATCGCTTTAATTAGAGGCACTTTTTCGAGCTGTAACAGATCAGCACGACCGCCCTGTCGCCCCAAGTCACCCGCAAAAATCAATACGTGATCGGCGGCCTTAATCGCATCGGCGACATTTCCCGGATAAGTTGGCTTCATTAGCGCAATGCCGGCCTTAATTCCTGTCGCTTTGAGTTGACTAAACACCGAAGTTAAATTTTCGCCAGTTTCAGCATGAAAAATTACTAAATTTGGCTTCATTTGAATTAATGTTTGCACATGTTCGGATGGACGCGCTACCATCATGTGAAAATCCACTTTCCATCCCTCTGGCCAGGTCAAACCAGTCTCCTGTACGGTTAAAGTTGGCGTAAATTGCCCATCCGTAATATCAATCTGTACACGTTTAGCAAACCCCTGATAAGCTGCTACAAATTGCTTATATTGGTCTGGTGTGCCAGCCAGAATAGTCGGCACGATGTCGGCATGTATCACTGCCATTATTCTACCTCCTTATCAAGTAAAAGATTGCGTCGCACAAAGCGCTCTTCCTCTAAAAATTTTGTTTCCAAAAAAGCTTGCGCAATTTTTTCATTCATCAATGGTTCCACAAAATCTGCTGATAAACAGAGCACATTGGCGTCATTATGCTCGCGTCCAATTTTCGCTAATTCCGGGGTGTAAGCGGCGATTGCTCGCACTTTTTTGAAGCGATTAGCTTGCATCGCGATGCCGTGCGCTGACCCACAGATCAAAATTCCATACGAATCTGGGCGCATTTGTACCGCGCGGGCCACATTTTGAGCTGCAATATTAAAATCATCCTCTGGATCAAGTGTTTTTGGTCCCAAATCGGTTACTTTGTAATTCGACTGCACTAGAAAATTTTTTAAGCTTTCTTTAAGCTTGAAACCACGGTGGTCTGACCCGATAAAAATGGTTTTTTCTAGCGTATAAGCCGGCATTAAAAGTCCTTTCCGAGACTTGCAGTTAATTCTACCAACCTATTACTATAGCCCCATTCGTTGTCATACCAAGCCACAACTTTCACCAAATTGCCACCTACGACATCCGTTAATGGCAGGTCGACGATTGCCGAGTGGGAATTTCCACGATAATCAATCGACACTAATGGTTCCTCTGAAACTGCCAAAATCCCCGCGTTGTAATCTGTCTCAGCGGCCTTCTTGAAAGCGTCGTTAATCTCTTCTTTTGTCACCTCGCGACTTAAAACTGCCGTAATATCGCTCAGGGAAACAACAGGCGTCGGTACACGTACGGAAAGCCCGTTAAACTTGCCCTGCAAGGTTGGGATTGTTAAAGCAGCTGCCTTGGATGCTCCGGTGGTAGTTGGCACGATATTTTCCGCTGCTGATCGCGCTTCACGCAAATCTTTTGCTGGTGCATCCAGTAGCTTCTGCGAAGCGGTATAAGAGTGTACTGTCGTCATCATTGCCTTTTCAATCCCAAAAGTATCCTCCAGGACCTTCATAACGGGTGCGATACAGTTAGTTGTACAAGATGCGTTTGAGATAATCTGATCATCAGGTGTCAGGTCTTGTTCATTTACACCGATTACGATGGTTTTTGCGCCTTCGCCCTTGGCTGGCGCAGAGAGTACCACTTTTTTCGCACCCGCATCAATGTGGGCGCGTGCCTTTGCCGGATCAGTAAAACGACCAGTGCTTTCGATCACCACATCGACGCCCAATTCGCCCCAAGGCAAATTTCCCGGCTCAGTTTCACTGTAAACGCGGATTTTTTGGTCATCTACAATGATATTTTGATCGTCAAAACTCACTTTTCGATGATAAGTTCCATAAGATGAATCGTGTTTCAAAAGTGTCGCCAGCGTCGCTGTATCTGTTAAATCGTTAATCGCTGCAATTTTCAGATCACCTCGCTCAAACGCAATCTTAAAAGCGTTGCGACCAATTCTTCCAAAACCATTAATAGCAATTTTTATCATGATGCCTCCTATAATTCTTATGTTAATTATAATAAGTTTACTGTCTTTTTTCAAGCTTTTTTATTGCGTCACGCAAATCTGCTGCGCGCTCAAAATTCAAGTTTGCCGCCGCCAGTTCCATATCGGCATTGAGCTGTTTTATTACCGTTGGAATTTCCTCAACCGGGATTTTCTTCACGTCGAGCTCATTTTTCTGCTCTTTCTCTGGGATAATCGCCCGCAAGCCCAAACTAATCTCTTTATTAATGCCTTTTGGCGTAATATTATGCTCAAGGTTATATTTTTGTTGAATTTCGCGTCGGCGATTAGTCTCAGAAATCGATTTTAACATGCTATCAGTCATATGATCGGCGTACATAATCACTTTACCTTCCACGTGTCGCGCCGCTCGTCCAATCGTCTGGATCAAAGCCGATTCTGAGCGCAAAAATCCTTCCTTATCCGCGTCTATGATCGCTACAAGACTCACTTCTGGCAAATCTAGGCCTTCGCGCAACAGATTAATCCCCACTAGTACATCATAAGTCCCAGATCGCAAATCACGCAAAATATCACCCCGCTCTAAAGTATCGATATCAGAGTGGATATAGGCAGTTTTGATGTTTAGCTCCTGCAAATGATCAGTCAAATCCTCTGCCATGCGCTTAGTTAAAGTCGTGATCAAAACTCGTTGGTGCTTGGCGATGCGCTGATCAATTTCCTCGACCAAGTTATCAATTTGCCCCTCTGAAGTCCGCACTTCGATTTCTGGATCTAATAGCCCAGTCGGTCGAATCACCTGTTCAGCTGGCGCCGGCGAATGCTCCAACTCATATTTCCCAGGTGTAGCCGACACATAGACTGCGTGGTGGACGTGTTTTATAAACTCATTAAACGTTAGCGGACGATTGTCCAATGCTGATGGCAACCGAAAACCATACTGCACTAGCGTCTCTTTGCGCGCATGATCACCATTATACATTCCGCGCACTTGTGGCAAAGTCATGTGTGACTCATCGACAATTAACAAAAAGTCATCAGGGAAGAAGTCCAACAAAGTCGCTGGCGGCTCTCCTGCCTTGCGCCCCTCCAGATGTCGAGTATAGTTTTCAATTCCTTTCACAAAACCAGTATTTTTCAACATCTCCAGATCATACTCCGTGCGTTGCTTCAAACGTTCCGCCTCAAGAAACTTGCGATGTTTCTCAAAAAACTTCATCCGATCCTTAAATTCCGCCTCGATTTTCTCGATTGCCGTATCTAGGCGATCTTGCGGTGTTGCATAATGCGTATTCGGAAAGATAATTAGTTGTTCTGGCCGATCCTTGACCTCTCCTGTCAGTGGGTCAATTTCCTTAATTTCTTCCAACTCGTCAAAAGCAAACTCAAATCGGTAAGCATGCTCACCAGAGGCCGGATACAAGTCTAGTGTGTCGCCTTTTACCCGGAAATTTCCCCGTTCAAACGAGATGTCGTTGCGATGATACTGCATCATCACCAGCGCATGCGCAAAATTCACCAGATCTGTACGCTGATTACTGATCCACCCCAACTCAGTTTTTTGTAATTTCAGCGCCATTTCCAGATAGTGTGCCGGCGAACCAATGCCGTAAATACACGACACCGATGCTACGATAATCGTATCTGGACGCGTCAAAAGTGCCTCTGTCGCACCATGGCGCAAACGGTCAATTTCGTCATTAATCGCAGAATCTTTCTCGATATAAGTGTCAGAGCTGGCAATATAAGCCTCAGGCTGGTAATAATCGAAGTAAGATACGAAAAAATGCACTTCATTATCAGGGAAAAAGTCCCGAAATTCAGAGTAAAGTTGTGCCGCTAGGGTCTTATTGTGCGCCAAAATCAGGGTCGGTTTTTGGTAATGCTGGATCAGATTAGCCATTGTAAAGGTTTTGCCTGAGCCGGTCACTCCTAATAGCGTTTGCTCTCTAATTCCGGCGTCTAGCCCATCAGAAAGCTGGCGAATTGCCTGGGGCTGGTCGCCAGTTGGTTGAAATTTCGATACTAGATTGAATTTTTGCGCCATTCTGCCTTTTTACTCTGTTCTTTCCGCCAAGCTGCAATTTTCCCATGGTCCCCAGATAAGAGAATTTCTGGGACTTTCATGCCACGAAAATCCGCTGGCTTTGTGTATTGGGGATATTCCAGATTGTCCACCTCTGAAAAACTTTCGATGCTGGCTGAGGTATTTCCGCCTAGCACCCCTGGTATTAATCTTATCACGCTATCGATAATAATCAAGGCCGGGAGCTCCCCCCCTGTCAAAACATATGGTCCCAGACAGATTTTATGGTCAACAATGCTCAAAATTCGCTCGTCATACCCCTCATATCGCGGGCAAAATATCACAAAATGCCTCTCTGGCGCATTCTGAGGCCCCTCAGAGCCTTTTGCCTGGATACTGGCCTCTAACGCCTCTCTGGTGTATTCCGGGGCTTCTACGCCCGCAAAACGCCTTGCTAGCTCCTGTGTCCACAGGTCGCCAACAGGGGTGGGGATAATTACCTCCGCCGTGGGATCCTTGGCTTTTACAGATTCAATCGCTGCAAAAGCCGGCTCACACCTCAGTAACATTCCGTCACCACCCCCGTAAGGTGTATCATCCACTGATTGATGAGGCCCCAGCCCAAAATCGCGCAAATTCACAAAATCAAGCTTCAAAGCGCCCATCTCTTGGGCCTTCCACATCATCGAAGAATCCAGATATGGCTTTATGGCCTCCTCAAACAGTGTGATGATGGTAAATTTAACCATTCAATCCCTCTCCAGGTGTCGGATTTTCAGGGGTATTGTCATTTAATGGCGCTGATGGAGCGTCGAATTTTGGCCCTTTCTTCTTCTTGGAAACGATTGCGGCTACCACAACTGCCAAAACTACCGCTGCTGCCAATCCGCCCAAGATCGCAAAGAGCAACATCATCGAATTCGACTCAGTTTCCTCGGCCTCGCTATCTGTTGTGTCATTAGATTCGACCGTTGAGGCTAACTCATCCGTACTAGCGGTCACATCAGCGTCCGCACCATCATCCGACTCATCCATCTCCGGAATGGTGCCACTATTGGTCTCCACCTCTGTTCCGTTCACATAGAGCTTATGGCCATTACCGTAAACTGTCTTGCTGGCGGTACCAGAGAAAGAAGTGACATAAGAATCACTAGTCAAAACCCAAACTGAATCATCATCAACGGATACAGAGACGGATTTTGCGTCATTTTCGCTATTTACCGCGCCCAATAGATAACTTCCAGAGGTCAAATTAATCGCCAGAGTAGAAATGCTATCAGCGTAAAAATCACCCTTAATGTTCTGATCGGTCGCGTTTAAGGTTACTTCGCCACCATTTGAGCCAGAATTGCCCCATTTTCCAGTAGTCGCGCGCAAGAAAATCGCATCGTAATCTGACGCGTCGGTGTTATTGACGAATTTATTGTTCTCCAAATTGATCACCGCAGTGGTGTTTGTAATGAAGAACTGATCACCATGACTCTCTGTAAAAGTGGTATTTTTCGCTGTGAACGTACCGGTACCCTCCTCAGCGTCGCCAGACATCGATTGGTAAATAAAGATGTTTTTATAAGTTTCAGAATTGCCATTTAACTTCGTGTTACTGTTCATGACAGTGGTGTTGTTTAAGGTAATTGAATTCAAGCCTTCAATTACGCAGCCTTCAGAGACATTCGAAACTAACGCTGCGTTTGCGACATTGATATTAGCTGTCGAATAGATTGCTGGTGAGCCTACGCCGTTAGTTGTATAAGTTCCACCATCGACATTCATCGTCCCACCACCTCTGTCGGAGCGAATCGCCGCCGATGAGCCTTCTTGGGTTTCGATCGTCAAATTCGACGCGTTTAAAGTGCCGCCACCGGTCACCATGATACCGCCAGAGGTACTTTTACTGGTCTTAATCGTTGTATCTGATATGTTAATCACCCCTGAATCATACGCAAAAACCCCGTTTGCGTGGGTACCATTAGTTGTCACCGTACCGCCGGTAATATTCAAAGTCCCAGATGAGACAAAAACACCGGCGTTAGTGCCATAAAAATCAGCATTTTCATCTGATGAATCACCAGTCTTCTCGATGGTTGGGTTAGTTAACGAAACTGTGCCACCAGTTTGCAAAATTGCGTTTTCTGAGCCAGTCGAAGAAGTATAAGTTTTACCATCTTCGCTTGTATCAGAGGTGAAAGTTGTCGCGCCAGTGTGCTCAGTTGAGCTAGAGGAGCTTTGACCGCCACCTTGACTGCCACCCTGGCCACCAGGACCACCTTGCCCCGAACCACTTTGGCTTGATCCACCCGGCTTATCTGGAACCGCCAAAACATACTGCGCGTTCACTCCGATCGCCGCAGTTAAAGTTATTGCGCCCAAAACCACCCCTGTGGAGGCTAAAACATTGAGTTTTTTCATATCTAATACCTCGCTTAGTAATAACTTAATTATACATGAGAAAATCTCTCAATGCAAGAAAAAACTAGCTCGATTACTCGAGCTAGTCGCTGATGCGCGCCCACCCTAGGGCACAAATATTTTTGTTTTAATCCGCTTTTTGTTTTTTAATGTAGTCTCCACACTCCACTAACTAGTGGAACCCTTGTGAAGCGTACCAGCTTATGTTTATTTTACCCCAGAAAAACAGCGGTGTCAAGAGATTTTCCGAAAAATGTGCTATAATCTTTTTATGAACATGCTTTCGGAGGTAAGCATCCTGCCACATATCGGGCCTAAGACAACTGATGCCCTCAATCGCGCTGGAATTTTCACCGTGCGAGACTTTTTCTATTACTTGCCACGCACCTATGAAAATTATCAGGCTGCCACCGGCATTGCCAATATTCGCCCCGGCAAAATCACGATTAAAGGTCGCGTCACCTCTGTTAACTCGCGCCCAGCGCGTTCGCGTCGCCTCAATATTACCGAGGCCAGAATCACCGATGGTGAGGACTCTATTATGGCTGTTTGGTTCAACCAACCTTACCGCGTCAATCAGTTCAAGAAGGATCAAGATTACATTTTCTCTGGAGAATACGGCTTTCGTAATGGCCGCTATCAGCTCACTTCACCTCAGGTTCGCGTTGCGCCAAAAGATGACGTAACAGATAACCAATCCGCTTTTCAACCGATTTATGCCGCCAAATCGATTATCAAGCCTGAGGCTTTTAAGCGCTGGATGTCTCTGATGCGCCCTGAATTTGCCAAAATCCCAGATTTATTGCCTATCTCAACAGATTCACCGAGTTTTGTAAAGCCCGGTAGTCGTCAAGAAGCTCTTTTTAAGGTCCATTTTGCCGAAAATCAGGCTGAAGTTGAAAAATCTCGTCAATATCTGGCCTACGAGGAACTTTTTGAGCTGATTTTGGCTGCGCGTCTCAACCGGCAAGAATCTGAGCGCCTCAAGGCGCCCCAGATAGAGTTTAACAGTGAAATTATGCAAAAATTCCTTAAAAACCTTCCCTTTAAGCTCACTGATTCGCAAAAAAAGGTCGCTTGGGAAATTATCCAGGATCTGGGCAAACCGACCCCAATGAACCGACTTTTACAGGGGGATGTTGGCTCTGGCAAGACCGTTGTGGCCGCTACAGCCGCCTTACAGGCTATTTCTAGCGGTTTTCAGGCCGTTTTACTTGCGCCTACGTCTATTCTGGCCGCTCAGCACGCTGAGTCGCTAGACGCGCTTCTGAGGCCTCTAGGGGTTAATGTGGCGCTTCTGACGGGCTCAACCAAGCAAAAAAATACCCTCAAAGCTCAACTAAAACAGGGGAACATTGATTTATTGGTTGGGACTCACGCTGTTATCACCGATGATACTCAGTTTAAAAACCTCGCTCTCTGTATTATTGACGAGCAGCACCGTTTTGGGGTCAATCAGCGCCAAAAGCTGCTTCTTAAGGGGTCAATCGACCAAGATCATCAATTAGCACCACATTTTCTCGCCATGACCGCCACCCCTATTCCGCGTTCCCTCCAATTGACGATTTTCGGTGATCTTGATGTTTCGATTATCTCCCAGATGCCAAATGGCCGCAAACCGATTAAGACCAAAGTTTTTACCGAAATTGAGCAAAAAGACCAACTTTATCCCGCAATCCGCACCGAATTGGCCGCTGGGCGCCAAATTTATTGGATTTGCAAAACCATCGAAGATAGTTCAAAGAAGGAAACTATCTCTGTAAAAAAGCAAGCGGAAAAGCTCAAAGATATTTTTCCACATCAAACTGTGGAATTTTTACATGGACGCATGAAGCCGGCCGAAAAAGACGCCATTATGCTAAAATTTCAGAACCATCAGATTGACATCTTGGTTTCCACCACTGTTGTCGAAGTTGGCGTCGACGTACCAAACGCCTCAACTATCGTGATTATGGACGCCGAAAGTTATGGCTTAGCCCAACTCCATCAGCTCAGAGGTCGCGTGGGTCGTGGTCAACATCAAAGTTATTGCTACCTAATCACCAAGGAAGACCAACCTACTAGGCGCCTTAAAGAGGTCGAAAAGTCTACCGATGGCTTCCATCTAGCCGAAGTTGACCTAAAAATCCGTGGTCCAGGCGAAATTTATGGTGCTCTGCAGCATGGTGCGCTCGACCTAAGAATCGCTAGTCTAACAGATGTAAAATTAGTCGAATTAGCCCAAAAACACGCCGCCGAATTTGCCAAACACCCAGAAAATATGGTAAAATATAAAGAGTTAGCAGTTTCAATCAAAAAATATCAACAATTAACCACTTTAAACTAATATGTATTCAACCGTCGGAATCTTACGAAATGCGAAAAAATCGGGTCGTCTCACTGGTACGCACCAGAAATTAGACCGAATTGCTCGGGCTGAATTGGCTAAAATTACTCCTAAAACCACATTTTTCCCCTCAATCAAACAAATTTTGCATTTTGAGGGCAATCGTGGTCCAGATGGGCTGAAGTGGAAAAGTCCAGGAGTGGACGAGCCGATGCATTTTATCATGCCAGATCACGATGACGGTAAATTGTTCAAAATCATCTCTGATCACCACTATAACCTTAAAAAAGCCTTAAAACAGCAAAACGCCGAGCGTGCCGCCTTCGAGTCCGCCTGGTTGGCCCACGCCATCACTGATGGTCTCACGCCCGCTCATCATTTTCCTTATGAAGAAGCTGTGCATGATCTGATGAGCGATAAGGAGTACGTCAAAATTTTCGGCCACCCCGTCAAGGGGATCATGCGGGGCCAAAATCTCGCCGAAGCGACTAAAAATAACCTACTTTACTGGGGCCCAGAAGGCTATATGACAAAACATATCTCTTTTGAATATAATGTCGCTGTTATCGCAACTTCCGCCTCTAAGCGCGTATTGACGCCGCGCATCTCTGATCGTGATCTGGAGCGCGCTGATTTGAAAGCCGATTTTTATGATTCATTGGCGCACGTCGCCCGTTTGAGGATGTATAAGCGTTTTGCAAAACAGGGGTGGACGCTGGAATTGGCCTCTGAAACACGCCAAATCCTCTTACCAGAGATAGTTCGCGCCATTATTTTGGCTTGGTATACCGCCATCCCCAAGGAGCAGCGCCATGACTAACTTCGTGCGCATCACTAGTGGTATTTACAGAGGTCGCAAAATCACCACCCCTGGTGGAAAAACCCATCCAATGGGCGAGCGCGAACGTTTAGCGCTTTTTAACTCAATCACCCCTTATCTCCCAGATGCGCAAGTTTTGGATTTTTTCTGCGGATCTGGCGCGCTAGGTATCGAGGCGCTCTCTAGGGGTGCTCAATCTGTTGATTTTGTCGATTCGTCCCGTAAAGCTATCAAAACTACCCAACAAAATCTTGCTGATCTCCAGATTGACGAGTCTAAGTATCACACTTTTTGCACTGATTTTCGTAACTTTGAGCCCGATTCCCATTACGATATTATCCTCTGTGACCCCCCTTACGATGATTTCCCAATTGAAATTTTGGATTACCTCTTTCCACTGCTATCCAAACAGGGGATTATCGTACTATCTCACCCAGATTTCTTCGTCCCAGCCGGCGCCAATTCTACGAAACGCTACGCCGCGGCCAATATCTCCATCATCAAACCATAAGCGGTTTGACAACTACAATATTTTCTAGCATAATTCTTCCAAAAAAAGACTTTTTATGTTATAATGAGGTAAATAATTTATTTTGGGAGTTTTTAATGAATAACAATGTTTATGGTAAGCCAAATTCAAAGAGGCAAACACTAAAATTTATCTTGATCACCGTCTTGGTGGCCGCCGTTATTATTGGTATCTTAGTTTGGGCTGTCGTTTTTGCGATTAGCTCACATCGTAAAAACAAATCTTCATCTAGTGACACCGCTGAAACTGTCGCCGTCGAAGATGGCAATTCTGAGAATTCATCTGAAGAAGTCGCTGAAAACTCAGAAAATCAAGAAAACACCGAAAATTCGGAAAATAACGCCGAATCTACCGAAAATAACACCGAAAACACAGATAATACCACTACTGAGTCATCTGAGGGTGACGCCACTACTCAAACCGAAGGCGTCAGTACTTCTCAAGACGATTCAAATTCCACTGAGTCTACTGGCTCTACCGAAACAACTGAAAACAGCGCTTCTACTCAAAGCGAGTCGACCGTTTCAGTCTCGTCCGTACCTGATACTGGCCCAGAGGAGTTCTTGCCGTTTGCATTAGTCTCCGGTCTCCTCGTCGCTTATCTTTCTTCAAAGAAGCTTGCTTCATCCGAAGCCTAGTGCTATAACCCAACTTTTGAACCATATTTCTCAACAAAAAACCAAAACACCCCTGTAAAATAGGGTGTTTTTGGCTGTCATTCGTGTTATTGGGACTAAGTAATAAATCGTTTAGAT
>Ga0181612_121240_pt1 | contig 35612 bp, 25 predicted proteins | sample HoacroProtozoa21_FD_119630 | JGI IMG/M metagenome (GOLD analysis project Ga0181612, IMG submission 119630) | Hoatzin crop microbial communities from Cojedes, Venezuel. Combined Assembly of Gp0051906, Gp0051904, Gp0051908 | reverse complement strand
GTAACCGCTGTTAGCGCCAGTGGTGGTGACGTTGGCGGTGTACTTGCCAGTCTCGCTGTTGTAGGTCATCTGAACGCCATTGGTGGGATCCCAGCCATTGCCGTTCACCTCGCCCAGGATGTAAACAGGATTCTCCTCAACAGGCTCAGGGGTGTCGCCCTTCTTGGTGAGAACGACCTTGTCACTGCTCAGGTAAACAGTCACGTCATAGGTGCCAGCAGCTACCTTGAATGCATCTGTTGAGCCCCAGTCAGCCAGGGTCACCTGGGTGCCCAGCATGTCGCTGGTGATTTCATAGCCGTCGCTCTCGGCGCCACGGCGATAGTCGCCAAAGCTCCAGTCGTCCTTGCTCTCGCCCAGTTTGCTGGTGAAGCTGAAGTAAGCATAGCCGTCACCACTGTCATTGAATGTGGCGTCGGTCAAGGTGTAAACGTCCTCGTCGGTGGTGGCCATCTCGATGCCAGCACTGGGATCCCAGCCGTTGTCATTCACTTGACCCAGGATGTAGAACTTGCCCGTGATGGGGTCAACCTCTTCGCCCTGCTCGGTCAAGGTGGCGGTGACGCCAACCTCTTGGGTATCGGGGTTGAAGGTGAACACTACGTCATAGGTGCCAGTGGCATTAAAGGTGTAGCTTGCGTTGTTGCTGGGATAAGCGGTACCCCAGTCGTGGTTCACAACCACCTTGTACTCCAGCACAGTGCCCGATGTGATTTCAACGCCAGTCTTGGTCAGTGTGTAGATGCCATCACTGCCTTCCACCATGTCGTTGTCGGTGTTGTCTTTATCCCATTCGGTGCCAAGGATTTCAGTCAGGCTACCAGCAACCGTGTAAGTGGCGTCAGTGATAGGGTCAACCTTGCCCGTTACCGTGAACTTCAAGTTGTTCAGGTCAAAGGTGAACTCATAGCTATTGCCCGCGGTGCCCGTGAACTTGTAGGAACCGTTGCCATTGCCCTGCTTTTGGGTGGTTACCTCGTTGCCTGCCACAACAGTCTGGTCCGAGCCAGTGGTAGGACCATAGCGGTATTGGTTGTTAAACGTGTCCCAATCGCCACTTGTGCTAGTCAGACCGTCTGCGAACACAAACCAGATGGAAGCAGATGACAAAGTGGCTGTGTAGCTGTAGGTGCCATCGCCGTTGTCAGTCATCTCGGTGCCGTTAGCGGTATCCCAATTACCAAAGGGAGCGCTGCCGACAATGTAGATGGCTGCACTTGCTTGCATGCCCACCAGGGCAAGCAGCATCGTCAAAATAAAGGAAAATTTCTTCATAATACTTTGAAATAATGAATTGATATAAAAAACAAAAAAATTGGTTGTTTCACTGTTAGCTTTAAAAGCGTCCAAATTTACAACACTTCTCGCACATACATTATTAAAAATGGCATAAAAGTTTGCGCTTTTTTACGCAATCGTTTGCGCTGTAGGGTGTGATTGCCAATCGCTTGAGAGAAAGATAGGAGTTAAATTGCGACTCACTCAAACCACCCGCTGGAGGATTGCATTGGCGCATCACATTGCCGACTTGTCGGGTTGTGCAATGCTGCATGGCACCATGGTTGCTGAGAATGTTTTGCTGTTGTGCCATTGCTCCACCCTGTTCTGGTTTTCTTGTGCGTCAGGATGTCAAAAATGGCGGTTTTGCCGACGTGGATGCCCGCAAAAAGCGAAAAAACGCAATATTTCAAAAAAAAATTGGGTTGAAGTGTTGCGCATTTCAAAAAAAGCAGTACCTTTGCACCGCAATTGAGCAAAGCAGTTGACTCCGTAGCTCAGTTGGTAGAGCAATTGACTCTTAATCAATGGGTCGAGGGTTCGAGCCCCTCCGGGGTCACATTTTTATCTTGCAACCGCTTGAATTTCAGGCGGTTGTTTGTTTTGTGCGCCTGCGTTGTTTGTTTTTGTGGCACATTTTGGGTCACATCATTGTGTGGATTAGGATGGAGACGGTGCCAGTGGCGCGGTGGGCATGGCTGATGGGGCAAAAAAGAAAAAAATGGGAAAAGTGCGGGATTTTTGAGAAAAATCTCTTACCTTTGTGGTCATTGAATAAAAAACTTAACCACAACAAATCTCACCATTACCCACGATGATTGAAAACGAAAATATTCCAATTCCAGTTGAGTATCAGGATATTTGTCCCATTCCTGACAAGGATTTCCAGACGGCAATGACCATACTGGTGCAAGAGCCAGGGTTCCAGAAGATTGTTGGCATGGCATTGCCCGACTACAAGTATTCCCAGCTCAAGCGCGTGCTGTTGAGCTGCAACAGCAAGCACGAGTTCCAGATGAAAATCATGAAACCCTTCATTGAAGGGCTCATGGCCAAGACTGGCACAACGTTGCACACCACGGGTGAGGAGAATCTGGACAAGGAGCAACCTTACACCTTCATCACCAATCACCGCGACATTGTGCTGGACAGCGCACAACTCAGCTACCTGCTGTTGCGTGACGGGCGTGACTCGTGTGAGATTGCCATTGGCAACAATCTGCTCATCTATGACTGGATTACCAAGCTGGTGCGCCTCAACAAGAGCTTCATCGTCAAGCGCAACCTGGGACGCATCCAGACACTGGCGGCTGCTGTGCAGTTGTCGGGCTATATGCACTTTGCCGTGCAACAGAAGCATGCCTCGCTGTGGATTGCACAGCGTGAGGGACGATGCAAGGATAGCAACGACCGCACCCAGGAGAGCCTCATCAAGATGCTGGCCTATGGCAACCGTGACAAGTCGTTTATCGAGAGCCTCAAGGAGCTGAACATTGCCCCCATTGCACTCAGCTATGAGTATGACCCCAACGACTACTTGAAGGCCAAGGAATTCCTGTGCAAGAGCAAGAATCCCAACTGGCGCAAGTCGCCCGAGGATGACCTCATCAGCATGCAGACGGGCATCATGGGACACAAGGGCGAGGTGCACTATGCCTTCACCCCGTGCATCAACGACGAGCTGGACAAGATACCCGAGGATTTGGACAAGTTCTTGACCGTGGACCGCGTGTGCGCCATCATCGACCATGCCATTCATGTCAACTACAAGATCTTCAAGACCAACTACATCGCTCACGACATCCTGTTTGACGACAAGCGTTTTGACGACCAGTACACTCCCGACGAGCGTGAAGCATTTGAGAAATACTTGTCTGGACAGATTGACAAGACTCAGGGCATGAAGTTGAGCGAGGCGGATCGCTTCTACATGTACAACAAGATGTTGCAGATGTACAGCAACCCGCTCACCAACCAGCTGGAGGCTCTGAAATGAAAATTCATTGGGTGGCGATGGTGGCGGTGGCGCTCCTCGCCATCGTTGCCGATGTGTACATCTGTCGCCGCCTGCGGCGTAGCGGCCACCAGTGGCTGGCTGTTGCCAATGGTGTGCTGGCGGTGCTGTGTGTTGCGGCTGTGACGGCACTGGCCGTGTTGCCGCTCGACCAGGCATCCACACCCAACAGCACGTTTGTTGTGGGGCAATATTTGCTTTATGGCTTTTTTCTGGTGTTTGTCCCCAAGGTGCTGGGACTGATAGTGGATGCGCTGGGGCGCCTGTCGCGGCGTGCCACTGTGCGCCGCGTGTGCTCGTCGGCTGGCGTTGTGATTGCCTTGTTGGCTGCGCTGGTGATGCTGTGGGGTGCGTTGGTCACTCCGCGCGAGATTGAGGTCAGTGAGGTGGTGCTGGAGTGTGAGCGGCTGCCGCAGGCATTTGACGGATACCGCATTGTGCACTGGAGCGATGCCCACCTGGGCACCTACAACGGTGACACCAGTGTGATGGCGCAGTGGGTGACGCTGATTAACTCGCTGAGGCCCGACATGATATGCTTCACGGGTGACCTGGTGAGCCGTGAGACAGCCGAGGCTACACCTTATCGCAAGTTGCTGTCGATGCTGCATGCGCCCGATGGCGTGTACAGTGTGTTGGGCAATCATGACTATGACGACTATGCGCTGTGGGGCAGCGAGCGTGCCATGCTTGCCGACCGCGAGGCATTGTGCGAGTTGCAGCGTCAAGTAGGCTGGACACTGCTCAACAACAGTCATGCCGTTGTCAGCCGTGGCGATGACCGCATCGTCGTCATTGGCACCGAGAATTGGGGTGAGCACCCTTATGACAAGCGGGGTGATTTGATTAAAGCTTATAACGGCCTGCAAGACGGCAATTTCAAGATACAGTTGCAGCACAACCCCTATGCCTGGCGGGCCAATACGCTCACCAACAGCAACATCGATGTCATGTTGGCGGGTCACACCCATGCATGGCAGGTGATGCTGACCGTGGCAGGTCACCGCCTGTCACCGGCGCGGTTGCGTTATCGTGAGTGGGGTGGGTTGTACACCAGCAATGGTCGACACCTGTACGTCAATACGGGTGTGGGCATGGTGGGACCGCCCATGCGCATCGGCGCCGTCCCCGAGGTCACTGTCATCACCCTCAAGTGTGCTCGTTGAAGGCGCTGTGGGCATGAAATCAAGCCGCTGGCAACCCCTCAATCAGATAGTTGCCAGCGGCGTGTTAATTGTGTCCTGTGTTGGGTCAAATCAGGAGCGTCAGTTGACGGTGACAGCAGGGGCAATGCGGTCGCTGCCCTTGACAAAGGTCCCCATCGAGAAGACGCTGCGCAGGTTGATGTCGTTGTCCAGCAACAGGATGTCGGCGTCCTTGCCGCGTTGCAATGACCCCTTGCGGTCATAGATGCCCATGATGCGTGCAGGTGTCTCGCTGGCCATGCGCACAGCGTCGTTGAGCGGCACGTTGACCACGCGCACCATGGTCTTGATGAGGCGGTCCATGGTGGCGATGCTGCCTGCCAGGGCGCTGCGGTCGGATAGCTTGCACACACCATCCTCGATGATGACGCGGGGGTCAAAGGCGTGCTCGCTGTCGCTGTCGGTCACAGCCAGCGCGTCGGTCACCAGTGCGGTGTATTCTACACCCTTGATGTGATAGACCAGGTTGAGCAATGTGGCGGGGACGTGGATGCCGTCGGCAATCACCTCGACCGCCATGTCATCCATCAGATAGACGCTCTCGACAGTGCCGGCGTGCTTGTACTCGCGAACGTTGTGAAAACCCGGCATGCCGTTATAGAAGTGTGTAGCCAGTGTGTAGCCAGCATCGTAGGCCGCCTTCACGTCGGGATACTCGGCGGCGGTGTGACCAATAGCGGCAACGATGCCCTTGCCGGTCACATACTTGCCCATCTCGATGGCGCCAGGCAACTCGGGGGCTGTGTCCCAGCGGCGCATGCAGTCATAGTCCTCGACGATGTGGGTGTACTCGCGTGCATCGGGGATGCGTATCACCTCGGGCATTTGGGCACCGGCACGGCTGGGGTTGAAGTATGGCCCCTCCATGTGCATGCCCGCAATGGTGCACAACGGGTCTTGCATCAGCTGGTCACAAGTCTCGCAGGCGCGTTCCATCATGTCGAGTGGTGATGATGACAGCGTGGCATAGATGGCGGTCGTGCCGTGACGCAGGTGGGTCTGGGCGGCCGTCATGAAGGCCTCGGGGGTGCACTCTTGAAAATCACTGCCGCCGCCCCCGTGGCAGTGCATGTCGATGCCTCCAGGCACCACGTGCATGCCATGGGCGTCGATGCGCTTGTCCATGCCATCCAGCTGGTGGCTGCTCTTGCTCACCTCCTTGATGCGGGTGTCCTGGATGATGACCGAGCCTCCATTAATCCATCCCTCGGGGGTCAGCACGTGTCCGTTATAGATTTGTGTCAGCATGAGCCTTGCAGTTTCGGTTTGTTATACATTAGTGAACCGCAAATTTACAAATATTTTCATTAGGTTGTATAACGGCAACACGTTTTTTTACTTTTATTGACAAAAATTTAGGTTGCCGATGTGGGCTTTGTTATTGGCGGCACCTCTCGTGACAAGAGCGTCACGCGCTGGTGATTGCGTGACGCTCTCGATGGTGTTGTGCAGGCTGGTGCTGCTGTGTGATTAGTCGAGTTTCTCGATTTCCTTCTGAGCCTTCTCGATTTCCTTCTGAGCTTTTTCAACGTCCTTGCGGGCATTCTCAACGTCCTTTTGGGCATTGGTGGTCTGCTTGGCTTGCTTTTCGCTCAGTTTGAATTTTTCTTTGTCCTGTTTGGCCGTCTCTTCGGTGGTCAGGCTGCCTTTCTTGCTGTGCTTTTCCTCAAGCTTGCTGGTTTCTTTGGCTTGCTTTTCGGGCAGCTCGTTGAGCTTCTTTTGAGCCTTGTTCTCCTTGTCTTGGGCCTTTTTCAGGTTTTCCTGAGCTTTTTTCAGTTTTTCGTTAGCTTTCTGACGCTTTTCGGCCTTCTGCTGCTCTTTCTTGGCGGCTTTAGCCTGTTCTTTGGCCTCTTTTTCAGCCTTTTCGGCTTCCTTTTTGGCCTTCTTCATTTCTTTTTCTTTTTTCTCGTAGGCCTCTTTGGTCTTTTTAGCGTTTTCAGCCTGCTTTTCGGCATTCTCCTTGCGCTGCTCGGCGGCCTTCTTGGCAGCCTTGGCGTCCTGGGCGTTCTGGTTTGCCTGGTTGGTCTGCTGCTGGTGCAAGAGTTCTTGCTGCCGCTGCACCTGTTCCAGCGTCTGCGGGTCGGTGGGTTGCGGGTCAGTGCTTTGTGCCATAGCCACGGGAGCTGCTGCAAATGCGAGTCCCAGGGCGATTAACATGATTTTTTTCATTGCTTTTTTGAATTGGTTAGTAGTGAAAATATTGTTTGCTAGTTAGAAATTGTTGCGCAAATTTAGCACTATGACTTGAATTGACCAAAAAAGTTTAAAGAAAATGGTGAAAATTCCCACGTTTTGTCACTTTGGCACAACATCACCAGCGGGTCTATTCCCCCCTTCACGGCACGGGAAAATAGTGCCCGCTGGTGGCGTGTGCCCCATGTCTGGTTGTCAGGCGCTAAAGCCCACACGCCTGGACGATGACGAGTTGTCCAGACACTCGGTGGAGCACAGCTCGTGCAGCTGGTTGATGTCAATGTGGTTGGGCGTGCCAGCGATGATGTTGCTGATGCTGTGGCGACGCACCACGTTGTCAATCTGTCCGCCGCTCAGCTGGTAGGCAATGGCGAGCTGTTGAGCATGCTCGGCACTCAGGCTCTTGAGCTTGCTGCGCCAGATTTGTGCCACGACGTTGGGCTGCGGCTTGTCAAACCTGATTTTGTACAAGAAGCGGCGCTCAAATGCTGTGTCGAGGTTGCAGGTGAGGTTGGTGGTGGCGATGAGAATGCCGTCAAATGTCTCCATCTCCTGCAAGAAGATGTTCTGCATGGCATTTTCCATCTTTTCAACCCCACGCTGCTCTCTGGCAGTGGTGCGACGTCCCAGCAGGCCGTCGGCCTCGTTGAACAGCAGGATGGGCACATGATGAGACTGGGATGCCAGACGGCGATACTGCATGAACAGTGCCTTGGCATTCTTTTCGGTCTCGCCCACAAACTTGTCGCGCATGCTGCTGATGTCCACCTGCATGATGTTGCGGCCTGTCACGCGTGCCAGTTGCAGCACGGTCTCGGTCTTGCCTGTGCCTGGCGCTCCATGAAACAGGCAAGTGAATCCTGTGGGCAATCCCTGTTGACGCATCGATTCCTTGACCTCTTCAAATCGTTCCACCCCCAGCAATTCCCTCAATGTGCCGATTTCCTTGTGTTCCTTGTCGTTGTAGAACAGCTCCTTGGCTACAATCTTATCACACTTGATTTCTCCTGTGCCGCTCACCTGCTCCAGCGGGATGTTGAGCTCGCCCAGCAGTTGTTGCTTGGTCTCGTAGGTGAGGTGGTAGCTCTCGTTATCGCGCATGCCGTCCATGCAGATGGGTTCAATCACCTTGTCCGTGATGAGACGGCTGTGCCCGTTCAAGATGTCGTTGCGGTAACACCTGAACTCGCCGTGGCTGTCAAAGAACTGGCTCAATTCTCTCATGACCAGGCAATCCTGTTCCTCGTACACAAAGTTGTAGCAGGCAAACAGCACCGTAATCAGGTCCTTGCCAGTCAACTGGTAACGGGCCTGCAAGGTGCGGCAGCATTGCAGCTGCTGGTTGACGCGCACGACTGACTGGATGTCCTCCTCTAGCATCTCGTAGGTGAGGCGGTCGCGGTCAAAGTCGCGTAACAGGCGACGCACCTCGTCATAGAAATGCTCGGCACTCAACCCGCTCAGGTCTTCGGGCTGATAGGTGTGGTCTTCCCTGAAGGCCTTGAGCACGCGTGAGGGCACCTTGTACTCGGTGTCGCCGCAATGGTTGCGTTCCAGTGCCAACAACTTGATTGAGCACAGGTGTTCCAGGTCGTCGATGTGCCTGAATATGTGTATGTTGTTGGAGAAGCCCAGAAATTCACTGATATCCTCCAGGTCCATCGAGCTGTTGATGTCGGCATTCAACACCACTGCCAGCAGTGATGCCTGCATGTGAGTGATGCCCAGTTTCTGGGTCAGCACACTCAGGCACGGCTCGGCATCACTCCAGTAGCTCTCGTCGAGCGCGGAGTTGCGTACACGGTCCACCAACGATTCAAACGCGTCGAGCAGATGCTCGGGTTGTGGCAACTTGCCCGCACGGGGCTTCACATCGTTGTTTCTAGATCTTCTCATAAAACACAATGATTTAAATGGTTAATAATGAATGTGAGTTGGGAAAATGTGGTCATGCCGCCAGATAGCCCCACGGGTCGTGACCGAGAAATTTTCCATAGTTAATTTGTCGATTGGTTGGGATGCGCGGCGGCATCCAGCAAGGCTCAGCAGCATGGCTGCGCCACGGTTCACAGGGAGGACATCACCCACCGGTGTGGGGTGTCAAGGCCACGACACAACAGCATGCGCGTTGCATCAGTTCATCGTTTCCTTAAAATAAAGTTGGGGTTGAGGGGGCACCTTAAGCCTTTATTCCGCACCTCTTTTCTCTAAGAGGACTGCAAAGTACGTGATAATAGTTGAATTATGCAAATTTATACTATTAAAAAATGTTAACAAGATTGCTTTTTTGTTCGTTTTCCTTATTATAATTGTACGCAATTATAGGTCACACAAACAGTTGTTGCAACACGGCGGGTGAGCGCATGGTTCCCAGTGCGGCATGGTGCAGCTGGTAGTAAGAAATCATCACCTCTAGGGCCCTGTTGCGCTGGTCGCGGTTGAATTGAAAGTGTGCCATGTTGTCCCATGTCATGCGTGACAGCAAGTGCAGCACTTGTGCCTCGGCGGGCTGCAAGTGGGGGTGGCCATTGCTTGAACCGCTGTCAAACACACCATCGGTCATGTCAAACCAGCTGCCCTCGCGCCATGTGGCAATGTCGGGTTGAATGCCCAGATGGGTGCCCAGATGGTAGAGGAAACACAGGTGAAAGTTGCCCACGGCAGCTCCCTCGCTACTCTCGAGGCGCAGCACGGCTTGCCAGATGTAAGAAAACAGGGCGTCGTTGCGCTCGGGCTCTTGGATAACACGCGTGAGCAGCTCGCTCAGGAACATGGCCACAGCGTTCTTGTAGGGGTCGCCATACAGGGTGGACAAGGGTACCGCCAGCCGCACCTCGCGCATGGTGCACACCTCACGGTGGGGCAACACGCGTGCCTCGACGCTCACCAGTGACAAGGGCATGAGCAATGCGGCGCGGCGGCGTGCCTCACGTCCCGTGCCCTGGGGCACGGCAAACGACATCAGCCCGTGACCGTCGGTGTACAGGTGTGCGATGCTGGTGCGGTCGCTGTAGCGCACCGTGTTGAGCACAATGCCCTGTAGTTTCTCATACATGCTGTCGCCCCTTGTCTTTTTTATCCCAGTGTCCAGTGACGCTCATGTCTCCACCCTTTAATGCAGGGCAAACAGCTCGTCGCTCACTACCAGCTGGCGATAGGCCATGACACCGGCTTGTGAGAGTTCCACGGTGGCAAAGCTGCCGTCGCGTGTCAGCATGTTGACGTGAGTGTCATCTTGCCAACTCATGAACTTGATTGGGGCTTCATTGCCGTTTTGCAACGACCACGAGTTGTCACCAGCATTAAAGTTGAAGCGGGTCACGGTGTTGTCCTTCAGGTTGGTGATGGCATAGCCCGTGGCGTCGCGCTCAACGCGATAGCGGGCAGCCTTGCCGTCGATATACTGCACCTGTTGGGCTATCAGCGGATTGCTGCCCGACCAGAACTCGATGCTGTTGAGCACCAGCAAGTCGGCGGCAAAGCTCAGCTGATACACTGGCAGTATCCACATGGCAACAAAAATGACCTCGTTAATGAATTTGTCACCCACTTGCTCGTTCCATGCCTTGACCTTGTTGAACATGGCAAAGCTGCCCAAGCAGGACGATAGCATGACCGATGTGGCCAGCGCTGTGACTGTGACGATGATGAGTTGTTTCTTTCTCATGATTTTTATGGGGGTTATCTCTTGAAATTCTTCTTGTAATATTCATAGCGGTTCTCAACCTTGACCACATAGTCCACCGTCTCGGTGCCGCGGCAATAGCCGTTGACACACACCGAATCGTTGTAGTACTCAGGGTCCATCTTCCACAACACCGCTTGCTCCACATTCTCGTGCCACACTCGCGGGTTGAGGTCATACTTGCGAGCCAGCTCGATGGCATCAAAGATGTGGCCTGCCCCGGCGTTGTAGGCTGCCAGCACAAACTTGCGGCGGTTTTCCCTGTTGGTGCGTGATGCCATCACAGCATCCAGCTCTTGCAGGATGAGTGCAGACAAACGAACGCTCACGGCGGGATTGCCCAGCTGGCTCTCGTCCTCGCCAAACAGCCGTGCCGTGTGGGGCATGACTTGCATCAGGCCGCGTGCGCCTGCCCACGAGGTGGCGTTCGGGTTAAATTCTGACTCGACATAGGCGATGGCTGCCAGCAGGCGCCAGTCCCAGTTGAGCTGTTGGGCATATTGTTTGAACAGGTGGTCATAGGGCGAGATGGCTCCCGGTGGGGTCACTGGCAGGGTATCCACCTTGACCGTGTCGGGACGTGGGCCGCGATTGATTTCAAAGTAGTGCTTCAATGCTTGTTTAGAATAGGCTCGGGCATTGCCTGTGGCGGCCCAGTGGTCGATGAACGAGGCCAGCAGGGTGTCGCCTCGTGCCACAGCCCATGACGAGCGTTGCTCAAATCCCACCGCTAGCGTGATGTTGATGCTGTCATAGTAGGTGAGGTTCATCTGGGCAATGTCGCTGTCAACAATGGTGAATGGTATCTTGCGTTGCGACACCATCTGGATGAGGTCGGTGGGTGTGAGCGTGTCGGCGGTGACAGTGTGGATGTGGATGCCGCCGCCCAGCTCGTTGTCCAGGTTGCGCAGGCGTGACTCATACTTGGAGCCTTGCTCCACATACACGTCGCGACCAATCAGCTGGGTGACATCGGTGATGGCCCCCACTCCGCTGTGCTGCACTAGCACCTGATGGGTCTCGTTGACGGCTCCGCAGTGCAGCACGCGGGCCTTGTATTCGGCAGTGACGGGGATTTCTTGTGCCAGCAGGCTCACTTCACCGTCATCCAGCATCTGCAACAGTGCGGTCATGTTGCGTGCCACATGAAATTGCAGCGTCACACCCTGGGAACGTGCAAAGTCACACACGCGGTCATAGTCATAGCCCATGGTGTCGCCCTTGAAAATGAAAAACCCCGTGGGACTATACATCGTGCCCACGTGCAAGGTGTCGGGCAGGTGATATTCAACAGGTTGCGATGATACGGTGGCGGTCTGCTTGCCGCCGCCACATGCCAGCGTCATGGCTAGCAACCAGGTGATGATGATGCAGGGGAGCAGTGTGCGCATGGCAGTCGTCACATGTTATACACCATGAGCAACAGATAGATGAGCACGGCGGGCGACACCAGCAGCAGGCTGTCGATGCGGTCCAGTATGCCGCCATGACCAGGGATGATGTGTCCCGAGTCCTTGACGTGAACGGTGCGCTTGATGAGCGACTCTACCAGGTCACCAAAGGTCGCAAACACCGACACCACAACACTCAGACCCACCCACAACGTGAGATTGGGCACCTCAAAGAACTCGTTGAACCAGCTGTTGATGGCAAACGCGGCTGCCACACACGCCAGCAGGCCGCCGATGGTACCTTCCCACGTCTTGTTGGGAGAGATGCGTTCAAACAAGCGGTGACGCCCCAGCAGGCGACCAGCACAGTAGGCTCCCGTGTCGTTGAGCCACAAGAAGATGAACACACCCAGCAGCAAGCGTGGGGCACTGATGGCAATGATGGTGTTGAGTAATGCCACGGGCAGTGCCACATATCCAATTGCAAAGAACGAGCGCTCCAGGCTGCGCAACGCATTCTGGCGGGGACGGTACAGTTGCAAGATGCAGCGTACAAGCAGATAGGCAGCGATGGGCAGCAGCCACAACGACCGTGATGAGGTGTCGCCAGCGTGCAGATAGAATGCCACAAACAGACCCACACCGCCCAGCATGTCAACCACGTTGACCAGCCACGATGTCGTGGCCTCGTTGCGGGCCATGTTCAGCACCTCGTTGATGCCCAGCACAATGATGAGCGAGAACACAACCAGATAGACCACAGGTGAGTTGTCGAGCAGCACGATGGCGGCGACAATCAGGGCAATATAAACGATGCCCGACACGATGCGTTGTATCAAATTCTTCACAATAGAGTGTCTTCTAACTTACATTGAAAGATGCCGCAAAGGTACGCATTATTTTTCACAAGGGCAAATCACCACCCATTATCCTGCCGCCACGGCATCGATTGGGCAGCATCACGCGTGAGTGACGACACGCCTGTTTGCGCGTTTATCGCTGTGAAAAAAACAAAAAAATCTGTGGTGCGCAGAAAGAATGCGCACCCCATGCGTAATTTTGTGGCACGATTTCACCTTGTCTCGATAGTTTTTGCGCGAGATTTAGTTGGTAATCAATTATTTTGACTAACTTTGCACCACTTTTTGAACGATAGACAATGACAACAATAATGCTGGAAATACGATTTGAAGCTCGATTTAATCGACCCCAGAGCTATCTGAGTAGCTGCGGGGCTAGAGGGCGCATCCAGCGATATCGTTGTCACAGTCGGTGTTAGACATCGCAATACAGACAACTTCAACCCACGATGGGGAGAGAAAATTGAGTTGGAAAGTCCTTGAATCAAGCTTTCCAACTTTTTTTAGTGCCTCAAGGCCTGCTTTTCCTCTCGCCATGGGCTGGCAAGGCACACTCCCACAGGGGAAAACAATTTCATGATAAACTATTTACAACATTTTAGCAACCATGCCAGCAAACAAGAATGCATTAATCAGATACAAGACTATCGACAAGTGCCTGCGCAACAGGTACAGGCGATGGACACTGGATGACCTCGTGGAGGCGTGTTCCCAGGCCTTGAGGGAGATGGAGGGCATCGCCAAGGGTATCTCTCGCCGCACTGTCCAAGCCGATATCCAGATGATGAGGTCGGATAAATTGGGTTACTTTGCGCCCATCGAGGTCTATGATAACAAGTTTTATCGCTATGCCGACCCCGATTACACCATTTCGGGCATGCCCATTTGCTCTGAAGACTATCAGGCCGTCGTCCATGCCATCATGCTCATCCAGCAATATGAGAAAGAGGGTAGCACCTGTGAGCTGGGCAATGCGCTGATTAGGGTAAAGGCAACATTAAAGGGGTTGCTCAATCAACGTTAATGCCACTGGCTGGCATCAAGTGTGGTGGAATTGTTGTGATGAACCAAATGCTTGGTTCGGGATTTTCATTATTGATCAAGCTTGTGCCGCCCAGGTGGAAGCCGATGCTGCACATGCCAGACGGGACAGGTTAACGAGGGTGGGGGAGCGTGGGACAATCCATTGGCACGGCAGTGAGGAGCAATTAACGCACCCACCTGTCGGCTAGTGGAGGGCAATATCCATTGCAGCACACACCCGTATAAAAGATGATGTGCGTGGGGGAGGGGGTACTCATGTCAACGACGGTTGAACGCGTACAATAGCATGCGCGGATGGCACTGCATGAGGTTCACCAGACGCTGGAACGCGCCTGACGTCACCACAAAGCAGCCCTCGCTGGTTTTGAAGCCCACGGGGATGAGCTGTTCGCTGGGGTTGCGGGTCACCTTGCCGCTCGAGTGGATGTAAATGCCTCGCCTGAGGGCATTGCTGTTGGTGGTGTCTAGTCCCTCAAGCTTGATGATGCGAAAACCTAGTTTGTTTGACTTGCCCGTTCCCGTTAGCACATATCGGCCAACGCTGCTGCACTTGCTGCCCGCGCGGTTGCTGAAGTGGGGATCGCTGGCGGTGGAACGGAATGGTGCCAGCCCGTCGCCATGGGCACACAGGCTGGAAAACAGCACCTTGCCGTTGTCAAAGCGGCGCACCTCAAGTCGTGGCTCGCTCGATGGGCGTGTGAAGTCCACCGTGATGTAGCACTCGGTGTCCAGCTGGTGACGCTTGCAGTAGGTGAGCAGGCTGGCTGACGATTGCTTGGTTGCCACCTGCTTGCTGTCAATATGCGCATACCACCAGTGCCTGAGGGAATGAGGCATGCCATTGCGACTGTAATGGTAGTAGCCTGCCGCTGCCCCCATGCCCAGCAGGACAACTCCAGCAACACATGCCGTGAGGATGATTTTGCGTTTTTTCGTCATTAGTCAAGTTTCGCAAGTTCAAGGTTATAGATAAAAAGGCATGGGGCTCTCCGTGTATCGGGAAAATGAGCACTTTTCGATATAATGTGTTGACCCCATGCCTGGTTGCAAAGATAATAACTTTTTTCGGGAGTCGTGACTTTTTTCAATCGAAGATTGCAAGCTGGACCTCGGTCAGCTGGTGCAGCAGATTGCGCAATGCCTTGACCTGAAAGTTAATGGCAGCTTCAATGCACTTCCATACAGCTCTGACATCCTCAGGTTGTTATCAGCCATAAATCGTCCTTAAACAACCTGCGAGACTTGAATTGCAAGAACTATGCAGTCTTCTTGATATACAGATACTTGGGATAATTGCCCAACACAAACAGGGTGACAGGACACAACCAGATGTCGCGCTCAAAGCCGGGCAGGCCTGTCACCTGATAGGTGGAACCGCCAGTGAGTGAATGTTCCTTCTGGATTAGCTTGGCATAGCCAGGCAGATTGTCACGCTCTTGAGACGAGGGAATGACATCGACATAGGCATACTTGTCGTCGTTCGACAGATAAGCACACAACTCGTCGGCTCCCGCCACCATCAACAGGTTGTGATGGTCAAATGGCCAGTTGGGAAAGTCCACATACCAGCAGCCGTCCCCTTCGCGATTGAACTGCAGATGATACTCGTCACGCTTTCCAAACACGCTGTGCGCCATCGTGCGCGCACCTACTAACAAATCATTGATTGAATAATGTGGCATTTTGTTTTGATTTTTTTGTGATTGTGATAAATGGTGATGAATTGATAAATAACGTTTAATAGAGGCGCAGCAGGTCATGATAACATCAAGCCAAACTTACCAGTAGTGGCAACCGCACAAGGGATAAACGTCTTTTTCATAATCGTTGAATTTTTAAAATTAAATACTCGTTTGTGCCACCCGCTACGCATCGTGAACAAGTGACGCTGCAAAATTAATTCTAAAATCACTACCACCCTCAATTTTGGCAACCTTGCCATTTTTCTTGAACTTCTGGTATGCGCTGATTAATAATAGATTAAAGATTGAAATTAGGAGTGTGGTCTTTTGTCCTGGTGGGGCTCGCCCGATGCCTATTGCCTGTCTTGTGGTGCAGCTATTCTCTGTGAAAATATTTCCTTACACCCCCTGTGGTTGGGGGCTTGAAAAATATTTTTTCCATTTTATGTGGCTCAATTCAGAATTTAATGCTACCTTTGCACCGCCAATTGGCACTCGGGGTGTAGCACAGTTGGTTAGCGCGCCACGTTCGGGACGTGGAGGCCGGAAGTTCGAGTCTTCTCACCCCGACTTGAACAATAGTGGTCAGCGACAAGGTTGCACTTGTCGCTGACTTTGTTTCTCGAGCGGTTGTGGGGATGATAGTGTGCCATTTGGGGCGTGTTTCGGGGCAAAAATGTGCTTTTTTGCCGTTTTTTGTTGCACGATTGACGGGAAAAGTGTAACTTAGCGCATTCAATCAACCATCAACCTCAAGCGACAGCAATGAAGAAAGAGCCAATAGCCGAGTTGCATCTCAACGATGTGCCGCAGGTCTATCACAATCTCAAGTACAATGACGGCGAAATTTATTTTGCCGACAACATCACCTCCATCCCTGGCCTGCAGAAGCAGTTTCGCGTCAATTTCATCGCATTTGTGTTTGTCCTCGAGGGCAGCGTGCGCCTCGACATCAACACCGAGCAGCAGCACCTCACCGCCAACAGCGCCCTGTTTGTGGACCCCAACACGGTGGTGACGATGGTCGAGCGCAGCGACGACTTCAACTGCCTGATTTGTGCGCTGAGCACCGATGTGGGTTTCAACTTCATCAACAAGAGCCTGTTTGACTCGATGATGCACTTGCAGACCAACCCCGTCATCCTGTTTGACCACGACGAGGTGGAGTTGATGCACCGCTACTATGACCTGCTCATCTTCAAGATGGACCATCCCGAGATGAACTTTGGCAGGGAGACCATGCGCGACATCATACGCTGCTTTGCCTATGATTTGTTGTCGCACCTCAACAAGCACCTCGCGACCGACAAGGACGGCGAGGACATCCTGCGCCAGGGCGACAAGCTGTTCAGACGCTTCATGCTCCTGCTGGCCGAGGGCAGCAAGCACAACCGCAGCGTCAAGTCCTATGCCGACGAGCTGTGTGTCTCGCCCAAGTACCTCACCAGCGTGTGCCGCAAGCACAGCGACTACACCACCAGCCAGCTCATCGCCATGGCCGTCGTGGGGCGCATCAAGCAATTGCTGCTCTACAGTGACCTCAGCATCAAGGAGGTCGCTGCCGAGATGGGATTTGACAACCTCTCCTTCTTCGGCAAGTATGTCAAGAAGCACCTGGGCCAATCCCCCAACAACTACCGCAAGCTCAACGCCTACGGCAAGTAACCAACCAATCTCCTTTTTGCCCTCTCCTGGCATTTATTGATTTTTTTTCCACAGATTTTTGAACCAGCCTGAGCCACTCAGCATTGATAGCTTGTCTTGAGCATCTGTGTCACCTTGTTCAGCAGCCAAGCGATACCACATTGTAGCTTGCTCTTTATTTTTTTCGACACCAAAACCGTTCTCATACATCAGGCCCATGTTGAACTGGGCGTCAGACATGCCTTGTTCTGCTGCTTGATAATATAATGACACGGCTTGGTTGTAATCTTGTTGAACACCTTTGCCTTGAAAATACATAGTACCAAGTTTCAGTTGTGCTTTAGGCCGGCCTTGTTCTGCTGCCAGACTATAGTAGTATGCGGCTTCATTATAGTCTTGTTGTATTCCAAGGCCTTTATAATACATATCGCCCAGCATGATCTGTGCTTCAGCGTGCCCTTGTTGTGCTGCTTGTTCATACAATAATACCGCTTGAAAATAGTCTTGGGTTACACCATGGCCATCAAAATACTTGTTTCCCAGCTCAAATTGGGCTGTGGCGTATCCCTGTTCTGCTGCCTGTCGATACCATTTCAAGGCCTGTGTGACATTCTGGCCAACGCCAAAACCGTCATCATACATTAGACCTAAATTATATTGAGCACTCGCGTCGCCCTGCTCTGCCGCTCTGCGATACCAGTTTACGGCTTGCGTATAATCTTTACGCATGCCCCATCCTTCATCATACATACGCCCAAGCATGTTTTGTGCTTCAGCATGTCCTTGCTCTGCCGCCTTGCGAAACCACTGGGCTGCTTGACCATAGTTTTTAGCAACACCTTGACCATTAAAATATAAGTATCCCAATTGGCACTGAGCATCATCGTCACCCTGTTCTGCCGCTTTGTTGTACCAGAAAACAGCTTGTATTTCATCTTTTGGCACGCCCCATCCTTCTCGATACATTTGCCCCATTTTGTTTTGTGCATCAGCATCACCTTGTTCGGCAGCTTTGCGGTACCAGTTTACGGCTTGTGCGTAATTTTGTTCAACGCCATAACCTTCTTCATACATTAAGCCCATATTGTTTTGTGCTTCGGCATCTCCCTGTTGTGCCGATTTACGAAATTGCTCAATAGCCTTATGATACCAGACCTCGGCTTGTTTCTCATTTTGGTCAACACCCCAGCCATTATCATACATTAAGCCCATATAGTATTGTGCTTCGGCATTACCTTGCATTGCTGCCTTGCGAAACCAATTTACCGCTAGGTCATTATCTTCTTCTACTCCATCACCGTTAAGATATAAATAACCTAGTTTGAACTGAGCTTCTGCGTTGTTTTGCTCAGCCGCCTTGCGATACCAGTTTACAGCCTGCGCATTATCTTGTGCAACCCCTTGCCCATATTCATACATGATGCCCAAATTAGATTGAGCAGAGGCGTAGCCTTGCTCAGCGGCCTTACGATACCAGTTCACGGCTTGCTTGTAATCTTGTTGTACGCCCCAACCTTCGTTATACATGCGTCCCATCATGTTTTGTGCTTCGGCGTTATCTTGCTTAGCCGCTTTGCTAAACCACTTGAAAGCTTGGCTATTGTCTTCTTCTACGCCGTCCCCGTTAAGATACATTTGTCCCAATGCACATTGAGCGTCCGCATCATCTTGCTCAGCCGCCTTGCGATACCACCATACAGCTTGTTTGTCATTTTGAGCAACACCCCAACCATTATCATACATTAAGCCCATATAGTATTGTGCTTCGGCATTACCTTGCTCGGCAGCCTTGCGAAACCACTTTACGGCTTGATTATCGTCTTCTTCTACACCGTCGCCGTTAAGATACATTTCTCCCAGCTTGCATTGAGCTTCGGCATCACCTTGTTCAGCCGCCGCTATCAGGGATTGTATATCAGTCTCCTGATGGCTCAATGTTTGCCGTGTCTGTTCAGAAGGCTCAAACGAGGTCTCTTCTTGAATTTCTGGAGCAGGCGGACAGCTGATATCCGCCATCATTTTAGTGACGGTCGCGTAACGATCCCGAGGTTTGGGTTCCATGGCGTGTTGGATGCCGTTAACCACGTGTGAACTTATACCACGAGCGGTAAGTGTAGCAATGGGCAAACCATTAGACAATACATCACTGGCTACGGGCGGTGTTTTTGCTGTGAGCATTTTCCACATCGTGGCACCCAGGGCGTACACATCTAATGTGGGCGCAAACTTCTTCTCCGATGAAGTAGAGTTAGAGTCTTGTTCTAATGGCGCATAGCCTTTGGTGCCCCTTCCTATCGAGGTGCTGGTCTCGGGCTCGCCATTGGCGTCGTAGTGCTTTGATAGGCCGAAGTCGATGAGATAGACATGCCCTCTGCGGTCAAGCATCACATTCGTGGGTTTGAGGTCCAGATGCAGCAAGCGTTTGTTGTGCATATATTGCAGTCCATTGCCAATCTCGCGAGTGATGCGCAACGTCTCGTCTTCGGTGAGGCCACCTTGTCGTATGATGTAATCATCAAGTGATTCACCATCAATATATTGCATTGCGTAGTAGGTGGTGCCGTTGTCATCAAACACATCAGCCACCTTGACGATATTAGGGTGGTCAAGTCGTGCCAAATTCTCAGCCTCTTTGCGGAACTTGATACGGTAGTACTGCACCAATGAACCTGCCGATGTTTCGGAAACACTACCCTCGGCAGTGCGGGTGTTTATTTTTCCCATGAAGAACTCCTTGATGCAGACCTGAATTTGTGATTTGCCACGTGCGGCAAATCCGCCTAACGCGCCGCTGACTTGCCCTTGAAGTTCAACCTCGGTCGTGGCAAGGTAGGTAATACCAAACGAACCTTGCCCCAGCACCCGCTGGATGCGGTATTCATGTTGCGCACTTCTTAAAGTAGCGCCTACTGGTAATGTGCATTGATTGTCATTCGCCATGATAGTGTTTTGTGAATTTTGTTTTTGTTCAATTTCTCACAATCAAGAGTTATCTCCCCTTCGGGTCAGGACCATATTTGTTGGGACCATCAAGGCCATCAAGACATAACATTCCTATCAGATAGAGCGGACCAAGAAGTGGTATCAAGCATATAAGTATGTTCCAGAAACTATGGTCGATGTCATGCAGTCGCCTGCTTGTCACTGCCAAATGAGGCAAGGTGAGGAGAAGGCAAATAAAGAATAAGAACATACCAAATAAACTCATCAATGACACTGTTTCATACTCAGACTTCGGAGCTAATTCACAACAGCAATATGCAGCAGCATAAATTAGTGCGTAAATCAGCATGAATCCCCAGTATTCCTTGCGCCGAGCACGTCCCTTGTAGTCAAATGTCTTGCGCAGGCATTTCAAGAAATACTCCCACAGCGACAAGTTCTCGATTTCATTGCCGCCTGAATTGGAGCCTTGAATATTGATTTTCCCATTGTCCTTATCCTTGATTGTATAGTCATTAGACGATGTAGAGCCTTGATGTAATTGGGTTACCTCGTCCTCGGCCTGATATCCGTTTGTTGAGCCGTATAAAGGAATGGCAGGGGGAACACTTGCTGCTCGTCTCCCGCCAATAGCGCCCATCATGTCCTGGATCGTCTGGAAACGTTGCTTGGGCACTGGAGCCATGGCTTGTTGAATCACCGTGATGGTCTTGGACGACACGCCACGGGATTTCAACTTCTGGACAGGCAAGCCATTGGCCAACACATCACTGGCTACGGGCGGTGTTTTTGCTGTAAGCATTTTCCACATCGTGGCACCCAGGGCATACACATCCAGCGTGGGCGCAAAACCCCTGCCCGATGAACCAGATAATTGTTCTAATGGTGCATAGCCTGGAGTGCCCCCTCCTATCGAGGTGCTAGTCTCGGGCTCGCCATTGGCATCGTAGTGCTTTGATAGACCAAAGTCGATGAGATGGACGTGTCCATCGCGGTCAAGCATCACATTCTTGGGCTTGAGGTCCAGGTGTAGCAGGTGTTTGTTGTGCATATAGTGCAGTCCATTGCCAATCTCGCGTGTGATGCGCAACGTCTCGTCTTCGGTGAGTCCACCCAATCGCGTGATGTAATCATCAAGTGATTCACCATCAATATATTGCATTGCGTAGTAGGTGGTGCCGTTGTCATCAAACACTTCAGCCACTTTGACGATGTTAGGGTGGTCGAGCTGCGCCAGCTTCTCGGCCTCTTTACTGAACTTGATGCGGTAGTTCTGCACTAGTGTTCCTGCCGATGTTTCGGATACACTACCCTCGGCAGTGCGGGTGTTCATGTCTCTCATGAAGAACTCCTTGATGCAGACCTGAATTTGTGATTTGCCACGTGCGGCAAACCCACCTAATGCGCCGCTGACTTGACCTTGGAGTTCAACCTCGGTAGTGGCAAGATAGGTGATGCCAAATGAGCCTTGCCCCAGCACCTGCTCAATGCGATATTCATGTTGCGCACTTCTTAAAGTTGCGCCTACAGGTAATGTGCTGTTACTATCCATGCTGTCTTATTGTTTGTTCTTTTGTATTTGTCTTAATTGTTCCTCACGCTGCTGCTTGAGGTTGTTTAAATTTTCCTTATATTCGGTCTCTATTTTCTCCATGAGCTGCCTGTTATTATTGGCTTTGCTCATTTCGCGACTGTACCAGTTGTCTAAAGATGATTTGTCTGCTTGAAATTCAGTCTCGATTTTTTGAATGCGTGGGTCTTTTGTTGCCTTGCTGCTGTCCTGTTGCTCGGTTTTGGGTTGTTGAGTAACAGGTTTATCCTTCTTGCAACACTTGGCACAGATTCCAGCGGCAATCAACACTGCCAGCAACACTGGTAACCATTTGTGTATCTTAGATTTCCTCTGGGGCTTCTGTATAGTGGTTGGCTTGGGCGCAGATTTGTCAGCAACCTCATGTTCCTTCTTCGACTGTGACTTTGGATTGAAATCTGGTGGTGTGGCCTTGGGTTCTGTCGGGACGATGGTGACTACATCAACCTCTTCATCGTTGGCTGCGGGTGGCTCCACCGTGCTCAAGATGTGACGTTTAAACACCAGTTCGTTGCTCATCGAGGTCTGCTCATCATCAATTAGATTGTTGTCAACCAATTCATTAACCACCTCGTCAATATGGATGAGGTATGCCGAATGATTGTCACGATTTTCTTGCGTGGCGGCAACGAGCCTATTGCGCTTTTCTTCATTGGATGCTATGCTCGACACGATGTCCATCAGCTCATCGTCATTCATCTGCTCCAACATGCCATCGCTGCACAGGTAGAAGTAGTCACCAGGCTTGACGTCAGCGATGTGAACGATGTCGATTTTGGAGCGATTCTCTTCACCAGGCATGACGGCGCGGGTGATGATGTTCTTGCCTTGAGCCGTGCTGATTTCATCATACGTGATTTCACCAATGGCAAACAAGTCATAGACCTGCGAGTGGTCCTTGCTGCGGAATCGCACCTCGTCAGTGGCAGGGCGCAAGTGATAGATGCGGCTGTCGCCCATGTAGGCAACAGTGCACCCCCCGCGATGCAGGCACAGTAGCGTCAGCGTGGATCCCATCCTCTTTGACCCACCATTGTCCAGCTCGTCAAGTCGTTGATAAACAGCTTGCATGGCTTGTTGCAACATGTCGTCGGTCAGGATGCCGCCCTCGCTCAGCAGCTGCTGAATAACCTGCGGCATCACCTGGCAGATGGCTTGACTGGCAACCTCGCCCTTCTCGTGTCCACCCATGCCGTCACACACCAGGAACAGACGGTCGTCGGTGGTCGCTTGTCCCATGGCTGGGAACAAACTGTCTTCTTGATTGGCTCGTTGCCCCAGCTCGTGGATGGCAAGCGGTTGAGAGATTTTGTATTTCATATTTCAATGATTTAGCTTTTTTATTGCTTGGTATATAATAAAATAGTGTTGCCAATCTTAATTTGTGCCCCCTCGGTGAGGTTCACTGTCTCGCCTTTGCCTAACAACGCACCGTTGACAAAGGTGCGGTTGGTGTTCTTGTAATTGGTGATGGTCACGATTGCACCACCGCCGATTGCCACAGCATTGATTAACAAGTGGTCGCGACTGATGTACATGTCGCTAGTCTCGATTTGCACTGTTGCATGCGATGTCGTTGCCTTGCGTCCCACAATGTTACGACCCATCTTGAGCGGATAGCGCTTGCCGTAACAAACCAGTGTGCCCGCATGCACTTCTTGTTTGGAAATTCGCTGGTTGCTATAGTCGGTCTCATCGGTTGCGCTACGCTGGTTGCTGCTAACGTATTGAGTCCCTTTCTCATTGTTCCTGAGAGATGGGTCTCCAGCATATTGAGTCCCTTTCTCATTGTTCCTGAGAGATGAGTCTCCAGCATATTGTGTCCCTTTCTCATTAGTCAATCTCACTGTGAACCTGTGCTTGCAGTTCGGGCAGGTGATGGTTTTGATCATCTCGTTCTTGCGATTGGTCACGTTGAGCATCACGTGGCATTGTGGGCATTTTACTCGAATATCTTGCATTGTTTTTATTTGATTTTAAGGTTTTACCATTTGATAACGGGCATGTTGCGGTCAAAACTACCCCACATGACAGGATGTTGTTGCTTGCGTGTGGCGTTGACGACATTCTCGTGAACAAAGTCGTATAGCTCGCGTGCGGTAATCACGTGGTCTCGGTTGGCATCGGCTTCACCGCGCAGTCCTTTCTCCAAGTAGGTCGTGAAGAAGCCATTGCGATAGCCAACAAGTGCTTGCCCCTCTAATGATGTCTCGTTGCTGCGCGATGACAAGAACAGCATCACATTAGCCTTCTTGAAAGCCTGCTGCTGCCGTTTGTTGCTTTTACGCATCTTGCCCGAAAAGCAAGCGTCAGCCATCACCATTTTGTAGGAGGCACGGCTCTGGCGCAGGATGTTAAGGATATCGGTATAAAACAAATATCCATCCACACAGCAGAATGCTCCAGGAATGCCATGACCGCTAAAGAACAGTATAACGGCATCGCCATGACCCGCTTGACCAAAAACGTACTGCATCGCCATCTTGACGTTGCTGACAGTGGCATCAGCATCGGTAAGCAAGGCGCAAACATTGTCATCTCCATTGTACTTGAAGATGCCGTTGACCGCCTTAGCATCATTGACGCACAGATGCAGGTCAGGAATGCCCGCTGGATATCTGTTGACGCCTGCCGAAACCAGGTAGGTTCTGGCGTGTGCAACCTGTACACACGCCAGTATCAGCAGCATCGTCATCAATATCGTTGCTTTGCGCATGGTCGTTATTTGACTATACGTTGATGGGATCTACATTGTCCATATAGTCTGGCATATCGTAGTTGGCGTCGGCAAGGTATCCCATATCAACGTCACCACCAGCATCATCTGTTTCAACGATGCTAGCCTCGATGGCCTCCTCGGGAGCCTCAACACCGTTGACCGTTACAATATCGGGCGTGCCATCCTGGTCAACATCTACCATGACAATCTCATCGCCATCAATCCTGGCGATAATAAAGTCCACATCTTCGGGGAAGAAACCATCGCTTTGGGTATCGGTGGTTGTGGTGGGGGCATCGGCTGGATGTCCAGTGGATGCAACGGGATGCCCGTCAGGATCTTGCAACGTCGAGTGAACAGTGATGGTCGGCGTGACTTCGGTGATATGATTGGTGTTGATGTTAGCAGGGCTCACCTCGGGCTTGATGTGCTGCGCAAAGTTTTCCTTCTGCGCATCGCTCATGTTGTTCCATTCTTGTTCGTAGTAGGTGTTGTAAATGCCACCATGCCATTCAAACACACCACCAGGTCCCACCTCAGCACGGGCTGCCGCAAAGGCGTCGGCAAAGCTGCCATCGCTCGTCGTGTGGGCAACGGGAACATGAACGTCATTGCCCATGGATGCTGCATCATTGCCAGCCCCCTGCTCGTCAATAACTTCAGCATTCTCGGCTCCTGCTGCTTCATCGGCTACCGTCACCTGTTCATCGTTACCATGTGCGTAGGCATCCACGGCGTAAAATGCGCCAGCACCCATCAGGATGCCTGGGACACCACCCAGCATCACATGTTTCCATCGTTGGTCTTTCTTGTTGGTGTCTTCGGTCAAGGATTCTTGCCCTTGCTGAATAATAGTTTCTTCGGTACTCATTGTTTTAAAATTTGATATAAATTAATAATGTTGTTATTTCTTGAATAGTGCCTTGCAGTGCGGGCATTTGTCATGATTCCTAACAAGCACATCATAGTCGTTAAATCCAAAAAAATGTTTGCAGTTGGGACAAACGTAATCGCGCTGCAAGTCTTTTTTGTATTGTTGTTGCTTGACAGGAACCCCGCTGGCATCCTTATTGTTTTTGATGAAAAAAGCGATAGACAATCCGATAGCTATAGCATATAAAGCGATGAAAATGGGATTATCTCGAGTGACAAGAATCGCTAATGCAATGGCTATCATGGGGATAACACTAGTTACGCTTCTTAAAGCATTAAACTTACGCTCCGCTATTTGCAAGGCTAACATCTGTGCATTATAATTTTCCCAAACGCGCTTCAATGGGCGAATGTCAACCACTTGTGGCAACATCGCATTGATATGACTCCAACTCAAGGTGTAGCCATCAACACCCAGCTGAATTAGGTCGTTGGACGATACTGTTTTGGATTGAATGGTTTGGCCATTCACGTTAGTTACATTTTGTAATTTGAGGTTGGTGAGCAGCAGTGTGCCATCCGATTTTGTCTCCAAACTGCAATGCTGTCTGCTAACCGACATTGGTACACTGCCTGGAGTGCCAAACAGCTTGGCATTACCGCCATCAACTGTTATCCGTAGCCGTTGTGAGCCTTCGTCGCGTCCGATGATTAATTTCATGACACAATAAGCATCCGCCCATTAATGTCCCCCTAATCAGGCGATTTTATGTTGTTGATATGAAAAGCGTGGGACATTGTCGCTGCTTATCCTCACAAAGGCATCGCCAAACGCCCACCATGAAACAAACAGTCCAACCCCACGCGACGCCGATATACTGAACCCGCCTATGGGGTTGGGTATAGGCACGCATGAAGCGTTTTGTGACTGCTTTAATTCCTCATGGTTGAAAATTGGCGATTTCTTGTGAGAGAATCGAAGCAAAAACGCTTTCTTTTCTTATGTCCATCCAGTGTGTGGCAATAGCCCATGCACTAGAATTGCTACAAATTTAGACAATAAAATCCAGATTTGAGTGCCAATGCCTATTAAAGAATGTTAATTGTCGCAATGAAAATGAGAAACCGTCCCCATGGGAAACATCATTGGAAGCGAGGAGAATGGCATGGGCGAGGGGTGAATGCTAGTAAATGCTAATGCTTGAAAATTGTATTTTCCCCACGCACAAACAAACATGGGCGAGTGGCACATTGACCACAATGTTGAGATAGATGCGCAGCCGCGGATGCGAATATAAGCGTTTTGCAATGGACCACGAGGGATAGGGGGCTGGTGAACCATGACTTTAACACCTCCTTTATATTCAAAAAATATCCAAAAGTCGGCATCACATCGGCTCGAAGTCGTGGAATTGCTTGGCAAAATCGCCCATTTTGCGACCTGTCGTACAAAAAAACGCTCATCCAGTGTTGCCCATTCAGGATTATTTTGTAATTTTGCACCCGCTTGCAGCGACACACGTCTGCACGCCGGTCCTATAGCTCAGTTGGTTAGAGCACCTGACTCATAATCAGGGAGTCCTTGGTTCAAGCCCAAGTGGGACCACAACTATGGTGAGAAAGTCGTTACGAGATGTTACGAAAAACAAGCTAAAGCGACTGGAAAACAGCAAGGTAGCGGAAATCAAACAATTCCACTGCCTTTCATTTTTGTTCAAATAGTAACACATTTGCAGTCATAAATGCACCCGCAGAATTCAAACGGGAATGCAACGTTTTTTTATGGTCACAGGGATTGTGTTGTAGGGAGAACACCATGGGGTTAATATTCTCGAGAGCCCAACATTGCCCCACTGCCTTTTGCAGCCATTGCGTTGTCATGCAATGGTGGTCATGGTGGCTGTGGGGTAAAGCATGGGGTGCAATGATGGAACTGTAACCGTGGATGCTGGGGTGATGGGTTGTCGTGTGAAAAGGTTGATGGGACGAATGCGTTGTGAGGTGGCGGGGTCATCAAGAGGCCACGCCACCAGTCGGTGATGACAGGGTGGCGTGGAGTGTTGTGGAAATGGCTGTGGTCAAGCCAGAATGACGTCAAAGTCGCGCAGGAAATCGATGGCGGCAGGCTCGCGTGCCTTCATCTCCTCGACGATTTCGAGGGGCGATAGGGCCTTGGGTGGCGCGACTTCCTCGCTCATGGTGATGTCCAGCGTGAGCAGGTCGTTGTTGAGAGCGTCATGCAGGAATTGCATGAGTTGTGCCTTGTGCTCGTCGATGTTCTTCACCTCACCAGGACTGCTGACTGTCAAGCCGTAGTGCAGCTCGCTGTCGAGTTGTACGGGCTTGGCATAGTGCATGGTGGTGAGCAACGCTTTCTCTTGTGGGTGCTGGTCGATGTAGGCTTGCCATGCCTGCATGAGCTGTTGGGTTGTGAACGGCTGGTTGCGTGTGGTGCTGGCGGTGGTTGCCTCCTGCTGTGCTTGTTGTTGCGGCTGGCGGGTGAGCATCACGCGCATGCCGCCCGTGCGGGGCTGTGCAGCCGTTGTGGGTCTAGTGGGAGGCTGAGCGGCAGCGGTCCGCTGGGCTGTAGCAGCTGGCTGTTGAGCGGTGGCGGCGGGTTGCTGTGCAGCGGGTTGTGCCGTTGCTTGGGGTTGTGGGGTGGCTTGTGGTGCCGCTGTGGGCTGTGGGCTGCCGGGCTGTGGTGCTGCGGGAGCGGGTTGTGCTGGTGAGACGGGCGTAATCTTGTTGATGCCCGAGGCTGTGACTTGTGGTGGTTGCGGGTTCACAACCAGCTGACACAGCTTGACCAGTGTGAGCTCGACCAGCAGTTGCTTGCTGCTGGCGTTGCGATAGTTGAGGTCGCATGTGTTGCACAGGTCCAGAGCGCGATAATAGAATGAGGGCGTGAGTTTGACCGACTGGGCGCCATAGCGTTGCGCCACCTCATCGTTCATTTCCAGCAGTTTGCGTGTCTGTTGTGTGCCCGCCACCATCAGGTCGCGCAGGTGTTGTGCCAGACCGTTGATAAAGAATTGCGAGTCAAAACCGCGGTCACGTATCTCCTTGTAGATGAGCAGCGCCTGCAACACATCACCTGCCATGAACGTATCGACCAGCCTGAAGTAGTACTCATAGTCCAGCATGTTGAGGTTGTCGATGGCACTCTGATAGGTGATGTTGCCCTGAGTTGATGCTGCCACCTGGTCAAAGATGGACAAGGCGTCGCGCATGGCTCCGTCTGCCTTTTGGGCAATGACATTGAGGGCGGCAGGCTCGGCGCTGATGCCCTCCTGCTCGCACACATATTGCAGCTGCTGCACGATGTCGGGCACAGTGATGCGCGCAAAGTCATAAATCTGGCAACGCGACAGTATGGTGGGTATCACCTTCTGTTTCTCGGTTGTGGCGAGGATAAAGATGGCATACTCGGGTGGTTCCTCCAGGGTCTTGAGGAAAGCGTTGAACGCTGCTTGTGACAACATGTGCACCTCGTCGATGATGAACACGCGGTATCGTCCCGTCTGTGGCGGGATGCGCACCTGCTCGGTGAGGTCACGGATGTTGTCCACGCTGTTGTTGCTGGCGGCATCCAGCTCAATCACGTTGAATGCTTGCTGCTCGTTGAACGCTTGGCACGACGGACACTCGTTGCACGCCTCGCCGTCGGCGGTGATGTGCTCGCAGTTGATGGTCTTGGCAAAGATGCGTGCGCAGGTTGTCTTGCCCACACCGCGGGGACCGCAGAAGAGGTAGGCGTGTGCTAGCCTGCCACTGGCAATCGCCGTCTTGAGCGTGTGGGTGAGTGCTTGCTGTCCCACCACGCTGGCAAACGATGACGGGCGGTACTTGCGTGCCGAAACGATATAGTTGCTGTTGTTGCTCATGAGCTTGTGTTGAATGGTTTGTTAGAACTTCCCATTCCTGATGTGCTGCCAATGTGCCACATCACGAAAAGGTTGTGCAAAGTTACAATATATTCTTGTAATCCCAAAATTGCGGCGCATTTATTTTTTCGAGGTGCAAGGGGTGATGACTGTTTACTGTGCGATGAATGAGCCACATTGCGCCATAAAAAAAGGACGGGGTGGCAGAAGGCCTCCCCGTCCCTGTCGGGTGTGTCGTGCTGACGGTGTTACTGCTTCTCCACGCGGATGCGGGCATCCACAGCGGTGACGTGGGTGTCGTCGGCCAGCAGCGGGTTGATGTCCATCTCCTTGATCTCGGGAGCATAGTGGAGCATGGTGGACAGACGCACGATGATGTCGGTGTACAGCTCCTCGTTGAGGCCGCGCTTGCCGCGCACGCCCTGGATGATTTTGTAGCCCTTGAGCGAGCGTACCATGGCCTGTGCCTCCTGACGTGACAGCGGAGCCAGCCCGCCAGCGACGTCCTTGAGCACCTCGACAAAGATGCCTCCCAATCCGCACAGCACGTTGTGTCCAAAGCGCGGCTCATACTTGGCGCCAATAAACAGCTCGGTGCCGCTAATCATCTTCTGTATCATCACGGCTGTGGCATCGGGAATCTGCATCATGCGGTCAAACTCGGCGCACAGTTGCTCATCGCCTTGCACGTTGAGGGTGACGCCACCCACATCGCTCTTGTGGACGGGACCCACCACCTTGACAACGACGGGATAGCCCATGTCGCGGGCGGCAGCAACCAGCGTGTCGCGGTTGTTGCTGACGGTCTCGGGCACAACGGGGATGCCGGCAGCCTGCAATAGCTGGCGCACCTGCTCGGGGGCGATGTAGCCATCGGTGGCGATGCCGTCGATGATGTTGCGCACGGCCTGCTTGTCCACGTCGGGCGACAGTGCGTCGGCAGGAGCGGGCTTGGGCGTGTCGATGACACGTATCAGTGCCTCGGCCAGGTCCACCTCGTCGGCAAAGTTGACGTGTCCCTTGGCCAGGAACTCCTTGACTTCCCGGCCAGCGGTGTTGAGGCACGGCAGCACGGGGAAGATGGGTTTCTTGCAGGTGAGCATTTTCTCGTGCAGCACGGCATAGGCCTCATCGCAGGGCACCAGACCCGGCGTGCCAAAGATGACCACGATGGCATCGGCGTTGTCAAACCGTTTCTCGCAGAAGTCGATGGCAATGCCCAGATGCTCGGGCGTGCCAGTGGCAAGGATGTCGATGGGGTTGGCAACCGACGAGCCTGGATAGAGCTGCGCCTTGAGCTCCTCGCCCACCTTGGGGTCGAGCATGGGCACGTTCATCTTGCCCTTGGACAGCGCGTCGGTGAGCATCACGCCAGGTCCGCCAGCGTGGGTCACGATGGCGACGTTGCGTCCCGTGACCTCGGGCAGTGTCAGCACACAGCCGATGGTCGTGAGCTCCTCGCGCGAATAGCAGCGCACGATGCCTGCCTTGCGGAACAGTGCGTCAACGGCGGTGTCACTCGATGCGATGGCGCCCGTGTGGGACGAGGCTGCACGGCTGCCACTCTCGCTCGAGCCAGCCTTGACGGCGGCGATGCGGCAACCCTTGTTGATGAGCGAGCGGGCGTGCTTGAGCATCCGCTCGGGGTGAGAGATATTCTCGATGTACAGCAATTTCACCTTGCTGTCGCGCTCGGGGTCAAAATTCTCGTCCATGTATTGCAGGACATCCTCGATGCCAATCTGCTTGCCATTGCCGATGGACCACACCGAGTTGAACTGCAACCCCTTGATGACTGCCGACTCAAGGATAAACACCGCTGTGGCACCCGAGCCGCTGATGAAGTCAGCCCCCTGGGGATTCAAGGCGGGGATGGGCTTGGTGAACACACTGTGGTGGTTGTTGGTCAGCAGGCCGATGCAGTTGGGGCCAATGAGCGCGGCACCATACTTCTCGCAGGTGTCCAGGATGTGCTGCTCCAGCAACAGACCCTCATGGGTCTCCTCGCCAAATCCTGCCGAGATGATAATGAACGCGCGCACGTTCTTGTTGGCTGCCAGATAGTCCACATAGTCGGGGCAGAACTTGGCAGCGACCACCAGGATGGCCAGGTCGGTGTCGGGTATGTCCTTCACATCATGGTGAACGGTGATGCCTTGCACCACGTCCTCCTTGGGGTTCACCACCCTCAACTCGCCGCTGTAGCCGCCGCTCTTGAGATTGCGCACGATGGCGCCACCAGGCTTGTGTTCGTTGTTGCTGCCGCCAATCACGACGATGCTTTTCGGGTTCAATAATTGCTCGTTAATCATGCTCTAAATAGGTTTTGAATTGATGATATTATCAGTTTTTTGTTAAATAATGGTGCAAAACTACAAAAAAAATTTGTAAACCGAATAATTTTGCGTAATTTTGTCACTCGATAAATTCTTCTAATACAAGTTAAACCTACAGAAATGAGAAAATTACTATTAGGTGACGAGGCAATCGCACAGGGCGCGCTTGACGCGGGGCTCAGTGGCGTGTATGCCTATCCTGGTACTCCCTCAACCGAGATTACGGAGTATATACAGAATTCCCCTCTCGCGGCGGAGCGCAATGTGCATCGTCGCTGGTGTACTAACGAGAAGACGGCCATGGAGGCAGCTCTGGGCATGTCGTTCATGGGCAAGCGGGCTCTTGTGTGCATGAAGCACGTGGGCCTCAATGTCTGTGCCGACCCGTTTGTCAACTCAGGCATGACGGGTGTCAACGGCGGTCTGGTGGTGCTGGTGGCCGACGACCCATCGATGCACTCCTCACAGGACGAGCAGGACAGCCGCTTCTATGGCAAGTTTGCCATGATTCCCACGCTGGAGCCCAGCACCCAGCAGGAGGCTTATGACATGATGGAGCGTGCCTACGCGCTGTCCGAGGAGGTCTGTCTGCCCGTGCTGATGCGCGTGACCACCCGCATGGCCCACAGCCGTGCCGTGGTTGAGGTTAAGGAAGAGGCCCGCCCTTGCAACGAGCTCAACTACAACGCTCAGGCCAGCAACTGGGTTCTGCTGCCCGCCAACGCTCGCAAGCGCAACATCGTGGTCACTGGCCAGCAGGCCGACCTGGAGCAGCGGGCGGTGGACAGCCCCTACAACACCTATGTTGACGCTGGCGACCACAGCCTGGGCATCATCGCCACGGGCATTGCCTATAACTACCTGATGGAATGCTATCCTGATGGATGTCCCTATCCCGTGCTCAAGATTAGCCAATATCCCATGCCCAAGGAACTCATCCGCCGCATGACTGCCGAGTGTGACGCGGTGCTCATCGCCGAGGAGGGACAACCCTTTGTTGAAGACATGGTGCGCGGTGTCATGCCAGGCAACACGGTCATCAAGGGACGTCTCACTGGCGAGCTGCCACGCACCGGCGAGCTCAGCCCCGATGCCCTCAAGCAGGCATTGGGCGTGGCTGTGAGCGAGGGCTATGACAGCTGCGAGGATGTGGCTCCACGTCCCCCCGCGTTGTGCCAGGGCTGCGGCCACCGCGATGTTTACACCGCGATGAATGAAGTGCTCAAGGATTATCCCAACGCACGCGTGTTTGGTGACATCGGCTGCTACACGCTGGGCTTCTTGCCGCCCTACAAGGCCATACACTCCTGTGTGGACATGGGCGCGAGCATCACCATGGCCAAGGGTGCCGCCGACGCTGGCCAGTGGCCCGCACTGGCTGTCATCGGTGACAGCACCTTTACCCACTCGGGCATGACGGGTCTGCTGGATGCTGTTAACGAGAATGCCAACATCACCGTTATCATCAGTGACAACCTCACCACCGCCATGACTGGCGGACAGGATTCGGCGGGTACCAACAAGTTTGAGGCCATCTGCCGTGGTCTGGGTGTCCCCGAGGAGCACCTCAAGGTGGTAGTACCCATTCCCAAGAATATGCCCGAAATCACGCAAATCATCCGTGACGAAATCGAATATCGCGGCGTGAGCGTCATCATCCCGCGGCGCGAGTGCATGCAAACCTTACAACGTCATCTCAAACAAAAGAAAGCACAGGAGGCAAAAAAATGAAAACTGATATCATCTTGTGTGGTGTGGGCGGACAAGGCATCCTCTCCATCGCAACGGTCATTGGCGAAGCCGCCATGCATGAGAACCTCTATATCAAGCAGGCCGAGGTGCACGGCATGTCGCAGCGCGGCGGTGACGTGCAGTCCAACCTGCGCATCAGCAGCAACCCCATCAGCAGCGACCTCATCGCCCTGGGCAGTGCCGATGTCATCATCAGCATGGAACCCATGGAGGCCCTGCGCTACTTGCCCTATCTCAACAAGCAGACGGGCTGGATTATCACCAGCAGCAAGCCCTTTGTCAACATCCCCAACTATCCCGACATGGATGTCGTGATGGCCGACCTCAAGAAGGTCAAGAATCTGGTGGTCGTGGACATCGAGCAGCTAGCCAAGGACAATGGCGTGCCCCGCTCGGCCAACGTCATCCTGCTGGGTGCCGCACAACATGCGCTGGGCATCGAGTATGACAAGCTGGAGGCTGCATTGCGCCGCGTGTTTGGTCGCAAGGGTGAGGCGGTTGTCGAGGCTAACATCAAGGCGCTGGCCATCGGAAAGGAGGCACAACGATGAAACCCACCCCCATCGACAAACACATCATTGACCGCGCCATCGAGGAGTATGGTATCCAGAACTATGCCAACGCCACCATACGCGAGGTCAAGTCTATCGCCGAGCGTGCCGAGCGCGAGTCGGGGGTGCCCTTCATCAAGATGGAGATGGGCATTCCTGGACTGCCTGCTGCCAAGGTGGGCGTCGAGGCTCAGATTAATGCCCTCAAGAAGGGGGTGGCAAGCCTGTATCCTGCCATTGCCGGCGAGCCGATGTTGAAGCAGGCCGCCTCGCGCTTTGTCAAGGCGTTCATCGACGTGGACATCGCCCCCGAGGGATGTGTGCCCACCGTGGGCTCGATGCAGGGCACTTTTGCCACCTTGCTCACCATCTCGCAGTGTGACAAGAAGAAGGACAAGGTGCTGTTTATCGACCCTGGATTTCCCGTGCAGAAGCTGCAACTGCAAATTCAGGCTGTCCCCTTCGAGACGTTCGACATCTATGAGTATCGTGGCGACAAGCTGCGGGCCAAGCTGGAGGAGTACATGAGCAAGGGTGATGTGAGCGCCATCGTCTATAGCAACCCCAACAATCCCGCATGGGTTTGCCTCACCGACAAGGAGTTGAAGGACATCGGCGAGCTGGCCACCAAGTATGACGTGATTGTGCTTGAGGACCTTGCCTACTTTGCCATGGACTTCCGTCTGGACATCTCACAGCCATTCAGGCCGCCGTTCCAGCCCAGTGTGGCAAAATATACCGACAACTACATCCTGCACATCAGTGGCAGCAAGGCGTTTAGCTATGCTGGCGAGCGCATCGCTGTGGCATGCATCAGCGACAAGGTTTACAAGCGCGTCTATCCCGACCTGGCGGCACGCTATGACGGGTTGCCCTTCGGCAAGGTGTTTGTTACCCGCATGCTCTATGCCCTGTCATCGGGCACCAGCCACAGTGCGCAATATGCCCTGGCAGCCATCATGGAGGCGGCCAGCAACGGTGAGTACCACTTCCGCGATGATGTTATCGAGTATGGCAAGCGTGCCCACCGCTTGAAGGAAATCTTCACGCGTCACGGCTTCCGCATCGTCTATAGCATGGACAACGACAAGCCCATTGCCGACGGTTTCTATTTCACCATCGGCTATGGCGACATGACCAGTGGCGAGTTGGCTCACGAGCTCATGTACTATGGCGTGAGTGCCATCTGCCTCGCTACCACAGGCTCGTGGCAGCAAGGCCTGCGTGTATGCACCTCGTTCATCAGGGAGGAACAATACGATCAGCTGGACGAGCGCATGGCAATCTTTGCCGAGAACCACCCGCTGTAAATCCTAGCTGCGGCTTAAGGCTTAGGGGCTTATGTCACACACACCATGTGGCTTAAGCCCTAAGCTTTTTTTATCCAACAAAATTTATCTGCTCAATCCGCGTGAGCCTCCAGTCCCATCTGCACAAACCCTATACCTTAAGCCCTATACTCTAAGCCCTAAGCCTTAAGCCCCAAATCGCTCCGCTGCTGGTTGCGGGCCAGGCGCTGATAGGGTGCTGGGGGTGACGCCGACAAACTTCTTGAATGAACTGATGAATGCCGAGGCACTCTGATAGCCCAGATCCTCATATATGGCCTGAATGGTCATGTTGCCATAGTGCTGCTGGTCGGCAAAGGGGAAGGCTGGAGTGTTTACAAGATAGCGTGATGCCGATGTGGTCTGGTGGTGGGAGAGTTGCTGTCGGCGTGACTAATGATTGGTAAGCATTCGGTAAAGTACAGGTAAAATTAACTAATGATAATGGCTGCGATTCTGGTGGGGGTGCAGCCATTATTGGTGTTGGGTGTTGTCGGAGGTGGTGAGCGTGCCCCAGGCCTTGGGGTATGGGTCTTCTTTTAGGGGTGTCCACTTGTGGGGGAGTAGATCCACGAGTTGCTCATGGGTGGCCTTGTGCATGTAGGGCATTCTTGCTATCACGTCGTTCAGGTATTCGCG
>Ga0181612_111803_pt1 | contig 35619 bp, 32 predicted proteins | sample HoacroProtozoa21_FD_119630 | JGI IMG/M metagenome (GOLD analysis project Ga0181612, IMG submission 119630) | Hoatzin crop microbial communities from Cojedes, Venezuel. Combined Assembly of Gp0051906, Gp0051904, Gp0051908 | reverse complement strand
TGTACTAGCTCAAACACAAATGGGAAAAACTATTAACAAAAAATAGATCTCCTGTACAATAATATTAATATCACTTAATAAAATCAAAGGAGATCTATAATGGGTATTATATATCAAACAGGTTATTTTGCAAACTACGATTATACGGAGCAACACCTCTCCAGATTAAAAAACCGTGAAGTTGTGGAACGTCGTCTAAAGATACTTGAATTCTGGAAAGCGCATGGACTTCAAGCTGCGTTAGACTACGCCAAAGACATCACACCTAACGGAAGAGCTTCACGATCCACATTGTACCGCTGGAGGGCAGTTTTTGAGGCCTCCGGCAAGCGAGATCGTATGGGAAGGTTGAGTTTATCTGCATTAGAGCCAAAAAGCTGCAAACCGCTTCATTGCAGGAAAGGACGGGATTATAAGGAGCTTTACGAACCAATACGCCTCATACTGGATAAATACGCCTTCCTAGGCAAAAATAAGATCCACATGATACTAAAACGTATGGTGAGGCAAGGAAAGCTAATATTGAAGGTTCTGAAGGAAATTCCATCAGTCTCAACCATCGGACGCATTATAAGCAAACTACGCAAGCTTGGCCGGTTACCGTCCAACCAACGAATTTCCCTCAATGGCAAAACCGGCAACCTGCATATACTTAAGCGCAAGAAGGTCCGCAAAAAGCGCAGGAATGGCTTTATACCAAAGAAACCAGGCGAATTAGTACAAATGGACGGTATCATTCTTTATAGCTACGGCAAACGCGTTTATATCCTCAATGCCATCGATTATGTCTCCGGCAAAGCAGCCTCAGTTATTCTCCCAAGCAATAAATCCCTATACTGCGCCAACTTCTTAGAGCAACTTGATAAACAGATGGGATTCAAGGTTGAACGCATCTTAACCGATAATGGCTCTGAATTCCTCAGTTACTTCCATTCCAAGATGGAACGGCTTGGCAAGGAACATTTCTTCAATTACGTGAAAAAGCCCATCTTCAACGGCAAAGTGGAACGTTATAACCGCACCATGCAGGAGGAATTGTTGAACGACCCAGATATGCTCGAGTTAATCGCCTTTGATAGGAAAAAGGCTCATGAACGCCTTCAGGAATACGTTGATTGGTACAACTCTGAACGACCTCATCAATCCCTGAATTACTTGTCTCCAAATGAATATTTGTTATACTTAAATGAAGGAGATTTAAAATCCCAAATGTATTGAACCAGTACAAAATGCTTTAAAAATTGAAAAGGTTATGGTAAAATAATATTATGGAAAGTGGTGGACAAGTACAAAATAATCAACAACCGGTAAACACGGCACCAGTAGCTGCACAGCCAGTGGCTCCAGCTCAGGTTGCAGTTTCATCAGCGGCTAGTCAAGCGGCAGAAGTCGGCACGGCGATCTCCGCGAAAGAGCTGAAGATTGAACATTTGTTAGAACAATGTGTAGCAAAAAAAGCGTCGGATTTGCATATCCAGGTTGGTTTGCCACCGATTTTAAGGGTTGATGGCGAGTTGCGCAAAATTCAAGATATGCCAGTAATCACGGAAGAAGTCTGTGAGCATTTGATTTTTTCGACAATGGATCCGTTGCAGCAGCAAACGCTTTCGAAGGATAAGGAATTTGATTATTCTTTTGCCTTTGGTAGTTTGGGGCGTTTCCGTGTAAATGCTTTTCAAGAGAGGGGCAATCTTGCGGCGGCGTTTCGCTTAATTCCAGATAAAATTTCGACAGTGCAAGAATTGGGTTTGCCACCAATCATTGATACTTTTACGGATTTTCCACGCGGCTTAGTGTTGGTTACTGGTCCAACTGGTTCTGGCAAATCAACAACTTTGGCAGCTTTGTTGGAAAAAATCAATCAGACTAAGGCAGTACATATTTTGACGGTTGAAGATCCGATTGAGTTTACTTATAAGTCGAAACGAGCGGTAGTAGTGCAACGTGAAGTGCATTATGATACTTTTTCATTCTCGCGTGCATTGAAATCTGCTTTGCGTGAAGACCCAGATGTAGTTTTGATTGGTGAGATGCGTGACTTGGAGACGATCCAGGCGGCGATTACCGTGGCGGAAACTGGTCACTTAGTGTTTGCAACTTTGCACACGAATTCGGCTGCGCAATCGATTGATCGTATTGTGGATGTATTTCCAGCACACCAGCAACAACAGGTACGCATGCAGTTGGCGTCAGTTTTGCAAGCAGTTTGCGCACAACGACTTGTGCCAGCAATTGCGGGTGGACGTATTGCCGCGGCGGAGATTATGGTGACAAATCCAGCGATTAAGGCATTGATCCGCGAGGGGAAGAGTCATCAACTCGATACGGCAATTCAAACGGGTGTTTCTCAGGGGATGCAGACAATGGACCGCACATTGGTGAAAATGGTACAAAGTGGAATTATTTCGTACGATAATGCGCGCGACTATGCAGTAGATTTGACGGAGTTTGAAAGATTAGCGAGGGGTTAATAGATGCGCCGCTATACTTATAAAGCACGAGACTCGAAAACTGGAAAAAATGTTAAGGGGGTGATCCAGGCTGATTCTGAGCGCGCGGCGGGAAAACTGTTGATTCAACAGGGCTATGCGCCAGATTTGATTGAGGAAGAGAAAGAAAAAGGTTTTCTTGCCAAGTTATCGAATAAGGTTACGACGAACGATAAGATTGTTTTCACGAGACAGTTTGCGACATTGATTGGGGCCGGTTTGCCGCTATCTTCAGCGTTAAGAACGGTGGCTGAGCAAACAAATAATAAAACCATGAAGGCGGTGATCGAAGAGATTTTGGCTGACGTGGAAGCTGGTAAAAATTTGACGGAATCGTGTGCGAAGTTTCCAGATATTTTCGATCGAGTTTATTTAGCTTTGATTGAAGCTGGTGAGATGAGCGGTACGTTGGATTTGTCATTAAAGCGTTTGGCTGCCCAACAAGAAAAAGATCAGGCGATTATGGCAAAAATCAAAAGTGCTTTGACTTCGCCATTGATTACTTTAGTGGTGATTATCGCGGTGATCGTGTTCATGTTGATCGAGGTGGTGCCACAAGTGGAAGACTTGTACGATAGTTTGGGTGAGGAATTGCCGTTTTTGACGAAGATTTTAGTAGCGGTGGCGACTTTTATCATCACAAAATGGTGGTTAATTTTGCTGATTTTGGGGCTTTTGGTTTGGCTGATCATGTGGTTCAGAAAAACTCCAACGGGTATTCGTTGGGCGGCAATGATCAAGTTGAATGTACCACTTTTTAAGGGGCTTTTCTTGAGGATGTATATGGGGCGGTTTGCGAGAACGATGCAAAACTTGCTTTCGACGGGCGTAGCAATGCTTGATTCGATGCAGATTTCGGCTGAGGCGATGGATAATATTATTTTGCAGGAACAAATTGAGATTGCGGAAAAAGACGTGCGCGCTGGTAAGCCGCTATCTGAATCGGTGAAAAAAGTGGATTATATTTTGCCGTTAGTGCCACAAATGGCTGCGATTGGCGAGGAATCTGGTAAAATTGATGAGATGCTGGGTAAAGCGGCGCAAGTTTACGAAGATGAAGTTGATGAACAAGTGGCGCGAATTTCTGAGATGATTGAGCCGATCATGATGGTGCTTTTGGCAGTGATGGCCGGTGGTATCTTGGGTGCGATTTTGTTCCCAATTTACAGTTTAGTTTCAAGTATTGCATAAAATTGGAGCATCAAAAAATCCCCTTGAAAGGGGATTTTTGGAGGTTAAACTTGGCCACAATAGTAGCCATTGCCTTCGAGCTTATAGATGAAGGCAAGTTTTCTGGAGCCGCTGACGTACACGACGGTGTTTTCAGATTCGCCACATTGGGCGTTGCTCCAGACTTGAATAGGACCGGCGATAAAAGTGCCGGTATAACCACTAGCGGAAATTCCTTTGGAAAGGGAAGCGGTTGAGCTTGGATTGATCGTGCTAGCATCTTCTTTGTAGGTGCCGGAAACAACAAAATAATCCGTACCGGATGGATCGGTAAAAGTATCGTGGAAGTTATTGTTGCCGTTGTTGCCGGTGAGATAATTATTGATAAAGTTTTCCCAGTTATCGGTGGGAACTTTACCACGGTTGTTTGACATGTAGGATTCGATTGCGGAAGCAAAACGACTCATGTCATTTTTGCGCTGGGTGTCGCGCTGTCCTCTTTGTAGAGAGGGGAGCGCCAAAAACACCATTAAAAATATTAGGCCCGCGATTGCTAACACGAGCACGACTTCGATGATGGTGAAACCACCATCTCTACGATTAGTTGGCATTGTGTGTCCTTTCTGTTTATCATTTGTTTGTAACTTTATTTTAAAACACTTATGCTAAAAACACAAGACTTTTGGGCAGTTGTTTGATATAATATAGGGTATGAAAATAGTGTTTTTAGTATTACTTTTTGTGGTGGGCGCGGCAATGGGAAGTTTTGCTTGTTGTCAAGCGCGTAGGATGCGCAGAACTGAGAAAGGCGAAAAAAAGTTAGGAAAAAGATCGGTTTGTTTAAGTTGTAAGAAAACTTTGAAATGGTACGAGAATTTGCCGATTGTGTCGTGGGTCTTGCAAAAGGGAAAGTGCCGAAAGTGCGGCGCCAAAATTGGTAAAACTGAGATTTTAGCGGAGTTTTTGACAGGGGTAGTATTTTTGGCGATTGGCGCGTATTTTGCGGGTTTTTTGCGATCAAAGTGTGGAATGATGAATTTTCAGTGTGAAGCATTCGTGTTTGCGTTAAAAATGAGCGAATGGGGGGTGGAAATTTGGATAGATATTGCAATGTTGGTGATTCTATTAGCTGTAGTGACGGTGTTGGCGATTATCTTTATTTATGATGCGTTGTGGCAAAAGATGCCGACAAAAGTATTATGGACAGCGGTGGGGTTGGCTGGCGTGCATTTTGCGTTGCGTTGCGTGTCGATTTGCATGTATACGGCGACGGATTTTGCGGAGATCTGGAATTATTACTTAGGGCCGGAACTTTTATCGGCAGCATTTGGGGTGGTGATTTTAGCTGGTGTGTATTTTGCATTATACTTTTTCTCGAAGGAGCAATTAGTGGGGAGCGGCGATTGGATTTTGTCATTGGCAGTTTCATTGCTGATTGGCGATTGGTTTTTAGCTTTGACAATACTTTTCCTGTCGAATTTTTTGGCGAGTGTAGTGATGGCGCCGCAGGTGATGGGGAAGAATCGTAAAAAACGAATGAACTCAAAAGTTCCGTTTGGCCCGTTTTTGATTGTTGCGTTTATCGTGGTTTATCTGATTCAAGATGCGCTTAAAATGATGTTTTATTTCAATACGCTAGTTTAGTTAGTTTCGGAATGAAACTTGTCGTGGACTTCTTTAAGATGAGGGTCGGTGACGTGGGTGTAGATTTGGGTGGTGCTGATGTTACTGTGGCCAAGCATGGATTGGACTGAGCGGATGTCAGCGCCGTTCATGAGTAGATCGGTTGCAAAACTATGACGTAAAGTGTGTGGCGTGACGTGCTTAGTAATGCCGGCGAGGCGGGTGTATTTTTCGATGATGCGTTGGATACTGCGGGGGGTGAGGCGGCGATAATTACCATCGGTGCTGGCGAGGCCGGAATTTTTGCTGTAATTGAGGAAGAGGGCGGGAAGAGAATCGTGGCGCGTGCATAAGTAATCTTTGATGCGGTTGGCAGCGGATTCGTCAATGAAAATTGGACGATCCTTACCACCTTTACCTCGAACCATGAATTCGCGCCGTTCAAGATTGATGTCTTTGCGATCAAGATTACAAAGTTCGGAGACACGGAGACCGCCGGAGAAAAGCAACTCGAAAATTGCGCGATCACGCAAGCCTGGCTCGGTGTCGAGATCGATGCAATCTAAAATAGATTGGACTTCATCGTAATGTAAGAAAGTAACTTGTGGACGACGCGATTTAGGCAACTCGATCAGAGAAGGATCGAGCGATGGAATGCTACGTTTGGCGAGATATTTTAGAAAACCGCGGAGAGCGATGAGATAATAAGCTTGCGTGGCTGGGGTGAGCCTAGTGTGATGATCGTCGGTTTCGTAACGGTTGAGCCGGAGACGATATTTGCGCAAAAGTTCAGGCGTGATATCTGATGGTTTAAGATCACCACTAACGTCTTCAGCGGTCAGTTCGAGAAAACGGTTGAGATATAATTCGTAATTGCGAATAGTATTAAGCGAGCGCCCGAGCTCGATTTCAAGATATTCGAGATATTCAGCGATTAGATCAGAAACATAATAAACCATAACCTAATTATAACAGACTTGTTTTCATTTTTTAAGAATGTTATAATTAGAAAAAGGAGTTTTTATGGGAAAAGAGAAAGATTTTATTCAGCGTACATTAGTTGTTTGCAAGCCTGACGCTGTGCAGCGTGGGATTGTGGGCGAGATTTTGCAACGTTTTGAGCGTGTTGGCTTGAAAATCGTTGGCATGAAGATGGTGATGCCTGATGAAGAACAATACGAAAAACATTACGAAGAGATCGGTAAGATGATTACTCGTCGTGGTGAGCAAACTTTTAAGTATAACTTGGCTTATATGATGACTGGTCCAGTGATTGCGATCTGTCTTGAAGGTGTTGAAGCGGTACCATTGGTACGTAAGATCGTTGGTCCGACTGAGCCAAAATCGGCAGAAATGGGTACGATTCGTGGTGATTATGCACATATGAGCTTTGGTTATTCAGATGCGAAGGGCTCTGGTGTGCCTAACTTGATCCATGCGTCAGGTTCTCCAGCAGAAGCAAAGCAAGAAGTTGCACTTTGGTTTGAAGAGGGCGAGCTTTACGATTACTCTGACTTGAATGAAAAATACACCCGCTAGGGTGTTTGGTGACCCGGGTGCGAGTCGAACGCACAACCTTCTCCTTAGGACGGAGCTGCTCTATCCATTGAGCTACCGGGCCAATATGTCTTATTATAGCATATTTTGTGATATAATTATACTATGAGCGAGCTAGCGTTTGACGGGCAAAGAGAAGATGAAGAATTCTTGTTTTTGTTCCGAAGACACATATTAACTGCGCGCAAGGGGGTGGGATTCTTGATTGTGATGATAATTTTGGGGATTTTGCCGATGTTTATGTGGCCTGGCGACTTGAGAATGTTTTGGGTATTCGTGCTGATGGTTGCTTTGGGACTTCTGGGAATGGGTTATTCTTATATGTTATGGTATTTTTCCTATTATATCGTGACTGATCAGAGAATTCGGCAAGTGGTGCAACGCGGAATTTTTAAGAAAACTGTGGTGGATTTGGGTTTAGATAAGATCCAGAGTGTGTCGATGAGCGTGCCAGGGGTGATGGCGGGAATTTTTGGTTACGGAACGATTTTAATTCAAACGGGGGTGGGAGATTTAGTAATTTCAAAAGTTGCAAAGCCAAAAACGATTTATAACAAATTGCAAAATGCAAGTGAAAGGGTAAATAAATGAGCATAAGTAAGAAAATTAGTAAAAAGTTGCCAGGCGCAGAGAAGCGTGAGGCGAAAAAGTCCGAAAAACAGAAGTTGGACGAGCGTCGCGAAGAAGTTTTGGCAAAGGGGCGAAAGTTTAAGTATCCGTTGCAGTTTGCGAAGCACAGGCTAGTTTTAATTACGGTGATTGTGTCGATTTTCGCGGTGATTGCGCTGGTGGGGGTAGGTTACGCGGCGCTCTACAAAGTTCAAGATGCTGGCGACATTGTTTACCGCATTACGAAGGTTTTGCCGGTGCCGATTGCAAAAATTGATGGTAAATCTGTGCGCTATAGTGATTATTTGATGATTTATCGTTCGAGTATTATTCCGGTGGAAGAACAGAGTACGATTGGGTCGGCAACGGATATTGAAGAAATGAAAAATTATTATAAGCGCGAAGCTTTGACTGAGGCAGAAGATTATGCTTATGCGGAGAAGTTGGCGGAAGAACTCGGAGTGAACGTGAGCGAGGACGCGATCAATGAAGCGTTTGAACAGCATCGGACGGCTGGTGGTGCGGATCGTAGCAAGGAGAGTTTTTTGAAAGTTTTGGCGGACAACTTTGGAATGAGCGAAAAAGAGTATCGCAGGATGTTGAAAATGACACTTTTGAAGGCGGAAGTAGCGAAAAAAGTGGATGAACGGGCATTGGCAACGATAAACCAGGCGAAAGAGTTATTGGAGAAAAATGATAATGACATGCAAAAAGTGGCGGATGAATTGGGGGAAGCGGTGGTTTATGAGGAAAGTGGTGGCTTGGTGAGTATGATGAATGTGGATGGTGGACGTGCGACGAAGGCATACAGCTTGGACGAGGGAGCAGTTTCGGAAGTTTTCGTGTCGAGTAATGGAAATGGTTATTATATTGTGAAAACAATCAGTAAGGGTGATGCCGAGGTGGAATATCAGTCGATTGAGGTGAGTTTTACAGAACTTGATGAACGTTTGGCGAAATTGCGAGAAGAAAATAAGGTTGAGGAATATATTGAGATTCCGGAGACTGGGGAAGAATAATTGTTGTCAAGAGGTGGGGTAGTGTGGTAAAATATAAGTACGCGGGTGTCGTATAACGGCTATTATGTATCCTTCCCAAGGATGAGACCAGAGTTCGACTCTCTGCACCCGCACCAAATTGCCCCTTGAAAAAAATCAAGTTATCGGTTATAATAGTTTTATGGATTCGTAGCTCAGTTGGTTAGAGCGCTGCCCTGTCACGGCAGAGGTCGCGAGTTCGAGTCTCGTCGGATCCGCCATAAAGCCCGTTAGGGGCCTTTTTTATGGTTTAAAAACAGGGAAAAGCGTGGTAAAATAGAATAAAGGAGAAAAAATGAGTTACATAGACGAAGTATTAGAAAAAGTTAAATCAAAAAATGCGGCTGAGCCAGAATTTTTGCAAGCGGTGGAGGAATTCATGGAATCAGTGCGCCCAGTAATTGAAAAAGACGAAGAAAAATATCGTCGTGAGGCGATTTTGGAGCGATTAACTGAGCCAGATCGTCAGGTGAAATTTCGAGTGGCTTGGGTTGATGATAAGGGGCAAACGCAGGTTAATACTGGTTATCGCGTGCAGTTTAATAATGCAATCGGCCCGTATAAGGGCGGATTAAGGTTTCATCCATCGGTTTATATCGGTATCGTGAAATTTTTGGGTTTTGAACAGATTTTTAAGAACTCTTTGACTGGTTTGCCGATTGGCGGCGGTAAGGGTGGATCAGACTTTGATCCAAAAGGCAAGTCTGATCGGGAGATCATGGCGTTTTGTCAGGCGTTTATGACGGAGCTTTATCGTCACATCGGCGCAGATGTGGATGTGCCGGCGGGCGATATTGGTGTGGGTGCGCGTGAAATTGGGTACTTGTACGGTCAATATAAGCGCATTACGGGTGAATACACGGGGGTTTTGACCGGAAAAGGCTTGAGTTATGGCGGCTCTTTGGCACGTACTGAGGCGACTGGCTATGGTGTTTTATATATGACAAATGAACTTTTGAAGGCGCATGGTACTGATTTGAATGGTAAAACCGTGGCGATTTCAGGAGCGGGAAATGTGGCAATTTACGCGATTGAGAAAGCTGAGCAATTGGGCGCGAAAGTAGTGACTTGTTCTGATTCGAGTGGATGGATTTATGATCCAGAGGGGATCGATGTGGCGCTTTTGAAGGATGTGAAAGAGGTTCGTCGTGCACGATTGACCGAATATGCCGCGGCGCGTGAATCGGCTGAATATCATGAAGGAAAGGGCGTTTGGAGCGTCAAATGCGACGTAGCGATTCCTTGCGCAACGCAGAATGAACTTTTGATCGATGACGCGAAGAAATTGGTTGAAAATGGCGTTTACGCGGTGGTAGAGGGCGCGAATATGCCAACTACGCTTGAGGCAACGGAATATTTGCAAAGTTATGATGTTTTGTTCGTGCCGGGCAAGGCAGCTAATGCTGGCGGAGTGGCAACTTCGGCGTTAGAAATGACGCAAAATAGTGAGAGATTGAGCTGGACTTTTGAGGAGGTTGACGCAAAATTGAAAGAGATTATGGCGCGAATTTATAATAATATCGAGGTGGCTGCGAAGGATTATGGAATGGAGGGGAATTATGTGGCTGGTGCAAATATCGCTGGATTTTTGAAAGTTGCAGATGCGATGATCGCACAGGGCTTGTAAAAATACGTAAAATAAGCATAAACGTGTTGAAAAAACGTGCCAAAAATGGTATCGTAATAAGTGAATTATGAGAAAGGCATTACTGGCTATTTTCGCGTTATGAATCAGTTGTTTTGCTTTTGATGCTTATGCTTTGGAGCTGTGACGGATGAGATTGCTGATACGGAGAAGCCTGAGTTATCGGTGAAAACCTTGTCTAACTACGAGATAGTAATCAGTGTGGAGGATAATTATGCAGTCAATGGTTATCAGGTGACGACAAGTTCGGCTGAGCCGGATGACTGGATTGAGGTGAAAGAGGGGATTTATGAGTTTAAGGAGGCTGGCGAATATTATGTGTGGGCGTCTGACACTTATGGCAATACCGGTTATGAGAAAATAACCGTATATAGCGTTACGACTACAGCTGGAACTGGGACAAATCTTGCGGTCGATTCAAACGTGGTAATAGCAAATACAGAAGTGACGATTACGGCAGCTTTGGAGGATTATTATGAGGATCTGGTGGTAAAAGTGAACGATGAGGAAACCAGTAAAAACAAGATTGCCATCACCGAAGATACGGCGATTACGTCAAGTGCTACGCCAACTAGCTTATTAGCATATGATGAAGACGGCTCGTTAATCGTGGGCTCGGGTTATGCGACTGAGATTTTGTCGCTCGAGAATTCGGATTTGGATAGTGAATATACAGTTTATATTACGGCAAAAGGTGATACTTCACAACATTGTGATAGGTTTCCAGCAACTTTGGTTGCCATATCAGAATCTCAGAAAAAATATTTGACTTGGTTCGGATATTATATAAATTATTTCTATATTGTGTCATACAGAAATGATAATCCAGTTCATGGTCAAGAAGCGGAGAAAGCCTTTAAGACTTTTGGCGAGACAAATATTGCGGACCATTCGAATAAAATTACTAATTTCCAAGTAACAGGCGTGAGAGGTGGAAAGACTAAAGTCTATGTTAATGGTGAATTGAAACTGGAGTTTGATTCGGGAGATGATAGCATTTCCCACGCATCGATTAGCATTGGCGATTTGAGAGTAGGCAGGAACTTGAAATTCGAAGGTAATATTTATGATTTTGCGTTTTATACCAAAGCATTAACAGAAGATGAAATAACGCAGAATTATAAGTATGCGAATAGCTTGTACAATATAGAATAGATAAAAACAAAAATGGAGCCATTGACTGGGATCGAACCAGCGACCTGCTCGTTACGAATGAGCTGCTCTGCCAGCTGAGCTACAATGGCATCCAAAGTTATTATAGCATACAAATTAGTTATTTTCTAGTTGTTGTGGAAGTTGAGGTTGAAGTGGAAGTTGTGGAGGTCTCCTTGTCTTCGTCTTCATCCTCGTCCTCGTCGTTTTCGGTGATTTCTTCGCCATTGAGAAGCTGAGTGATTTTTTCTTGTGCAGTGGTGATAGTTTTCTCGTCAGGGAACATGACGGATAATTTTTGTCCGCTGTAGCTATAAGTGTAGGCGGAACCAGTGGTGCCGTCGAGGTTTGAGGTGTAAACGCGCCATGGAGTCATGTCGTTAATATGCATTTTGACAAAAGCGGTGATGTCGTTAGTGGTGAGACTGGTTTCAAAAGTGCCGTCGAGTGCATTGAGGATATCGGAATATTTACTCAAGATAGTGGAGGAAGAAGTGACTTTATCAAGGATAACTTCGATAACTTGTTCCTGGTTTTTACCGCGATGGCGATCACCGTCGGTATAAGCGTGGCGTTCACGCGCAAAAGCGAGCGCACAGTGTCCGTCGACGTCGTTGTCGCCAGGGTAGAACGTACAATCGCGATCTTCCCAACAGGAGAAGGAATAATCGACGTCGCTATTGACGGTGATGCCGCCGATAGCGTCGACGAGGTTTTCGACGAAGTTGAAGTTGACGCGAGCGTAGTAGTTGATATCGATGTCGAGCAAGTCTTCGATGGTGGACATCGAGAGTTGGACACCGCCAATGCCGCCAGCGTGGGTTAACTTGTCGTTATAGTCAGAGGTGGAGGTACCGTGAAGCTTGACGTAATAGTCGCGAGGAATGGAAACGAGCAATAATTGGCGAGTTTGCGGGTTAACTGCCATAACCATATTGACATCTGAGAGGGAACGTTCAGGCAAAGTGCCGGAACGGGTGTCAATGCCAGAGAGATAGACGATGAATGGCTCAGTGGTGATGTCAGAGACGGAGTCGCTAGCGCTGTCGATTTCGACTGAAATTGTGCCAATAATGCGGGTGTTTTCGGCAAAAGTTGGGTTTTCTTCGACATATTCGTCATAAGTGCTGTTATGAATCATGATGGCGGGATCTTCGGCGGTTTCGACGCCAGAGGCGGTCTCGGCGGTTTCATCTTCGACTGCGACAGTTTCATCGACGGCGTGCGTGAGCACGCTAAGATCGGTTTCGAAAGAAGTGCCGGCGTTGGCTTTTTCACGAACTTTTTCGGCGACTTTTTCAGAGTCGACGGTTAGATCGCGGTAAGCGTAAACTGTATCATCAGATAAGTCGGAAAGGCTGGTTTTTGAGGAGGAATCGTTCACGATGACATTAAAAACTGCGACATTATTATTAGCGCCGAAATTATCGCTCTGAAGGAAAGCTAGAGTTTTGTCGAGGTTTATGATTCCAAAAATGGATATAATTGCGGTGATAATTTCGAAAATGGCAAGGATAATGCGTACTGGCTTGCGAGTTTTCTTGCGGAAAGCTTTGAAAATGAAGAGGAATGATAATAATGCGATAATAATAAACATTGGAACGAGGTATTTGAGCGGGAGGACGTTTGCGATGGTAATCAGGATGCCGAGATAGACAAGGGAACCAGATGCGACGATCGCGAGAATACGAGAGAGAACAAGAAGCCATTTTTTAGGCTTTTTAGGAGATTTTTGGGACTTTTTGGACTTTTCTGGGGATCCAAAATTGTCATTTTCGATGATTTCTTCGCCGTATTCATCAGATAATGGCAAATCTTCCTCTGCAAGCTCTTCGGTATCATCGAAAAATTCTTCTGAATCAGAATCGTTCAAAAAAGCGGCTGCAAGGGCTTCGGCATCCAATTCGGTCTCTGGAGTGGCCTCAGTTTCAATAGAAATAGGCTGAACTTTTTTGGATTTAGGCGCCTTTTTAGTAGCGGTCTTCTTCTTTTGCGCAGCAAGTTTTTTGGATTTGTTCGTGACAATATCCATCGATTTACCCGCAGATTTAGTAGTTTTCTTTTTTGTAGCCATAAAATCTCCATTTAGTGGTCTTATCTATTATAGCGCAAAAGCTTAAACTTGGCAAATGCAAGGGGTGGCGTTTATTTTTAGTTGTGATATAATAAGAATGCAGACCATGAAAGATTTTGGCAAAACTATCAAAGAAATTTATACAGAGCACCGAAGGTTATTATTATGGATGATTATGGTGCTTTTAGTGTCGGTTGGGCTGTTTTTCTATGGTGTGTTTTCACTAGATTCATCATCATCGGCCACGAAAATTGGTTATGGTGATATTGGTAGCTACCAGGGTGGAGATTTTGCCGAGATGCAAAATGCCGGTGGCTACAGAGACGGTGGCTGGATGGAAATGATGGCTTTTCCGATTTTAGCGCTGGTAATTGGAGTTTTACACTTATTTATTACAATAAGATTGTATCAGAAAAAGGGTGAATCGACAGCTGAAGTGTTTATTGTGATGAGTTTGCTGGTTCTGGGTGGCGCCTGGATAACTTTGATTAGATTATTAGGAGAAGGATAATGGCTGATGGCAGCATAAAAGAGAAGGACGTTAATGATCTTGAACTGCCGATGGGGAAGCGTACTGCAAAGTATCGTTTTTTTGAGATCTTGCCTGGTGTGTTGAGTTATGGGATGATTATCCTGTTATTCGTGTTGTCGATCGTGTCGCCGGTTTTGGGGACAATTTATCTGTTGATTATTATTGCAGCGACGTTGGTGAAAGCGATTGGAGTGGCAGTTGATACCTGGAGAGGTTATACAACGGTGCAGAAAGCCATGAAAGTGGATTGGCATGAGCGATATGCACAGTTGAGTAACGCACACGAAAATTATGATAAATTATATGGCAAGGAGAGCGCGGAGTTTGATTTTGAGCGGCACATTGAGAATTTAAAGGAGATGAGTGTGGCGCCAGCGGAGTATCCAGACCCGGAAAAAATCTATCATGCGGTGATTATGGTGGCTTATAACGAAGGTGTGGAAACTTTAACGCCGACGATTGAAGCAGTAGTGAAGAATAGTTTTCCGAATGAGCGAATAATTTTTGTACTCGGATATGAGGAACGTGGTGGTGAAAAAATGGAAGAAATCGCCAAAGAGATGCAGAAGAAGTTTGAACAAGATTTTTATTCATTTTTGATTGTGAAGCACCCGGACGGTTTGCCACGTGAAATAAAAGGTAAGGGGCCAAACTTATGTTATGCGGCGTCTGAATTAGAAAAGTTTGTGGAAAAAGAGAAAATTCCAGTGGAGAATGTGATCATTACTTCTCTAGATGCGGATAATAGAATGAGCGAAGGATATTTGGATTATGTGGCATATGAATATGTAGTCCACACTGATCGACAGAAGATTTCGTATCAGCCAGTGTCGTTATTTACAAATAATATCTGGGAAGCGCCAGCGATGATGCGTGTGATCGCGGTGTCGAATTCGTTTTTCAATGTAATTAACACGACGCGACCACACGTTTTGAGGAACTTTGCGTCACATTCGCAACCGATGGCAGCACTTAAGGGAATGAACTATTGGAGTAAGAAGACAATTGTCGAGGATGGACATCAGTATTGGCGTAGTTTGTTCTATTTTAGGGGTAAATATCGAGTTTTATCGATAAAAGTACCGATCTATCAGGATGCGGTTTTGAACGAGACTTTGTGGTCAACGATGAAGGCGCAGTTTGTACAGTTGCGTCGTTGGGATTATGGGGCGAGCGATATAGCGTATGTAGCGGTGCGATTTTTCGATAAAAAACGCCGAAAAATGCCATTTTGGACACTTTTCCCGAAGTTAGTGCGACTTTTGGATGGGCATGTAACTTTGGCAGTGATGAGCCCAATCGTGGCGTTTGGCGGTTGGGTGCCAATGCTGATGAACATGAATTCCAGGGGTGTGGTGGCGTATAATTTACCAAATGTGGTGTCGGTGATTGAGATGTTTGCGTCGGTGGGGTTGATGGTGACGATTCTATTTTCTTTGAAAATGTTACCGCCTCGCCCAGCGAAATATAAGAAGCATCGCACGATTTTGATGGTTTTACAATGGTTATTGATGCCAATTATTGCATTGGTTTATCAGAGTGCTGCGGCGTTTTATTCGCAAACTCGATTAATGTTGGGGTTATACATGGAAAACTTTGACGTTACGAAGAAAGTCGTAAAAAAGTAGTTTTGTTTTAGGGGGAAATGTGGTAAAATATAAGTTAAGTGGGTGATTAGCTCAGTTGGCTAGAGCGTCTCGTTTACACCGAGAAGGTCGGGGGTTCGAGCCCCTCATCACCCACCAAATGGAGATTTTTATGAGTAAGACAATTGATGCAAATGAACAAGTTATGAAAATGCGCCACACGTTAGCGCATGTTTTAGCGGCGGCGGTAAAGGAAATGTATCCAGGGGTGAAATTTGGGGTTGGGCCAGCTTTGGATGAAGGTTTTTATTATGATATCGACTTTGGTGATGAAAAAATCTCTGATGCTGATCTTGCAAAAATTGAGAAACGGATGCGTAAAATCATCAGTCGGAAGTTTGATTTGGAATATTTTGAGCGTTCACGCGAAGATGCAGTGCTCTGGGCAGAAGAAAACAACCAAGATTATAAATTGGAATTGATTCGTGATTTATCAGATGATGAAACGATTTCATTTTATAAATTAGGTGATTTTGAGGATTTGTGTAAGGGGCCACACGTAAAAAATACCGCTGAATGTGGACCGTTTAAGTTGACTCGAGTGGCTGGCGCATACTGGAAGGGTGACGAAAAACGCGAAATGTTGACGCGAATTTACGGGGTGGCGTTTGAGACTGATGAGGAATTGGATGAATATTTGAAGCGTCAAGAAGAGGCAAAGGCGCGAGATCACCGTAAATTGGGCAAAGAATTGGATTTGTATTGTTTTTCTGATTTGGTAGGCGCCGGGTTGCCGATGTTTAGTCCGCGTGGTACGATTTTACGTGATTTATTGGCAAATTATTCATTATCTTTGCGCCAGAAGGCTGGTTTTGAGCGAGTTTGGACGCCACATATTACAAAAACTGACCTCTATAAAACTTCTGGACATTATGCGAAGTTTGGTGATGAGTTGTTTATGGTGCATTCACAAGTGAACGGGGAAGATTTTGCGTTGAAGCCGATGAACTGTCCGCATCATACGCAGATTTTTGCGATGCGTCCGCGCACTTATAAAGAGATGCCGGTGCGGTATATGGAGCCAACTACAGATTATCGTGATGAAAAATCTGGTGAGCTGGGTGGACTTTCACGGGTTCGTTCGTTAACGCAGGATGACTCGCATGTATTTTGCCGTAAAAGTCAGATAAAGGACGAAATTCAGAACTTAATTGCGATTGTGCGTGAGTTTTACACCGAGATGGGAATGGATAAGTTGCGCGCACGTTTGTCGTATCGCTCAGATGAGGATAAGTATTTGGGTGATAAAAGTCTTTGGGAAATGGCGCAAAAACAGATTAAGCAGGCTGCGATTGATAATAAGTTGGAGTTTTTCGAGGCTGAGGGTGAAGCAGCGTTTTATGGTCCGAAAATCGATTTTATGGCTGAAGATGCGATTGGGCGTGAGCATCAAGTGGCGACGGTGCAGCTTGATTTTGTGCAGCCAGAACGCTTTGAGCTAGAGTTTGTGAATGAAAAGGGTGAAAAAGAGCGTCCAGTAATGATTCATCATGCGACTTTGGGTTCGATTGAACGCTTTATGAGCGTATTTATTGAACATACGGCTGGGTGGTTCCCATTTTGGATTGCTCCGGAACAAGTGAGAATTTTGACGGTAAATGACCAGGTAGGGAAGTATGTTGAACAGATAAAAGCAGAACTTGATGAGATTGTATTGGAAAAACCATTGAAATATAATGATTTGCGTTACATGGTGGACGATTCGAATGATTCTCTTGGTAAAAAGATCCGTCGTGGCACAGCATTGAAAATTCCGGCACTTTTGATTGTGGGACCGAAGGACGCTGAGGCTGGCACAGTGAGCGTACGTTTGCATGATGGCGAAAAAACGGTCAAATTGGGTAAATTGGCGGAGTTTTTGAAAAGTTTATAGATGAAAGTTTATGATGGGCCAGTAATCGTAATTGTGGGGGCGACTGGTTCAGGAAAGACTGGTGTGGCGATTGAGGTGGCAAAACTTTTGGGTGGGGAAGTTATTTCGGCGGATTCGAGAGCGATTTACAAGCATATGGATATAGGTACGGCGAAGCCATCGGTTGAGGAGATGGATGGGGTGGATCATCATGGATTGGATTTAGTGGAGCCAGGTGAGAGATTTACGGTCGTGGATTGGAAAAAGTACGCTGAGCAAAAAATTTGTTCAATCAAAAACAGGGGGAAAGTACCAATTATTGCGGGTGGAACTGGGCTCTACGTGGATGCTTTGGTGTACGATTATCAGTTTTCAGAAGAGGCGAAGAAAAATTATACAGATCGGAAAGAAATTAGCGCAGGTTATCAAATTTATGGCATAAAATGGACAACTGAAGAACTCAGGGAAAGATTAAAAAAGCGTATTGAAATAATGTATAAAAATAAAGATTTATACAAAGAGACGGAATTTTTGGTGAAAAAGTATGGATGGGGGAGCCAAGCAATGATGAGCGACATTTATCAGTTTGTGTGGAGCTATATGCAAGGGGCGATTAGCTTGGAAGAGGCTAAAAAAATGAGTTTTTTGGATGATTGGCATTTGGCAAAACGTCAAATTACCTGGTTTAAGCGCAATGAACACATAAAATGGTACAAAATTGACGAAATTGTGCAAAAAATTGTTCAAAATTCTTAAATTGTGATAAAATAATATATAAGATGGTAAAAGAAAACGCAACACCAATTGAAAAATTGTTCGGATCGAAGACAAGAGCGAAACTTTTACAGCTGCTTTTCTCGAATCCGGATAAATCTTTTTACGTCCGGGAAATTACTCGGGTGATTGACGAGCAAATTCACTCTGTTCGTCGAGAATTGTTAAATTTGGATAGTATCGGATTGATTAGAAATGAGAAATTCGATAATAAAGTATATTATTCAGCAAATATGAAACATCCTTATTCACGTGCGCTCGCGGATTTGTTCAATGCGAAAGTAAAAGGTGTTCGGGAAAAAGACATAAAGCAAAACACGTGGGAAGAATATGTTCACCCGGTACGAAATTATTTATCAGCGTTGGTAGTGACGAATCGCTTACCAGGGCAGGATGGAGTGGATCTTCTGATCGTTGGAAATGATAAAACGAAAAAACTAACGCGTTGGGCGGAAGTGATCGAGAAAAAACAGGGTAAACCGTTAAATTATGTGATTTTGTCAGAGGAAGATTATCTGTATCGCAAGAATGTGCGAGATCGATTTATCTCTGACGTGTTAGAAATGGATATTACAGATATTTATGATCCAGGAAAAATTATAAAATAAGGAGGAATATGTTTGATATAGAGAGCAAAAAACCAGAAGAAATTACAATTAGTACGAAAAATACTTCGGTGACATTTAATATGGCCGAAAATGAGATTGACGCAAATTTGGCGGTAGGTAAGATTCATGGCCCAGGTGAATTTGAGATCGGTGACGTGACTATCAGGGGAATTGACGTGGTAGCAGCGGAAAAATCTTCGAAAGATGGCAAAGATAAAGAGGAAACTGATGCAAAAAAGACTGGTGAAACGATTTATGATGTGGAAGTTGGGGGAATTCATATTGGGGTGATCGGTGATTGCGAGCGAGCGCTGGATGATTTGGGCGTAGCGGACATCTTATGTACCTCAAGCGTGCGCGCGGTGCGTGAAATTGAGCCAAAAGTAGTGATTGCGACTGGCAATATTGATGGAATGGTGACTGATCTGAAATTGACGGCTCGAACAGAGAAGAAATACAAAGTGAAAAATGCTGGAGCATTACCAGCTGCTCTTGAAGTTATTGCTTTAAACTAGTAGAATAGAGATATGAGTTTTACCGGATTAGTTATTTTATTTGTTGCGATAATTTTATCGACGGTTTTGCACGAGTTGGCACATGGGTATGTGGCATATTGGCTAGGTGACGAGACTGCAAAAGAGAGCGGTCGGTTGAGTTTGAATCCACTAGTACATATTGATCCGTATATGTCGATTTTGATACCGGTGATATTATATATTCTGGGCGGACCGATTTTTGGCGGGGCGAAACCAGTGCCGGTGAATACGCGAAACTTGAAGGGCGGCGCTTGGGGGATGGCACTGGTGGCGATTGCTGGACCATTGACGAATTTTATCTTGGCGTTCGTAATTTTTGCGATTGCGGTTTGGACTAATCAGATTAATATAGTTAATGGAGGTATAAAATACGGTGAGTGGGGCGGAATCTGGCTGAGTGTGGTATTCATGGAGCTGGGTTTTGCCTTATTTAATATGATTCCAGTGCCGCCGTTGGATGGATCGAGGGTTTTATATGCCATTTTACCGGATAGTTTGCGAATAGTGATGGAGGGGATTGAGAGGTATGGGATATTATTAGTGTTTGTTTTGGTGATGTTTTTATCCGGTACACTGTCTTCAGTTATATCGACAGCAATGATGGGAATTGTGCAATGGTTTTGTTTGATTTTTTCATAAGAGACTGGTATAATTGAATTATCCCCAATGATAGCATGATTTTCCTGAATAATCATGTTTTAGGGATTTCGCGGCGTATCTTCCGTGGAAGTGCGCAAAAGATTTTACCCACCTTGTTCATATGACAGGGAAAACACAGGTCATTGGGGCTTGTGATCGACGATCGGGAAATCGGTCAAGATAAGTGAATAATTTAACAAAAACGGTGGGATATGAAACAAAGAATTAGAGTCGCTGGAATTGTCAGAAAAGGGGACTTGATTTTGATGTTGAAGAAAAAACGGGGGCGAATGGAAGAATTGCCAACCTGGGAACTTCCGACTGGGAAAATAAATTTTGGTGAGCAGCCAGAAGAAGCGATTGGCAGGCTGATTTATGAAAGTTTGGGGGTGCAGGTTGATGAAATTAGATTGAAAGATGTGGTGACCTTTGTGGGGCTTGAGAGATCGTCTCAATTGGGAAACATATATATAATATATGAAGTTTTGCTTGATCCGGCATTGAAAATTGATGCGAAGGGGCGCTATACGGCCTATAAATACGTAAAAGAGGAAGACCTTTTGACATTAAAACTGGATGAAGCGACTATGTCGGTACTAGAGATTGAGGGGGATAAAAATATGGTGAATATCCCAGTAGTGAAGGCGACAAACCTGAAAAATGACGGCAAACAGGGGAAGATTTATCGTGGGATGACTGAGGCTGCGACGGTTTATGTGGATGGCGGCTCAAGAGGGAATCCAGGACCGTCTGGGATTGGCTATTATATTGAAGATGTGAATGGAAATATGATTAAACATGGGGGAATGTTTATCGGTTTTGCTTCATCGAGAATGGCAGAGTATTTCGCCTTGAAAGAAGGGTGTGAGCAGGCGATTGAACTAGGCCTCAAGAGAGTGCGTTTTGTGAGCGATAGTTTGATGTTGGTGAATCAGATGAATGGGGTATATAAGATAAAAAATAAGGATGTAATACCGGTTTATGAGGATATAAAAAAGTTGTTCGAGCAGTTTGATGCGGTGGCAATTATACATAAAAAACGAGAATTTACAGAGAAAGCAGATAAAGAGGTGAATTTGGCAATAAATCGGCATTTTGATGTCACAGATGATAGTGGCGGGCATACAGATGCGTGACTTTTTGGCTAAGATGTGATAAACTTATAACAGGCTCGAAATGTGGTCGCAAGGATTACCTTGAGGAAAGTCCGGGCAGCATAGAGCGCAGTAGTCGTTAACGGCGACCGTTCGCAAGAATAGGGAAAGTACCACAGAAACAAAACCGCCTATTAGGTAAGGGTGAAAAGAGTGAGGTAAGAGCTCACAGTATCTTGTAGTGATATGAGATAGAGGCAAACCCTACTGGCTGCAAGGAGTGCTAGATACCCTGGCTCGGGGATGCACGTTTACCGCTAGAGACTTTAGGCAACTGAGGTCCTAGATAGATGGCCACTTAACTTTATTGGGATACAGAACCCGGCTTATCGAGAGCCTGTATCAAAAATCCACCCCTAAGGGGGTGGATTTTTGGTGGATAAGGTTAATTATTTGATAATGCCTTTCTTCTTAAGAGTGCGAAGAGCGGAATTACTAATGTTTACCTTAACTTTTTTGCCGTCGATATTAAGAGTACGCTTGTGGACGTTTGGCTTAAATACCTTACGGGTTTTACGCTGAGAGAAGGAAACATTATGACCATACATCTTGCCTTTTCCGGAAATTTCACAAATAGCCATATTATTTCTCCTTTACAGTATTAACAATTGCTTTAAAAGCTCCTGGGTTGTTAACGGCAAGATCAGCGAGGATTTTGCGGTCAACAGTGATATTTTTGGCTTTCATACCAGCGATAAGCTGAGAGTAGGAAAGACCTAATTCACGAGAAGCGTTATTGATACGAGTAATCCAGAGAGCGCGGAGGTCGCGTTTGCGATTACGGCGGTCACGATAACTGTATTGTAATGATTTAATGACACCTTGCTTGGCTAAGCGATAACTGCGGGTGCGATAATGTTGCATACCCTTGGCAGCTTTTAGGATTTTCTTGTGCTTATTCCGAGCTGGAGCACCTCTTTTAACTCTCATATGTTATACTCCTAATGCGTTCTTAACATTTTTCTTGATTTTGCCTTGAACGAAGGCAGCGGTTTTCATATTGCGCTTGCGCGATTTCGACTTTTTCGCGAGAATATGATTACCGTAAGCACGGCCACGAGATAATTTCCCAGAGCCAGTGATTTTGATACGCTTAGCAGTACCTTTATGCGTTTTTAACTTTGGCATAATTTCTCCTTGTTATTAGTTAATAATGGAACGTGCGATCAGGGAACCGTGGAAGTCAGGATTACTTCTTCCGAATTCCGACTGATAGATTGCGTCCAGCAAAATTAGGTTTTCCTTCGACGATAACGGAATCTCCCAAAGCGGCGAGAACTTTATCGAGAAGATCATTGGCGAGTTCCTTATGAGCCATTTCGCGCCCCTTAAGGACAATCATGACTTTTACGCGGTCTCCACCAGCGATAAAATTGTTAATTTTGCGAACTTTTATATTAAGGTCATTATCACTGATTTTAAGGCCGAATTTCATGGTCTTAAGTTCAGATTGTTTTTCGCGGGCTTTTTTACGATTTTTAGCCTGCTCTTTCATCTTCTGGTATTGATACTTACCCCAGTCGATAATTTTTACAACAGGAGGATCTGCGTTTGGTGCAATTTCCACTAAGTCGACGCCGCGTTCTTTAGCGATAAGCTGAGCATCGCGGCTAGACATAATGCCTAATTGCTCACCATCGGCACCAATGACTCGAACCTCAGGATATCTAATTTCTCCGTTGATTCTAGTGCGTTGATTATTACTAATGATTTATTCCTTTCTGTTGCCTTAATATAATCTTTCTTATTATAGCAAATTTTAACAGATATTTCAAGGGTTTTTACGTATTAAAAGTTTGGCGATAACTGAGAGCTTCAGTGATGTGGTTGAGGCTAATATTTTCTGAATGATCCAGATCGGCAATAGTTCTGGCAACCTTAATAATTTTAAAATAACTGCGAGGCGACAAATTAAGGCGATCAGCAGCGGAATCGAGGAAGGTTTTTGTTTCTGGGAGTAGCACCACTTTTTCGCGTATAAATTTGTTGTTCATATAGGAGTTAAACATGCCAGAAACACCAAAACGGCGCTTTTGACATTCAAAAACCTCTGTTATGTTATTTTTTACAACATTTTGGAGGCTAGTTTTTGGTCGATCCAGAAGGAGATTACGATCGGGGCGACTAAGGTTTAGAAATAAGTCGATGCGGTCTAAAAGTGGCCCGGAAATTTTCTTTTGGTATCTTTGGATTTGAGAGGGTGTACAAGTGCAAGTTTTGACTGGATCTCCGAGAAAACCACAAGGGCAGGGATTCATCGAGGCAATAAGCATGAATTTAGCGGGGTAGGTGATTTTATAAGAGGTGCGCGAAATACTGATCTCGTGATCTTCCAGGGGTTGGCGGAGTGCTTCGAGTACGTTGCGGGGAAATTCTGGAAGTTCGTCTAGGAAAAGAACTCCGAGATGAGCGAGCGAAATTTCACCGGGAAGGCCATTGGCCCCGCCGCCGATGATGGAAGCGATGCTGGCGGTATGATGGGGCGAACGAAAAGGTCGTTCAACGACAATCTGTTGAGAGTTAGAAGAAAGAGAATAGATTTTAGTGAGAGTAACTTGTTCGGATTGCGATAGAGGTGGGAGTAGGGAAGGAGCGACTTTTGCGAGGAGAGTTTTACCAGTACCAGGTGGACCGAAGAGGAGTAAATTATGGTGTCCGGCGATGGCGATTTCTAGGGCACGTTTGGCTTGATCTTGCCCAGATATGTAATCGAGGGTGGGACCGTTTTTAGGCGTTAAAATCGTTTGTGGGGCCGTTTTTGCTTTTGGACGAGTAGTTTGGCGTTTTAGGACTAAAAACAGCTCCTGGAGGCTTTTGATGCCGATTAAATCGATATTTTTGACGAGGCTTGCCTGTGATAAATTGGCGGTTGGTAAAAACACGGTTTTGTAACCGAGAGTTTTGGCTTTTTCGACGATGTTTATAATGCCACGCACTGGTTTGAGCGAACCGTCGAGACCTAATTCACCGGTGAAGATTGCGTCGCCGAGATCCTCTTGATGAAGTTCTCCGCTTAGGATCATGACGGAGAGCGCAATCGGGAGGTCAAGATGAGGTCCGCGCTTGGCGAGATCAGCCGGAGCAAGATTGATTGAGAGACGCTCGGCTGGGAATGTGAAACCGGAGCTTTTGAGAGCGCTACGGACGCGTTCGCGAGATTCGTAAACGGTTTTGTTGGCTAAGCCAACGATATTGAAAGAGGGAAGGCCATGGGTAAGTGACCCCTCTACGTCGATGGTTTCCCCAGAGAAACCAAAGGGTATGATTGTAGTAATTTTAGAAATCATGAAAAGAGAGTAGCACATTTTGATCAAAAGTTGCAAGGGAATGTTGTAAAAAATAAGTAAACAGAGCGGAATGGGTGGACTTTTGAGAGCGATTGTGATATAATGGGAATAGTTGGGGCTGACAAAGCTTAGACGGATTGTTAACAGATATCAGGCGTGACGATTAATACCGTAAGTATAAAATAAGTGAAGAAACTTCTTCCAAGCACGTGCTTTATGCACCTGCTTTTGCCTAATTATTTGATAGGCTGACCAATACTTGAGGCTTCATAGAGTAACGGTTATCATAATTATGAAGATAAGCGTCTCTGAGCGACGACTTAGGCGCTGACACTTAGTCACGGCAGTCTAGAGATTCTGTTGATCTGCACTCTAGGCAATCGCTAAAAGAGCAGAGAAAACTACTCACGTAGAATGATATCATGGAGACTTTTCGGACCCGGAGGCAGTATCCGGCAGCTCCACCAATTTGAATACTAAAAAAGCCACAAATGTGGCGTTTTTTAATGAAAAATTTAACGAAAATAAAGGTCAAAAGAAAAAGATCCAGTCGTACTGCGAGGAAACTGGATCTTTTTGAAGAGTGTGGAGTTTTAATTTGGCTAAGATGTTTGTTTTTGGCCTTGAATAATTTTTTTATTCAAAAGCTATCTCTATAATAATCCAAAAAAACGATAATGTCAATGGTTTTTCTGGACATTTTTTAACAAAGTTTTCCACAAGTAAAAGTAAGCTCTGGGAGCAAATAGAGTGAGCAAAAATGTGGAAAAAATTTAAAAAGAAAATAAATTTTAAAAATATTTGGCGCGTAGAAAAAATGGCCAAAAAATATCGCATTTTGAAAATGCTTATGAAAATTAAAAATATATAAAAAATGAGGATAAAAAAACGAACAAAAAAATGATGTGTGGGGCGACCTGAAAAATACAAAAAAGTTGATGGAATGTTGTAAGATTTACAACTGTTGTATAAAATATTATAACAGATAGAAATTGAACAAAAATGGGGTTTTGTTGTAAAAAACACAACGGAAAATTGAACAAAAATATTGCAATTTTTAAGCAAAAGTGGTATAGTGAAAGTAGTCTAAATGACGAACATAAAAATTAAAAATAAAAAAGATTTGGTAAGCTAAAAGGTAATTTCTAGCCATAAATTACAATATAGGAATTACCTAAGGCTTCACCAAAGCCTAGCGGAACTTCTTTCAATTAGTACATTATAGAAAAACAGAATTGAAAGAAAGGGAAACTGAAGATTCCATGCACCATTAACACAACTATAAATTCTTAGCAAGGAATCATATTTGCCCCGCTATAAGCGGAGCGGTCAAGTTAGGGAGATAGGGAAAAAGGTTGCGGTCAATAGTAATGTTTTAGCGCCGGATAACCTCCTATCCTCTAACTCTTGTAATAGAGTTCTCGCAGACTCTTACTCTTTTGTCACGGTAGTTCGTGGCCAGTAAAAATAAGAAAATTATAGAAAACTGACGGAAAGTTTGCTATAATGTTCTTATGGTTAATCGGATGATATTGCTGCTAAGTCTTGTGTTAACACTGGTTTTGCTTGTGATGATGAACTTTACCACCCCTACGGAAGTCGGTCCGTTAGGGGTTTTGTTATTTTTTACAACATTTTATGTAATTATGTTTGGAGTATCATCTTTTTTGGTATCGATCTTTTTAAAAATTAAAGGTAAGAAGATGAAAGGGAAAGGATATACGTACGCTGGGGTAGTGGCATTTGCTCCAGTAATTTTGTTGCTTTTGAGATCATTTGTGGGCTTTTCGGTTTATTCGGTTTTGGTAGCGATAATGTTTGTGGGATTAGGGTGTTTTCTAGTTTACAAGATAGTGTAAGAATGGTAAAATAAGCATATGGATTATGGAACTGCGGGCAATTCTGGAAATGAGATAAACCTCTTTGAGGCGCCGGCAAACAATGGCGAAGTATTTTCGAATTTAGCTGGGGAGCAGATGGGGATAGCTCAGGAACAGGTTGGTGCGGTGCATGAGGCTCAGGAAAACAGTAATCAGGGGCAAGCTCCGCGTGATTTTGGGTTGGAAAATGCGGTTGGTATTGTGACAGTGGGGGCGGCAAATACCGTGAACGGGATGGGTCAGACTGCGGAACAGATTAAGAATGCGGAAATTCAAGAGGAGCAAGATGAGCATCGTTTGGATGTTCCGGCGGAGGCGAAAGACGATGGTAAGATCGAGGAAGCTTGGGTGAAACGAGCAAAAGATGTGATCGCTGAAACTAGAGATAACCCGAACAAAAGAGTTGTTCAGATTGCACTTCTTCGAGAGCAGTATATGCTAAAACGGTTTAATCGAGTTTTAGGAGAGCACAATGAATGAATATTTCGATGAGTTCTCTGGACAGGCGGAAACTAATTATGTTGAGCAAGTAACAGGGGGAACTGCGAATTTTACGTGGCTCTGGGTAATTGTTGTAATTTTAACACTTATAGGGGTGGCGGCGGCATATATCTGGTTCGTAAAAATCAAGAAACAGCGTGACGATAAGGAAATCGAGCGTGGGCTAAAGATGGTGCCAATGCTGATTCACTTGCCGCCACAAACTGATGATATTCAGGGGAATGGGCGTGATGAGCGTGACGTAACGAATGAAGCGATCTCTTCGGCACAAGTAATGTATTCTATTATTGCGTCGACGATTGAGAGCGGTTGGAAAGCAAAAATAAATGGTCAAAAACACGTGTCGTTTGAGATGGTAGTGAGTAATGGTTTTATTAAGTATTATGCGGTGGTGCCAGCGGTAATGACTGAAACGGTGAAACAGGCAGTGGTATCGTCTTATCCGACTGCTAGGCTGGAAGAAGTGGACGAGGAAAATATTTTCTCTAAGGAGGGTGGTATTAGTGGCGTAGCTGGTGGCGAGTTAACATTGAAGAAAGAGTCGGCGTATCCGATTGCGACTTATGAAGAAATGAAGTGGGATGGTGCGGTAGCGCTTTTGAACGCACTTTCAAACGCAAAATCGAATGAGGGAATTGGAGTACAAATTTTGTTCAGACCGGCCGATGATAAATGGATAAAAAAGTCTACTGGCCGAGTACAAGAAATACGGGATGGTAAGAAAAAAAGTAGTGGTTTTGATGTCACGTCAATTGTGACAAATATTGGTGATATTGTGCGAGCGCCGATTGAACCACCAGAGGCGCGTGAGAAACGCAAAGATGAGGAAAAACAACCGTTAACTAACTTACAACAATCGGAAATTGAGTCGATTGAGGGAAAGACGCGTTATCCTGGGTTTGAGGTGTTGATTCGGACGGTTGCGAGCGCGCAAACTAAGGCGCGGGCAGAGGCGCTACTAGGCGGAGTTGTGAGTGCGTTTTCGCAGTTCGATTCGCCAGCGAATAATGGTTTTAGATATGATAGCCTGAAGGATATGGACAAGTTGACTTCTGATTATGTGTTGCGAGTTTTTCCGCCGAGTAATCATAATATGATTTTGAATAGTATGGAATTAGCAACTCTATTTCACTTGCCGAGCCAAGCGTCGATTCCGAATTCACAGGTGGAGCGCCAGGCGACGAAACAGGTGGATGGCCCAGCAAAAATCCCGTCTGAAGGCATTTGGCTGGGTGTAAACGAGTTTAGAGGACAAAAGAAGAAGATTATGCTGGCCGAAAAGGATCGGCGCCGTCATACATATATTATTGGTGCTACTGGTATGGGTAAATCCGTTTTGATGAAAAATATTGCGTACCAGGATATTATGGCGGGGCGTGGTTTTGCGTTTATCGATCCTCACGGTGATGTGACAGAGGAGCTTTTGGGGATGATCCCGCCAGAGAGAATGGATGACGTGATTTATTTCGATCCTGGTGATATTGAACATCCGATGGGGATGAATATGTTTGAGTTTACTTCTGATGACCAGAAAGACTTTATCGTGCAAGAGGGGATTAATATGTTGACTTCGCTTTACGACCCGAATAATCAGGGGTTCTTTGGGGCGCGTGGTCAGCACATGTTCCGCAATGCGGCGTTGCTGCTAATGAGTGACCCATCAGGGGCGACTTTTATTGATATTCCGCGCTGTTTTACGGATCCGGAGTTTGTAAAAGAGAAATTGAAATATGTAACAGATAAGGCGGTGTTTGATTATTGGACAAAAGAGTTTCCAGAAAGTAAAAAATCGAGTGATTCTGGTGAAGTGACAACTTGGTTTGCGTCAAAATGGGGCCCATTCTTGGCAAATACGATGATGAGAAATACGATGGGACAGGTAAAATCAGGGTTTGATATTAGGGATATTATGGACAACCAAAAGATTTTGCTGGTGAACTTGTCGAAAGGTAAGTTAGGGGAAGTTAACTCGAAACTTTTGGGTATGATTTTCGTGATGAAGTTCCAGACGGCCGCAATGTCTAGGGTTGACACCCCTGAGGATCAGCGTAAAGACTTCTGTCTCTATGTGGATGAGTTTCAGAACTTCGCAACAGAGAGTTTTGAGTCAATTCTGTCTGAGGCTAGGAAATTCCGCCTGAATTTGATTGTGGCAAACCAGTTTATGACACAGCTAACGGATAAGATCAGGGAAGGTATTTTGGGTAACGTTGGCTCGATTATTGCTGGTCGTGTGGGTATTACAGATGCGGAAATGCTTGAAAAGGCGTTTGTGCCAACTTTCAACGCGGAAGATTTGCATAATCAGCCAAACCACCATGCAATTGCTACGGTGATGATGTTTGATATGCCGTCAAAACCGTTTACGATGAAATTAAATCCGCCGCTAGCAGACACAAATAGAGAAGTGATGGAAAGCATGAGAATTTATTCGGCAACGAAGTATGGTCGAACGCGCGCAGAGGTGGAAAAAGAGGTGAATGAGCGATTGGGTGCGATGGGGGATAGTACATCTGATGCGACAGGGGATGCTGGATCTGATGGCAAGAAAGGGTCGTTCTTGGATGCTTGGAAAGAGAAGAAAAATAGTATTCCAGAGATGAAAATGGGTGCGGATGGATTACCGGTGGTGCCTGGAGCGGAACAAAGCGCCCCGGTTGAACAAGCTGCGCCAGTTGCACAGAGTGCGCCAACTGAGGTGGTAAATAATCCACAGCCTGAGGAAACTGAGGTGTTTCAAGATGTGATTCCAGATGAAGAAGTTGAGGAAGTTTTGCATCAACCAGCTGAAAATATGAGTATGCCAGATAAAAACGTTCTAGAGGACGATCAGGTTATACAACTACATTAACTTGACTTTTATTAAAAATTGGCTTATAATGGAATAAGCAAATTTAAAGTTGAGGTAATCCGAATGGCAGATAGTGCTGATAATTATACTGGCGCGAACATTCAGGTTTTAGACGGTCTAGAACCAGTGCGAAAGCGTCCAGGGATGTATATCGGATCAACAGGGTATGATGGGCTACACCACTTGATCAAGGAAATCGCCGACAACTCGATTGACGAGGCGATTGCCGGGTATGCAACAAAAGTAAAAATAACTATACAAACAGATGGGGGTGTAAACGTCGAAGACAATGGACGTGGTATTCCTGTGGACCTTCATCCAAAAACAAAGATGTCCGCATTAGAGACTGTTTTGACAGTTTTACACGCTGGCGGTAAGTTTGGTGGGGGCGGATATAAGGTTTCATCTGGTCTCCACGGTGTGGGTTCGTCGGTGGTGAATGCTTTGTCTACTCATATGGTGGCAGAAGTTTACAGGGATGGTCAGATTAATCATATTGAGTTTGATACTGGTAAAACGGTGAAGCCGCTTGAGAAGATTGGTAAAACTAGCAAGCGTGGTACGTCAATCACTTTTTATCCAGATCCAACGATTTTTAAAGAGACGACAACTTTTGACTACGGCTGGGTCTCGCATTATGCACGTCATCAAGCTTACTTGACGAAGGGCATTTTGATTGTTGTTGAGGACCAACGTACCGGAGATAAAGAATCTTTCTATTTTGAGGGTGGTATTAAGTCATATGTGAAACGCTTGAATAATGGTAAAGAAGTTTTGTCGGATGATATTTTCTACGTTGAGAAAAAAGTTGAAGATTCAGAGGTGGAAATCGCGGTGCAATATAATGATAGTTATGCTGAAACAATGAAACCATTCGCAAATAACGTTTTGACTCCTGATGGCGGTATGCACGTGGTTGGTTTTAGAACTGGTTTGAATAGAACTATTAATGATTATGCGCGTAAATCTGGTTTATTGAAGGAAAAAGAAGATAACTTAACTGCTGATGATATTAAAGAAGGGTTGACGGCAGTGATTTTGGTAAAGTTGCCAGATCCTCAGTTTGAAGGTCAGACTAAGAATAAGCTAGGAAACCCAGAAGTAAGAGGTTATGTTGATAAGGTGATGACCGAATATTTTGGTTATTATCTTGAAGAAAATCCACAAGTAGCAAAGAAAATTGTCCAAAAGGCGACTTTGGCGGCTCGTGCGCGTAAGGCGGCTCGAGCAGCAAGAAACAATGTTTTGCGTAAGGGGGCGTTTGAGGGGTTGAATTTACCTTCGAAGTTAGCCGATTGTTCATCTAAGAATAGGGATGATTGCGAATTATTCATCGTAGAGGGTAATTCGGCGGCTGGTTCGGCGAAGGAAGGTCGAAATCCTCAGATTCAGGCGATTTTGCCATTAAGAGGTAAAGTTTTGAACACGGAGAGGGCTAGGCTCGATAAGATGTTAGCAAACCAGGAGTTAGTGTCTCTAATTAAGGGTCTTGGCGTGGGAATTGGTGAACAGTTTAACCTTGATGGTTTAAGATATGATAAGATTATCTTTATGACCGATGCCGATGTGGACGGTTTACATATCGCGACACTTTTGATGACTTTCTTCTTCCGTTATATGCCACAAGTGATTGAGACGGGACATGTTTACTTAGCTAAACCGCCTCTGTTTGGACTAACCAAGGGGACTGGTGCTAATAGGAAAATTGATTATGTCTATAATGAAGACGCGTTGGAACAGAAGTTGACAGAGAAGATTGCTGAGCGAGAAGCTGCGGGGGTGAAAATTGATGAAACTCAAGAACGGTTTAAGCAGGCTGGATATACCGCACAGAATCGCTTTAAGGGTCTTGGTGAAATGGACGCAAAACAATTGTGGGAAACTACGATGGATCCGGAAAATCGTGTACTAGTGAGAGTGCAGATCGATGATGCGGAAAAAGCAGATGCAGTGTTTACGAAGTTGATGGGTGATCAGGTCGACCTCAGAAAGAACTTCATACAGGCTGGCGCAGCATCGGTTAATTTGGATGATTTGGACTTTTAAGGAGGAAATATGGTAAAAGAGAATAAACAAGAAACTCCACAAGAACCAGAAGAAGTAAAAGAGGTTCAGGCTCAGGAGCCAGAAGAAGTTCAGGACGGCATTGAAGTGCGACGTGTTGAAAGCACGATGGAAGACTATTTCTTGCGCTATTCGATGTCGGTGATTATCGATCGTGCGCTTCCAGATGTGCGTGATGGTTTGAAGCCTGTAAATCGCCGTATTTTATACGCGATGAATAAAAATGGTTGGAAGGCTCCACATGCGACAGTGAAATCGGCGCGTATCGTTGGTGAAGTTATGGGTAAATATCACCCACACGGTGATTCTTCGATTTATGATGCGATGGTGAACCTGGCGCAACCTTGGAAAATGCGTTATACGTTGGTTGAAGGCCAAGGTAACTTTGGTTCAATGGACGGTGATGATCCGGCCGCTTCGCGTTATACTGAGGCGCGCATGGATAAAGTTGGTGCGGAACTTTTGACTGATATTGAGAAAGATACGGTTGATTTTCGAGATAACTTTGATGGCTCAGAGAAGGAGCCGGTAGTTTTGCCAGCGGCAGTACCAAATATTCTTTTAAATGGACAGATGGGTATTGCGGTTGGTATGGCGACGAATATTCCACCACACAATCTTGGAGAAGTGATTGATGCAACAGTTGCGTTGATTGATGATCCAGAAATTGGACTGGATGGACTAATGAAGCATGTTAAAGGTCCGGATTTTCCGACTGGTGCAGAAGTTTATGGTGGTGCACCAATGAAGCAAGCTTATGCGACTGGGCGTGGCTCGGTAACAATTCGTGCAGTGACTAATATCGAGGAACGTAAAAACGGACGATATAATATTGTAATTACGGAAGTGCCGTATGGCATGAGTAAGGAAGGTTTCATCGATAAAGTTCGTGAATTGGTGCTGAACAAAAAACTTGATCACATTGCTGACGCCAGAGATGAATCGGCTCGTGGAAAGATTCGTGTGGTGGTCGAATTGAAAAAAGATGCGTTCCCGAAGAAAATTTTGAATCAGCTGTATAAATTGACACCGTTGCAGTCTTCATTCCATTATAATATGTTGGCGTTGGTGAACGGGACCCAGCCACGTACGCTTGGTTTGAAAGAAATTTTGTCAGAATTTATTAAACATCGTCAAAAAGTTATTCGTCGTCGCACGGAGTTTGAGTTGAAAAAAGCTAAAGAACGTGCGCACATTCTCGAAGGTTTGAAGATTGCACTGGATAATATCGATGAAGTAATTAAGGTGATTCGTGCTTCTTACGATGATGCTGACCAGCAGTTGATGAAACGATTTGGTTTGTCGGAAATCCAGGCGGCTGCAATTTTGGCGATGCAGTTGCGCCGCTTGCAAGGGCTTGAACGTAATAAAATCGAAGATGAATTGAAGCAATTGCATGAATTGATCAAGAAATTGGAAGCAATTTTGGCCGATGAAAAAGAAGTTTTGCGCGTTGTGAAAGAAGAGCTGCTTGCGATGAAGGAAAAATATGGTGATAAGCGTCGTTCGAAGATTATCAACCATGAAGTTGGTAAGTTTACAGAGGAAGAATTGATTCCGGAAGAAGAAAGTGTGATCTTGTTGACGGCGGAGAATTACATTAAGCGAGTTTCTCAGAATGACTTTAAGAAGCAAAACCGTGGCGGAAAAGGCAAGCGCGGTATGACAACAAAGGAAGAGGATGTGATTGCGCAAATTGTAACTGCGAACTCACATGATTATTTGCTATTCTTTACTTCTCAGGGGCGAATGTTCAGAATGAGGGCTTATGAAGTACCACAGGCGTCATTGGCAGCTAAGGGTACGGCAGCGGTAAATCTCTTGAATATGCACCCGGATGAGAAGATTACGGAGGTGATAAAACAAGATGATAACGTAAAAACCGACGAGGGTTTCCTCTTTATGGCGACCAAGAAGGGAACCATCAAGAAAACTGCAATTTCGCAATATATGAATGTGCGAACAAATGGTTTGATCGCTATTAAGTTGGACGATGGTGATGAATTAAAATGGGTGAAAGCGACGACTGGTCAGAATGATATTATTGTATCTACTTCGGCTGGTCAAGCGGTGCGCTTTAATGAGTCGGAGGTGAGAGCAATGGGTCGTTCAGCGCGTGGCGTGCGTGGCATGCGTTTGCGCCCGAAGGATGAAGTTGTTGGCATGGATGTGGTAACAGATCCAAAACAAAAGTTATTGGTTGTGTCAGCAAATGGTTACGGTAAAGCAACTGAAGTTTCGAATTTCCCACCACACAAGAGAGGTGGCGTTGGCATGAAAGCTGCAGCTGTGACGGCTAAAACTGGGCCGATTGTGGCAGTTCACACACTGGATCCGGCTGCAAAAGAGGCAATTATGATGTCTACGAAGGGACAAGCCATTAGGGTGGCGATGTCGGAAATTCCAACGCTTGGGCGTGCAACTCAAGGTGTTAGAATTATGAAGATGTCCGATGGTGATACCGTTGCAAGTATCGGAATTGTCTTACCGGATAGCGAAGAAGAATAAAAATTGTCGACACAAAAATACCCCCCAACAGGGGGTATTTTTTGATTTTTAAGGAAACATTAAGCTAGCGCTTGTAAGTTTTTGAAAATTTGATATATAATGCGGATATTATAAAAATAAAGAGGAGTTTTATGCAAAAACAACATAAAATAAAGCGGGTGGATGGTGAAAATAAAAGAACCGGCGAGCCGAATAGTATCGGCAAGCTGAGCCGCAAGAGATATGAGGAAATTGCGCGTAAATTAGCGAAGGAAAAACCGGGTCGTCGATGGATTATTACTGGCTTAATGTTGGCGATGGGGATTTTTTGTCAGATGTCGACGCCAGTGAGTGCTTATACTTTAACATCGAATGATCCGCCGTATATTGCGAATACGCCGACGGAGTTTACATTTTTGGAGATTGATGAGGCGAATAATCGGATAAAGGTCAAATTCGACTATAACGGCTTGACAATGCCAACAGATGGATGGTATTTTCTGCTGTTAAATATTAAATGGGACGAGCCGGGGCATGAATTTAGTGATGAAAACTTATCGATTTTAAAAGCCGCTAACCCAAGATATACAGTGTTAGTTTATAATGGGCTAACTAAGAAAATCGGTTTGACTAAGGCGGGACAGGAAGTGTGGGTTGAGTCGAAAAATGATCTGAAAACTAACGAAAGCAAGAAATTGATGTATTTTTTCACTCTAAAGGATTCGGCGACGGCGTCGAGTTATAATACGCATGGGGTGGCGGGGCGAGTGGATTATAGTGAATGTGCGAATTCGCCAGTATATGAAGAGGGGATGACTTGCCGAGCTGAATTGGGGGACGATGGAAAATATCATTATGCGATTTATGACGGTGAGACGAAAATTGTGCCAGTTGAGGTAGTCAAAGAGGTAGAAGTCGTGAAAGAAGTTGAGGTGACGAAGGAGGTCGAGGTTGAGAAAATTATAGAAAAAGAGGTTGAAGTGCCTGTAGAGGTAATGGTTGAAAAAGAAGTTATACGTGAAAAAACAGTGCAAGTGCCGATTGAGAGGGAAAAAGTTGTGACGCAGATTTTCGAACGTGAAGTACCGGTTGAAAAAGTAGTTGAAAAGCCAGTCGAGCGGATAGTTACGGCTGAAAAAGTGGTAGAAAAAGAGATGGAGGCGAAAGAAGAGGATAAAATGGATGAGGAAACAGGGGCGGTTGAAATTCCGGAAACAGGTGAAAACCGGACAAATGTCCGAAAAATGTGGAAATTGTGGTGGTTTATTCCGGCGATTTTACTGGGTTCGCTCTTGGCAGTAGTTCTGCTTCTAATCTTGCCACTTTTGCGTCGCAAGAAAGATGAAGATGAGGAAGAAATGTGATATAACCCAACTTTTGAATCAACCTAGCTAAAATTCTTATGCTTTTTAGCCCCCGTAACAGGGGTCTTTTTGCTCTTGCTTTTTTATT
>Ga0181612_152936_pt1 | contig 35632 bp, 18 predicted proteins | sample HoacroProtozoa21_FD_119630 | JGI IMG/M metagenome (GOLD analysis project Ga0181612, IMG submission 119630) | Hoatzin crop microbial communities from Cojedes, Venezuel. Combined Assembly of Gp0051906, Gp0051904, Gp0051908 | reverse complement strand
GACATGCCTTCACCAGGTATTAAAAATTAACCTAATCCTGCAGCTGAGTCTCCTGGGAGTTTGCATGCCTTTGGGAGTTCTGCAGTGGCAAAGGAAAAAGAAGAAATCAGGGAAAACCAAGAATGACAAAAAGCAACCAGCCTTGACTGAGGAATCAGTTTCTCTTCCTCTAAGACTAGGGGAAACTTTTCAGTTTGCTTTATTACCAGGATTGGAAGCAAAGACCTTGCAATAACAGCTCACAGTTCAGGCTGCTGCTCTGAAGACTGTGCTTTATCTTCATCAAAATTCTCTAAGGGAACATGAAGCTCCAGCAGTCTGTTGTGCCCTCAAGACTCTACAAGTTTTGGCTCCTTACATTTACACCTTTCCCCAGAACTCCTCAGGTGGGCAGGAACTCTTTACTAGGTTTTCTGGTGGCTGCTTGGTGTGATGATCATGAATCTGACTTCTTGCCTCTGAAGCTTTGTCTACAAGACAGAATTTTGCTATCACCATGATGCCGTTGTCAGTTCACAATGTGTCTTGTAATACAAACCCATTATTACACACTCCATAGCTACAAAAGTTGCAGAAATAGTCTCATGACTTTTCTGGTGACCAGGGATAGCCATTCTGTCATCCACTGTTGCCACAGCAGTCGCTGCAGCAGTCACGGTGTCCCTGCAGCAGCAGTGCTGAACAAAGGTACCACACAGGCACAAAGATGCTGTGGATCTTCCCAGTGCAGTCATCTGTCATCGATGGCTTCTCTCCAAAGCAGCACGTGCCGTGCCTGAACAGTCTTGTCCCATTGCCCTCATCATTTGCAGAACTCAGCTGTGGTGTTACGTGTCTAGCCTCAGCTCCGATTCTTCATTCATCTGCCCTTCTTCCTAGGCTCAACAGAGAGGCACAGAGATAGAAGGGAAAACTGTAGCAGAAAAGGCAGGGTTTAGTGGGGTTTTTCCTTCCACTGGGGAAATCCATCTGGAAAATTCAACAAGGAGACGGCAGAACCTGCAGTGAACACACATACACAAAGTACACTCCGTGTGCTCACTGCCTCTATGAAATTCAGCTGTTGCCAGTGAACATCTCCACTTGTGAGATCTGAAAACAGATCACAGATCTGAGATGAGGTAAGACAGACAGATGAGATAAAACTCAGTTATTGGATACCAGTAAAGGAGACTGTCCCAGAACTCTTCTTTTTTCCCCATTTTCACCGTTTTTTCTGGTGTGGTATGTACCCAAGGGAACAATGGGTGGAGGCAGCCCGCCTGGATCAGGATAAAACAGCACAGAGTCTCCTTTGGACCTGGGCCTCAGCAGATCCTTTCTGTAAATGCTAGAAGAAACTGGAGACATAAAGAAAATAGTTAAGATAGAAAACATGATTAATTTCAAGAAAATAAGATTATGAGCTTTACAGCAAAAATTATATGAATTAGGACAAAAATAAGATAATTAAGTTTCTCACTTTTTTTTTTCTTACGTCTACAGTTCATTAAGCTCTGACAAAAGCCCTCCAGGTATCAAGGCACTCACTTCTCAAGTAGCCTGCAGGAATTGTTCGCTGTGTTGTACTGTCAACCAGGTCAACGATAACAGCACTTGAGTTAGTTTGCCAGGGTGTGCAGAGCTCCTCCTGTGCTGGGATTAGGAGCTGACAGTCCGGAATTGGCTCTACACCCTGTACACACCATTTTTTTTTTAGTGACTTTTCTTGGCCAGTTTTGGTTTTTTTTTTTTAGGGCTGAAAGGCGCTTTTTTTTTAGCATTTATTTTAACAGGAAGCTACCAACAATATCTAATCATGTTCAGCCTTGAGTTTTCAGAGCATGAAGTGCAGCTTTCTATGCTCTGCATCTCCCAAGTGTGGAGGCTTGTACAGGGTGGCCAAGGGAGGTGTTGAAGGAGTCCTCCAAGATGCATGGGGACTGTAGTGCAAGACGAAGAGTGAAAGTTTTGTCAATGCCCACTATTGCACATTGGCATCAGCTGATGTCTAACAAATGCAAAAAAACCCCAATATTTCTGTCATTACTGAACTCAATTTGGCTGTCATACTGTATTCATCTAGATAAAAGGAAGTACTCTGAGAATGTCCACCATTATATGAATGATGATTGCATTAATATAATGCATTTCAACTCAAAGCACCTTCACAAACCATAGAGTTTTACAAGCTTAAAAATGTAGGCCTCACTAGGGTAAAGAAAAATTAATGGTCATACTACAACACAGTGCACAGCAGTGGGAAGAATACATAACACACAGAAATTTCTTACAATCCAGGAAACCATATAGATAAGAGGTGTTCTTTATGGTCTTTTTGCCATTTGTTATCCTGCTTTCAATTTGCTCCCATGTAAAAAAATCTAATTCTGAGAATGCCTGTTCCAGATTTGCCCTCATTTATTCTTGTTCTCTTATATTTATTTCTTGTTCTCTTATATGAGATTCTCCATTGCTAAACTGGTGGTAAGAGTTTACATTAAGGGAAATCTGATGCTGTGTACTTAAGGTGTATAAAATTCTTGTAATAGTTATTTTTGACACTTTGGTCTCTCAAATTCAAAGCCGCATGAAAAGTCTGCCTGCAGTTCTGACACTTCCCTACTGTAACACTGGAAAACCACGAGAGTGTACTGAACTTGAGGAGTTTTCACCGTTCATACTTTGCTAGTCACGCTTGATGTACTTAAGAAATGAAGTGGTAAACTCCTGCCTTGATTTTGGGGGATTTGTGCAGAGAAATACAAATCTACTCTTAAATTTTGCTGGGAAAGATGATTTGGAACATTTAGGAAATAGAGCACCTGGTACGGAATAAAATTGCAAACAGCCATAGCTGACATAATTCTTTTTTTATTTTTGATGCTTACCATACATTACTGAATTTAACCTGACCTGATGTAGCATCTTGTTAAATACATGATATGACATATAAAATTAAAACCAGTTCCATTTTGCATTTTGAACAACCAATAACAGTTTATTTGGAAAATGAAATTTGAAAGCAATGTAACATGGCTTATTTGTGAACAAGGTAGAAATTGTTTATGATTAAAAACCTTTCAATTCTGTTTGCTTTCATCTTTAATTTTATGAAACTCAGGAATGAAAACAATTTGCAGTACTAAAAAGGATTTTTAAAGGCTGCTTCAAGATGTACGTTCTTTTCTAATTTGATAATAGATATTTTGATTTGTAATCTACAATACCTTCATTGACTTGAAGGAATTGGATTGGACACCTTATGAAATTGTTGCCATTGGAAATTTTACACATAATTTAAATCTGTGTGAAGAAATACAGCATCATCGGAATGTAGCAATGGAATCTGGCCAAGTGAATTGTGCCTGTCTCGTCTTGTACTCTGTCTGTCAGCCTTTTGAGCTCAGTGACCTCTGTTCAAAATAAAGAATTTTCACACTCCTCTTGTTTCAGTACTAAAGAACAAAAAAGGCAGAAATACTAACAGTGATAAACCTGTGTAATTTACTAGTGTGTCTGTGTTTTGAAAAGCTAATGCGTAATATTGAGCTTTGTAGAGTAGAAGCTTTTTGGAATAAGCTTTTGTATTCTTTATACTGGATTTTAATATCCAGCACCTTGCAGTCTCTCTTCATTGCCTTTTTGAATCCATAGGGACTCCAGAAGACCTCCAGAGTTCATGAATTGCAACTGTCCAGTATTTGTAAAAATAATATACCACATAGATGGAAAGAATTAAATGTTCAGATGGCTGAGTTATGTCTTTGCAACAGCATCTACATAAAGGGGTGCAGAAACTGCCAGAGACCTAGGGCAGTATCCAAAAAGAATTCAATAAATTGTTCCCAAGAACTGCATATTAATAACGATAACTTGGTGGAAAGCAGAGCTTTCTATTTTATGAGCATATTGTGAAAAAATCATCCTTTTTTATCGAAAATCAAGAAACTTTAACCCAAGAGTTTGCCCAATGACTGGGAGAAATTGTGAAACACTAGATTTGGCACAAATCCAGCCCAGGACTTGTTAAGATTGACTGGATTTTGAAAGCAGAACAGGGACTTCAGCTTTGGTTTGGTCCTCCCAGAGTAATCACCACCTGGTGTGACTGAGCAGGATAATGTAAAGGCAATAAACCAACAAAGAATAATGACATGTAGATGATGAATAATTAGTTGTGACAATGCAATGTCAGCAGATAGCGCCAGAAAGCATACTGTTGAGAATTTAAATAAAACAATGACATCTTAGTACAAAATCGCCTCGGTTAGCTTTGTGTGATTAAATGTCAGTGGAGAGACAAGTAATATGAGAAAGAGTGGAATGGTGATGGGGCACGGGAGAGGAAGGAGAGGTTCTTGTCAGTAGGTAGGCACATATAGCTATTTGCAAATTTTTGATGGGCTTTTTAGGTAAGTTTTAGGTAAGAAAAAAATTATCTTCAGGTCCATGTTTCCATCTTCTTTCAGTTTTCTGTGACCTTACTGTGGTCGCTCTAGGTGGTGTGTGAAAGGAGCACAGAACCACAAAGACAACTGCCTTTCTGTGTGCAGTGACACTGTACGTGGAGAATCCTTTAAATACAGATGGAAGTTGTTCCTTCTCCCTTCTAAGCATGCTTACATCAGCTGTATACATTGTAAAATATGCAGATCATTGATAAGCACCCGAGTAAATTTCCAGCACCAGATTTGAACTTTTGTTCAACAATGGATAATCAGAACAGATAAGTATTTCCTTACCTCACTGCAGCACAAGACAAAGATAGCTAGCATTGCACAAAATGAGGACAAAGAGAAGGAACTTTGCTGTTTTATGTGGTTGCTCAGATTACTAAGAGGAAAAACTCTTTAAAAGAAAGTTACTTTTTCAAGTTTAGGGTCAATAAATATGACCAAAACAGCCACTTTTCAAGTGATAAATCTCTAGAGCTTAGCATAAAACCTCAGAAAAGGCAATTTATACTGTTGGCTTCAACCATAATTTTCTTTCTTTATATGCAAATCAGTCTAAGAAGTTTAATACATAATTCATGTATGTGAGTAAATTTATTTATTTTGATGGCATGGAACAATATTGTCTAACTAGAAGAAGATGTGAAAGTGCAGCTGCTCTGTAGGATCGTAAGATAGGATCTTCAAATGGATTCTGTATGTTGTCAATGGATGATTTAATATAATGCAGTTCCATTACCAGTGTTCTTTATGCCACACAGGCTTTAAAAGGCATTATCTGGCTAGAAGACAGAGATGGCCTTATTTAGATCTCTGCTTATTATCTAACCTCTGAAAGTGAAGGGAGAAAAAGCCCACAGACTTTAAAGGTTTTCTTATGTTAAAGAAAGATATTTAAAACCACTAATTTAAAGCTAAGAAGTCTTCCATTGGTCATGGGATGTTGTGATGATATATAAAGGGTTCAGCTGGGTAATTTAAATTCCTACCAACAGTTATTATTTTGCCAGCAACATTTTCAGCCTACTTAGTATAAATTCCTGTCTTCCTTAGTTCACAGTAGACTAATAGGGTGGTAGAAATACCAGCAAGTCAAAGACAGATATCTAGATAGGAAAAGGTGATGTTATACATCCTAAACAAAGCCACTTTTTAAAAAAAGCAATTCAAGTAACTATTCAGTGGGTGTCACAGCAACATGAAATGATCAGTGATTCAATCTTTATCCATTCCTAGGGCTGCAACCCCAGTAGTCATCCTCCAGACCTCGAGGGCTCAGGCCTCCCAGCACAGACTGGGCAATGTGATGGAGAGGGTTGGAATGGACATTGTACAAACCACCTTGGTTTTGATAGGGAGGAAAACTTGCTTCTCAGGGCATTCCCAGTTTCTCATTGCCAAAGTGACATCCTGATAGTCTTATCCACATTAGGTAGAACTCAACTGCTGAAGTTGTTTCATAAAAAGGTATGCTGATGGTTCAAGTCAGTTGACACAGAGTAGGAAACTCCTTGGACACCAGGTAAGGAAAAAGAGGATGGCAGGGGGATTTTGTTTACTGAAGCCTAGAAAAGGTGCAATTTTTTTAAAGATTCCCATGGAAGAATTGTACAAGCAAGCAGATGGTCAGGTCATCTTTTCATAAACTGCATAAATTTTAATGCTCCCCTAAAATTGTTGCTAACCTCTCAGATGTGTTTGCTTGTCTTGTATGAAACATCTTGTATGAAGTACATTCATTGCTACATCACAAATGATAAGAACAAGGGCTGCTCATTTATAGGGTTATGGTTTTTCTGATGATCTCGTAGTTTTGAGATATTTCATGCAGAATTTGTTGAAAGTGGTGTTATGTGAGTTATTTAATTGAAGGAGTTATTTGCCTGCAAAAGATGCAGTATCCTGAAACAGGTCTGTTTCTTGCTCAGTGACAAATCATTGTATCCAGAAGCTGATGTCTGAGCTGAAAATACAGAAGTCGACATTATTTAAGGCTGTTTTGATCTCCATGACATTGTTGGCTGTAACTTCTTATCCCAGTAGTATTGTCATTGAGGGTACGGGAATGACCTGCTGGAGAATTTCCAAATAGGCTTGTACTTGTGATTCATTATTCATTAAAGCAGAGAATCTATACAGTGTTCTTAGGGTGGTCTGGTATGATGTGCTGCCTTACTCCTCATCCCTTGTTCTCTTTTCTGCTGATTAGACACAGTCCGAGTTTTCAGGGATAGAAGGGCAGCTTGTCTAAAACAAAAAGAAAGAATATGACTTCAAAAAATGAAAGGCCTTCTTTTAGAAGTTGAGAAGTTATTGTTACATAGAATGAGCTTAAGTGACAGAACACAAGCCAAGAGTCATGTTCCCCGCAGGCAGATGCTGACTGACTGCTACTCACTCCAGCTCAACACCAGGGCAGCAGCCAGAGGTGGTCCTGGAGTGCAGGATTGATCATATACCCCAGTTGAGAGTGATAAATGCATCATTTTCCTAGAAATAGTTAAGTCTTGTGTTCTATAAGTAGTGAATGATGCTGGTGAACTTTGAATTTTGAATAATACAGATCTCCTTTTGTGAAGGACAGGATGTCTGCGACTTTTAGCAAAGGCCCTTATTTCTCCCTTGCAAAGACTGTAGTTCAACAAGTTATGTATGTGCACAGTTTTACGTGTGTGGAGACTTTTATTGATTTTAGCTTAAACTTTGAAGTTTTAAAGCTTTAATTTGTTTAATTACATTACTGGATTAAGGCCAGAGTTGTTAAAAAAAAAAAAAGTCTGGAGTTCTCAGGGATGCTATAAAGTTCAATTAAAATTTGTAAATTGCTTATTATGGCATCAGTCAGTACCCATTGTTAATTTGTACTTTATTTATTGTCAAGCACAGGATAAAAGCCTCTGTACCAGAAGCGGGACATGCTTTGCTTTGCAATAATTCCGCTATGTAGCAGCCAAGATGAGATGAAGATTTGGGGCATTTTTCTGTGACGGCATTCTCCACCGTCACTAGGGCAGAGGGCTATCCCACAACCACAATATTGAGGGAGGGAGATACAGGCTATAAAATGAGGGAGAAAGCATTCAGACTCATAGGGGAGGAAAAGACAGTTGTGGAAGTGGGACATCACATGATTTTCTTGGTCTTTTTTAGGCGAAAAGCTCCCTTGACATTGTTTTACGTGTAATTGTAAATAAACCATATGTGGGATGGAGGTAGCTGGCTAGAGTTAGGTCTATAACTAGTCAGAGCTTATTTAAGTCAGGGAAGTTACAATAGAGCTTTGGCACACAGAGTTTTAGTTGTTCAGAAATGTCTCCTCTGATGGACAGCAAAAAAAACCCAAAAACTTGAAAGATATTGTGCCCTTTGAGGGTCAGTATAATCCTGTCAGTATTTAAAATGGATTTCAGTATTGGTAATGTGACTGCATTTGGTTCCGCACCACATTCCTGGTTCAGAGAAGAAAACTTAAGGGTCTGTGTCACTTTGAAGATAAAATAGTCTCTCTCAGGACATACTGTCAAAAGTCTGATGAGACGAAGTGCTGAAGCATTGACTGGTTCTTTCGTTGTGCTTTGACTTCACAGTCCTTTGGGTTATTCTTTATTAATCTAAAGAAATCACACCTTCTGGCTATTTCACACTTTGAATTGCTAAACAATCTTGGCTGCTAGATTTCTAATTACAAAGGAGTCCTCTAGATCATATGAATGACCTCAGGTAGTATTGTTAATACCTAAAAACATTCTCCGGATTTAGTTACTCGAGGCATAGTAAGTATTACACAGGCTAATTACAGGAATTTGTTTGGATGCAGAGAAGTCACAAATGCTTGTCATTTTGGGCCTTGATCCTCAGTTCTGGGCTCAGTCTTCAGTTCTCCATGCTCTTGAGTCTATACTAGCAAGGTACTGAAGTTAATGGCTGTTTCAAACTCGCTATAGTGAACTAGGTTTCTTGGTGTTGAAGTATCATTGCATAGTCTCTACGTGGAGACTATGAAGGCTCCAGCTTCCCAAACGGAAATTCTAAAACCCTACCTACAGGTATGCTGGACTGAAAAATCCTTCTTACGGAGAACAAGAGAGCAGGTGACTTTGTTACTAGTTTCTTACTCTATGCGTAGCACAGAGTGGCCTTGATCTTGGTTGCTATGCCAGAATACCCATCAAATAATAATAGCAGTAATTGCTAATGTTTTATGGGGTCTGGAGAATCATCACGGGATTATTAGGGGAGTTTTGTATTTACTTTATTATAACTGTGTCAACTAAAAGCTCCCAGAGCCAAGCATGAAATCTTAGTTGTTTTCCTACTGAGTAATTGGTTGGGCTCTTTCATTTGTATTATTTCACTGATGTACTTATTGAACGTTGAAGTTACTTAGTGCTTGAGGAGGCAAAGTATTTTATCCAGATCTATTCATCCCAGAAGGCAGAGTTTCAATTTCCTTCTTTTTAGGCTACTTAGTGCAGAGTAAAAGCAGACTGGGGAAGAATTCAAGACACTGATATTACATACTCTCTTGAGATTAGTTGTTGTCTCAGGTTGCAGACATTTGGCTCAGATTCCTTTATTTTAAAGTCCTTGTCTGTTTTTTTTTGTTTTAACGTTTAAATTACACTGAGTAATTCTGCTCTGATAATAGCTTGTCTGAAAATAGATGTTATTTCTTCCCACTTTATTAGCAGAGATTCCTGATGTAAAATGTTGTGGAGGATGGGAGATTTGTAACACAGTAGGTTATTCATCAGCTGTTCCATTAGAGGAGCTTGGCAGAAAACTGTTCCAATCTACTGATTATTTTATGTTTTGAGCAGAATGACATTAATACTTTTGATAAATCCCAATTGATCTGAATATTTTTTAACATTTTGTAAAGGATTTTTTAGGAACATCTTCTTTAAAGGCATTGTTTGCAAGATCTGGAAGGAGCCTTCCATTCCCTCCATCTCTGCTCTGTAGCTTTGTTTCCCTAAAGCCGCTGTCCCAGCCTTAGATCCTCCTAGGCCCTGACTTCGCTCTGGTGGACTCTCATACACTCACTTGTCCTTTTGGTGTCTTCATGTCTGCACAATCTCATAGCCCAGATTTTTCTTGTTTCACTAACACCTCTTACTCAGTTATCCTGCTGGCCTTAATGGCTCAAGTCCTCCTGATGAAGCCTGCTAAGAAGGAGTTTAGGTCAGTCAGCAGCATGCAAATAAATGGTGCAGCTTTTCAGGCTCTTAGAAATCTGGAGCGAATCACTGAAGTCAAACTGGAAACCAAAGCTTAGTCACAGTGTAGAGCCTGACTTGTCCTGCACAAGGAAATCCTAAATTAGTGTGGGTGTTTGTGGCAATGCAGACCTTGATGCGTGGAGCCATCGTGGCACTTACACAGTATATCAGATGGGTTTGATAGTCTGCACTGGATCACACAGTCCCACAGCTGTTATTGGTACCTAAGCTGACTTAAAATTTATACATGTACATCTTTGTGGGCAAGATAGTAGAACAGATGTATCATGAGGCTGGCAACAGTTTTCCATAAGGACCATAGAAAATTGTAGGGAAATGCTGTTTAAGGGAAAGCTCTGTTTTCTGTGACAAAAAGTCAATATTTTTCACTGAAAAATGTCATGAAAATGAAATTTTTTATTCTGGGAAAAGATTTGCAAGATAAAGAAAATTCTGATAAACTGTCTGAGTTTTATTACAAAATTCTTTTTCTTCTCTTGGCTTCTATTCCTGATAATTTCTTTCCCATCTCTTCTCATGCCAGCTGTGCCACTTATGAACCTCACCATTCCCTTATCATATTCTTTCTTTCAGTTCATGTGTTAGCTCCTCTGACTGTACCAAATGCTTCTTATCTCACTCTCTTTTTACATGTTGTCTCCTGCCACCAAATAAACCCCCCTATTTGCGAAAGGTTTACACCATCTCCTATTTTCCCAGTTATTTCTGAAAATCACTTTTTGCTTAAGATCTTCAGACTTACACCTTTGACGATAAACACTATTTATTCCTTCATTTATTAGATTCTTATTCTGCCCTGCGTAATCCTGCTCTTTACCTTTCCTTTGCATTGTAAATTCCTTTTGTATTGGTTCTCCAAGAATTTATAGTGCATCTGTTGCTCTGACTCTGTGCCTGGCTTTCTGTTAACGATATCTCAGCTGGTTTGTTTAAATCTATGGCAGTGAACAACTGCATGACCTTCAGGTATGCTTTAAAATTGTGGAATAAACATTCTAGTTGATCAACAGTTTTCACCAGAGTCATCAGAAAGTTATATTATTTGTTGTGTAAAGGAGCAATATGCTTTTGGTATTGAACTACAAGTTTTGGACATAAATCTTGATTAAAAAAAAGTTATTTCCATTTTAATGTCACATTTGTGACAATTTCTCTGCTAAATCAAAGGCTGTTGGTGTTGTTCTGGAGAGGAAATATTGCTTATGTAGGTTCATTTTTTTAATGAGTATGAAAGGCCACAAATATTTCTAGAATGCTAGTGACATTTAACACTGTTTAGTGTTGCATCATACACTGTGCTGTCATTTTTTGTCTTCTTCCATTCTTCACTTTTTCTTTCTTCAAAGCAATAGAAAATAAAATTAATAAATTTTAAAGCTTGGGTGTCTGTCTTGTCAGAGTTGAACCAGAGCGTAGATAGAAGAGAACAATCCCCTGAGTGAATGATATTCTGTAACCAATGTGTCGGGAGTAGCTTTTTAAAATCATGCTAAAACAAACATACAACCCCCCTCTAAATTTCTGTTGTAGTAACAATATTTCATGAAGCATAGAACATAAGCTGCAGAGGCAAAAAAGGAGTCATCTCTGAGGAAGACATGTCTGTGGCTCATTTCATTTGTTTGATGGCACTTTGGTATCTTACGTGCATGGTTTTGAGAGCTCCATTTCTTCTCCACTATGGAAGATTTACTACACAAAGATGTGTTATATATTAAAATCACATATTTTCATTTACTAGTATCAGAATTTTCTACCTTCTATTACATGCTCCTGTTTTTTCAGGAGTTCATAAGAAATGAAAAAATTATTTCATCAGATGTCAGAAATGGTTATGATAAATCCTAAAATAATGTATTTGTGGTCAAATACTCTAATGCCATTACTTTAATGGAATTCCACCACAAGCAGAGAACTTATCCTGTTATTACTCCTGCCATTTTGGATATAGCAGAAATGACCCGTAAGCAAAATAATGACATCTAACTTAAACCAGTGGTAGCTTATTAGTGTAGGCTAACTCTATGCAAGTTACTGGCATGATCCATGACTTTCAGAATTTTGAGGCTTGCAGACTGTTGCCAGCCCTCTTAGTTCTCCATCTGTGCTCTTAGCGTTACACGGGACTTACAGATGCACAGCTCAGCTGCATCCGGTTAGATGTAGCCAACCCACAGAACTGGGGGTTGGTGATGGTTGGGAGAACGTGGTTTAGAAATCAGGGGGCAGAATATACACTCTAAGAAGCCTGCCACCATCGTTGTGATAATCAAAGCGTTCTTTACCTCAGGCAACAGCTTAGATCCAGAAATCCTGCGTTCAGTTTATGCAAAACAACCTATGGAACAAGACCTTAATCATAACATAGAACGTATTTACCAACCCTCCAGTGCAACACGTGATTTCTTATAAACAAATAAATTATTTCCTGGCAAGTTGATGCAGTACAGAAGTTGGAAAAATATGCTTCTGATACTAACTTATCTGATGGCATTATTGAGGACTTTTTTTTTCCCGTTGAGATCTTCAAAGTGGAAGTTGAAAACTGGAGTCATTAAATAAAACTTATGTCTTCATTTCTCTAGTGTTAGAAACAAGGTGGATGATCCATGTGCTTAACTATAAGCCTAATATTATTAAAGATGCTCTGAGGTAGCCACAAGAGTTTCTGATAACTGACAGAAGCTAGAGGTAGGAAGGCTGTCCAGGAAGAGGACATGAGATATCTGTGTTTACCTTGTGGTGGGATTCTGTCTGGAGGTTAAACCAGCTGACTCAAGGTGTCATATGAACATATGAACTGTATGTGTAGCCTCCCATTATAGCAATTGGAGGTCTGGCCAGTCAGGCTTGATTCAGGTGCCTACACTTAAGTTCACAAGGCAGTTGGAAATGACATAGAATACAGTGTATGGCTTCCAGTTGCTATCCGGAAGCATGGAAGTACCCCACAGTCCCTCAGTCATATTTGCCAGACAGGATGTCTTTAAGAGCCTTCAGAGCTAATGCTTAAGCAACCAAGTCCCGTCCAGTGAAGGCTACAGACTGTTCAACTCGCTAGGAAGAGTCCATCGAGCTCTCCATTGCTTGACTATAACAGGGCTGTAAACACATAGAACTTGATTCAGTTGACCACACATAACTAGAGCCATTGAGTTGCCTTGGGGTGGGACATCTGAGATACCTGTGTGGGCTCACAGATGTGACCCATGCCTTCTGGAGTGGTAGCTAAAGGCCAGGTGGACTTACTGTAGCATGTGTAAGTGACACCAGGCACCTACATGTAAACCATAGCCTAATTTCACATGTAGATGTCTAAATTTAGATGTGTTAATCTGTGAGCCGAGTTCAGTCCCTACTGTGTATCTCACTGAAACAGAGAACTATTTTTAAATACCATATATTTTATGTTGCATTTTTCTGTAAAAGGTGATTGAATAACCGTGGCTAATGTTAGTTGTGCTGCTAGAAATATTTTCTCTGTTGTGCTGCTAGAAGTATTTTTGCTATTAGTAACTATGACTAAGAATATTTATACCTGCTCTTCATCCAGGACGAGTGTTATCTGTTCAGTGAGTGAAAGGGCATCTCTATCACAGGTGAGAAAGTCAGCATGAACTGCGCTGATTGCAAACAGGAACAGAGTGAGAAGCTGAATGCCCCACCTCCATAGCATAACTACAACTTATTTTCCTTATATGGTATGCAAAACTTTGTCAAACTTTGCCTCTGAACGTGATGTTGAAGATTCTTTTTCCCCAGAAATGTGCAGATAATCCCCAGATATTTTGGTAATAAATACCAAGTTTTTCATTCGATCTTTTGAATTGCTCTGGTTTGAGTAGTATTTGAGATCACAAGAATGCTGTAAATTTTAACTACTTCACTGAGAAGGTTTCGGTGTTAGATCAAGTGTTTGCATGAAGCTGTAGATCCAAGTAAGAGAACAAAGTCCCTGTCTGATGTGTGTCAACTCTTGTCACGTGCAGCTTAATAATCACCAGTGTGGTTCTTCAGAGGACAATAATACATTTCAGTGACACTTTGATTTTTTATTTGTACATCTGAACTTCCATTGAAAACTTACGTCCAAAAGGATTTTTTTTCCCCTGATCTTGTTATTATCTCTAAAATATAAAAGATAAGGAATGCTTTGTAATTCTAGTCTTCTAGACCTGCCTGTCCACAAAGTCTTCTTTGAATCATTCTTTACCATTACTAGCTGCCACTTAGAATATATTTCTGTTTTCCAGTGATGAAATGAATGGGGGTAATGATCTCCCTCACAAAGGCATTGGGAGTATTCATTAGTTCACGCAGCTCTTGAGCAGCTATTGCAGCTCTTAATGGTTCCTTTGTAAATAGTAAACAGAATTGTTCTCAATGACTTATTTAAGGATGTGTGATACACTTCATCCAGGTTATTTTCTTAACTGTAAGAACTTAAAAAATTGGGAGCCATTTAGACACCTTAGGTAAAATCCTGCCTTCAGCTGACTCGGAGTTCTTCTCTAAACAACATTGATGCCAGGATCTCATCAATTCCCCTGCAAGCCCGGTGCAAAGCTAATATCTGTCTGTACCAATGTATTATTGAAGAGAGCTGCAGCGAGACTGCAGTGCTGTTGATAATTCTGTGTTGGCTAACAGGAAGGTATTGGGTAATAAGAAAAATATCTGAAAAATACTCATAAGACTCAAGGAGCACAGAAGAGTACAGGTGAGGAAATCCTCCTCCACTGACATCGAGTGGAGACTTACCCAGCATGAATAAAGATTTGCATTCATTTTGGCAGAGGCGGCATGCTGCGTGGTGGTGCTCTTTTGACTCACCGGCAGCTGAAGCAGACATACATGGCTGTTGTAATTGCTCAACAGTGCAAGTGATAATTTAAATATTGAGGTCTGTTGTAACAGTTTTTAAGGATGTGCTGCTCTCCAAGTGCTTTGTATTTTAGCTGTGTGCAGTGTAGTAGACTAATTCTTTCTCAAGGAAAAAGAATGATCATCAGACTTCTGATGCTTTTAAATATTGGCAGCTCTCCAATAACTGCAATCGTGATGTTTGTTTATGGAACACCACAACCGTGATTTAAGGTTTTAATCATTTTAATTAAAGGTGTTATTTCAATCTCAACTCACAAATAAGGGTATAATCGGGAAGTACAGTGTTTTCTTTGATCTCAAAGTTACTACTGAGTTTGCCCTCCTATACACCATTTATCATGTGGAAAAACAATTGCTGTTGATGGAGTTTTGTTTGTCTGTATTGTTTTTAAACCCGAGGAAGTTGTAGTTTGGCTATTGCAAGATGTTCTCTGTGAGCGTGCTGGGTGGCAACATGAGCTCTTCCTGTGTCTGCAAGGGTAAACTATGTGTAGTTAAGAGATGCTACTTACAGAGAGGCTGTGGTTTCCACTAACATTGTTTTCATTTGGTGAGAGTAGTCGTGACTTTGTAGTGCCTTTTCATAGCTCTTCCAGTTTGTTAGCCTGAGTGTCCTCTGTCAGTGTTTCCGACAGATTACCACTTCTTCCCTGTTAGCAATCATTTCAGTTATTGTGAAAATAAGCTGATTCTGTGTAACCATGATAAATAGCTTTATGGAATGAGATCTTCATCTCCCATTTCAGGTTGGTAGCCTAATAGTCCATTGTGGTTTCTCCTGCTTTTAGTGTGTACTGCTTTTTGCTTCTGCCCCTATGTGTCTTTCATTGGGTTGAGTGGACACCCACTGATCCATCTGTGCTATCCTTACACATACTCCTGACTCTCCTGGGTCAGACGTGCTGATTGATTCAGCTTATCTTACTTATCCCTGATGCGTTCAGCCTATCCAACTGCGCAGTCTGCTTGCCTGCCGATCCTGTTCAATTATTTTCCATTGCCGTTCCAGGACCTTTCAACACCCGGAACGCTTTTTATGACCGTGTCCCACGAAAATTCAGACTGTTGACTTTGCTTTGCTTGTCATTCTGAGTGCCAATGTGTCGTCTCATCTCTGTGTAGGTCTACAGCAGTGTCTATCGTAAGAGGCAGTCTTGGTACTCTAGCTGATCCGCCTTGCTGGTTACAGGAGCATAAGTTTGGACAGGATCAGATTTTGCTTAAAAAGGTATAAACAACCTCACTGGGAGATTTGAGAGAAGACACATTGCCTAAACGGATGCTTTACATCTTAGGAAAAATGCTTGAGACAAGTCAGGAATGATATTTATGCTAACAGTGATCAGAGGTTTAGCACTTATGTAGACCATTTGATCATGTTGTATGACCTACTGTATATCACAAGCCAATTTTATTTTTTCTGGCTTTTCCTGTCTCAATCCTAGTATAAAAAGTAGACTTCCAAATACTGTATGATTTCATATTTCTTTTTACTGCAGTCTCCAGCTGGACTGATTTCCAGTAATGGAAACTGGAAATTATATTAAAAAAATAGTATTTTTCGTGGTCCATTTTTATACATTTCTGTTTTCTGGAGAACTGAGGGTAAAACAAGGTAAGTCTTTTCAGTGTTACCCACACAAACTTTCAAAAAAGAAGCTTGGTTTTGAGCACTGAGCTGAAGAAGAATCTGTCCAGCTGTTTCATGTCATGCTTTAGCTTTCTTTCTGTAGATAAATACTGATAATAACAGAAAGACTTTTAAAGTAAAAAAATTAAATAACGTGACCCTAGGATATGCATGATTATTTTGAATTATCTGCCTTGATAGTGGTGCTGGGTGTCGAAACCCGAATTCAGACGAAGTTCCTGTTGTTTATATCTGCACCATTTCGTATCTTGAGATTTAGAGAGGTCTTTTTTACAGAAATTCTTAATGTGTGCTGCATCAATTCCCAAACCATATAAAATTTTCTGTTATGTCATATATGATTTCTTTTTATTTTCAAGCTTAAAATTTTAATACTTTTATTTTCCTGCCCTGTCAAAACACTTTTATCATGAAATCTCATGGTATCCTCAGTACCTGGTAACTACAGCACATTGTAAATATATTTGCTATCTGCCTATTGCTTATTTATGAAACATATGCCCAGTGTTTGTCCAATACTCTGGCACACATCACAGGAGGTAACATGCGGCACCTGTTCTTAGTTAAGGAAAACGTTGCTGATTCAGTCAGAGACCTATTAAGGATCCCTTTACTGCACACCCAAAACTCCACTGCCTGAGAGAAGAAAAGAAATAAATGGAATAACTTTTACTGAGAGGCACTGTTTCATTGACAAATGTCTACCTAGCCGCTGTGTTATCCTCATTCAAATCCTTCCTGAGGATTTCCCAGCGTGCTGCCATGCATTCACAGAGTTAAGCAGCTGCTAGCATCTATTAGCTGCTTATAAAGCTAATCATAACTTTCTCCTGCTGTACTCTTTTCACAAGTATTTGTGGTTTCCATTAATTATTTCCTATCATATAGTTAATATGAATGTAAAATCATTGGGTTAAATCTTTTTTCCCTATGTGAGTCCACAGTACTTAATATGTATAGATGTATCCATAATGGAAGTAAGGAACTTCTAATAAATTTCCAGCTTGCTGCAAGAGGATTTAATCAGCTCTATCGGAGAGCTGCTGATTTCATTCACGGGAAGTATTTACCTCTCCATCCCCTCGGGCTGTGCAGGAGATACACCTGAGATAAGAAAGCAGCCTCTGTGCAAGTAAACTTGTGTGAGTAAAGGATTTTTCTCTATCTTGAGATGACAAGCAGATCATCGTCTGCCTGAAGAATTCCCATGGACTTGCAGAATTGGGACTTGCTGTCTCTTTAGTTTTATTTAGGATCTCCTGTTAGTTTTATGGCCTCATTATCCCTTCTGTACCAGTCAGAAATGAAAGAGTCTGGTCTTTGATTTTCAGTTAGCAGTGTTTTGGAAGTATTTTTTTAAATGCATGTGATTTTCCTAAGATTCTTCAAAGAAATGTAAACTTTTCTTAATATTGGTGAATGTTTTCACCACCAATCTGGTAGAGAAATGGAGCTTTATTTAGAAAGAAGAGTGTTTGCATGCAAGAAATTATTTACAAGTTACTTGTCTGTGGGACCAGCATGGTGTTATATGAGAGGAGCACAGAGCACAGGGAAAGTGAATGTAAGAAATGTTTAGTCTAAACTGATTGAAACTTGTCTTCCTTTCTCTGCTGGTTTAGCCATCATTGTTGAGAATGCAGTCGGGGATTTTTAGAGAGTCTTTTGCTGTTACTGTGCATTCTTTTTTACATTTTGAATTATATATTTTTTAGCTTGCAGTTTCTTTCTTATCTAAATCCTTTCCTAGCAATGTTTTCCTTACCACAAGGTTAAATAGCCTGCTGTCAGTCTGATCCCACAATACCTGTGACTCCATCTGAATTTTCGATATAGAAGAATTGTAAGAGAAGGTGTTAAATATTAAATCGGCAATAATATTTTTCGTTATTGCCTTGAAGTGTCATTGAATTAAATGCAATGAGCAAAGCTGAGGAGGTAGCAGAGAAAAAACTGTTCAAAAAGTCAAAGAATATAATGTACAAATATGAAGGACAGAGTCTGCAGTAACGGAGCCTGCCAGGAAGAGATCCTAAGACTAAATGAGTAGCCAATTAGAGCAGTTTGTTCTCACATAAAGACTAAATGCCATATTAGACCATTGATTCACACCTTAAACACTCATTGATTTTTACAAGGTGTTTCATCTGTAAAAGGGTGGTAAAAGATAAAGCTTTTAATGAAAATTCATTTGAAGATGATAAAGGAAGATATCACCATAGTATTTCAAACTGCTGAAGAAGATCTACCTTTTAGGAACAAGTACTTTATATTGCCATATGCCATGTCCAGAGCTGGGCTGCCTGGTACAAGGAGGACATAGACTGGAGACAGCAAGTCCCAGGAAGGGCCACTGAAACACAGAAGGGCTGGGAGCATCTCTTACATGAGGAGAGGCTGGGGGAGCTGAGACTGCTTGGTCTGGAGAAGAGAAGGTTTGGGTGGATCTTAGCACTGCCCAAAGGGATGGTGCACGGAAGACAGAGCCGCACTCTTCCCAGTGGTGCCCAGTGACAGGACAAGAGGCCATGGGCACAGACTAAACCACAGGAAATTCCATTTAAACATCAGAAACAACACTTTTACTGCTAGGGTGGACAAACACCAGGACAGGTTGCCCAGAGAGGTTGTGGGGTATCCATCCCTGGAGATACGCAACTTCTGCAAAGCAAGATTGATTTTATAGCTTTTCAGATTTGCATATGCTGCTAGGAGAAACACCTTTTTCATGGTCAGATCCATAGATTTTGTGCAAAGAAAAATGTCCTTGTTTTTCCCTAGGCTAAGTGGTTCTGAAGGACCATAAAATATTTGCAAAGAAGAAAATACTTTGCAAAGGGAGAAAAACACCAAGAGTTCGTTTTGAAAAAGAGAGGTGTTCTTGAAGGACTGTGTAACATTAATTCAGGTTAAACACGTGCAGAATGATCGCCTGCATTATTCTGTTGGTTACTCAAAATTTTGTGCAAATATATTAAAAAACTGTGAAGAAAGTATTTTTTATAATTACATTTTTTATATTTATTTTACAGTTGAATAAATTGACCAACAGAGAATGTCAGGAAACAGTGCAGCAAAGCAGTGGCATATACAGAAATAGAAACCTATCTAGCAAGTCTAGTTTCTAGACTCTGACATAACATTCCATTGCATTAATTGCAAATTACATTATGTTATACGATAGATTTTGCGTTAAGGAAATTCTGGTGATTATATTAAATCCATAAGAAGTTAAAATTAATAACTTGCAGATTAAGTGTCATTGTGGAGAACAGATTTGCTCTTGTTCTGTAAAACAACTGGTTTTGAAGGGACCTAATAAGATGAACTCACGTCCGCACTAGAAATTCAGTGAAAACCCAGATCCTGACTCTCATAAGTGCTTTCAAAACGTGCACCCTCTACGTCTAACAACACACATTTGTGTATACTAACAGAACAGTAGCTGGAAAATAGCGTGAAGAAAATGTTTGCATAAATATGAAGTTGGGCACAGCTGTTCTGAGAAAGCATGAAGCTAAAATAGTATAGGAAATGGAAGCAAGGAATTCTTTTATGTTTTTGAATATGAGCCTACATGAGAAGAGATTAATGAGAATAGTTGTGAAAATGAATTAATTTAAATATGAGCTATTTCCTTTTTTGGGCCTGCTAAGTTATGGTTTCATGAATATTTGTCAAAGTTAATGTTGTGAAGCTGAGCTGTTGCTTGTTCTTGGAGAATAAAACTTGTTGTCTTCCTTTGTATTACATATTCTCTTTTAAAAAACGAAGAGAATGCAATGATTAATACATAGGCTGCTAAATTCTCAAAAGCTTGATTCAGCTATGGAACAAGAACATTTTGCTTCTTATGAAAAAGTAATGAACTGTATAAATATAGGAATCAAAGCTTAAAGTTGGCTGAAAATGATGAACAGCTGTTCTCTTTGGAAACTTAATCTTTGTTCAGTTTCTTGACTTTCAGCTAAGAGGAGCCGTCAGGCTTTTCCATACTTGCTCATGCAGTATCACATCCATTATGGTGCTTATGGTCCTCTGGGAAGAACAATGCCTCGTCCGATTATGAGATGACATACTTGGAAATAATATAGCTACTACTGAACAAACAAACCAACCAAAAAACCCCTCAGGGTTTTCCACAGTGAAACAATAAAGAAAAACTGTTGTTGAGGGCAGTTTGCATATGTATTAAAAAAATTACAATGATAAGTTTCTAAATTCTAATTGTACAAAAAGCCTCAGATATATGCTTAATCTTGATTTTTAAGAATCTGATATAATCATGCATTAATTAAACTTGCAAATATATTATTTCTGAGATGTGTTTTCTTCTTCACAGAATACTACGTTAAATTAACATTCTACTTTTGGGCAAACTAGTAGCAGATTTCCAGGAAAGGTTAATCTGCCTTTCCACAAAGAGTTTTGAAACACGGATGAAAGTCTGTATTCATTTTTAGATTGTTTTCAACTTACTTTGTTGTTTGTTACAGCAGAACACAAGGCACTGAAAACACAGCTCTTAAAAAAAATTGCACGAAACTGAGGGCTTGAGAGATGGATAAATGTCTTTCCACAAGTTGCTCATGACTTGTAACCACTTTGGCTATATTTGATTTGTACATTGTAGAGAATTTTGACCAGAAATTAGATTGCAGTGGTATTATTTATTATGCAGTATTGATTTATTTGATTAAAGGATTTGGGAAAACATGGATGAACTAACCAGACTGTTTTAATGAAGTAACGACATTCCACATAAAGCAGTGTGAACCTCAGTGAGTACACACTCATATTGTAGTTGGAATTGGTAGCTATTTGGGCACAGGATAAACATATCTGTGAATACCCGAGGTACACCCATGCTGTAATTTGGTGAAATCACGCAAGTCGTGGGAATTGTAACATCTTAAAGTTATATGTAGAAAGGCAAGAAATTGTTAATATATGTTAGTTCAGTATTTAAACAGTGCGTAGCTGTTTGATTTTGTTGATGTATTAGCTGTTATAAACCCAAGACAGAAAATGTTTTGGATAACCACATATGCCAAAAAGTGTCTGTAGTTGTTTTAGTGTAACTTCTGTGGGGTCAGTGGAGTTTTTCTGCCTGTAATAAGCAAAGGTAGCACTGTTCTAAAGTGCAGCTGTTTGCCTGAGCATACTGCTGAGTGTTCAGACAGTCAAGGTTATAACTGAATGCGCTAATGCCCTTCAGCATTCAAACACAAAGAACTGCATTATTTTCAACATTTTAGGACTTCAAAATGATGTCTTCTGGGTAGACTTAGGCCAGTTTCATAGGATATACACCTCAATATGGCATAAAATCTCAATGTGTGCTTATAACATGGGCCTTTAAACACTTTGACAATGCCCCCCAGCATTGTTTAACTCAAAGGAAATTTTGCCATTGGTTTTAATGGACCCAGTTTTTTTGCTGTACATTGGTTTCACCTGGAAAACTTGTTTTTAGTGTTGTTTATTACTATTTTTTTTTTCTGAGGCAGGACCTTTCTGACCTATGGAGATGTTTTTGAAAGTCAAAATTAGCGCTTCTGCAGTTTCTAATCTTATTAAAGAGAAATTCTTCTTCATGTACCGACATTCTATCTTGAGTACTCAAAAATTTGCCTACACATATACCCCAAGCACCATGCAAGATGTAGCGTAGTCTTTGGCACAGCACATCCAGGAAAGGAGGGTGGTGGACACAGGGCAATGTAGCTCCTACGCGTTTGGGAGCACAGGAAAGATACCCCAAAACATCCCGAGTGTTGCTGGAAATCTTTTAGGCAATTAAATTCAGGGCCCAGGTTATATGTAGATACTGAAATCTAGATTCTTACTCTGAATCTGAGTGTCTACCTCATACCTTTATTCAGTTAGCATGAAGGTGAACAAAAGGACATGATACTGTCTTCTAACCATACACCCTACTTGAAATGTGTGTGTGTGTATGTATGTTTAACTGTAAACAAATAATCCCACGTGGTACATTGGTCTTTGTATACATATATTGAGAGGTCTTCTCAAAGTATCTTTCGAGATACCTCTCATCCTCGAAGATATTCAGAGGCTGTGTGGAAATAGTCCTGGGCAATCTGCTGTAGGTGACCCTGCTTGAGCAGAGGCGTTGGACAAGATGACCTCCAGAGATCCCTGCCAACCTTATTCTTTCTGTGATTCTGTGTGACATTTGCCTATAAGCAAATTATGAGCTAACAGGGAATATGCCAGTAGATGGTGCTCATGAATGTATAGCTTTGTTCTCACATCATTAATAATTTTTTGGTATTAAATGTTACCAGGCTTCCAGCATATTTTTTATGTGGCTCTTTTAACAGTTGTGTAACTGAAGTTCGGCACATGCATAATTATTTGCAAAGTAAGAGCCTACGTAATGTCTTAAGGTTGTAGATGAAACTGATCCTGCACTAAGCCCCTCAGTTGCCTTTGTGTTAGCATGAGTTCTCCAAAACCAAATTATTTCCACCTTATATGAATTCCCCTCTACAGAATGACATTGTTCTTTGGCTGTGGAACTGTCCAAAATCAAAGACATTTGAGTAGATCGGGGAATTCTGAACGTGAACTGCTGGCCTCAGTGCTTTATCACTGCTAAATTAGGATAATAACATTTTGTGTTTTCTCAGGCTGCAGGAACTGACCTCAGAACTGTATTGGACTTGACTCTGCTGAATAGATGTTCTAATGAGATGATAAAAGATCTAATTTGTTCCATAGAGGAAAGGAACAGAAAAGTATTTTGTTTACATGAAGGGCATAACCACATTAAAACAGTTTGATAGAAACATTGTATATTTCAGAAAGTTGTTACTGAATAGAGTTAGGGCTAGGGCTTATAAAAGCCACATCTACAAGCTGGTATGTCAGTGGTGCCTAAGGTCCGGGAAACTGAAGGGGGAGAACTGGAAGCTCAATGAGGCAACTTGAAAACCTGAGGCTGAGTGAGAAGTCGCCGCAAGCTAGCTGATAGAAGATACGAGAAGGGTACCTGAACGCCTACCCCATGGCAAGAGCTAATCTCTGTCATTGGGTCTGGCAGTGGGACGCCTCCATCCATGGAGAGAGCAGAGTTTGGAGTCCTCTCCCTGTACTAACCACTTCCAGATTTTTTTTCTGGAACAACTGAGCGGAACCTACTGCTGTCTTTCTGAGAAAACAGGAGTAGCATGGCAGTGCCTGCCTTTTATAGGCTGCCATCAGTGGGTGAACACCCCCCGGGAAGCAGGAAAGCTGCCTTCTGCAGCCTCCACTCACATGTGTCCCAGGTGAGAACTTCAGCCACCTCACACCAGGCTGGTGCAGGTGATTGCCTGCTCCTGTGCATGCTCTGGTCAGCCCAACAAATTACTACAGGAACAGGATTGAAGTGCGAGAGCAAAACAGAGCCAGACCCTGCAGCCTGGTGCCCCCACATCCATTGCTGAGCTATGCAGACATAGGAATTTCACATGAAATAGTCACTGGTTAAAACACAGAAACTATCCTGAGACCAGACACCACGGATCAAGACTACCCCTTCTACATGATTTCCCTAATTACTCAAGTAGAGCCTGTTCCTCCATGCCTTAGCTCCCTGTGTCCCCGCGGCGCTTGGTTTTCTGCCCACGCAATGCCCCTGTTTCAGCAGCACATGATATTTGTTCACCTAGGCTGGCCTGCAGCCTGCCATTGCACACACTCTTGGCAAACATGGCTTTCGTTTGCCTCAGGCTAAGGAGAAAGTTCAGTCCGAAGTCATCTTTGTCCCAGGAGATGGTTCTCTTGCATAGATCAGAGGCTAAGAAATTTTTTTCTTAGCTAGTGAAACAATTTCCATGCACATTTCCAGACTTGCATCCCCTAACAGAGACTGTGATGCTCTGTCTTTTGGGAAATTTCTCGTTTTGCCTGACTCCAGCACTGAAGAGCATTCTTGCACAGGTCTTGCAGAGAACTTTGTGTGCCCGTTCAGCTCAGGACCCAGCGCAATGCAGCGGGAAGAGCATCTGCCTGGGCAGCTGGGCAGCTCTCGGCACGGGCAGGGTGCAGACTGGCAGGGACTTGGAGAAGGAGCGGCTGCTAGGAGCAGAGAAAACCAGCCTGGGTCGCAGCTCTTGTCTTCAGCCCTTGCTGGATCTGACCCGTACTTGAATAATATACTATCATTATTTAGTAGCTTCTGTGAGCAAATGCATACTACCAAAGATAGGGAAATGGTGGTTTATAAATTTTAGGCAGCAAAACATACACCACCCTTATTTTAGTGCAGCATATGGCAAAAGCTGAATGCTTTATATTAATGGATTCACGTACTGTTTACATTTTATTCATATTATTTTGTTGGTCCTTAAATATAAAAATATCATTATAAATATTTTAGATGTTTTCTACTTGTAAGTTCTTTTCCCACAGCTGGTGGTCTATTTTGCCAATTTGGGTTAAAAGAACGTCATCAGCTGGAAATCTAATCCATTTTAAAAACAGAGTTAGAAGGAAAATAAATTACTACACCTGCTAATAACCCCCCTGCCAGTTTTCCTATTTCTTTTCAAGATTTTTTTTCCACCTCTGCTCTCTCACTATGCCAAGGTTTGATCGCTCACTCATTGCTGTGAAAGGCAGCATTGCCATCGACTTTGCCAGGCGCAGGCGCTGGAGGTGGCTGCAGGGCTCGCTGCGCTGTGCTGTGGGGAGCTGCAGAGCTGTAGCCGTGTTGCTTGATGGACTGCCTGGAGCTGCTGTGGGGCCACCCCCCATACATCTATGTTCACGTATCAGCACTGCAGAGACTGCACTCGGTAGCAGTTTTGGCATTATCATTAAATCAGCTAGCTCAGTCTCGCCATGGTGGAGGAGAACTCACAGGAGGCTGGTTTGATGTGTGTTGTGCCCTCGGAGAGCCTGGCGAGCAACTGAAGGAACTGACTATGGAGGGAAACCAGAGCTGTGCCCAAAGGACCAAAATATGCACAAAGCCTTAAATTAAAGGGAGAGAAGGAACAGAAATAAACCAATAGCTTTTTTTGTGTGCTTACAAAATTCATTTTATAGCACACATACTCCTGAGTGCATCATCTTCCATGAGACACCTGGAAGATTTGTGAATGTGAAAGCACTGGCAGCAGATGGAAAGCTGCTACGTTCAGCTGACACAAAGATCCCCATCAGTCTGACTCATCCACCCACCTGGTCCACGCTGCCAGCGAGGTCGCACTTGACGGCCGCTTTGCTTTCTCTGCCTTCTACCGATTCCCACCCTCATACTGGCCGGTGGCATACCCTCCTTTGCAGACCTGCAGGACCACTGCACCCTGCTTTCCCACTCAGATCCCTTCCCAGCTGGATATGTCCTAGGATGCCTGAAATAAATGAGGCCATCGTTAATGGCAAATTATCCAGGCAACTGGGCAGAATCTGGGTAGCTGATAGAATCAGCTCATTTCTTTATCATTAGTATCATTGTTTTCCACTGATTCCCTATCAGAATATCTGCTCCTCATTCTCTCCTCTCTCTTCACACACACGTACACATAACCTTTCGGTAGCCAGACCTCCCTCCTTTTTAGCATTTTGGAGGCAGGACGGTGGCTGAAAGTGCCTGACGCTCGTTCACAGCTCCAGGATCGACAACCACTGGCCCAGTTCATCAGCTCAGCCATTCATCTCATTCCACATCTTGCAACAACCACTCTGCTTCACAGAAATGTTACTCCTCAATGTGCAAGTTATAAAACTACAAGCCTTAGAGGAGAAATTTCATTTTAACCCCCCGCACAATAGCATCTAACTTGTCCATAGACCTTTTCTTTCCCTAAGCCAAAAAGATCATTTTTTTTGTCACATGCATGCCTTTTCCTGTTTCATTAATATAAAGGTCTTGATGAAATTACTTTCATTTTTTTTCCAGATTGTCTCAGGCAGGAAATGTTTTGTGTCTCCTCTGACAATTAATCAGTAAAACCCTGTTCCTGTGATGCATAAAAAAAAAGCCGCCTTCAGCACTAAAGTGATGATTAATTTATGCAATGTTTGAATGATTTTCATCACTTAGCAGATACAATGATTTGATTTTCCTGTATAATGATTTCATCTTCAATATCTCACTTGCCAAAAGAGCCTGACAGATCTGATGTGAATGCTATTTTTTTATTACAGTAAATCACGTTGTATTTAGATTTTTTACACTTTGATACTTGCTTAACAATAAGAGATAACTCAAAATAATTATACTTTACTTTCATTGTTTAGGTTTATTTCTTTGAAATGAGTCATTGATGAACCTGTTAATTCCCTAATGCAATTCAGGATCCAGTCTGCTATATTAAATAACCAACTGCTTCACAAGGAGCGTAGATGCCTGGTTCCACAGTGAGCAGTTCAGTCTGCCTACTATAATTTTGTTTTTTCCCCTGTGCATTCAACAGAGGCACTTTTGAAGATCTACAGGGTCCAGCCTGCCTCATTTAAATACTCATTCCTCTCCTTTGACTGCATGGGGTTTCTCAGCACGTTGAGAGACGTACTCAGATTAGGTGCCAGCCACCTTCACTGAAAAGAGAGGGAAACTATAGCAAATGTTAGAGAGATGCAGTTGGCACCCAGTCTGCCCAGCCCTTTCCAGTGGTGGGTAGTAGTGTGCCAGCAACCACGTTATGCATTTTAGTACGGATGCTTTTCAAACCGTAGGGATCTATGGACTTTTAAGGAACCCATGAAAAGGAACTAGGAAAAGAGAGCTAGTTGTCAGTAATCTTAAAATCCCTATGTAGAGCCCTGCACTTCTGTACGAATTAAGGTCATTGCTCCCTGGAAGTTGCGTGCATTTTAGTTTACATCACTGTGGTATAAAAACTTAAACTTGTCCAAGAAGGAAAGCCTAAGCCTGACTTCCTCCGGCATGCTTTCCCTTCGGGCTGCATCGCTCGCCTCTGGCTGCCTGGGGTAGCTGCCGTGCTTCACGGTGAGCTTGGGATAGCCCGGGAGTGGCTATTTGGCAAAGATCTGGCAGGGTAAAATGCTGTACCAATTTGCAAAAACAGGAATGCCAGTATCATCAAATCATTACATACTTGGGTGATTAAATTTCAGCATGCAAGGAATTTTCAGGCTAACAAGGGAAGAACCTAATGAGCTCAGATTTTTCTGGCAAGCAGACAGTGGATTGCTATCTAGAAATTCAAGTGGACTTTATAGGCTCACCTCCCTGATCAGATAGAAACCTCCCCTTGGCTTTCCCTTTAATAAAATTAGATTTTTGTGAATGGCAGTCCAAGTTTTAAGCTGGCCTTCTGAACTTAGCATATAAGAAGGAAAGCGAGCCAGGGTAATACATGAATAGAGTTTGCAGCCTACCTACCTTCATTAACACATTAATTGGGGTGTAAAGCAAACACCCCAGCTGATGGTTGGCCTTTTCATTATCATAGGTCCTGGGTGAGAGGCTGATCAGGTTGCAGCTGCTGTTCCAGGGTGGTTTCTTCTGGCACTCAGTATATACAAAGGTGTAGGCAGCTAGTTAAATACTCAACCCTGTGGTAGTGATCTTGGCTCAACAGCTGATGACTTTCTTGGCTTTATCACTGCCAGGTCCTTCTGACCCTCCATCTCTTCTGTCTTGTGTTGAGGCAGGGGGAGATAAAGCACTCCTGAAGCTTGCCTGGTAGGAGGTGAAGAGTCCCAGTTAATGCCAGTAGAGAGGGAGCATCCTGGAGCTGATGTAGGAAGAGGTGTGTGTGTGTGGATACCTGTGAAAGAGCAGAGGCTGCAGAGTGGGTTCTGGTGGGGTTAGTGGCGGTGAAGTTAATTTGTGAGCAGTGGGACTGTAGGAGGAGTTTTTAGCTGGAGGGTGGGGACTGATTAACTTGTATTTTGGAGGGAAGAGGGAGGAGAGAAGGGATGCAAAACTTGTGCCAGGTGGCACAATATTTTGGAAAGATATGTAATTTCATGCAAATTGAAAACTTCTGTTTTTTGTTGTAGTCTACTGGCAGATGTGTGTGTTGCTCCTGGGGTGGAGTCAAATGCTCAAGTAGTTACCCATGTATATTTGATGAAATGCATGTAAAAGTTTGCGAAGAGTGTCTGAGTGTTGCTCAGTTTAGTGAAGTATTAATTAGAATGCATAAGGTAATAAAAGTTGTCTTTGCTGCTGAGTTAAAAATAGTATAAATATCAAAACAAAAAAATCAGAAACATCTTGAAGCTTAGCGAAAAAGGGAGTATCCTCTTCTATGTTATTGTCTTTCGTGAAGAGAAAGTTTTGTTCTTTTCTCCATGGTGGTGAGGAGATGTTATTTTGAAACGTATGCAATCTACATGAAGAAAAAATTAAGTCTTGCGTAGCTGATTATTCAGTTATTTCTGTCTGGAATATGAATGCGTCTAGGTGTAACTGTTTTAAGGACATGCTTGTAAGTAAATTGAACTTCTGAGTTTAACAAAGTTTACAAAATCAATACTGAGGCTTAAGCACTGTAATCATTACTTTTCTCTCTCTTTTTTTTTTTTCTTCTAAAATAGAGGCAGAAAATATCCCCCGTAATAGTAAAAGTAGTGGGAAGTTTTGATCTACAGATGTGTGTATTAATATTACAGGCTCAGCTGAAGTTGAGCCTTGTGTAGACAGGCAGTACATCGAATTTTCTGCTCAGTATCTCATTCTGGAAACTGAATTTATAGAGACTAGTCATGGAATTAAGTAAAGGTCTAATTGTAGTTGAAAGATTGTAACTTTGAGCTATAGGTTACATGGATTTTAATTAGATCTCATTCAGGAATGGTACACTTACAAAAAATTCAATTCTGACAATTTTCTACTTCTATTTCTCTCTTCTATCCCCTCTGCTACAAGCTGCTTAATTATTTACCTGAGATCATAATGCACATCCTATCGGTTTGCAAGCGTTTGGGCTCTGCTTCACCAGCTAACTCTGCAGGAGTGGTCATGATCCTCCTCAGGATTCACTTGAAGCTTCCCAGCCAGGGAAATGCCTCTCTCTGGAGTTGCAGTAGCTGTCTTAGGGCTTGAAAGAGAAGCAGACAGGTCTCTGCCACTCTTCCAATAAGTAAATTCGATTTGTTATCATACAGAGTCTGCAGATCTTGGATGTGCTTTTACTGTGAGAAGAACATTCAAAGAGGCCTTTGGTGTCTGATCTGGTCTGTGGTGGGGAAGCAGCAGAAGATTTAAGAACCTTTTGGTACCTTGCTTGGAAGTGCTGCCATCAACTTAGAGGCAAATGTGATTATGAATCTGTGATATTCAAACCCTGTGCATAACTCAGTTTCCAAGAGAAGGATTAGATCATTGTCATTGGTTTAAGATTTTTTTTTTTCCTGTGTTCAGCCTGTACTTCAAGAACTGAAGTATAATTTAAAACATTTCAAAAAACTAAGTGTGATACCGTCTTGGGGGGGGGGGGAGTTTTGAGGTTGCTGTTTCTAATTTTTTAAAAGACTTTTTAATGTGGTGTAAAGATTTGATTGGTGAAAACACTTTAAATCATTACTTTTGTGTGTTGAAGGATGGGCTAGAAAACACTACAGCTTGTTAAAACTCCAGTCACATTCGAGTCACTTGAAGAGTTGAAATGTAGTCTGTGTTATGTAACTCTGATCATGAAAAGCCCATGAATTCTTAAATATGTACTTTGATACTGCCTGACAGATTGATTTACTCTACACAGATGCCTTCGCATGCGTGCACGCATCTCTCTGTACTAGAGCTCTGAATGGAAAGGGATTCATCTCACTGAAGTCAATGCCAGGGGAATCGGGCTCCCCCTGTGACTCTAGGTTGTAGTAATTCCCTTTTTGTTGAGACCTAGTGTTTGTGTCTCTGGTTTTTCTTTTCTTTTTTTTTTCCCCCTTTTTATTTCTTCAAGGCATTGTATTTTTAATTATATGCAATTTTTGCTTACAGAAGGGAAAGAGTTCTGTTATTGTGGTACATAACAGACTTGGAGAAATCCGTCTCCTTTTTGTGGAGTTTTTGTGTAATACCTGATAACATATTTGTGCTCGAGGAACAGAAATTTTTCTTTTTTTCACTGTGCTTAAGGGTTCTTATCCATCTGTGGTCAGCTGGACTAAAAGTTCTTCAGAGCAGGAAATACTTCTTACCTTGCAAGAAAGTCTTGTACTGAAAGTCTCCTGATCTTCCTGAGGCTTAAGTACGTTACTATGCAACAAATAATAATAAAAATATATTCTTAATTGCATTGGTCTTCCTGCAAATCCTGTTCAGTAGAGTACCTGTTCATTCTTAAATCTGTTGTTGTGTGACATCTCATAAAGAACGGAGTGTGTTCTTGGCTACATCTTATAAATTATTGCTGTCCTGGATGAATGTATAGTACTCCTTGGCGGAGAAACTTATGGTATGAAATACTGTTTCTTTTCTTCCTACAATACATCACTTGAAGAGCAGCATAAACTTCAGCATCCCTAAATATCATATGGCAGTTTAATCCACTGCATTTGCTTACTTCAGTGCAGTTTACACAGAACACGGCAGGATTAAAAAAAATTCTAATGTTTGAAGCTTCGTTTTGCCACAGTTGGAGATTTTGGTGTTTCTCAAGCCACAGTTGCATCTCTTGCTACTACTTTGCTGCTTCTCCACCTTTTGATATGCAATGCTTGGTAAGGTCTTTAAATTGCGAATAGAATTGAGAATCAATTATATAAACTACTTAAACAGTTACTATTGAATAAGTGTGCATGTGAAAAGACAGAACTTGTTAAATATTGATAAAGCAATAGTATTTCTGACTGTCTGCATCATACCCAAGTGTCCTTTAAATGTGTACTAAATAGAGGATTTTCAAAGTCCACAGTTGAACTGTTAACAGTAGTTTGGAGTGCTTGTTGCATTTCTTTCATAGTCCTTTCATCAACATCAAGCTGCAACATTTCTTTCATAGTCCTTTCGTCATCCTTCAGAAATGAATTGGTGTTACTTGCATACGTGTAAGACGATTGCCTAGTGCAGGTGGTTCTGTTTGTTTTGAAGTAATTGACAGAGCTCCAGGAGCATCCGTCCAGTAGTATAATCTTGAATCTTTTAGAGAAGAATGTTTTTTTCAGCACTGGTCAAGCAAAGAACGTGGCTAGGGGCTGAAATTAAATTGAATGACAGGGTTCCTCAGTACTCTTACCAGTTTTCTCACCAACACCAGGCTGCTGATGTGGCTGCAGTCTATGGTAGGTCTGGCTTTGAGACTTTAAGTTACGGATTTTAGCTGTGTAAAGCACTTATTTATCTGCAAATAGTTATTTTACCTTCCAATTGCAATGATGTAAGTCTATATGTTTTACTTACCCGGTGTTTATCTGTTAGAATTGGACTAAGAATCAACAATCAGGCTTCTGCAGATGCTTCCTGGTGCTGCTACCAGTATCCTGGAATCTGTCCCCATTATCAGAAAGGCCATTACTGATTATTTTAATTACCTGATCACCTTCTGATAGGTAGCACACACTGATTGTACATGAAGCACTTAAAGGAATTTACTGTTTTCGGTAGGTGTCAGGAATGTTCTGGGATGGAGCTGTTGCATACTGCGCATCCAATAATATGGCGTCTGAGGAGGTTTCTTTGAAAGCTGCTATGTTTATACTCCTATCAGTGATCAGAACAGTGAAAGGAGGAGGCAAAAATTAACTAGTTCCCAATCTCTTTCCGTCAGCCCATCTCCTTCCTGTGCTGTCTCTGCAGTCTTTGAATCAAATAAACTGAAGTCCTCTTCCTAAGCCAAAACTCTCCATCCACTCCCAGGAATTAAATCACTTCCAGGAAGTGCTGCTGTATATAACATGCTGTAGCATATACAGCTGACATACAGAAATTGAATGTTTGATTGCTGAGCATTCAGCTGGGTTATTTCTGTTGTGAATAGTTTATAAGCCAGAAAGTATCCATTTAAAATTTTCAAGGAAGAGCAAAACTTCCTTGCATCTCATTGTTTACGTATGAGTGTGTAACATAGTCTAGTTGTTGACTCTGAAATATAGATTTAAAATGAAGCTATTCTATGCTAGAAACATATTTCCCCCAGATACAGAAGAAATTTGCATTCTATGAACAGGAATAATCTCATGAACTTAGTTTCATTGTGTGTTTTAGAGATAACTGCAGAACTTTCTAGTGAACCTGAGAACTTTGGTAACCAGGTCTAACTGGCTGTTTTTAATTTATTTTTACTTTCATATAGAACATGCTGGTAAAGGGTTACAATTTTTAAACTAAATTTTTCCTATCTCATTGTAATTCATCCTGTTGGTTGGTTTGGGGTTTTCTTGTATTCACTGAGTATGTGTATTATATATTATCGTAATTACAAAAAGGTAAATAATGGTTCCTTAACAGCAATGTAACATCTTATTATTCTATTTTAAGTTATGCTAGATGACAAACAACACTACTGTGTAGTGCTCATAACACTACCGCGAATAAAACTTTTAAGGATAAATAAAAGTCTTTTGTAGAATATGTTAAACTGAATTTATTCCAGTCCTTTAGGAATAACAAACTTGTTCATGATCCTTTAAATAAAGAACTGGAAAAGAGAAATGCAAACAGTATGTGAAATAAGAATGGAATTTATGCTACGGAAGTAATTAGGCTATTCTGCTTACAACTGAGTTGAAATAAGTTCTTTAAACTCTTTTTTGTCCCCATAACAGAAAGTTTATAAAAATGTTAAGAAAATAGACTGCATGTATGCAACAGAAAATGGCTGCTAGAGACTTCGCAATCTGTGTAGATTTTTGTACTGAAGGAAAGATCTAATAACTAGGAGAGATTGACTGAATCTTCTGCACAAACATCATTACATAACTAAGAAATAATTCAACCTTTAGAAAAGTCTTCTAAATGTATTTCAGTACCATTAGATTGGAACACGTTTTAATGTTGTTTATAAAGTACCATGTACATTTGCAGCATTGAGACTTTTATTAGTAATTAGGTCAATAAAATTCCCATTTAAAATCCCTTCATTATCTATGTAAGTGACAGATTAACTCTCTGAAGAAACCAGATAGACCTATCAGATCAGTAATGCACACTCAAAGGAATCTCTGATCAGTGATAAACCATAATAGCATAGAAAGCATGTACAGATTCTATTATCAAATAAATCTTGATAGTATATCTTTACTCAAAATAATCTAGACATTGAGATTTATATTTGTCAGACACTGTCTTTGGTCTGAAATTGTTACTTTTCTTGATTGGACTTGCTTTCACATGTGGGGCTGCCCTATTCCATGTAAAATGGTTCAGCTTAGATATAATATAAATGATACTTAGCTCTCTATAATACGTTTTATCCACTACTGTCTAAAACACTTCCACTTTTTGAGTGGGTTATTGAAAAGCTTCTTTCTGTAGTGAGTTCCTTTAAAAACCTGTTGTGAAACCAGTGGGCTCTCTTGCATCTCCCTGAACTTTTCTGCATATCTGAAGAAATATTCTCTGTGTAGCAAGGCTAAGCATTGCCTTCCCAAGTGCTGTCATTGCTGCTCTCAGGGCGTTAATTCAGTGCTGTACCCCGTGTCAGTCTCTCTCCTTAGTATTTTTCTTGCAAAGCTGTCCTTTCCAGTGTTCTTCCAATTTTAACGCAGTCTTCACCCTTATTGAAAGCATTTACCTTGACAGACAGGGTGAGAAAAGAAAAACAGCTTTTATTCTTCTCTTTAAGATGGCCACAGACTTCCTTCTGAGGTCATGAGGGTCACAAGCGTATTGTATGTTCACAATGCTCAAGTAGATGTTTTCTACAATAAAAATTTTGGGCTGTGTTCCCCTGTCATTACTTTCATGATCATAACTGTGATACTGCTATTAGTATTAGTACGCTGTGTCCTCGGAGAGGCAATTTGTTGCTGGGTATGCTGCTTTTTTTCCTGAGCTCATTCTGTTTTGCTTGCCTTGATTTTTTTTTTTTTTAATTGAAATACACATGTACAATTATGATTTTCCTCCTGAGGCATTACTGTTCCCTTTAAGGGTCTTAATATTGGTGTCTGGCAAAGGATTCCCACATAACTTCTGCTTTATCGTCTTTGGCAATTGGTAGAGACCATTCGCTGTCGTTGTTTTTATTGTGGTGCTCTCTGTAGTGGTATCATGTCTTGATTTGCTTTCCATGTTGCCTTTGTGTATCTTATAGAAGAACTGTTTTTATTTGAGAGATAGAGAGAATTGTGTTCACTGAACTTCAATTATTTAATTTCCCTTGGGGGAACATTGTAAAATGGCATTTGATTCTTCTGTGAAAACCCTGTGGTTCTGCAACTTTAACTTGGATGTAAATATTTCAGAGATTAAGGTGATAAGGAATGCACAAATTTGTGAGAAACTAGTAAAATAAAATATATTATTGCCATAAACTTGTGTGTGAATTTAAGGGCTTGGAATTTTCATTAATGTCAGTTTGTTTATGTGTTTGTCACTTTCTGTCCACCGGATTTGTTTCCTTGCTCTTTAAATTTGGCTTTATTCTCCATGTAGAACATCAAATTATTCTAGGATAATAACAAATTTGTCTTTCATTTCATCCTGGAAACAATCCTGAGTTGGCTGTAGAAAAACACTACAATGAGGTGACTTACATCAGCTTTTACTTAATGTTTTTAGCGTAAGTGTAATAAATGCTCATTGAAAAGGTTAATTTGTGTCTGAATACGTGAATATTCCAGACTGAAATGGGATGGAGGGAAACCCCTTCAAGTTGAAGAAGGTGTGTTGCTCTGTGAGGCTGGGCAATTCTGCAGCAACTAAAACAGTTGTCTGAGCAGGGCAATGACCAGTGCTTGAGGGACAAACTGGGAGCAGGCTTAGGAGCACAGACTGTGGCTTCAGAGGCGCTGTGAGAAGAGAGCCTATGGATCTTGAAGGAATTGCAGTTTGCACTGTTACAAAGCTTTGTTTGCAAATAAAGGTTGCACCAGTTGTCTTCCCGTTGCACGTACTCCCCATGTATGTACTTTAACATAAACATGCTTTGAAACCACCGCGCTTACCCGATTGGAACTGCAGCAACATGGCAGCCTGTACGCTCTGTCATACCTGCTTTATATGTGTGGGTTGATAAAGGGGGCACAATGAATTTTTTACTTTTCTTCATGAACGCAGCATTTAAATGAGGTTCTGACTTGTTGAGAGCATGTTAAGATGATGTGTGCATGCTGCAACAGCTTAATTCCAGCTACTTTATTTTGTTGTCATGATGGGCCAAAAATGTCAGGTCACTTTTCTAATTTTAAGTGTTGTGCACTTCTAGTAACTAGAGGGAGAGAAAGTACTGCTCATGAAATGGAACAGAGAGAGTGAAGTTCTTTCTGACTGAAACTTTCAAATAAATTGCTACTCTGTGAGACTGGCATGTGGACAACCGTTT
>Ga0181612_152373_pt1 | contig 35635 bp, 18 predicted proteins | sample HoacroProtozoa21_FD_119630 | JGI IMG/M metagenome (GOLD analysis project Ga0181612, IMG submission 119630) | Hoatzin crop microbial communities from Cojedes, Venezuel. Combined Assembly of Gp0051906, Gp0051904, Gp0051908 | reverse complement strand
GAAGTGCTTTTACCGCTGCTCTTGACATTTGTGCAGCTGAGCGGGTGGCCCTGCGCAGGGACGCAGCCCTCTCATATTTCAGCAGGACTGAAATGGTGAGCCTAGCTGCGCTTTTTCCATTGTCCCTCAAAGAGTTTACAGCCATTAATTTTCTGACATCTCTTTAAAAATACTGATCGGCCTGATCATTGATCCAAAGCTTAAAGTGCTAATAAGAAATAAAAACTCAACTTCTATGAGGAAAAAAAAAATAGCAACACCACCTTCCATTTCTCCTGCAAGCATAAAACTTAGAGTGCAGTGTATTTTCAACATTATGCAAGATTTTGTAGCAGTAGTTAATGCATTTATAGCTCATGTCATGTTGCTTTTGATGGTTTTATTGAAGTAGGAATCTCTCTATGCATTTTTATCATGTATACAGTCAGTTTGAGTGCATTGTGCTGTCCTTTGTGTCACACCATCAGCTAACAGTAGTGCTGGATTAGTGCTTAAAAGTCACTCAGCTTTTCTTTAGGTTGTTCTGTATTTTTTATTGACACCAAATCACTTATAGTTGGATTGTGTAATGGCAGAGGAGGTATTAAAAATGTAGAATATACTTAGGAGTGGGGCCAGGTGCCTGCTGGAGGAGGCTCTTGGCCTCAGAGAAAGAGCAGAGCAACACAGCAGCAAAAAGCATAGGCAAATAAGTGCCTGTAAGTAGCTGCTTTCATACTGCTTTTGCTGTAGTTGTAATGGAAAAGCTACTGGGACATGTTCCTCAGGACACTTCCAGTGTTACTTTGTGAATAGAGCACATCTCATATTCGTAGTGATACACACTAGCTTCATAGCTTATGCCATTTTCATAATTTCATGAAGAAAATGTTTTTGTTTACTTTTCATTCGTTAGGCTCCCCGTTCAGAAGCTCACACCATCCTTGGTTCTCTTGTTTGCTTTCCAAATATCTACCAAGAAATCCCACTCTTGCGACCCATTTCAGAAGCTGGTGATATCATCGCGGGAACAGCAGATGTGAAGGTAAAGTCACATTTTGTTACTAAATCCTTATGTAATCTAACTTATTTTTACTATATATTTACTTCATTTTTACCATGTACTTTATGTTTAAAAATAATGAACCCCTCCTTCTCCTCAAAACCCCACAACTGCACACATTATATTTACCTATTTGATAAGCATTGCTTTTCTTAACACGCACCATAAAATTAACAAAGCTTAGATACTGCAAATTACATTTTATTTTCAATGAGAGTGAACTGGCTATGATCAAATACGATGTTCTCCAGCCAGATGCCTATCAAGTAATTTCATTAAAAGGTGTTGGTGGTATTATTTAAAGTGTCCATTCATTGTATCTGTGTATAGTAGTTTGTCCTGTAAGAGATGTGGGGTGTGCATAAGGGGAGATGTTTTTTGCCTTGTTGGTATTAGAGTAAAATGTAAAGAAAATTCCACTATTAGACAGAACCATCAAGTTATGTGAATAGCTTTTCCCTGAGAATTAATTTCAATGGGACACCCCGAGACATGAGTTGTTTTGCTGGATAGAAGGCTTTGTAAATTAATGACCTTCACAGTAATACTCTTGGTGGGGAAAAATCACACGTGCCATCCCATAAAGACCCAACCAAGGTGACCTGGAGCATCACTTGCAGGTGAGACCTGTCCAAATGGTTGCCCTCACACAAGCCTCTGTTGTTTTTCGATAAACTTGTGGCACCACGCTGATCCACTGCGCAAAGTTAGGTAAAGCCGGGGAGGAATCTCTGAATTCGTTATACAGCCTGAGAAGGTAGAACCGGAGAGAATGCAAAACCCTTAGCATGCCTGGCTCTCATTCTTGCTTTCTTCATCAGGCCTTGGAGAGTCATTGGAGGTGTGTTAAAACTGTCTTGATTTTAAGTGTCTTTTCTGTACAGAAGAATAAACGTTTGAAAACATGGCTTGATTAGAACTTAAACAGTATAGTTTGTATTATCAAGTGATCACCACTCATCATTAGTAAATACCCATCAACTCTGAAAATTAATTGATTTCCATCTTGCTTCCTGTACATGAGTTTAAGTCAATTAGATTTATCCAGAAGGGCCTGTATATTTGAGCTGCAATCAGTAAGTATTTCTCCTTCGACAGAATAAAATTGGCATGTAGTAAAAATGCTTTAAGAACAGGCTGAGAATTAGTTATTTCACTTGTAACTATGTCAAAATTAAATAACTTTAAATAAAGTGGATGTATGAAAAAGATTCTTATTCTAATTTATTTTATTATTTTAGTGCTACCTCATAAATATTTTATTGAAGAATGCTACAGAGGAGCCAAGTGAAGCTGCGAGGTAAGATATCTAAGTAAAAGAAAAAATGGGGAAGTCTTTCTCGCTAGTGATTTTTTTTGGTGCTTGTACAGCTGAGCTTTTCCTACTGCTTTGTGGTTTGATCTTATTTGGATGAGTTAGGCACTTTAGCTCTGTGGAACCTCTATTGAGATGAGGTTCACGCTGTGCCAGGAAGGTGTTAACCTGTTGTGTGAGCCGAGAGAGGGAAAAGAGAGATCGTGTCTTTGTGCATTTCTTTCTTTTTTCTAAGTATTCTTCTAAAACTTCTGACAAAACCACTTTTTCTTTTAAAAAAGATGCATAGCCATTTGTGGCCTTGGAGTTTGGATATGTGAAGAACTAACACAGTGCACAAACCATCCCCAAGTGAAGGAAGCGATCAATGTCATAGGTGTAACACTGAAGGTATTACTATGACAGTCTCTGTAATCAATAAACACTGTGTAAAAAAAGGTATTTTCATTTTTTTGATATAGTTGTTGGTTATACGTAGCACAGTCTGCTAGTTTGTCTTTTTCTTGCTTAAAGCACTAACAGGATGCTGCTTAACACACAACTGCTCAGGACTTTTGCATAGTGTTACTGATACGGCATTGGCCATCTTCAAAAAGATGTCTCCCAGTTCTCAAGCTTTGCATGTAATTAGTAGCTCATTATGTTCAGTGAGCATGGTTCAGATCCTTGTGGCTTCTGTGAAGTTGCTGAGAAGTATATGCACATTTCTTCAGTGCTGCCAAGGTGGTGTCCTATACAAAAGTGCAAAATATTTTCAAAAATAGCTTGTGATTATGTACCTAAAGACGGTTTCCACAACAGACCAAACTAAGATTATACAGATAACGTCAAGTCTGCTATTTCATAATGTTGCCAGTGTGATTTTGCAACATTAACATTTTTTGTTGTTTGTGTAGATGCAAAATAATTTAAAATGTAGAAAAAATGAATGCATTGTATTGTGTCTGAATATTTTATTTGGCTTTTAATCACCTGTTCTTCTCTTCCAGTTTTCCAATAAACTGGTAGCTCAGGTAGCCTGTGATGTTCTTCAGCTGTTGGTTTCTTATTGGCAAAAGCTTCAGAAGTACGAATCCTCTCTGTCCAGAAAAATTACTGAAGTACGTCAGTTTCTTTAAAATGTTTGTATGGAAATTGTATGCAAAGTTGTCTTAATTCCTTCATTCCTCACTTGAGCTACTGTAACTGTGACTTCATGTTAACTTTTTCTTTCTTCTGCAATTGTTGTTCTTGCTGTAGTCCTAGGACCAGTGTACTTATCTTATTTGTAGTGATTTATTTCCAAAACGCTTAGTAAAACTTTTCATTTCACTTGGACATTGATTTATAAGGGCAATTAGATGCTCCTAAGAGAATTCAACCTTTTTCATACCCTGTTCAAATGAAGTTCATGCTCTGTCTTTATAGTGAAGGAAGTCAAATGTCTTTCTGGGATTTTGTTTATTTTAATGTAGATCCTTGTGGCCACTATTGCGTTTCTTTTGCCGAGTGCTGAATACTCCTCTGTGGAAGCAGATAAAAAGGTACGTCATTGAAAAGAGCAGGCTCCATTCTTTCTTTGTGCTGTTCAAGATGGTTATTAAATGAAGTCATTTTGAAACACAGTCGTATTTTAAACTTTTAAACTCATACCTTAAAGTTTGAATGAATTTAATAGAATATACCTAAATACCGTGTTACATATTTCCATTTAGTTTATAGTTTCACTGCTACTTTGCTTGTTGGATTGGTGTATGGCATTACCCACGAAAATGCTGCTGGAGCCAGTGTCTGCTGGTGTTCTTGAAGTGCAACATGCATCCAAAGCTCCTTTACTGGACTATATTTACAGAGTGAGTATGAGGAATGAACATGATTTATTGTGTCTAGATGTTTAAAGGTGCCTTTCACAGATCCTGTTAGGCACGGAGATGCTTTTAGCAAGCTGTAGAAAATGATGAATTCTTGCAGTGTGGGCAGAAATCATACAGATGAGAAGTTAAGAATATAAAATGTTAAGATGGTAAGATCAGAGACATAGAATGGACAGAGGATGGTGAAGAAAGAAAGGTAAAATGCGTAAAACAACGAGCCAGGGAAAATAATCTTTGCAGAAATATTTCAATTATTTGAAATGGGCTGCTAAAGTACAAAATAGGTGCTGGCAAAGAGTATTATTTTTAAAACTCTGTATTTAGACATAGATGGTTTTTTGTCACATGTCCTGGCTTTCACATTGTAAAAACTATGGTGGGTCACTCCTCATTGAATGTGTTTAAGTGGGTACCGCAACGTACACTTTATTACTTCTTCAGTGTCATGCTTGTCTACTTGCAGGTTCTGCACTGTTGTGTGAATGGCTCCAGCACGTATACTCAGCAAAGCCATTACGTGCTGAGTCTGGCAGATCTCTCCTCCAGTGATTACGACCCATTTTTGCCACTGGGGAACGTCAAGAGCTCTGAGCCAGCCCAGTGCCACTCCTCCATGGATTTGGGCAACCTGCTCACTGTGGCCGAGGGTAAGAGAATTTACAGAGCGTGATGAGGACCAGCATGTCAACATTTAGCTGCTAGGAAATAAAGCTTTCCAGGTTACATCTCTTCCTTGAAAATGTGCTTCTCCTTACTGCACGTAGCAACTACTCCTTGAAAACTGGGCAGCGCCCTTTTTTTAATGAATTTCAGTTGCCTCTGTAATAGGATGTTAGAGGTTATTGCTGACATTGCTCTTTATAAAGACGGCAGGAGAAAGAAAATGGCAGTAAGGTGCTGTATAGCAAGAAATTTGTACAAAGATAGGATAGACTGAGAAGCTGGTTTTGCCTTTGGTATTTAGAATTTAGTATATAGAATTAAATTCAACAAATAAATTAAGACCTAAATCAAAATTCTTTCCGAAGCATTCAGCTGCTCGTCTTGAATTTTTCAGTAGAAGTGACTCCATTGTCATAGATAATTTGCCTGTTCTGAGTGGCTTGAGGAGAACGTGTAGGATTTGGACCAAATTCTGCAGCTGCATAAATATGCCATTTCTGCTGATTCACTCATCCACATGTGTTGTGCTGATGTTGGCTGAGATAGTGAAAAGAGTTTACTTGGATTTAGGTACATTATGTTACTAACTTTTTAAAGTCAACTTAGAAGTATGTATCCAAGCATAGAAAATAATCTATCTCTGAGTGATTTATCATAGACATCATCTTTATTTCAAACACTTCTTGAAAACAACCTTTAAAACAATGGCTCTTCAATTATGAATTATGTCCATTTTAAGTAATTTCATATATTAATATGCATTAACGTATTTCTGCAGAAGAATTGAAAGTACAGATGCAATATGAAGTTGTGTGAGGTAATGTTGGATTGACAATGATGCTTTGAAATAGTATTTTCAGGTTTTGATACTGTACTGTTTTTCAGTCCTACAGCTTATTTTCTTTGGTTTTGCATATGTACTTTTAGTTTTAACAAAAAGGTTAATAACATTAAACCCTATTCTACATGGACTTCTTGCTGAGTAGGACGTGTTGTGAATAGCAGAAAGATAAAGGTATGTATCAGGTACATTTGTCCTTTTAGGTATAATGAGATATTTCTCATCTTGGGTATGTTAGTGCCCTACAAGTTTTCTGATTTGCTTGCTTTTGAAAAAGATTAATTCAGAGATTTACTACTAAGGGATGCAGAAAAAGACTAAAGAGCCCTTTTTATGAGAGGAGGCTGAAGAATTTTGGCTTTTTGGGGCTAGCAAAAGGCTGAAAAAGGATATACCTGTTTAAAAGTGCATTAGAAGGTATAAATACCAAGGAAAAAGGAAACACTGTAAACTAAAGAAAAATGGTTTGAAACTGAATATGAACAAAACCTGGAAATTAGAAGGTTTCTGGTTATAAAGGGGATAATATTCTGGAATAGCATTCCCATAGAAGTGGAGGCACAACGTAACTTGGAGCACAATTGATTTATTTAATAACTGATGTATTTGCCTGTGCTGAGGGGAGCATCTTGGGATCCAGAAAGTCTCTCCCTGCCTCATACAATAAACTTTACCACCATGCAGCTAAAGATCGAGAAGTGTTGTTTTTCAGTTGCACCTCTGGTTTACCTTTGCTTCTTGTGCCATGTCCCTCTCTTGCTACCATTGCTGTGGGGATGGCTGTGGGAATACGGGCAGTAAGGAGAAACACCTGAGCCTGCCAGACAAAACTGTAGTGACAGCAGGCGTTGTGGGAACTGTGTACAGTACTTTTTGCATGTTGTGTAGAGACCTGGATGTCACAGTAGGCTAAAAGACAAAGAGCATTTGGTAAAAGAAAACAAAAATGTGTGACAGGTTGAATTTTTTGGGAAGTGATTGTAAATAGCTTCTTGAACAGGAAGGATTAGGAGGAAGACTAAGGCAAGCTTCTACATGAGAGAAATTTGCAGATGCTGTTTTTAATTGTCTCTTAGTGATCTATTATCTGCTCTTACTGATCTATTATCTTTTTATTGGTCATTTTAGAAAAAAGGAGAAGGAATTTAGAATTGATACCTTTAACGGCGCGGATGGTTATGACTCACCTGGTGAATCACCTGAGCCACTACCCTCTCAGTGGAGGCCCTGCCATTCTCCACAGTCTCCTTAGCGAGAACCACGACAACTCCTACGTGGAGTCCTCCGAGCTGTCCTCAGAAGTCTTCCGGAGTCCCAACCTGCAGCTCTTCGTGTTTAATGACAGTACTCTTATATCTTACCTCCAGATCCCCTCAGAGAAGAAGACAGACACTGAGCCAGCAGCAGCCCCCTCGGATGTAAGGGTAATTGTCAAAGATATCTCAGGGAAGTACTCATGGGATGGCAGAATATTGTATGGACCTTTGGAGGGTTGCCTTCCGCAGAAGAGCACAACGAATGAGTTTGTAATCTCAGGCAACCCTGAGCACCACTTCATTTCCCAGAAAGATATTTCTCAGGTGGAGGAAGGAGAAGACACTCTTGACCAATTACTGGACAAGATTGGTAACACCAGTCCTGAATGCCTTTTACATCCCCAGCGAAAGCTGAATGAGCCATCACCACCACCATTTGGTATGAGCTGCGACCAAGAGAATGCAATCACTGAAGCGCTAATGAGGCAGAGCGCCCAGGAAAAAGAGTATATATTTAAATGCAGTTCAGACTTCAGCATGAAGGTGGCCTGTCAAGAAGAACCACATCCTGCTGAACCTCAAGCATCCTTTTATTTCTGTCGGCTGTTACTGGATGACTTGGGAATGAACTCCTGGGATAGAAGGTAGGAAGAGAGGATTCAGAACATGTTTACGGTATTCTTACTGTTCTTACTTCTACCCCCAAACATGTGCACACTGAAGAAAGTGAGAATTATATAGCTGGGTAGTAGTCAGAACATACTTTTAAACTTTTACATATATCTGCTTCAGTAATTATTTTAAATAGACATCTGTATATATGTTAATAAGAATAATAATAAAATAATTTGAATCATGCTAATTTGATTCCTTTCTGTTAGGTATTTGAATGAGAAAATACTGTGTCTGTACTGTGTTTCCTTTTCCTTCAAATCTTTTTTTAATGTATTTGTAGAAAAAGCTTTCATCTTCTTAAGAAAAATTCAAAATTACTGCGAGAACTGAAAAATCTGGATTCCCGCCAATGGTAGGTAATGTTTACTGAACACACCATTGATAGGGTTAGCGTTTCCAAAAAAAAGAATAAGTACGTCACCAAAACCAAAAATTCATTAAAATTGCATGTGCTAGCAATAGAAATATTTGTATGAAAAAATAGATTGTTTGTTTCTAAAGAGTTCTGGAGCCTGAATGGACAAGCTACTTTCACTGGCACTATATACATAGAATTCAAAATCAATAGCAAATAGTAAGACCAAGCAACCTATTTCCTGTTTTCTTTAGCTGGGAAGGGAGGGAGGGAGGAAATTCAAAAATGTTTTTTGTGACTTCGGCTCAACTCACACAATGGGCTGTTTTCTGTAGGATGATCCCTGTGCCAAGAGCAGTATTTTAATGGGTAATCTCCATACAACTACTCTACAGCCAGGTAGTGGCAGAATAGAGTTCTGAATATTAGGTGTTATTTTTCATTACTTGACATATAGCTATTTGAAAAATGCCTGCAGCATTGCAGAGTTCTAATTTTCTTGCATTCCAGTAATTTTCATATCAAATCCACTCAGCTTGTTTTCAAAGAAGCCAACTGTCACTATCAGCCTCGTAAAACTCAACCCAGGATCTGAAAAGCAATCATGTATATCATCACCCTATAATTAAAATTCTGCAGGTCAAATTATGCTCCCATTAACACCTGTGCAATCTTACTATCTTTGGCAAGGTTGCACAGATGTAAGCGATTAACCCTGTAGCTGGAACTTGGTCATCAATTCTTTTACTGATGCATGGAAGGAATAGACTCAGCTCTGCCCTCTGAACTATGGTGTCTCTGCTGTGTGGTCTTGGGGAAAAAAAATTGATGAAAATGTATTTCTGCAACTGAAATTGAGTGATATATTTGTGTGCATAAAAGAAATGGACATGTAAAGTTAAACATGGTCACTTGTTCATAGCTTTTGAGTGCAGGTGATCTAAAAAGTAATTTTGAGCTAAAACTTCTTTAACTTTTGTTTCTTTTTATATCTAATTATAGCCGTGAAACTCATAAGATTGCAGTGTTTTACATTGCAGAAGGACAGGAGGACAAATGTTCAATACTTTCCAATGCAAGGGGAAGCCAGGCATATGAAGATTTTGTTGCTGGACTGGGCTGGGAGGTAACTGTCATAAATTCAGGCAAGCTAACATATTGGAAGACAAATTGCATATATCACTGCATATTTTTTAATTCTCAAAAAAAAAGGATAAATTTTAATGCACACTAATATTAATAGTACTTAAAAGATCACCTTTTTTAGCAGAATTCTGTAAATCCACTTGCAACTTCTGGATGAACTCATCCTTCCTGTTTCTGATGGACAACTGGTGCTGCAGTGGACATTCTTGCTTTCTGCATCATGAAGAACTATAGCATAATTTTACCTTAATTTTAGCTCCTTTTAGCTCTTCACGTGGTCTGACCATATACCTAACCACAGGACAAAAATGTTTGCTTTTAGTTTGCATTGTTGAAGTGGTGTGTCAATAACCTAAATGACATGAACATTTATGGGTTTTGGAAATACACGGTAGCTGTCTTTGATGTTTAAGGATCGAAGTGACACAAGGTCTAGAGGGAGAGTTAGCATCCTCAGTTATACTGGTGCAGTTGGGAAAACAAACAAGCTTTTGGACATGGACTTGTCTTCAGAGAGGGATTTCTTCTGAATAATCTTCTAGAACAATTTCTTCTAAAGTTTTTCTCTTTGTACAAATCTTGAATTTCTTTTTCAGTTTCTCTGATTTTTTTGTATTTTCTCTGCACTTCATAATTATTTCTCGCTGTGTATGCTTTGAGTGGGCTTGCTAAGCCATGCATAGCCCTTAGAGGAGCTGTGCATGACAAAATGCTTTTGCTTCCTTGCTGTTGTTTGCTGGAAGGGAGGTAAAATAGCCATATAGATAATGATTCAGTACCTAGTTAAGAGATGTTTACTTTTGGTAAATGTCAAATCCAGGAATGGGAAATGTTCATGATCTTTGCATTTAGATCTGTCCTCTGGGATTGCTACAGAATTCTGGAGTGGTAAATTCACCAAGTCTTGATATATAAATAAATACTGATTATTCATCAGCCTTTTCAAATTTCTTCTAATTATGACTTTCAATCAATCAGGTTGATCTTTCAACACATGGTGGGTTTATGGGCGGCCTGCAGCGCAATGGCAGCACAGGACAAACGGCACCCTATTATGCTACCTCTACCGTGGAAATAATTTTTCATGTGTCTACAAGAATGCCATCAGACTCAGATGATTCACTGACCAAAAAGGTAAATAATGTGCTGTGTATTTCAAAATATTGTCTGTAGTCTTCAAGTGCTTAAAGCTTAAATTGAAAACAGATTGTGCTAACTGGTCCTAGCAGGCCATCTTTGCTGTGCCACATGGTGCTCTGCAGCTAGATTATCTGAATTAAATGGCATCTAAATTCTGAATTCTGAAACACAATTAACATTTCCATGGTAGCCTCAAATACCACCATTAGTAATAATATTAGCAATAATTTCGTTTGTATGTTGTCTGCCTGCCAAAACTGTTGTAGTTTGGGAGAACAAAACAACCAAATGCAGCATAATAAAACCTTACAGATGAATCGTCCAGCGTGTAACAGAAAAGAAGTGAAAGAAAAGTGACAAGCATAGTACCAAAAGCAGCCAGCGGATATTTAAAGCCATTATCCAGTTATTCACAATTCTGACAAGCAGACTCTGCTTCAAAGATGGCCAGAACCCAGCCCCAAATTTTGTTGGTATCAGGACTTAGTCATTTGCCTTTCCTAACAAGGAGAGATTTGAGACTATGGTGCTTGCCAACTGCTGCTTAGAGTCAAAGAAGGTTTTAGGTGCATACCAAATCTTTGCCTTTTTAATTGGGATTGGCAAGTTATCCTACGTAGGTTGTTAATGTGCGTTAATAATGTTACTACAGCCATCCAGTCTACCATGTGATACTATTGTACTCTGAAAATTATCTATAAATATGTCACTGGGTGATTGTTGTCCAGTTGGTTTCAAAATAACGTGCTTTTCCTTGAAATAAAAAGGTGGAACTTTTGATTAGCCGTCCTGAAAACTTGCCCAGCATTTAACAGTAAAGCTAGATCCTTTGTTTTTTTATTGTAATATGTCATTTAAAAAAAAAAAGTTAACAAAATTGTATGTTTCTTTTTATGTATGCAATTCGTTATCTTCATATTAGTGAATTTACATGGCTATGGTAAAAAAGGCAATGTGAGTACTTTAGGGTAGAGAAGTAGGGCTGTGGTACATATTAAGAGGCTGTATAGTCTCTGTCACTTTACCAAGGTAGGGCTATCTGTATTTTTGTTGTTCCCAGCAGTATTTATCCAGCTCCTAGTTAAAAACTCCAGTGATGAATGCTTTGCAGTTTCCCTAGGCAACATATTCCTATGCTCCACTTGTACCATGAGAAAATTTCTTGTAGCCTCTACTTTGCTTCAATTTAAGCCCGTTTGTTCTTACCCTATTCCATATGGTTTTGGAGAACAGATCATTTTGCAGCAGACTTATTTGTGTTTGCGCACTGCTACTGTGTCTTTCCCAGTCTTATTTTTCCTACACAAATTGTAGTTGTTTAGTCTAATCTTCCCTTGTAAGTCATAGCTCCAGGATTTTGTGGAAGTGTAGCAAAGGCAGTGAAATATCATCTAGCTGTTGAGTAATACATCACTTGGGAGAGGAGAGAGCACAGTCTGACAGAGCTACCATGAGGGGAAAAATGGGGTTTAATTGCCAACAGTCTATTTTAGTAATTCTCCTAATTCCCACCCACGTTAGGGATTAACATAGACATTGAGAGAGTCTGGTTATTCTATTTAATTGTCTTCCTTATGTTTGCTTTAAGAGAATTTCTTCTTTGTGAGAAAGAAAAAGCAAAAGCATTTAGTAGTTGCCAGTCTCCAAGTCTTGAAGTGCTAGTAAACAAGGCCAACTCCAGTACATATTATCCACAGAAAATATCGCAAAGTAATTGCGTTAAGACTTTAAAAAAGCCCTTAAATCTGCTATAGGAATGGAACCCTGCAGGGTTCAAACTGTGTGTTCCTGTAAAGAAGGACAAAGCTCTGAGCAACCTAATGGACCTCAGGAGCTGGCCTCACTGTAAGCGGTGGGATTGGACCAGATGACTTCCAGAGGTCATTTGTAACATATAATCTTCTGTGGTTCCATGCTTCTGCACAGAACATTTTAGTTCAATTTGTCACAGCTCTTCTGTAAGCAAGCATGTATTTCTGTGCAAATTAGCATAGACTTCTTAACATATTTTACAAAACTGCAGCAAAGAGTGGAGGCAAGATGCATTTCAGAAGCACTGTAAAATTTCTGGAAGATTAACAGTTCTCTAATTCTTTGAAAATGTTCATGGATGAACTAGCCAGCATTTGAAACCAGTGTTTTGAGCATGAATGTATATCCAAACCATTCCTAAAGACAATAGTAAAGGTAGTGCAAGAACTCTTACAACCCGAAAAGTGTCAATTTTTTGAAATTTCACTTGTGAGCCTTAGCTGTGGAGGCCGTATACTGAAATAAATAAAGACAAATACATTGGTGCTTTAGCAACAAAGTTCCTTAGTCTGCAGAAGTCCCCTGTTGATTTTGGCAGCCTTTGCATGTGCCACACAACTGGTGTGTGCGTGCTTGAAAAGCAACACGTCCCTGCCTGCAACATACACTTAAACAAGAGGAAAATGTATTTATTTCCCCCACCTGTCGATACTGTGCTTGTGAATTCTCCAGTACCTGATTAACAAAGTCATAGTCAAATACAGCCTTGCTTCCAAGATTGTGGCAACTCTCAAGATCATCACAAGTATTTTAGTATTTCCACTTGCTCACTGAACAGTTAGTGCATGCTGGGCTTAGGTCCTCACCTCAGATTATTGGGGCACTATGTCCAGGTTAAAAAGATTATTTTAGATTTATTACTTCTTTCTGTTAATGCTTCTTTTTCATAGCAGTATGTGAGAGGAAGGCAGATTACGAACTTGTTATTTAATACCAACTCCACCTTAATGTTTGCTGCAATGTAACTATATATGGTGATAGAGGACAATATTACTGGGAGGGGAAAAATTTATCATTTTGCCAGTCAGGATGCTGTGGGGGCCATAACTTTTTTTTTCTTGCCTTCCCCCTGCTTCCATCAGGTAGGATGATCTGGGATCTAAGGACCCCCTTATCTCTGAAGTCTTTGTCATTTCTGTGGTTTCTTCTTTGCTTACTTTGCCTACAGACAGGCAAAAGAATTCAATACCAATCAGTGTGCTTGGCTCGCAAGCTCTGGAGCCGAACAGAAGGTCTTACCACCTGCTGGCCAAGGAAGTAGTACAGCAGGCCATAAATTCTGTGGGCTGGGGAATTACGCAGATGCAGTAATTTTACTTAAATATGTTATTATGGTTCCTTATTTTTACTGAACACAGAGGATAAATTCATTTCTGGTATGAATTCTCAAGAATAAGTGCACTTCTGCTGAGGATGAACTTGGCCCCTCATTTTCAGGCAGTACAATTGTAATTTGCAGTTTGTATTCCTTTATTTGAAGTATATGCTGACATATTATACTGCTCATTCGGGGGGAGGAAAAAAGAAGGAAAAAACATCTCCAAACAAGTCTCAGCCCTGAAAGAAATCTTTTCTAGTGGAATAATCATAATTCAGCTGATTTCTTTGGCTGCTATAGGGTTCAGCGTCATTGGTTCTAAATTTATTTTTTATTTGGCTGTCTTCTGGCAACAATGAAAATCAGTCGTCGTAACAGCATCCTACCATCCCCTGTCTTGTTCTGCCTAAATTGTACCTAACAGTTTAAAAATGAGCTGCAAAATTTTCAAGTGATTTATTCCATCTTCTCCATTGTCATAGCAGAACTTTTTCAATTCAGAAATCTGGTTGCAACCCCATACTGAACTCTTGCTCCTTCGCTGCAGAAATTTGTTAGCTAGAGCTAGATTAGATTTTTAGCAGCTAATCTAACTGCTGTAGGGGTTTGCAAAGTGGGGACAGAGCTGTGCTATTGGATTTGTCCAATTCATTTGACTCCAGGACTATAATTGCACTTATGTCTTACAAGGCTTTTATAGCCTAGGGCTGGCGAGCAGCAGAAAAACAAATTGGCAGTGATACAGTAAGAGTGAAAGGGAATGAAAGGCACACATTATCAGTCTCCAGGCAGCACTGTTCTGGCAGGAAGTTTCTTGGTTAATTTACAAATAAAACTTAGATTTTAGGATGGGTACACTGTCAGCCAGACAATGGGGATGTCAGGCCCAACTGTTACTTAGCAAAAGTAGCAGCCATGCCTCCCCAAAAGCAGAAATTCTTCAGTCAAACAGACGACTCCTCTCTGGAGCCAGCTGGCTGTGTAATGCAATTAGCAGGGAAAGGAGGTCAGGCCATTAGGTGTGTACCGTGACCAGTGTCAGTGGCAGCGTGTTGCCTGGCAGGCAGCGTGCAGCCCCACCGAAGCGGGGAGCCTTGAAAACTATTTGCTCAAGCGGAGGGGAGCGACGGCGCTCGGCGAGCCTCCCAGCTTCTGGAGCTGCCGGCTGCGCTCCAACGCCCAGATTAGGGCTGAGGAAATGCAGACCAGATATGATTAACGACAGCGTGACGCATGTCAGAAGCTATACATTGACCCAGCTTCCAGGCGCTGAATGCTCAGCGTAGCCGAGACATCAGGCAGTGGCTGTGCCTGACTGTGTGCAGCTGAGAACATATATATATTTTATTTGCATTGGCAAAACCACTGCTATGCGCAGGCTAAAAATTTGTGCACTGTTAGCTGGCTCGGGGAGGAGAAGCAATTGTAATTTCAGGAGCTGCCTTCCCTGAACGTTTGTAGATAGTTCGTTCAAGTTGGCAATAAACTTAAAAAATCTGACTACTTGTGGTTGAGCTGGTCAGTTGTTTGGTTTTGCTTTTTAATAGATATCTTATTCCCTAGCTGCTTTGGGATTTTTTTAATGCATTTTTTTCTTTTTTTTTCCCCCCACCCCCGCACTACATGGAGAGCATAGCATGGGACTCTGGCTCCAAATGCATCATCTGTGTTGCTTTGGACCTTGAAGCAAAACTTGCCATGTCCTGCAGGGTGCTGAGTCTACCCCACAGCTTGTATTTTGAATGAGCAATACAGGAAAATGGCAACTGGTTTGTTGTCGCTGAGAAGATTATTATGATGGTTTTTTATCAATGAAATTATCTTTCGAGAACAAATATTTTTTATTAATACCGATATTATATTTGTAACATCATACCTTATAAATGCAGTGATTAAGGATGTATGATTTCAAAACGATGCCAGGTAGTAACTCAAGCTTTAAAATGAGTTACTAGCATGCGATGAGAGTTGTAGCAAAGGTAGTAATTTATTATTACATGAAGTTTGTGAGATTTTTTGAGCTGATAACCATCACTTCTTGTCTCAAACAAGCACAGCAAGCATCAGTTGATTTAACTTGTCCCCGTTTACTGAATTGTGTTCGCTTGGATGTGATATAGCTGCAAAGTGTTTTGGGATTCTTCAGTGTGACAAGTATTTGATTATTATCAGTATAGTTCCTTGCGATTTAAAAGGATTTCTTAAGCAGTATTTGGACATGTTTTCACTACTGTTTTTATAGTGGTGTGTGCTATTTATCACTCCATAAGCAGTAGCAGGCAAGGCGGTACAGAACCTCTTTTTCACAGTTTGTTTTTAGAAAGAAGAGCTGTGTTCAATTTGTGAATTGCCCTGTCTAACTGGACAATTGCATCACCTTACAGAATTGTGTTTCCGTATTTATCTGTTGGGCTTTTTAAAGCACAGGTTGCTAAATACTGCCGCTGTGGGCTATCTCTGTGTTGCAAAGCTAGTGCCAGAACTCGCTCTCGTATCAGGATTCATTGAGTTCAGCCTGATAAATTGTGGGCACTGCTTGCAAATACATCACCGTTGGGCTGCTCTGAATACAGCTGGTGTGAGCTGGGTCCTTCCGTTGCTCAGCTTTCATAGAAAATTACAGGTCTGCTTCGGCTGCGTACAGAATAGCTTTCCAAACACTTAAATCCTCACTGTGTATAACCTGTTGTGCACAAAGTCTTGCAGCCAGACAGATTTTATTTTTTAAGACTAAACTTTGCATCTTGCTTTCAATAGCTTTTAAGGTGACCTAGCTGCATCTATTTACGTAAAGTGAAATCAGGACTTTGTTGTACCTGTAAATTACTGCTTAGTTTTGTACGTATCAGTCTGCACTGTGATATGTCAATATAAGTATTTTCTTGGATGTTGCTTTATTTTTACTGACGAATTAAGAAAATACAAGAGAATGCACAGAAATCAGGATGACCATGAGAACAGTAATTTGTACTGATTTTTTGTACATGTAAGAAGCTCTAGCGATAGTATTGTTAATATTTCCATGTTTTTATATGGCACAAATGTATTTTCTTCAAACGGAACTAAAAATGTCTTTTATTCACAGGTGTAAATAAAATACAACTCTCTATCTTCTGTTTCATTTAAAATAAACTGAGAGTCTAAGTGACTCTATGAACCTGGTTTTATTTTACTTTGCTAGAATATAAACTGTAAGCAAAGTTCATAGTTTTAACTTTTTGATTCTCATAATGTATTATGTTTTTGCCTTGTTTCTATTACAACTAGGGTACAGTTTGCTGCCTGATATATAGGAATGAAAGCCTTTAATTTTAAAGGCACTACCTACTTCTGAATAGGGAAAATTCAGTGGTACAATATAGGCTGATACATGGCGTGTGGAGATTACTTAGTTGTGACTTACCAATAAAAATCACTACCTCCCCCCGCCCCCACAGCCCGCCTCGAACAGAGACAGTGAAGAAGGCAGAGCTACGTTTTGGCTTCTTTGTTAGGTCTATTGTGCACATTGTGCCAGAGGCTAGCACCAAATTGGGGGTGGGGGGTGGGGGTGTCTTTTAAGCTTCAAGTGGGACTTAAATTCTCTTTATGCTTTGGGCTGGCATTCTGCATGTGGATTAAAATTTAACTTTAAAGCTTACAGTTGAAACTATTGTATGTAGCTTGTACATGATTGCCAAATACTTTTCGCCATCTGTTAGATCACCTCCAGTTCCTCCAGTAACAAAGCAAACACACGGGCTTTCAAATGCATTTTGTGTGTGTCACATTTAAATTTTATCCATATTTTATGCATCTCTGCTCCAAATAAAAACGTAACTTCCACAGTATTTCCCATTCTCCTTAATTCACATTGCCCAGATATTTTGCTTACGTTTTCAAACAAAAGCTCTCTCCAGAGAGAGTCGACAAGGAGATATTTGTAATATAATAAATTCAGTAATTGCGGTTCATGATGGAAAGTTTCTTGACGTCCTGAGTCAAGGCATTTCCTGTTTCTGTGACAGCTATCTTGTTTTAGCTGAAATACGAAGTTCTGTTGGTTATTGTTTTGTTCTAGTAGTTCAGATTTCCATCTTAAATTATTGTAGGTAATGTACATTTACATATTGTGCTAATGGCTAGTTTGATAATTACTTAATTAAGCCATCAGACAACAATGCGTTCTGAATGAAGTAAATTATTTAGCTGGTCTTTTCATGAGCAACTGGAGAAAAACAATATTTTAACTTTTTCTGTAATGAAATATTTCTACTATTGAGCATTGTAATTCAATTTGTAAGCCATGACCCCTCATAAACTGTTGTTATCACTCTGATTAATAAAGAGCCAATTTGCTGTTGCAGCTTCGTCACTTGGGAAATGATGAGGTTCACATCGTCTGGTCTGAACACACCAGGAACTACCGCAGAGGCATTATACCAACAGATTTTGGAGATGTTTTAATTGTTATTTATCCAATGAAGAATCGCATGTTTTTCATAGAGATAATGAAGAAACCGGAGGTATGTTTTGACTGCTTTATTGGATCTGTCATATGTGTTATGCAAGTGACCAACAGTTTTGTTGCTTAAATAAAGCTCAGTGTTTTTGAGTTTTGGTGGTTTTTTTTCCCCAGCAAATATGAAATACAGCCTGTCCATCTCAGTTTAAAATTATGCTGAGCAATGAGCTTTTATTTTAAAACTAGAATTATTAATAGCAATCGAAATGCCTGCTAATTTATTTTATATTCATGCTTAGCGCTTAAAGAAGTATTTTAGAATTCTCAAACCATAGGAGTTATTGTACAGAGAACAATGTTCCAAATCATTGTGAATTTCCAAGGTGTGGCAGTACAAGCAAGATAATAAAGATGTAAGTTCCTCGTTTGCTATTAATTCACCCCATACAGCTTGATCACTGTTGTACATATGGTACCGTGCATAACCTCACATGTTTTTGAGACTGGTATCACAATCTGACTCAATGGGATGATGTAGGCAGTGGATATCCTTACATGAAACAAAGTATTTCAGGTTTAGTATTTTCGGTTTAAATCATTGTTATGCAACCACGTTTTAGAAATTTTTTTGAAATAATAGATTTTTTTTCTCTTGCAAAATGGTAGGTGTGTGTGTATGTACCTCTGGGCATATGTATAAAAAAAAGCTACTTGAGTAAAAGCTTGTCTGGTACATTATGGATGCAAAAATGTATATAAAATATACTCTGTGAAAGTAATCAGTGTGATAAATACCATTTCCCTTATATGAGGGACAGTATTTGTCCAAGAGAATAACCAGCTGTGGGGAAAATGCGTACATCAAATGGCATATTTACCAGCTGTATACAGTGGTTTTTGAGTTGTGAATGATGAAGCTATTATATATTAACAACCAGTGGTTTGCCAGTAGAGACTTCAGCTTGAAAACTTTTTATAAAATGAAAGTGGGGTTTTTTTTCTTACACCGAATTTTGAGCTCTGCAATTTACTTCTTGGGAATTTTAGCGTTTAATGTTCCATCAGGAAAATCAGGATTTAGTGTTATGAGCATGCTTGAAAATTCTATGAACCAATCGAGAAAAGCTATGTCATCTTACATATTAGTCAAAAATACCCAACGGGCAGAAAGAATAATAGCTAACTGGAAATTTAGTGTTATCCCTACATTTAAAGTACAAACCATTACAATGTAATAAAATTAATCCAGACATTTCCAGGGCAAGTGTGGCTGACCTTTTGTTCACCAGCTACTGACCCCAGGGTGAATGAAAGAGGCTTGCAGAGAGAAATGTCTGTTGTTTGGCTTCAGTCCCTGGTATTTAAATTGCATTCCCTAATCAAATGAAAAGGCTGTCCTCTCTATCAGGTTACAGAATCCATGGCAACATTTGGCCTTTTATATACATAATGTTAGCCTTTTTGTTTGCATCTAAGTAGAGACACCTGGAGCAATGTTAACATTAACCGATTTAGCATTAATAGCTTCATTATATAAGAATTTCTGATCAGATAGCTGTTACTTTTGTTATATTGCTTCAGCTTGTATTGTTTTCATTTTTTATCTCCCTGCTTGGCAACCGGGCAATGATTTGCAAATTTTTTTTGTCTTGATTAATTAAGCAATATAATTATCAGGAACCGTGATGCAGTCTTTGCTGGACAAAGCTTCTGAGAGAAGACAATAGTAAGTCTGTTAGTGTGAATGCATTCCACGCGTCACAGATGCATGAGGATATTCTGAACAATGAGACGAAAAGCTGCCTGCAAAAGAGGACAAAGAATGCCAGGCAGACTCTACACACTGCACATACCGCCAGGGACATACTGCGGGTTCCCTGGGACACAGATGCCTCGTTAGATTGCAGCTAGTCATCAGAGATTAATTCTCAGCCATTTGGTACAATAATTTACCCATTCCCCACTCTTTTAACTAGTGCTGCTTGCTGTAGAGGGGAAGTCTTTGTGATCAAAAGGTTTATTTAACCTTGCCTACTTTTACTGCGTGCAACAGAAATAATTATTTTTTTCTTGGAAATTGTAATGAAGCAGGTGTTTGAAATGGACTGAATATTAATATTTGTTTCATGGATAACTTGCATTGACATTTGGCATGCTCAAGAAAGGCGATATTTCCCTTTACTCTTTTTTTTTTTCTTTAATTGATTCCTGCCAAAGCATAGCGTATTTTTTTGTAACTATTCAAAACACTGTGTTTCTCAAATGGGTATTTAATACCAACTTACAGAAAAGTACAGAGCAGGAAGCACGTCCCTATGCATTCAGTTGGTCTCCCCCCTCGAACTCCTCGTTAAGGCAGAGCCCCCTATACAGATGGAAGCTGACGATATGCGAGTTCCATTGACTTTAATGACCCTCAGCGTGGCCGGTAGGTCTGCTCGGGAATTAATAATTCCGAGCTTTGTGTCCGTGCGGGCGTATGGTCCGGTTGTGTGCTTCTCGTACCACAGCGGGCTCTGCGGTCCCCGAGCCTGCCGGGGAGCAGCAGGGCCTGCTGCCTCCGCTGCTGCTGTAGGGCAGGGCAGGGACGCCTTTGCAGGTCTCCGGAGGGTTAGCCCCACGCATCGAGAAGCTGTGAACCAGTCTGGGCAAGTGCTGCGCTTGGTTCTGGTTTCACGCGGGCTACGCTTCTTTTTCTTTGGTAGTGTAAAATCCGTCGCTCTTGTACAAAGTCACTTCCATCCTTTGCATTATTTTCTTTTTCCATCTGCCAGTGCGTGCCAACTTTGGGTTGTGAAAAACGTGTACTTTTTGACAAAATGTATGCCTAGGACACAGTTCTTGAAATAATCTGGTTGATTATTTGAAATGTGCTTGAAAAAAGCACGTTTCCCAGTTTCATGAAAGTTGCTTCAAGGAGCACTCGCTGTGCTCTTACCTCTACGCTATGGGGACAAAGTTCAGGGATGCTAAGGAAAGCTCTTAGGGTTCAGCTTAAATTAGCTTACTCTTCTGTTTAGAAGGTGTTTTATAGTAAAGCATGATTTATTGGAGTTCGACTATTAAACTTTCAGAGAAAACAATCATTAAACTTTTTAAATGTCAGACAGATAGGGGATATTTTTAATAAATTTTCTGGAGAGTGCCCACTGAAAGTTGTGTTGTGGTGTTTTTTTTTTTTAAATGTGAGCATATATATATGTTTGTATGTATTTATATACACACACAGAAAGGTGTAGAAAATATATACCCCTTGTCTATATTTTAAGTATATAAATTCTGTAAGACTGTGTTAAGAAAACCTACCGTGCTCCCGAGACTCTAGGTGGTTTTGAAACAGTGAAACAAACTCCTGTAAGCAAAAATTGCTTGTCAAAAAGCCTGACAATAAATTTACTATGCAGTAACATATGTAAGTGCTAATCTGACTTTAAAGAGCTGGTATTTACATGTTGGTATAATTTTAATACTAGTGTGTGCTTAACCTCCGTATTTGTACTTGCATAAAAATACAGTTTTATATTTTTTCTCCTTTGTCGATACTTGTGAATAGAGTACGTGTTTAAAATTTCACTTAGAAATTTATTGCTTAAAGAGGAAAAACTTGATGCTGTAGAACATTATCACTTTGGTGGCATAGATTTTCCTCATGTCACCTTTCTTTCCAACTGCCTAGATAGTAATGCAAGCATAAAAAAAAAAGGGCAAAACGACTATGGAAACATTTTACATGAATTTATTTTTTGGGCGGTGGGTAATTATTTTAAGTAAAGGAATGACAAAATAACTGCGTGAAAAGAGAGCTGTCATTTGCAGATGTTATATTAAAACCAAATTTCTTCTGTAATTCATTGCCACTTCTAATTAGAAGAATTCCCTAGATGCAGAGGATTTATATTATTCCCTTTGTCCATTTATTGAATGACTGTCACAGTCACCCACAAGCAGTTGCAGAAGAATAATAGAGGGTATTTATTTATGTGATAAGCCTCTGTACAGATGGAAAAAATCCATAGCTTAAATATTGGTAATTGCTGCTAGCTTCTGGTTAGGGTTTTCATTGGGGTTTGGTTTTTTTTTTTCATTTTGAGTTTGTGAAAGGGAAATGAGTTTGACTACTTGCAAATACAAAAATTTATTATATATTTAAACATTAAAATTTTCTGGGTTTGACATGGCAAAGTCTGTTACGTGTATGCAATTCCAGACATTTTTTGCTTTTTAAAAGTGTCTCTTTTGCCTATTATAGCCTTTTATCTGAAGAGCCATATGTCACCAAATGACATTATATGGTGGTTTCCTCTGGAGGTAACCCTGAAGGAGCAGCGCTTTAACACCGTGACATGCTGTGCTTGGGAGGACCTGTTTGTGCCTGTCCCAGCCGTGTTTCCACGGGACTGCCTCCGAGAGGCGGCAGTTTTCTGCCATCTTCTCTGCTTTCCACAGACCTTGTTGTCTTGGATCAGCTCTGGGTTTTTTTTTCCTTCACTTCAGTGAAGTCTATTGAAGGAGTTCATAGAGGATTATCTGAAACAAATAGTTCTTTGCAAAAACTCCTGCCAATGTTGGATTCAGCCAGTGAGTCAGGGTCTCCTGTTGAGATGCAAGACAGAGAACAGCTCTTAATAGCTACTCAAAACGGAATAGCAATTTCAAATTCATAGATTTTGTTCATATGCATAACAAGCTTGTGTTTACCCTGTTGAATATTCTGTGAAATGTGCATATACATGTAAAGTATACTAATGGTAATTACAGAATATTTAAGAACTTCAAATAAAAAATTGGGGGATTAATATCACACTGGAGGTTACAATGTGGAAAACAGTGTGGTCACACCGTTTCATGGCAAAGTAACGTACTAATCTTCTATGGTGGGTCTGATGCTTATTATTCCAAACGTCAACAATATAATGCAAGATACAGTATGTTGTGCTGGCAAGGGTACCACCTGACTGACTGTGCTGACCTGGCTGGTAATGGCCCTGCAGCTGCAGCCCGTCGAAGTGGTTTGCATCTGTGTTCTTCTGCTGTACTTGGAGGAGTCTCCTTGTGCCCATGATCTGGAGAGGAGAACTAGAGCAAGCTAACACTTGTAACTCAATAGCTTCACTGTCTGGAGCAGGGAAGTGTGAAACTTGCCTCCTCTTGCCTCCCTGGCGTCTTTCTTAAGCAGCAGATGCCCTCCTGTGAAAACCCCCCGGGAGCTGGGCATGTTGTTTCTGTGATTTTTGGAAGTTGTTCCTGTGTTCCACACTAACCTTTTGGCTTCCATTGGCTCGGCTTTACGTGCGTTGTTTTTGTTTTGGGGTCCACAGGTGCCATTTTTCGGTCCTCTCTTTGATGGAGCAATTGTGACTGCAAAGCTTCTGCCAAGCCTCATATGTGCCACGTGCATCAATGCCAGCAGAGCCGTCAAGTCACTCATCCCGCTCTACCAGAGCTTGTATCCTTTCCTCCTGCTGGGGCAGGGCTCCCCTTGGTAGGGTTCATGCTTCTGAATGTTCTTGTGCGAGAGGTAAGCTTTAATGAAAGTCCTTGCCATTTGATTTTATTGGAAAAGGTCAAAGCTTTCTTCACATCAGGCTCAATATTTGCAGTCATTTGCACCCAGTTGCCATCCAGTTTTTCAAAAATAAGATCATAACATGACGAGAGTGTTCTCACCAGCACCTACAGTCAGTCTCGCTGGTGGTGGACTTGGACTTAACACTGATGCTTTGAACTGTAAGTAATGATGATACTCAATTTTCTTTCACGCTAGTAGAAGTTATCTGCAGTGTACATCAGGCTAATGCACAGAGCTCAGTTGTATTCTTCTTCAAAGAAGTAGTTCAATTGACTTAACTTGGACTCATTACATTAATAAGACAAATGGGATTTGGCTTCGTATGTGGATGTTTCAGTTCCCGATTTCCAGTTTCATTCCAGCCACGTCTGTATTTGGGCGTTTTCAGAACATATTTTCTAACAGTTGCTGAAAGATAGCTAGATGGTATGCTTCTCTGTTACAGGAATCATAGCATAGACTTTTATTCTTGTGTGATATACAGACTAACAGCGCTATTACTGGTTTTCACTTATTCTAGGATTTTCTTATAATGTCATAATTATGCTAGAAATATTTTATAGCTTTTTTGGTTAATCATATCACTTATCTCAGGACCAACACTCACTGCACTTCATTTTTTTTGGAGAGCCTTTGATTTTTTTCTAACCATATGACTTTGAGAAAGAGTTTGTAAATTAAATGTTTTGAGCTTTGAAAGAACATTGATTAATTAGTTTGAGATGCACATTTTTAAAACACAAAATATCCTCAAAATACTGTTTTTTTAAAAAGACTAAATTTTATCAGTATACTTTGCAAAACTCGTCAGAAATTAACAACAACATTGTGATCAAATAAATTGGTATTTATTAACTTCATTCTGTACTCATTTTAAAACAAAGATGGTGGTTGTTGTATAAGCAGTTGAATGCAATACATCAGCTGTGAAACCGTGGCAGTACCTAACAGATTATTCAAAATTTGCCAGGTTTTCCACTTTTGTTTCATGAGAGAAATCTAGTTAGTTACTAAAATTCTTCTGTGCAGATTTTAGCTTAATCCATCTGCTTCTACAGTCAACGTGTAGTAATAAAAGAGCAGTGTAGTAAAATTAACATAAGTAACAGTGATCACAAGAATGAAGAGATCCTGTTGCCTTTTACGGCTGTCCCAGCACTTCACTCCCAGTCGGAGTCCTCTGATTCCTGATCCTGCTCATCTTTTGGCTTTGAACATTTTGTGAGCGAACAGCGCTCACCAGCCTGCTGTGCTCCTGCTTTCTGACAGGGTCTCTCTGGGTCCCTCCTTATCCCCAGGGAAACATGAGCAGCACAAATATGATAGCACATGCCACTTCTCAGCATATGTTTGAGGTCTAGCTGAAACAGCATCTGTCCCCAGGTTCTTTTCTTCCTTTTTTTTTGTGCCTGCTTTTGCACCAACGATATCTGTAGTCAATCAACTGCCACTTGTCTGTCTGATAAATGAAATTGGATTTAGAAACTTCTGAAACTGGACAAAGATAAGGTGGTGGGAAGATCCCATCAGGATGACACTGGAGTGGAAGAGAAAGCTGTCCATAGCCTTTACTATACATAGTGAAACACTTTTAGAAATACTAAAATTCTTAACGAGCCAGAAATTAGAATGTAAATGTATAGATGCATAAAGGTGGTGTTTGAACCTGTCCAATGTGTAATGCTGCTTTGTAGCTCCCAAAAGATGCGTGCGCGGCAAATGACTTTGGTGTGGTGTTCGCTTTGCTGGCTGTTATGAGGAGAACTGGGGGGAAGCAGACCCAGCGATTTGAACAGTAAATGAAACAGTTTAGTAACTTTGTGAGACGGGAGATGAAAACAGCTCAAAGGTAGAATAACTCAAAAAATTTCAATAGAAGGGAGAAATAAAAAGCAGTAGTCCTGAAAAAGTAACGGATGACGTTTGGCAGCGTGTTAGATGTCACCTTGCAGTTGGGGTGAGTGCAGAGAGCTTTTGCTAGGCAGAGCTGAAGAGCGGTTTGCCGCTTCTGTTTTTCACGCGGGTCGTGTTGAAACTCAGCATCCATAGTATGGGGTGCTGGCTAAATTTTTCTCGATTCAGACGTGGCTAGAAATCGATGGAACACTTTTCCTGGTGCAGGTGGCTCAATGGCGATGAGACCCTGAGTCGGTGGCGCTCGTGTTGGAGCGGCGGCGGGGTGTGAAGTAGCTGTGGGGACGGTGCTCCCCGCGCCGGGTGCGAGGGGAGCAGAGTGCTCGCAGGGCCCGCGAGAAGCGCCGCCTGCGCGGGGTCGCGTGCCGCGGGGCTGGGGCAGCATCTTGCCAGGAGTGACAGCTGAAGTCACTTGTTGGAAAGTCTGTAAACTCCGGTTACAGCTGCACTTGTCAGGGGCTTTAAGGGAAGTGTAATCAGCCACAGAGATTAATTTGCATCTCAATTAGGAAAGAGTCAGGAGGAAGCATAGGGTCTGTTGCTGGAAGGTTGTGGAAGAAATCTCATCGGGCACAAAAGGCTTCCAAGTCTCGGTGCTCCAGCGAGTGGAGGACAATATCCAAGTCCGGTTTCCATGGGGACCAGGACCACAGAGCCACAGGAGAATCTCACTGTGCGCTGTAATCGCTTGGTCATGATGACACAAATTCCACTGCTGTACTCAAATACATTTTTCTGTTGGAAATATCTTTGAAAATGAGGAAGGTAACTACGGCGGACCACATCAGATTTTTTTTTTTTAATCTATTTTTTATGTTTATGTAACTGTTTGTGTTGTAAGGAATTCATTAGAGCAAGAGAAATATTCATTAAAAAAATAATTAACCATATTTAAACTTTAGTTTAATGCCTTTCTGGCTGGAAGTTCTTTGTATACATCAAATGGCATGCAGTGGCATCACACGGGAGCAAAACCAGGGTAGTTAACACATAGCTCAGGTGTCTTTTGAACGATTAGAGCTTAGTTGTCTCTGTAGCTGCTGCAACGTTTACATGGTCATGGATGATTATACATTAGTGTATGTTCAAAATAACCGTTTTTTCAGGAGTGCATTCATTCTTGGTGCAATGAAGCATTGAGACTGAGCGGCTGCAGACCGTACTAATTGGTGCTCTCACCATCCCTAAGTAACTGTTGAGTGCGAGGTAATGTGTTTCAGCAGCCTCACCAGTCTGCTTTTTCAGGCAATAATTTTTATTTTAAATATGCCTGTGTATTTTACAGGAATCATAAACAAGAACATGGCTTAAGTTATATAAGAACAAGGAATAATACTATTTAAACATACTAAAATTGTTGTACAAAAATGTATATATTTATGCAAGTTTCTGGGAGCATTAAAGCCACCTTTTTATGTGCTAGGGAAAGGAACAAACAACTAGTCACGCAGACGAACAATTATGTATCAAAACTAAAGTTCCTCTCAGTTAAGCCCAGTTAAAGCAGAGGTTGCTGATTGTCAGTATTTGAGAGTAACACGAGTCTGTAAGCAGGATGCCTTAGGAGATGAGAGCAGGGACGAAAAACAGTGCACTTGTAATTTGATGCTTTGGTAATTGTAATTGGGTTGAGCAGGACACCCTAACCAAGGGTCTGTTCTGGTTCCAGTGATATTGAGTATTTCAAAAAATGGTAGGGTTGATGGTATAAAACTGCACCTTTGTGCTCTCTTCCAGCTTATATTAAATTAGTTGTATGCCGGAAAGTATTTTTGAACATTCGTACCTTCTGGCGTCCCAGTCACCCTAAGCTGCAGTACTGCACATCTTTGGGAGCTGGTCTTAGTTGTAAAGATAAATACTGGGAGATAAAAACAGGGTTTGTATTGAAGTCGTTGTTATGGATCTGATTTATAGCTGCTGTTTAAGCTGACAGTTTTTAAGCACAGGTGCTAGTAAACCTCCAAATATGAAAATGTAACGAAGTCTGCAGGTGTCAGGCACTTCGATTGGTCCGTAATTTAATGCTGGTCTCCAAAAAGACTTCGGGATTTGGTAATAGTGATGTCAGAGCAAAAAGCTCCCTTTAGAATGCATAGGGAAATGCAGTTTTGACTAGCCAGAATGCAGATTGTCTTTCAATACAGAGCAATATCCTTGCTCTTTGAATCAAATTGTTCTTGTTCAGAGATTTCTAAGTTGGTCTCGGGTTTTACTTGCAAAATTTCATAACCAGCATGCTTATTCTTTCCCATGTCACATACTTCATAATAACGACAGAGGTAAACATCCTGGATTCTTAATATCTTTTATCATCATCTTTTTTTTTAAGAACTTTTTTTTTTTTTTAAAGTGTAGTGCAAAATTATCTTTTCATTTGAGCCTTTTCGCCCGCTTCTTAACTGGAAAGAAAAGCTTCTCAGAGTTTGAAAAATGGGCACAGAAATGATGAAGAGAAAACTTTGGTGAATTGCTGTCCTGATCTGTGAAGTTTGTGAAGTGGCCTCGTACCCAAGTGTAAGTGCCCCTATCTCTGTATTGCCACTCTTCTACTGAAGAAAAGCTTCTTTGTAATTGAAATATTATTTTTATGTTATTTGTAGTAACTTAGCACTTTCTTTTTTGTCCGCCATTGCAAAGAACTATTGTACTTCCAGTCCTGCCTGGTGTCACTAACTGAATTTGAAGAAAAGTAGGAGAGATTCTGACATGTCTGAAATGTTACCCTAGCTTCGACCAGCTTTTTGTGAGCAACCTGCTGGAGGGTGTAAAATGTCCCTATGTGCAAGCACCAGTCAGCTTCTTTCCTGCATTCTTTGTTGGTTTCTCATAGTCTTTGAATTATTTTCTTCACAATTTAAACTACATGTGTCTTCCTGTGAATGAGTAAATAGGGAGTTAATTCCTCTTGGGGTTTATTGAGAATTAACATATTTATTATAAACTTATCTTTTTTAAGCAGTCTCAGTTTTAGGATAAATGGTTTGGTCTTATGAAAAGAAAAAGTTTTGTTCTTATTGTGCCTGTTGATTCCTGTGTGTTTTTCATACTCTTCTATAACATCCTGATTACAGTGTAGAGCTGTGTTACTCCACAGAAGAAGAAGAGATAACTGATGGGGTAGGCATGCAGACTCGCGTCTGTCAACCACTATTTTTGCTATCAAAAGTGTCCATTTCAGGTAGCTGTGCTAGTGTCCTCGGAGATGTAATCCTAACAAATCTCTAACATAAGCTGTGCTGCTTCTGCCTTTTTCATTAATATACATAGCGTTATATAAGGGCTGACCTAAATATTCTTAGTCTGGTAAGAAGAAAAAAATTATCACAGTGGCAGGTTGCGGTACCGTTTCCAAAGTTGTTTACATTATATGTTTTACATTCAAAGAGAAAACCTGAAGTTAAGAGTTTTAAATTCTTCCGAAGTTTATTGTGGACGTTCACAGTACTTTGCTGCACTGTAATGCGTCTGTGCGTTAGACGCTGAATGTGTCTGTGCATTAGAACAAACGAAAAAGAACATGATGAGGATGCATACACTTTACGTAATATCTGAGCACTGGATGTCACCATTTCCCTGCTTACGATTTGCAATCCTGTTTCTGGGCCAGGAGAAAATGCAGCCCTTACTTTGGAGAAGTAATTTAATACATGAATAACTCGTAAAGTTTTATCCACCGTAAGGAATATGGTATGCCTACTTAACTATTCCAAACAAGTAGGATTAAATTAAAAGATGGTCTGAATACATAACAAACAAAATATCCATACCTTTAATTCATTATATTGCATCCAGATATTAATATATCTACTATATATTAGTACGTCATGTCTGGAATGAAGAAGATTTAAGCAAAGAACATCAACTGAATTCTGAATGAATTCCTTTTGTTGGTTTAAGCCAATTTCTATTTAACTTAATGTAGAGCGACTGATCTGCTTACCTGCTGTATCAGAGACTGAAGAAGAAAGATATTTGCTATAATGGACTTCATTGTGTGAGTGGCTGTTGTAGGTGCACATAATGTCAGTCGCCTGAAAACACATTTTGCATACCTTTCAAAATGTGCTTTGCGATCTTGCATTTAGAACTCTGCTGTGGTTATAAAGGGGTGTTTGATTGTACTGTGAAAATAAAATAGAAAGCCCGTTACTCTTTTTAGAGAAGGGTTCACAGTTTCATCCCTTTATTTCATCCAAAGAAGTTATGCCCTCAAGCTATATAGATGCTGTTAGAAATTACTATGAAATTCTAAAGCATGTGTCACAGGAGCTGTGACAATTTATATGACATGGCATCTGACAGTTTTCTGTCGGAGTGATCAGTTCTGGCTCACAGGAGTGTCTGTCTGTAGTCAGTCCTCTGCTGCTTTGTCTGGGGAGAGCAGCAGGTTTAACTTGCTGTCCTTCGCTTTTCTGGCAGTTGCTGTAACCAGCCCGCGCGTGAGGGTTGGAGTTTCAGACAGAAGTATTTGGTCCCATCGCAACAATCTCTGAGGGATGCTGATGAACACAGCGGTGGCTGTGCAGGGTGGTGTAAAGCAGCACTGACCTTCATTCTGCAGCGCAGCTCCCCGCTGGAGTGGATCGATGCCCGGGCTGTCTGTCTCTACGGCTGCCTTCCCTCCTCGCAGCGAGAACCTTCTCCAGGCAGCAATCGATGCCTCTAATCTGCTCCAGCCTGTAATAAGTCATGCGAGGCAAAGCTTTTAGGTGGCATTACATGGGATTGTGGAGGCGGCTCTTCAGCTCTTATTCATAGTGCTCTTCATAAACTTGCAGAGAAATCTACTGCGTCCCACTTGTCAATATATAAAGAGTATATAATGCCTCTGCGGATTTAAACTTCACATGCTGCTGAATGATGCGGGGACACAGTGGTTTTAAATTTCTATATTTTTGTGCATGCATCTGTACATATATACCTGTCCCTGTTCATAGTCCCTTGTTACACACACGTTTTGTGTATGCGTTACTGTGAACTGGTGGTGAGCTTCACCACTTTACAGAAGGCAAGAGACGCAGCGGTGAAATTTGCATGTTAACAATACAGTTAATTTTTCTGCTGTAACATGGGGCATCATTATTCCACTCCACGGCTGGAAGCCGTAAAGATCCCTGAGATTGTTGAGAAAGTCCCAAGCTAATTCTGTAGCAGAGTTCTAAATGGAACTAACTGCTGTCCCTCCTGATGATGATCTCTGTGCAGCAACTGTACTCTTCAGGAAGAGTAAATAAACCCAAACAGTTTTAGAAGCTTGTATTGGCTGCGTGATTTAATGGGTAGTTCAAAAAATGAACCTGTGATTAAGTGACATCATGAATGTAATGGTATTTTAAATGAAAAGTGAATTCACTGTGTGATATGTGTCAGAAAAAAAACCAAACCAAAACCAAACTCAACATTGGATTTGTTAAGTGATGTACATGTGCACAAATTGAAAACAAGTTTGCTAAAATACGCAGCCATACCTCTTTAGCCCTTACCAGAGACTGGAAACTCACGGTCCTGCTGGAAATAGTGTAGTACATAAAGTACAAGCAGCAGATCAGGACTGGGAGTTAGGAATTTGAATTCTAACTTTCCGCTGCCATGGAGAAGCTGCTGCTTTGAATGAAACACTTGGTTTCTTTATTCAGTTTCTTCATTAGTAATATTTTATTTGTTTGTGAATAATTTTGCAGGAAACTGGGGTTTTTTTTTAAAGTGCTGCTTTAAACTTGTGTCCTAGTGCTGAATCAAACGGGTTGCGCAAAAGGGGCTGCTCTTAAGAGTGCTGGGAGTAATGTTTATCCAGTTTAAATCTGTAAAAGCACGGTATACTTCTGCATATAATCACAAGCAAAATGCAGTAGATTTCTCTGCCAGTCTGCGAAGAGCACCCCGAGCAAGGGCTGAAGAGGGAAATGTATGAATTCTGGGGTTTGTAGCGACTGGCTGATAGCTAGTAGGTATTCACGGGGTGCCTAACAGCGTGCTTGTAGCAGCCTGACATTGGCCGCATTTCTAGATTAACTGGCCACCCATCTCTCACTCGCCTGCAGTCCACCAGCTTTGATGGCATTGCTCATGAAATACCTACAGTTTGGTCAAGCTGACAGCAAACAGAGTGTTTCTGTTGTTGTCTGTAAAACTAAACAGATTTTATTAGAAGTGCAGTTTTGTTAGCGTAATCGCGCCCTACCCGAAGGGCTTCCATGAGGTCTGTGATGGAGATCTGCCTTCAATGTAACTTGCAATAACAAACATCGAGTCAGTGTGGCATAGGTTTTTTATTTAAAACTAATTAGTAAACGTACCTTTCATAGTAGGGTGTGAATTCGAGCTCCCACTCTCATCAAGTAAGATGTACCGAGGTCCAAACACGTATCGCTCGGTGGTTTATGTTTTCTGTCATATTAGACAAAGAACACTGTGTTTAATGAGAGGCTCTCTTTAAAGTCTGACAGAAGTGAAATTGATGTGTTGAGGTTACTACTAAGTACTTCTTTCAGTCTTGTGGGGGTTTTTGGTGGTTGGTTTGTTTTTTCACTTATGCACCAGACAAATTAAAGTCTGTGTTCTTTGTATATTCAAAGCAGGTTTTGATGATTTTGCTGTTCAACCCCTATTAACTTTGAAGGGATTTGTGTAGCCAAAATCTCCGTTGTATCTTTTGGAAACTTGCTTCTGAATGCTCACTTGTACTTTGGATTCCCTAGGGTTATTTTTGTTTGGCTTTTGTCACAAATGGGTAGCGGGGGGGAGAAAAAGGAAAGTAAGAGTTTTATCTGAATAGACTTTAATTTGGGCTGTGCAATCCTCACGCGGACAAAACGCACGTTGGCTTCAGCAGGAGTTTCACCTGACTGCGGGTTGTTGTCTCGGCCCTCTTGCTGCATTGCTGGCAAGAATGAAGACGACGTTTGTATTTGAGCGGAGCGAGGCACCCGGCCCCGAGCCCTTGCTGCGGCACTGGGGAGGCCCGCGGGTGCGGGGCAGCAGCGGCAGTACGGTTTGGAGGAGCGGGCTAAAAATTTCCGAAATCTGGGCCACGCTGGACCCGACAGCGCCAGGGTCGATCCCCTCTGCGGCGGGCTTTGTGCGCGCTCGCTGTCTCATTAGCATGCTGGCTGGCCGCCGCCGCTGCGGCGCGCTGGCTTTGCGAGCTCTGCGAGCTCTGCTAGCTTACCAGCTGTTCCTGCTGCTCGCGACAATGTCCAGCGTGTTCGGATCACCGGGTTCCTGCGCTCGCCGCCGCGCGCAGACAGCCTTTCCGCTGGGGATGCCCACGTGGCCGCCCGTCAGCAGCGGCACCGCATAAAGTAGCAGGGCCCTCGCATGGCATATGGTGTCTGGATTCATACAAGATGCAAAACTATTCTGCCGCTAATGCACAATGACTCATAGCATTGCTAATTTTTCTAACAAAAGCCCACTTCCACACCCACACTTTTAACCCCTCAGGCTAAAAAGCCTCTTCTTCAGTTTCAAAGCCTTGGAAATGTAAGGAGGTGGCTTCTGGATCAATATATGAAACCCTATATTTATTTAAAGCATATGCAAGTTCTAACACTTATTTGAAATTTCAGTAGAACACACTTTTCAAATCACTGTTTTACCATACGGTAATTTTTTTTTGTTCCAAACTAGATTCAGTGTCAAACGTTGGGAATTTTTAATTTTTTTTGTAACTGCGTATTACAAAAATAGTCAAAAGTCAGCATAGATAATAAAAAGTTATTTTCGTTTAAGGGAGAATCAAAGCAATGTGGCTAGTAGATCTACAGTGATTGTATATTACAGCGCGAGTTACCAAGCCGCTTATTGTAAGAAGCTTGTAGTATCTGGCTATCTTTCCTATGTACTAGCTCTTTGGGGAGAAAAATAATACACTTTCCAACTAGAGGGAGCTGCTGGCATCACTGATGCTGATACTTAACCTTCCAGCCTAATTCCTTTGTGCAGAACATACAGCGATCATTTCTATGTTTTAATAAAATCAAGTTAAATTACCCAGCGTAATTTAGATTAAAAGGATGCGTCTTAATTTTTACAGTGTAATCATCAAATTAAACTACAAAATTCAGAGAAAACTAAAGCGCATCCTGGTTGCATGGCACACGAGTACTCTGCGTGAATGTGGAATTATAGGTCATGAAAAGACTCGTTAGAAGAGAGAGTGAAAAGCTGAGGCTTGCTTACTGTTGTTGCGAGACAAAAAGCATAAGGGAAGTATGAGCAGTAGGGAACGGAGCAGGCGGCGCGGCAGGAAGCTCGCCGCGCTCTCCATCGCAACAAAGGAACAAAGGGACCTGTGGTGAAAGATGGAGGTGGCCAAGCTCGGCGATTCAGGCTCCCGGTGAGCCACTTGTTACAGGGAACCCCTGCAGGCGGTGCTTCATCCACGTTAATGCTCCTGCAGCGAATATTTTTTAGGAGAAGTCCTGGCTTCAGAAGGCCTTTACTAGGGGATAGTTTTAGAGCTTTTCTGGGGCTGGTGACTCCACGCCAGCTTGCTGTGGGCTTCCCAACAGGTCCAGCATGATGCACCATGTCCTCTCCACGGCCGAAGCCGAAACCCGCATGCCAACCCTAGAAACTGCGGTTTTGATCCAGCAAGGCAGTTCCCATGTCCCTGAAACTGCACGTTCCCCTCTCCACAGGCGGTGAGAAGGTGCAAAGGATGCCGAAGACCAGCTAGATGGGCACATGGGCATTTTCATGTGTGCATTCCCAAAGATCCGGGTACCTGCATTAGTACAAATGTGTAATCGCCAACATAGCTTTACATCATTTTTCAAAGTTTTCTTCTCTGTCTCTTTTAAAGAAAACCTGACTTCAGTATGTTTTTCATGAACCATACATGCTGCAGTCACTTCATTCAAAAGTTAAGAAATCGTATTCTAAACAGAAAAAATGTTTTTAGGTTTAGCTTTGAATTTTCTTAATTGCCTTGTTTCTCTCTTAGTAAAAATGAGCTTCTGAAGTCAGCGCTGACCATGCTTTGAGAAGGTGAGACTAGATCACCTCCTGACATCCCTCCAACCTGACTGATTCTGTCCATCTGATACTAAGAGGATGCAGCACATAATTTTTGTGCCTAGTATATAAAAGCTACTTTAATGGGTAGCACCATAATCTTATATCGTTCTTTAAAGAGGGAAAAACTTTTGAAGCCATCCTATTACTGGGGACTTTTTTTGTTAGGTTGGGGACATAAACGTGGATACAGCAACAGAGAGGAATAGGCGAAAGCTACTTTTTCATAGTGGGTTTATTGGCTTGTGTCTTGTAACTTGTGTTTTTACTTTCATCAGTATTGTACTTTTGTGTGTATTTCACGGTAAGATTAACTGCCAGGGTTCTAGTATATAAACAGGAGCAGATGGCTTTTAATGATTTCTTAAATCTAATGCTAAGTAACAATCTAGTACATGTACAGAATTTCCTGTTTAAAAAAAATCTCAGTTAATTTGCTGGTTTTTAATACTTTCTCTGAATTGGCCTGGGCCAGGTTTTTTTGAGAACCTGTAATTTCTGCTGAACGGCTGGATTTAGTGTACCTATTTAGGATTATTCATCTGATTCATTTTTCACCTGTGTAACAATATGGGTGATCTTACAAAGCCTTGCTAGTCTGCAGTTGGTTAGCTTCCTTAAATAAAATAGGCATTCTTCTGCCCACTTTTCAGCTTGGCAAAGTAGTGTTGTTCAAGTAGCAGTTATTTCACCTAGAAATCTTAGTGTTATCACTGTAACAAACAAACTTGCAGTTAGCTCAGTTTTTCATTACTGCAAAGTCTTGATACCAAAAATACAGCATCATGAAAAGCTGAGTCATGAACATTTAGAAAATAACCTCAAGCTAGCATGCATTTTCCTTTTCTCTTGCTCCCGAGAGATCTTACCTTAACTTGTGCCATACCTGTGACTCTGAGTAACTTCCTGGTATTGAAAGTTGACTGGAGTTTTTAAGGGTTGTGTCTCCCAGACTAATACCGTTAGGGCAATAGAAGTGTTAGCAGTACAGGGAAGATGATGAAAGTATAGAGCTGTTACTTTGGGGAAAGAGCGCTGAAGCTGATGATCAGAGACTTCACATACCATAAATAAACTCCTCCCCTTACTATTAATTTCTGTCTTCCTCTTACCATCTTCCTCTCTCTGCTGCCAGCATCTATTGCAGCTGGGAACTTAGAGGCTCTGAAAACACCATTTCCCACAGACGGCTCCAGCGGTAAGAAATGGAAGTGGCTGGGATTGTTTTTCTGTCCTTAATATTTAAATAAAGTTCTGTGTTATTTAAAGAT
>Ga0181612_145696_pt1 | contig 35641 bp, 12 predicted proteins | sample HoacroProtozoa21_FD_119630 | JGI IMG/M metagenome (GOLD analysis project Ga0181612, IMG submission 119630) | Hoatzin crop microbial communities from Cojedes, Venezuel. Combined Assembly of Gp0051906, Gp0051904, Gp0051908 | reverse complement strand
GGGGGGGGGGGGGAAGAGGGCAGGGAAATCAACCAGCCATTGTCACATAGCATGAATAACCTAGAACAGCCATCTGTACTTCTTCCACTCTTTTGTACTTGGCTTTTTTTAAAAAGATGCAGATATAAAGTTTACTAGAGTACTTCACCTTTTTTTCAGTTTAAAGCAGGTAGGCTGCTTAAGTCCCCGGCCAAACACCTGCTCTTTGTTCTTTTCAACCTATTGGACCCAGATTAACAAATCTGTGACCCATGAAACAAGACTGCTTGAGTACAGATAGGAGAAACCAACTGCAACCTCCTCTTTCAGTCCCCGGAGAAAAGGGGATATGTGGAAAACAGTCAAAGGTCTACTGAGCAAGAAAACGGTTAAAGAAATTTTATAACAAAATTTTTACGTTCCTTTCCTTTGTTATCTGCTAAAAGCAGGTAAAGAAGTGAACCTTCTTATCCAAAGCACCATCAGTTAAACACAAATTTACAAAGGTGTCTATAAACATTAACACCTTTTAAAAATGCTTGGCCAAAATGTTCTGTTAACTTCAGTTCTGATCACAAACAGGAAACAACTAATAAAAAACTTTATTATTAGGTGTTTCCCCCTATTATTTCCCCTGTCAGACTTGTTCATTGTAAGAAAGAAACAGCATAAAAGGTCCAGGTGAAACATGGGTTCTCTGTGGTTCTCCAGAAGGCCAGGAAGGTCTGGGAACCAGCAAGAGAAGACAGAAAGAAAGAAAAAGAAAGGAAAGAGTAGGAGCACACAAACATTCAGAAGAGCCTACTGTAGGTACCTCCGACCTACCATACGACAGACACAGTAATCTGAAGTACTCTATGATTAAGCTACTGACATTTACCAAAGCTTTAAGACAATTGATAGTATGATCATATTTGACAATATATGACAATAATTGAGAATACGACAATTTCCCAAAGGTTTATGAGCAAGTAGACTTCCTTTTAATATTTGCATATGTTTTCTTGATGGATGTGGATTTTATAACTCAAAAATAAAAGCCATTAGGCTCTTTCCAATGACCAGTTGACAGTATCTATCCCTTTTCACCTGAATGTCTCTACAGTATCATCAAAAGCACTGAAACACTGATAACCACAAGGTTATAAGTGATGTATTGTAACTGTCTTCCACGAATGAATATAAAAACCTCACGAAATCCAAATCAGAATTCATCAGCATCCACAAAGGTTATCTATAGTGCGTTCTAAAATTCTAGACAGAATATTTGAGCTAACTGAAACCAGAGATCTTCTATATATATTCACATTTTGTTATGGCAGTGGAAAAATGAAAATTTTCATCTACTCTGAAATCCTAGTCTTCTCAAAAACAACACTGTAAAGAATAATGAGCGGATGACTCTTTTGAAAGACAGTGTCCTTAGTTCAACTGCATAGACTTAGTGTCCACTGAATTTCATAGTACTCAAAGGTTTACTATAAAAGCTTTTCTCAGAACTAAGTTCAAGGTTGCCTTTTTCTCCTTACTTTAAACTATTCTTCTAACTCCAACTGGTATCTCTAATATCTCTTAATGCCTCCCCTTTGACACCTCCCCAAATGCATCATTTTTCTCAATCACTCTAATGAAAGACTTCTGACACCCTCATTCTCTCTCATGATTCTACTTTGACTGTAAGTTCTTCAGGTCAGGGTCTATCTTTTTCTTCTGTATTTGTACCTTATGTTAGAATAAAAAGGGTCTGGACCAATAGCTAGAGCTTCAGACACTGATATAATAAAAATACTAATAATTCTTAGAACAGGTTTGATGTTTCTGATAATGAAGTTTTAGCTTTGAGTTGTCACTGTAAGCTTTCTGATCATCCTTGCAATTTTTAAAACTATCCCTAAAACATAACTTCTGTTTAGAGCAACTACAGCCTAACAGAATGTGCTACTGCAGCCAGGCCTCGCATTTTCACATGGGTTAGAAAGTGAACATTACCCTTAATTGGTCTGGTAAATCAGTGTATATTTTATAGGTATGCCTGATGACATGACAATTAGGGCGAAAAGATTAGAGAAGGAAACGAAGACAGAAATATAGGCAGTCACTTCATTGTTTACAGGAATTGCTAACTCGTACACCTGGAATAATACACATGACTGGGTGTTCGCACATTCTATTACATGTCTGAATTAGAAACAAAAACGGACAGTGATGCTATTCAAAGGTTTAGAAAATAAGATGCAAGCAGAAGGGTTAAAAGAAGTGAAATTCCATGACCCACATAAAAGAAATAAAGGACATACTGTGTTCAATAAAATACATATAAAAGATCACTTGAATGGGAGCTTATTTTGACCAGTCATTTCAGCTTCCAAATTTATAATGGTCTAATAAGAAATAAAGGAAAAATTTCGAATAGATGTAAAAGTTCCCTTAGTTATTATATTTGAACTAGTTTGATAAATTTCTAATGAGAAAAGTATTGTGTGGAATTTCTGCACATAGGACCACAGCAAAAAGAGATACTTCTCTACCTAAAATATCCCCGAATGGCATCTCTCTGTGCATCAACATATACGAGCTGATTTTTAGCAAGCAGAAAAAAGTCAGGAGGAAACACGGTATTGCAAACCCATCCTAGACTGAGCATCCAACAGGATAAATGATCAGTACTAAGCAGAGTAGAGAGTACAGACCACATTATAGAAGACCCTAAAAACAACTAGTCCGGTGTTCACTTGGCATTTTAACTTTCTAGCTTGATCTCAAAGATGAGCAAGACTGCATCCTGCATTCAGTAAACGCAGTCTCTTCATCCGCATACTCCTTTCACGTAGCCTTGTACAAGAATATATGGCTATGATCTCTAAGTGCCAGATTGAAGTCTCCTCAATAACAGTGACCAAGTTTGCTTCCTGTTTAAATCTTGCCTTTACCATACAAACTTTTAAAATGCAACTGTTCAAGACTACCCCTGCAAAACTCTTGTTTGAAGCTATGTACTTCTGCATTTTCCAAAACTTTGTCTTCATCTGTTCAGAAAGAAAATATTGATGTTTCAACAAAATCCCTTTCTTTCCACTAAAATATGTATACTCACACACTTTATGGTACATACATATACTCATTTTCAACAAATAAGTCAGACTTCCTTAGGAAAGAAAGCATCATTCATTGTATTACCTAAGTGTAAAAATGGTAAATAGGCAAGGGAAAGGTGTAGAGAAAAAAAAAAATTCCAAACCATTGTTCTTCTATTTTCTAACTAACTGAACTATTAAACAACAGACTGAATCCACAACTCTGTATACATACATCACTGACTTAACCTTGCTGTTGAAATCTCATCCTTCACAGTTTGTAGCTTTTTATTAAAGTTAACAATATAACCATTACACATGGGTTGTTTGCTTTTAGGAGAAAGAAAAACGTGCCTGTGTTTAATTAGGTTTGACTGTAAATGGTTGCAACTAGACTGTGAAGTGCTCATTGTAGAGAATGTGATGTAGGAACATGGCAGTCCCACTTTTGCTGCTGTTATTGTTTGTCTAGAGACACCTTTCCGCAAGACTAAATTCAGCATGACAGGGTGTCTGTCTGCACTGTGACATCTGTATCACAGCAATAGGAAAAAAACCCACCAGAAATTAATTTTAAAATGAAAGCTTAAAACATGTAGAATAGCATGAATTCATGAATATAGACATATAAAAAAAATAAATGACCCGCTCTTTTCTGCACGTTTCTGTAGAACATGTTATAATCGTATCCAAAGTTTTTTTATTAATTTAGTAATTTTCATCTACTTTACTTGCATCATGAGCTGGACAAACAACTTCTTTTCCAGCTTTCTGGAAGCTTTTTTTTTTTAACTCTTTCTATGTTACTATGAAAATAAAATGTTACTATTTCATCATATATCATACATTTTGCTTTGATTTTGAGATTCCTAAAATGTATTGAATCAAATTTAAAAGGTAATTTCAAAGCAAAAACTATAAAAATAAGTATTAAAATTATAAGTAGTTCAAAAGTTTTTTTAATAGGCAGATAACTCAGTGAAATAGACAAATCCACTAAAACATTTAAGTGCCACTAAATCTGACATGGTTTTTTTTAAACTTAAATCTATCAGTATAACTACTTTTCCTACTTCAATGCTATAGTGCTACAGTAAACAACTAGAAGAGGTTCAAAGTACGAAGGAAAGATGGAGATAATACATTTTCTTTACTCCAATAATGTTCCTACTCCATCGTACATAAAATGTATGGCCTTTGCCATTGTTACATGTTCACTCTGGTCCTGCAACTATTTGCTTGCTACGGCAACACAAGTGACAGATATGCAAAGTATGAGACAGAAAGTAGTCAGTTGAGGTGTGGTTCATTACTTTGACATAAATAACTTTTCATAATCATAACTTTTGGGAAAAAAAGATTAAGTGATGAAAGTGAAGGACACAAGGACCAAAAACCATGTCCCAAAACAAGAAAGGGTTTAGAGTTCCATATGAGGAGAAATTTATTTTATCTTTCAAACACAGCACTTCATAAAGCTTTACAAAAATCTTAGGAGATGGGAAAAATAAACTTCTTCAAAACAAACTTTGAAACTTGAATCTTTTCCTTATTTAAATTACTTCTCCAGGTTAAGACAAAGTGTTGATTTACAGATGATTGTGCCCATGCTTCAGACTCTTCCTTTACAACCCAGTCAAAAACAGTTCTTAGCGCTGTATTTCCCTCTATACTGTGGAGAGTTAAAGAAGTATTTTGTGTCCACTGTCTGCATCTACTAAATGGCTAGTGAGATTTTATTGCAACTTGCAAATAAAGCATAAAACATCACAGGCTGTGAGCAGAACCTAGTTGAGCAAAATTTCTCAAATGGTTAAAGCTTTGCAAGCTTAAAGCAGACGAAAGCAAGGTGTTTAATGGAAACTTGCAAAATCGAAGTTCTTAACTACCATTTACAGGGTTCATTAAAGTTATTAGGGAGTTTTATTTCATTGTTTCACTAAACAATGGAATAACCTTCTATGAAAGGCTACTTGAGATCAATAGCAGTTAAAAGTATGAAACAAGACTAGAAATTAGTAAGAAATATCTTCAGAGTTAGATAATTTGACTAAAATATAGAAAATATAGTTTTATTTAAGAATCAACAGCTAGTCCCATTCATCTGCAAATGTTTTTCCCTAAAATCGTGAATTAGATACAGTACTAATGAAAATAAAACTACGCATATATTTATTAGATTTCCCCTCTTCCTTAAATTTGTCATATTCTTACTTCATATTTTAAAAGAGGTATTATCCTTTGAAAAATTTATGCTTATCTAGCTTATATATACTTCAGTTCTGAATTCAAAATTAAACTAGGAAATATAAATAGTAATGGACTTTAAGAATTACATTGTAAACGTAAATATACACCCCATCTTGATGTTGATAAACTGCTGACAAAAGTCTTTAACCAGACTTCAAAATGTCTCCTACTGATGAAGGGATACTGGTCTATAACACAGCAACACAACTTAGGAACTAGGGGATGTATTTTTGCCTTATATATGAATATACTTGAAATTTCAATTTTTAGGACTTGTTCAGTTGTTCTCTAATAAGTAGTATAAAATATTAGAAGGAGCAAATTATTAGAATACCTGATTATATTTATTATCAAAAACACAATTTATAATTTAAGCTATAAGTTAATGAATACAGGATACATGTTTAAAATTATATTATATTTAAATGTTCTACATAATGCTTCTGGTTATAAAGTGGATCATGCATAGCTACGTTCATAATTTAAAAAATCCATAGTATTTGCTTCTTTGTGAGGGATTTTTACAAGAAATATGTATTTTAATCTTGTAAATAAAATGGCTCTAGCTCAAATAAAATTAATAAAGTTACACTTGTATCTGTTTTCACATTCTAAATTTGAAAACATGGACCAGACATCTATAAATTTAAAAGACAGTATTTACTCTTTAATAGCTATGTTAGAGATAGTACACAAATTGTAACCTATGCTTAAATACACATCTTTAAAAATTATTTCCAGACTTCTGATTTTTTAAGTTACAAATAATTTCATTTTTAGGCTAAAATATTACAGAAAAAAATGCCTATGCAATCATAATTGCTAAACATGTGTCTATGTTATATGTAATGTAGAAATAAAGAAAACAGTATTTTGAACAGGTGGACCTTTAAAAAAAGATTTCTAATTATTCTTATACTGTTAAAATCATTTCAGTTTTGTATCTCAGCAGATACACATTTGTACACCAGAAACAGGTGTTCATCAAAAAGGGATGATAAAGAGATACTGCAGTCTAGGCTTGGAACCTTGCCTGCATGGTGTGATGACAGATAAATTAGAAAAATAGTGCTAAATGTCGCTCTACACTTCAGAAGGAGATTACACCTTTTAAAAAAGGCAAAACACGCAGTTCAATTACTTATTGTCTTGGCATGTGGCTGTGATGAAAGAAGGAGTCTTAAACATCAATAGAGCTAAACTAACTTCCCAGATGGGCTTCAGAAGAGGGAAAACTTCTGCAATCCACCTGCACATAAAGCAACTTTCTCCTATTCGAAACAAAATAAATGTTTCCCCACCCATCCATTCTAATCATCCCTTTATCTGAAACAGCTATTTGTTAGGCACCTCCTTTTCTTTTCACCTACCAAAACCAAAGAGGAAAATCTTGTAGAAGTAAAAGGTTATGGACTGTGGGATTACTTTAATGAATACAACTCTATTGCCCCATCTGTTCAGCACCTAAGCCTCCGCGTAATATTTATTGTAAATGTATTTTTCATTTAATGTAAAAGATATAAACAACAATGTTGTATCACTGAAAGTAATCAATAACAAATGCAAGAGGCAGAGTGGTGGATTGATCAAATACCCATAGACACTTTCTAACATTTCACCAGAACATGCTTCCTAATTACCTGCAGTAAAATGGTTCTTAGAGCCCCAGAGAATCCAAATTACTGTTGTAAGTAAAGCTAAGTTATTTACTACTGTATTCAAATGGTGTAATCCGAGATATGGTGTACACTGGTATATGTACCACAAGTGCAATGTATGTGTGTATGGAACCAAACCCAAAAGAAATTACCAAAAGCTCCAAAAGCTTTGTAGTTACAAATTCCTATTTAAGTTACCAAAAACATGCTAAGGCTATAGTAGAGATGGCAATATGAGAGACGGTAAAGAGAAAATCTTCTCCTATTGTCCTACAGTTTGCATTTGTTACTCTAGCTGTTCTTATTTGAATACGGAACACTTCAGACATTGTTCAAATCATGGTTTTATAGATCTCAATGGATGAACGTGGAATGGCAGAAAAATTATACTTTTATTTAAATGAATGCTTCTTTGTGAACTCTCTGGTTCAATACAGAAGTCTTGGAGTGGAATTCAATATATGCATTAGCACATTGCAATTGCAAGATGACCTTGTATGGTATTACTGTTACAAGTCTCCAGCAAGAAGGAAAAAAAAGAAATCTACTGAAGGCAATCCTTAAATTAAACCAAATTTCTCTGATAATTTGTTACTGGTTACTTATCGTATGATACTTTATACATTGTCAGAATTGGTCACTAGAAACAAAATCCTCGCTATTCGAAGCAGGTTCTATAAAAGAACTAACAGGCACAGGTTAGATTAAATAACCTCATTTTATTACTTTTGTTGACACATTAGACAGAAAGAAACCAGCTTGAATCTTAGATTCCAAGCTAGTATATCCTGAAATCAGTGAACTTGAAAACTATCAAGGGGTGAAAAGAATAAGAGCTTTCTGCTGTATACATAGTCACTTTAACACTGCAGGTACCAGGGATGCTTTACAGTCCAGTTTTGAGCTTATCTCCATTAGCTGCAGCTCCATGTTAAAGAGGAGGCCAGCAATAATCACTGAGACTCAACCCTCAAGCTCCAGACAAGATGCCAACACAGCCCTCAGTTGGACAAAATCTGGATGCCCTTGATTTAAGCTTTCTAAGCCTCTACAGTGCCAGTTCAGGAGATTAATATAATTCCCATAGCTCATACTTCATGGAAGCTATTTTTTGTTTGATGCTCACTATGTTATTAGTACAACTACATAAAACCCAACTGTCTGTTGGTTCTCACTGTTTCAGAGAATGAAATACACTTTTATACAATTCTCACCAAGCAGAACCGGAGTGATGCCAACAACATATTCTTGCTCGATAACTGAACTTCTAAGTGGTAGCATTTCACAGGCAGTACATTTGTGTCTGCCTTCACCCATAAAAGATACAGCTTTCTCTATGCCTTCAGTTTAAATGGGAGCATGAGCCTTCTTCCATATTTGTCTGCAGCTGAGGACAGTCCGGTTGGTTGTCCTTTACTGGCACAAATAGACACGTTACACCCCTGCTCATCCAGCTCCTTTCTTCTTCCATTCCAATATTGATATAAATACCTTTCTTAAGTAGATTTCCCAAGATTTTTCAGCTTTTCATACCAGCATCCAAAGCTGTTAGGGGCTAAGTCAGTTTTTTAATTCACATGGTAGCAACGTACAGTGACAGCCAAAGCGAACTCTACTGGTAACCAGGCAATAGCAGGTATTGTTCCTACATTAACTTGGCTGTTGGGCTGACAATCCATGCTGCCTCTGCTTGGTGGCCATTTCTGTTTCCAACCACTGATCCCAGTCTTCAAACAGGCTGGCCAGCCCTTGTACAGCATCACGTACATGTACAAAAAACAAAGATATTAAAAAAAGCCCTGTTTTTTTAAAAAGTTTGAATAGTGCTTTTAACCAGCAGAAAGGGATAGCAATGAAAGTAATTGTGTAATAAATATCAAACTAGAGTAACAGCAGTACATTGTTATAATGCTATTCATCTGGTACATAAATCAGATAAAAACCCCAGAGCCCGTGTTGTGCATTTTAAAACGTGTATGTCAGAATACTGGTTGAGTATGAACCTGTTTTTAATAAAGCTTGCTAAGTAGTACATTTGTGTTAACAGAAAACTGGAAACAGCCTCCCAAGTATCAATTTGCAAAGACCCCTGTAACTTCAAATATCATAGTAAGATATAGGGAAGCAAAAGCTTGGCCTAATACTGTTCAGCAAAGAGCTTCTGATTTACAAAATAAGCAAGCCTTGTAATGACCCATTTGACCTTTAAAATATTCCCATCTCTGCTTATGAATGAGGTGAGAGTCACTCATTTAAAATTAATACACAAACAGACAGTAACTCTCCTAACTAGTTGGGGAGATGCAGTGGCTACAAATGCTGCTCCTCTGCATTATTCCTGCTCAGTGCACACGTAACTGAAAACAAGCACCAGCCAGGTTTCTTTGACAAACCACGACAGATAAATATCTTCCACATGCCCAGCTCCCTAGTTCATCATCACTTTCAGAAAAATTGCTTCTTCTGTGCTAAGAGTGCTTCACACTATATGAAACGAAAAATGTTATTTAAGTACATTATTGGATAGTTTTGAAAGTACTTTCTTGCTTTGTATGTAACAGCACAAAAGGCTACGAATACCACAGAAAATTGAGTAAATTCAACCGACATTTTTCTTCAGCACCTTTAAAACAATTCACTGTAAATGTTCATAACAAGTGCTCTTCTCTCAGTCACCTGTCACTCCTTGTTTTAATCAAATGGCATGAGTAGAATTTAAAAAACCATGAGCACTAACAACCTAATACCTACTGATTTCACAACTGCAGCAGTTAAGTGGTTTAGAAAAACCCACCCCAGAAACAGATGCATTATCTTCACAAGATGTTTATTTGCCAAGTCTCTACCACTCATTCTGGCTTGGGCATTGTCCTTAATTTTGTTTGTTTCCTCTTTCCCAAACTGTTTTTTTTTTAGGTATATGTTTAGCTAAGCAGACTTCAGATTAAAAATTCCTTCTCTTTATGAAAACAGAATCTTTAAATTTTCGGTAAATATTTTTCATTATAACAGAGGAAAGCCTCTAGTCTGGAGTTTGTGCCTATTTCTAGTTTTCTATGGTTTAATGTTTTGGCAGTCTCTCAACTGGCTTGTTCCAAGCTTCATGCATCTGATAAAAACTCCCTGTTTCTTTGGGTGATTGATGATCTCAAGAGCCTACTTCTGGGTTTTGAAAAAGCAGGTCAATCCCCTGCTATTTTTAGGAGCCTAAAAGCATAGCAGAAATTTTTCACTCTGACAGGGACATTCCTTCTCTTTTGCCCATTGAGGAGCTGCTCAGAAGATGCTGCTGATGAGCAAAAAGAAGAAACGAGGCAACAGCCAACAGCAGAAACAACATGCCAAAAACTGAAGTGAAACGGGTCTTGGAAGCCATCTGTAACAAATAGAAAGTAAGTATGGATCAACCTCCTTTTTCTTAGTGTATCAGATGCAAGTGATGGAGACAGAGAGATTCATTGCATCTCCTCAGGGAAAGACAAGTAATGTTTTTTAAAAGAAGATTTAAAACTTGAGGTAGGAGGGAAAGAAAACAAGAAGGGAACAAGGAAGCTTGGGAGGAATAGGTTTTAGGTTAGTTAAGCGATGCGTATACAACTCCATGCATCCCCTAGAGTGCCATATTTACAGATGTAACCAGATGGACATGTACAGGAAGCAATTTTGTTGTCAAAGTTCTGGAAATTTTGGCCATTTGAGTAATCTTTATGAGCACTTTTAACTGAGAAATCAGTCTCCAGACTTCATAGATTCTTCCTTTGCACAGTAATAAGTAATTTTAATTTTTACTTTTATTTTAAGTTACTTATTGTTCTCTTGCAGGATCTTGTTGCTCAAAGTTGCAAAAACAGTATAGCAAAATAAAAGCATATGGGAAATAGCTTTAATCTTACTTGATGAAAATCTTTTTGCACCTTATCTTTCACTCTAAATGAATCTGTTGTACCCTTTGTTTTCCATACTTTGACCTTTGTTGAATCTCATGAGCTTTCCCAAGGTTGATCAGTTTCCCAGTATTTACCCTTGGTTCCCACTTACAGAATAGCCTGGTTTGAGCTTAGAGCACCAAGTTTAGAGTCCAGATTTTATCACCTGCTCTGTAGCCAATTAACCCATGACTCTCTGGGAATATTTTAGCATTTTTCTTTCAGAATTTATCTATTTTAAAAAATGGTCTGCTACCTATTATTCAGCACATATATTTATAGAAAGGCGCTTGTAGATCTTCAGTCATCTTTATTTCAAAATATCACAAAAAATTAAGATGAAAATACATCCTGGAATAGAATGTATGGTTCAAAATGGGATTAATTTGGGTTCGCTTTTTTGTTTTAGGAAAAAGTTACTAATATCATCTCACACTTAAAAAAAATGCCTTTAAGCTAATTTTTTAATTATCCTATCAACTTGCAAAACATAGTAGGCCTTTTCCCCCTCAAAGTCAAAGAAGCTTTGCCATTGATTCAAGTATCTTAACTGGAATCGGTAAGTCTGAACAAAAGAATTCCTAAGATTAACCCCATATGTTTGCCTTCAGTTTTAATTAACAACCTGTATCAACTTTACGTTTGTTTATTACCTTGTGCAGCACATATTTTACCACAGTTCAGTGCAGAATTTAACATAAAAATGCAGAGCCCCAGTACTAACTAGAAAGCTAACTTTGCACTATATGAAATCAGTCAAACCTGTTGTGAAGTAGTAACTCCCTCCCAACCCAGACTCCGTTCCCTTCTGAAATCAGTCTCCTTCATCACACAACCCAGTATACCAAAGTGTGTGTGGCAAGATCCTTCTCCCTTGAAGGTGTTTCTTGCCTTATGTTGCTCTACTGATTCTTAAGGAGCGCTGAAATTTTAGCTATCAACATACTTTTATTATTGCTTTATGATTGATTCTCCATTCTCTTTCTGCTATTTGTTGCAAACAACGTCAGCTAACTCCACAAACTGCTTTAGAATACAATTTTTCTTAAAGAAGCTGCACAACACAAGTTGCACTGTATCTTATTAACCCATCATGGGTTTGAGTGCCATGTTATTGTTAAAATAAAGCACGTAAATATGTAGAACCCTGTTCATGTACAGCTCCTTAGTGAGCAAGCTGCTTCATGATGTTACTGTTTTTATAGCAACATGTAAATTTACTTATGATACAATCACCATGTAAACTTGCTTTTAAAATAATGTATGCATTTGGAAACATTTCTATACTTTTGACAAAGAAAATGCTTTTCCCTCTTGCATGAATATCATACATGTATTTAGTTTTGATATAGCTTGCTGTAATTTTGCTGCTACTTTAAAGAAAGTATTATTTAACAGGACCTTAATTACACACACTTTTAACCTTACAATGGCAAGGGTCAATTAATTTTACCCTACCCATGCTTGTTAAATAAATAAAATGAAAAAAAATTAAAAAAGGGAAATAACAGTATAGCCTCATAGGGCCAATAAAATTACAGCTAATCCTTCTGGGAATCCAAATGGCAATAAAGTGAAAGTGAGTACAGATTAACACACTGTAAATCCACTTGCTACCCATAAATATTTACACAAGGATTTGCCATTGCCTGTTACCATTCGATCAGCATTTAACTGTACAAGTTGCCAAGATTTTACTGAAGAGGTTACTTCCGTTTCCTACAAATTAATTCCATTCCCTAAAAACCCAAAACATGCTTTAATCACGGGCAAGAATATGTATTGACACCCTATGGATAATGGAAAATAGGTGGGTTTCTAGGGTTTCATGCTGATGACTTAGTAGAATATGAACAAAATACAGAAATATCTAAGGAAATGCTTTAAGCGCAAATGATCCTGTGTGTTAATATTCTTGAATTTGAAATGTAGGGGAGTGCACTTTTCTTCTGTGCATTTTTAAAAAGCTATTTGCTTGAGCCCAAAACAGCTTTTTCCTTACTGCTCACTTATAATACAAACTGCACTCACATGGAGGCCAACAGCCAGCAAAAACATATTTCAATTTTAACGCCTTTAGATGATCAAAGCATCAGCTTAATATAATCAGCTCAAATCCATTTACCAGTGAGCCTACCACTGTGCCCAGGGACTGTTTTCCTTTCCAGCCCTATCTATTCTGGAACAGGTGCTATAATAGTAAATTAATTAGTCTGTGGAGATGCACCTTGTTCTCCATCTCCACAGGCCTCTTGTGGGTCAGGGCCTTGAGGAAAATGCCATCTGGGCAGAGTTTCCCCCAGAGAAACAATCAAAGCCTACAGATTGCAGACTACAGAGGAGGGTTCATATGACAATTAACCTTATTAGTTTTTTTTTTTTTTTTTTGAAACAGTTGATAGTGTTTCAACATGTTGGCTCTGTAAATAATCTGCTTCACAAAATCACCAGTGCAACTAATTCAAAGAAATTACTTCTATCTAAAAATCCTCAGAAGAAAATACAGATTTCCTTGCACTGAAAATATAAAGGTAAATAAATATTAAACAGTAGCTTACATACCTAGAAAGGTATCATACAACAGTTCTAGAATACTTCAAACTTTAACATACTTTGAAAGATTGACAATTTTTATACAAACCCAGAGATATTTGTGCTCTTAATCATTTTGGTGGTTCTTTTTCCCACCATGGTTTTGCCAAATATTAAATTATCAGCAGAATCAGAACTAAATTCAACACATTTCATAAAGGACATCAACATTTGTCTTGATAAATGTGGTGGGTGTTGAAGGTTTAACTTACAGCCCCAAAATCTAGGGCTGAATTTCGGATTTGTAGAATCGTTTTCACAAAGAAGACTGTAAAACAAATGAGAATTTAGAAATCTCAGATGGAATGTGATAGGAAAGCTAAATCTCTACACAGTAAAATTCTTTGTATATTTTCACTGCAAGTTTGGCGAAGAACAGAAATTACGATGACAAAGCAAAAAGACCATCAAGTTTAACATTTCAGACCATTAAAAAATACAAAGTACATGTACATTTATATTTATAAGGTAACAAAAATAATATTTCTAATAAATGATTTCAGTGCATAACTCCTTCAAACACATTTTACCTGGACAAAAATTACTAAATTTGCATCATAATAAGAAACAAAGCCAAGTGATTAGTTGCTAAAATGTTTTGATAACTTCTGACTCTCTGCTTGTGAATCACTTGAATTCCTCTTATTTCTTATTCAACTTACAAAATCATTTTTATAGAGAGAATTTTATTCAGTTTGCTATACTTAATATTTGAAAAATGTGCTATTTTCATGGAGTACATAGGTGAGACAGATTGGTCTTGTTCCCTCCACACAGAGGTTTTCAGTGTGAACATCTGATGAGTTTCCATCCAGAGATTTTTGAGATTTTTTTATAAAATTCCTTTTTTTTTTTCAAGGAATTGTGCAAGTAAAATTTATTTGTTAACATGAAAAGTATAGAAACAAAGCGAAAGCAGGTATTAATTGAAAATTAATTTAAGTATTCACTAATCTGTAATAAGCACTATTAACAAATATATTTTAGTATGCTAGACAATATTTAAACTATCGTGAAATTACAAAACAGTTCCTTCTTCATAGAAAAAAAGATTTTGAATGATTAGCCAAACTTTAGAATACCATTTACTACCAGAATTCTTTCAAGTATTATTTTAGCTGTCTACATGTGTAATAATAGTTACTTGACATGCTGTGAGTGTAATTGCTCTTTTCATTGCATGTATTCCCATAACAAACTTTTTCAAAAAGTTAACAAAATGTTTATCCTTCAGTCTAAGTATTTCTGAAGCTTTCCTATTTTTCCCATGGGGACAGGGCATAATTTAAACTGAATGGGTAGCGTGTTAACCTGGACAGTGGAAGACCACCTATATTTAGCTTTAATATAAGAGCATGAATGGAATCATAATTAAACAAGTACAAATATCACATTGTCATTGAAGAAGTGTCATTCATAACTTCTAGAATCACTTCCTCTGTACCTTACTGAGCTGAAGGAGTGGGCAGAGCAGGATGGAAGATTAACACACTAAGGGAACTCAATGAAGCAGCCATAGGAGATGAAATACAACCTGTGTACTCGTTGAAGCAGCTGAAAAAATGAGCTACAAGGGACTGTATTCAATGGAGCAAGTGTAAGAGATGAGATGCACTGAAGGGACTACCAAAAGCACTCAAGCACTTCCTCCAGTAAAATACACAAGTCTCCTCCCTTTTATTGTCCCCCCTCCCCAACCACAAAAACAACATAAATGACATTGAATTTCCTTCTTGTCACCACTTTTTTTTCAGATCAGCAGAAAAAACATGTTCAGAAGATAACAAATCTTATTCTGACATACTTGATTGCAGTATGCTGGAATGACAACTTGCATGCCACAAGCAATATTTAGCACATCAGTATCACAGAATTCAGACACTATAACCCACAAGTTCAGCTACTCTTTTTTTCTAGGTGTGAGCACCTTCCCTATGGTCTGTCCCTAAGCAGATATAAGACCTGTTGTATACACCCCAGGTACTCCAGCAATGATCGGATTTTTCAGATTAACCCTTTCAAGAAAATGGGAAACAAAGAACAGTAGTATTATGTAATATCTACAGCATGGTCATGCTAACAAAACTTCTAAGTCTTAGAGGCTTGAACCCAATGGAAATCTGAAAGTACCTGCAGCAGGGCTAAGGAGGAAATTTTAGTTATTTACTACTTTCGCAATATCCCCATTTACACATTTTTGTGTAACTCTACTCTGGATTATCCCACAGGGCTCAGAGTTGCTAAAATAGCTTTCAGGAGTCAAAATAACTATAAAGGCATTGTGGCACCCAATAAGCACTTTAAACAATTCAAATTATAGAGCTTCTCCCTGAAGTCATCACTACATGCATTTGGATACTTACTGATACTTCTACCTTTCGCCTTCAAACCTGAAATTCTGTCTACAGCTATCATAAAGTTGTATCTTAAGGAGAAATCTTACAGGTTTTAAGGAGAATGAAGCTAAAATAGTTTTGAAATTCTCCAAAGTTTTTTTCAGAACTTAAAACAGTAGCCATTTCTAATTCTTTCGCTGCTGGAGAAACGCATTGATGAAACTGTTACATTATCAGAATAACCAAATATGAACAACTTTGGTTTCCAGCATTCAGATCCTATAAAAAGTGAGAAACTACTACCTTTGGAAGACTTGCCTATTAAGACAATACAAATGCCAGTTTTAGCTGCTTTTACAGTTAAAGTCAGACATAGTGTTGGATGAAAGAATTTTAGAAGAAACTGCTAAATGATTAGGAACATATTTCTAGGACTACACATCTCATCCAAAAGCTCTAAAGAAACTCAAATGAAATTGCTGGGTTGTACCCTACTTTTCAACTCACAGCTCAACTACCAGTGAAAAGGCAAATAATATTAGGAATTACTAGAAAATTAGTTCAGAATATTAAAAAATATAATTATGCTACCACATATAACTAGTACACATCCACAGCTTGACCATCTTTCTCAGAAGATACGGACAGAAGCATAGAGCAGAGCAACGCAGATGTGCAGAGATACAAAGCAGCTTGCGTCTGGAACATCCAGGCCTCGCTGAGATCAGTACGGTCAAGAATCTCTGGGAGGAGGGAGCTACTAGTCACTGTTTCTCATGACATAAAAAAGCAAAGGTGCCTTTAATGAAAATACCAGGCAGCAGCTTTTAAACATGCAAAGGATATATGGTATCTAACCAATTAAATTACATAACTAATCACCACAGATAAATTCTGGTTTTCAAAAGGGAAAAGTGACTCAATGCATTCATGGAAGAAAGGTCCCTACTACTAAATAGGTCCCTACTGTTAAAGACAACAGTCTGGATACAATCAAAGCAGAATATCATAAGAGAGTCACATACGTCTTATCTAGTTCTTATATCATTTTCCTATACGCTACTGAGTGCCAATGGAAACGTGATGCTGGAGTATATGGAGCTTTGGTCTGACCCATCACATTAAGAGCTACATTACATATGTGCGGTGGGTTAACCCTGGTTGTCTGCCTCCCCTCTCAGCTGTTGAGCACTGTTTGTTATTCCTTCTTAAATATGTTTTCACAGAGGCACCACCAGCACTGCTGAAGGGCTCTGCTTTGAGCAGTGGTGGGTCCATTTTGGAGCTGGTACTATCCAACATGGGGGCAGCTCCTGGCCTCTTCTCGCTGGGGCTGCATACCCCCCATCCAACCTTGCCACAAACTAAGCACGATCTGTGTCTCCTAACACTACAAAGATGATCAGAAGAGTACTATAGATGCCATGAGGATGACTCATATGCACGAAGAAGAGGAAGGTATTCACAAAGGCCTAATGAGGCTGATCTCTCTACACACACTTGCTGTGGGGTAAAGGCAAAAGACGTGCTCTTCTAGAGATGTCTTGGAGAGGCCTCTCTCCCCCTCCCTCTGTCCCTTCCCACTGGCAACACAAGCCAAGGGACATTAGTATCACTAGGCTAAACGTAATCCTTGTGAGTAACCCTGTACACGTGATCCCTTCTCTATAATACTCAAAAGAAATGTGTGAGTGTAAGGTTTCAGGAGATATGCAAAGTAATGTTCTGTGTCCATAACACTCAGGGCAAAAGATTAGTTATTTCTTCATATGACATTAAAACTATCAGCATATTCTGTGCAAAGCTGTTAACCAGCTCGGTATTTTCGAAAAATAAGACAATTTTCCCAAGGCAAGAAACAACTCCTAAACTCAGAGATGCAATAGGGTTACTAAAAGGCCTGTATCTGTATTTCAATCACTTTATCACCTTAAAAGGAGAGGTAAAAGTGTTCTATCTCTGAAGTGAATGATAAGTTTTTTTAAAACAGTATGTTTGCACAATAGAAGAAAATATTTGTATCATAACTAAAAAAGATCTGAATCATTGACAGAAAGCAGGAAAATTTCTGTGTTATTCCTCCATTCCATAATTCTGTTTCTCTAATTTCACATGTATTCAGCATCTTGTCTAGGGGGCATTAGTGTATTTGATGATGAGATGAATGCAGGCCTGGCAAGAACTCCCTGTCACCAGTTCTCCTGGGTCCAGAGATCAGCATTCTTAAAATACGAGGATTTGATAGAGTTAACGCCATCCCCTTGAGCAGATGGTTTGGAACATTCTGTCAACACTGCCACCGATTACTGCAAACAGATTCTCGTTACGCTGATAGCCCCTCTGGGACCCCAGCAAAGTGCTGGCTAACCTCCGCGCCGAGGTGCAAAACATGCTGTTGGCAGGGCCCTGCTGAAACAGCCAGGATGCACGTGCCTCTCCCAAACACAGCCACCAGCATCGCCGTGCTGCGACGCCACAGCCGACAGTTGCTCAGAATGGCAGTAAAAGGTTTTAGTTTGTTATATTTTATGCTACTCTTTGTAGCCTTGCAAAAGGAGACTATTAAATACCTTTTATTGTGTTTAAAGAGTTTATCACACCCGAGGCTTGGGCAGTGCTGTCATTCCCTCGTGCAGCTTCAGCTATCCTGCCTACCTACTCAGTAGCAAAATACTCTGTGCATTCACAGACTATTTTGAATATATGAAATATGAGCTTATGTATTACATATTCATTAGCAACATTTTCTGCACTTCCTGAGTAGATATGAGTCAGACTGGAATCACAGTTAACATCACAGCAAAAAGCTTCTCTAAACTTGCTCCAGTTCCTTATTAAACCAGTATCTTAATACATTAGCTTTGTATTACTCGAAAGACTAACTTCTTTTTGCTCAACACTGATAAATAACACCCGGCATTTATGGATTCACTACTGCAGGTTGTTTTCAGCATTGTAAGTCAGATCTTCATTTTTAAGTCTCAGCTTTTCTTCTAGAAGCTTGAAGCATCAGAGTTACCAAGGCTGCTCTTTCATCCTGAATTTGGTATCTAGCACTACAATATATACTGCTAACAGGAAAAAAAAACACGTCAAATTTATCTTCCCAGCTGGAAGTCATTCTGCAAAGCAATTAACTGCTTTAAGAAGGATTAATATGCACTTAGAATTAGGGATGAAGAACCTGTCTGAGAAACAGAAAAACTGACACCAACTTTTTGTTCTTCAGCTAGGGCTTGCAGAGGAACCATTGGGTAAAGCTCACCGAATGAAAAACCAAGAAGTTTCCTCACTCATTCTCTGGCTAAGTTTGTATCAGGGACAGCAGACATATTCCCATGCTGCCACCAGCATCTCAGCTGCTATCACAGAGGTCGCAACATCTGCTTCTTCATGCCAGTTACAAGCTCACTCCAGGCAACACTGCTCTGTAAGGCACATCTTGGAGCTTCCTAGATAAAGTCCTTAGGAGACTCCAGCAGCTTCGAAGATCTTTAAGGAACACACCAAGTGCCAGGCTCTGAGCCTCAAGAGTAAGGAGGACTCAGATATCCATTAGGACTAAGAGGTCATAGTGGCAAAGTCCAAGGGAGCCACTGTTAGCTTCCCCAAAGCAAAACAAACAGGAAAGGAAAACCCTTGGCTGTCCTGAAAAGCATCACATCCAAGAAACACACACTGTCTCTGACCCCAGCTCCTGCACCAAGGAGGAAAAGGTATCTTTGTGCCCTTAATGAACTACATATTTTTCCCCTTCCTCGTCTGCACCAACACGGGAGCCAGCATAAAAACTCTCACATTGTGTGCAGAGTCACATAAACAACAGTATATAGTTTTGGGGTTTTTTTTTTGGTGCGGTTTTTTTTTTTTTTAAATAGTCACTGACTGCACACTTAGAACTGAAACTACTAACCAAGCAATCACCATTCTCTGGTGATACTTCAACAGCGTAACTTGATATCCTCAATCTGAGTCTTTTGGTGGTTATTTGCCCACTAAAGACAAGTGAATGTAAGTGAATTCCTTTTTGGTAATCAGGACAGAGACCAACGGCAGGAAGGCTAAACAAGCTGTGCCGTTAAGACAGATGGTGCCACTGACACAAAGCTGAGGTATGTTCAACAGGTTACATGGCTGTTTGCATAGAAATTGTGTAATTTAAGATCTTTTCATAAAGAAGATTTTTACACCATCAATTTCATTTTGGCAGTTTAAGAAAAAGCATGTTTATTTGGCCTAGTTCAAGTCTACACTCTGAACTGCAAGCCTTCGGACCAGAGATCCTCTTTTCCTTTCCAGGCACACGGGTTTGATACAGAATGCACCAAATCAGTAGAAAGACTCCTGTAGTGTCTCACCAACCAGAATCTCCAAGTATTGCTGTAATACACATTAAAAAAAATTATCAGTGGAAATATTAAAACAGATGCTGTTTACAACAGTATTTCAACAATTCTACTTATTACACCACCTCCACCGAAAACATACTCAGCTTTTAGCCTGAATAAAAATATTGCAGTTTTGTGGATAAAGATAAATTTCAAAACTCAAACAAGCCTACACTTTTTTCCAGGCACTTGGTGCATCTACAATTTATATTTGAGGCATTTTATTGGAGGAATAGTCCAGCAGGTTACAGGACAGTTGGAGTCATAGCTTGGGAGAATGAGCTTTCACCATCTGAGCAGGGTGGGTGACAAGTTACACAGCAACACCTGCTGGCAAATCCACACAGGAGAACACGGCAGTGTCCCTTGCAGAAGCTGCACTGTGCTGAAGAAGCGATAGTATCATAATCGCCAGGGTCCCGATCGCGCAAAGCCTCACCCTAGCGCCTGCCTCCTCACTGCTTAATCTCAATAATGTGCTTGGGTTGTGTAAGAAGATTAAAATGAGAAATAGAAACAAAGACAAAAAGGGGCTTAAAAGAGGAAAGATCCACAGAAGGAAATAGGAATATAAGCAGGGCCACAGTGGCAACACTCCTGACAAATTTACTAATACACATTTGTACGATCGGATTGCATGATTTTAATTTCTAATAACAAAAAGACAACGTTTTTCAGTCACGTTAGCGTGGACAATGGCTTTCATTAGAAAGGGTTCCTGCCTCTTCCCCATTGCATCCTCTTTATGTGATACTTGGAACACTGCAATATTAAGGGTTTTTTATCCTGTTTTTTTTTATTCTGAAAATAAGAAAAAATTAACGAAGTAAAATTTGTTGACAGTCCCCCTAGCCAGCACAGTGGGTGTTCTACCTGTGGGCTATCACATTTTCCATGTTCATTTCTGCAGGTGCTAACTACTTGCTGACAACAACATATGTTACCAGTCTTAAATGCGTGTGTGTTTTTTTTTTTTAAACCTTGTAATTAAAGAATGCTCACAGCTTGGCAAAAAAAAAAATACAGGTGAAAACTGATTCTGCCCAGTGTATTTAACACCCACTTACATTCTGATTCCCTCTGTCTCATGATTTGGGTATTTCCCTAATGCTGCATGGGAAGAAAAGTCAGGGCGGTGCTGGTGGAACAGAAAGGATCCTGTCTTCCAAATAATAGTTATTTAAAAATAACATTAGACAAATTTTGAAAATAACAGCATGCAGAATAGGCATTGCTTCTCTGGAATCACCCTTTTTCCCCTGCGTCTCCTCACTTGTGTTTCTGAGCTCTCTTTTTCTTTATTTGTCTCTTACTTTAATCTCCTTAGTTCTGCCAAGTGTGTTACATGTGGTCTCCAAAGGAGTGTTTCCTATACATACTGTTATACAATAGCACTCACCTATTCATCTGTATAAAAGTTGGACTTACCCTATTAATTATAGTATTACTATTTTTGCCCATTTAATGTATCACACTACTATTCATTGAAACCTATACATTGCTCTTCAGGGCAGCACCATATCAACAATCTACATATATACAAAAGTCAGGGGGAAATGCTATAATTCAGCACAATTTATCAAGTTATTTTTTATATAACTGTTCTGTACAATATATCAGAATATCTTTGGTCAGCTGAAAAATTATATCATAAAGTCAATCAGAAATCTCTCCAGAAAATAAATCTGATTACTCGCATATCAAAAAAGATGTAATGGAGTATATTAAAATCAATTAATACTATTTCATGTATGATCAAGCTACTACACACTTAAAGTGTTAAAATCAAAGCTACAGAAAAATGTATTTTCTCAGCATGTTCTACAAATATGATTCTGTAGGTTTTAGCTACAGTATTTCAGTTCTAAACGAGTTTGAAACGCTAAGATGAAGAGCTTTCCTGCTTTCTCTGCAAAATTTCAACCTTAAGGTAAGACCAGGTTTCCTTACCTAAGGATAAAAAAGAAAAAATCCTGAAGAGAACGCAAATGAATTTACAGCATTTAAGATAAGTCAAACCACTGTTAGTTCCCCTCCTCATGGGTCTGCTGGACCATACAACAGCACAGGCAGGTATCTGCATGCTCGAGGAAGGGACATCATATACACCCCCAACTCTGATAAAGAGGTGCGGATGTGGCAGTATTCATTTTGGCACAGCACTGCCGCAGTGTGCTGCAATTGATCTTAGCCTTCAGAGGTGGTTGGAACATATTGTGCTGCTCAGTTCTAGGCATTTATATTTTAGCCAGTAAAAAAAAAAAAAAAAAAAAAACATTTTGGCAAATATGCCAAATATTTGCCTTCACTGAGAACTAAGCCAAAGAAAACTGACATGATAAAACAGCCCATCTGTGAATTGGCTCTGCAACTCTGATAGAACACCAATTTTGGGACTGCCTCATCAGTATTTTTCCTCAGACTCCGAATAGCAAAACTTAGTTTCTGAACTCAGACTACCCCACTTGTATCTCTAAGTCAAGTCCATCCTGGAACACAATTTTAACAGATTTTATTACAGGATGCTCCCCTCCCTCCGAAGTTGTCTCATAATAGAAATTTACCATAACTCTGCAATGCTGAAAATTTTTATTCCATGCCTAGTTTCCTTTTATACCAGGACTGTGTTCCTACAATCCCAAAATGATCCAAAACTACATATCACATACATGAATTCGGACATTTTATTAGGTAAAGTTACATCTGCTAAACAAATATATGTTTAAAGAAACAGTATGTGTCAGTCAGCCACCAAACGCACAGATTCCCCCTATTAAACTCTATGCAGAGTTTTCTTAAGTGTTAGGTTCTACTCCAGCCCTTATGAAGGGTTAAAATACAGATGCTGTGAATGGAACGTGTAATCCTTAAGGCCCTGGAGCATTAAGACATATCTGCTCCTTAGGGTCCATCTCTGTCCATAATCAATTTCTTCCCTTGGAGAACATTAATTGTCTCTAATGATAGCTTTCCATCAATACATCCTTGATCTTAAAAGGCCTGTACAGCTTTTTCCTTTATTCAATCAAATCATCTCTACAATTGCCCTCCTTTAGTAAGATAATACCTTTTAAGCCTTGTATTTTAATATAAAAAAAATAAGAGGTAGCAGCAAATTCTAATGGAAGTGCTAACATTTGAGAACCAGGATGATGGCTTCCATTATCCTAAATAATGTTTGAAGATTACGGAAAGCACTGTATTTCAAAAGGTGGAAACTAATCTCCCACTTTCAAATTATTCCTTGTACAAAAATCTGTTCTGACATTAGGAATTTTTGTGCCCAACTACAGCACTGTATATTTAAATATTTGAATATGAAAGATAATTTTCAGCTCTGGAGGGCAAAAAGCAAATAATTACTATTTATAAGCACTAAATGCTGAATAATTTGAGAAATTGACAACCTTAAACACAGAAGCCCTTTATTTTTTCATTCTCTGGTACAAGGGTGGCTTAACTGTTCACTCAAACCACTATAACTCCAATCAGAAGTTCCTAAAATTATTTAATTTCATCATGGCTCAAAAACTCAATCTCCTAGTGACCCGCTAATGTGTCTTGCTTTCCCCACCCCCCCCTTTTCCTTGTACATGCGTTTCAAAAGGCATGGAAATTCAATTTTTTGCCATTCAACTGATTTGTTTCCATTGAAATAGAGGATTTTTCTTGCACTTCTTTATCTAGATTGCCCAGCACCAATCTGTGTTTCCACCTACTTTGTAACATGCTTTTGTGGGAAATGGCACTACTGTTTATCATGGCTCAAGGAACACAAAATTAAATATTGATGGTACAAAAGACCTCAAACCTTTTGAATTCTTTACTTGGTATTTTTTTTGTATTCAGCATGAGTGTGACAGAATTTTGGAGATGCCTATTTAGTATCATTTTTATCTCAGAAGGGCCATGGAGAAGCTTTTCTGCAATTGGCTATCATCCACCATTGACTGTAATATTAGTGCCTTCCGCATGCTCAAAAATCTTTACACACACACAAATAAATAAATAAAAGCAGGAGGTTTACAATCAGGAAACTCATGAAAAATTTAACAAATATGAACTCTGTGGATTTTCTTCTCATTCTCACACAGGCACACATATTACCCTGCCAGATGTTCATTTTACTATTTGGCATTTTGCAAAACATCGATGGCAAAAGCAGTAGGGGAAAAAATAATGCTAGGAATATGAAAAAATAAGAAATATAGGCAGGTAGATACAATCAACCTAACAGCTATCAAACCTAAACAAAACAGGCAAAAAAAGGAGACCAGTTAACAACCTAGATAAGAGACGAAAATTGCCAGTGAGGCAGATCAAGTTTATTCAATGCCCTGATAAGCACCTATTTGCTCTTCCCCATAATGCTCTCTCAGTATTTATAAATTATCATTTAATTATGCTGGCAAGTGGTAATTGTCAAATAAAGCTCAGATAGGCATAAGCCCTCAGGCTGCACATGACAGAAAAATATCTGTTAAAGCTGGGCTGATTCACACGCTTAGGAAATCATTTCCTTTCTTCTTTTTATCCTTGCCAACAAATTATATGAACTGGCACTTTGTGCTTTGTAGGCATTTTGAAGTCTATGCAGATTACAGGAAAGAAAAATTAGTTGTTTCAGTATCTACCATTCCTAAATTATTCTGCTGATTTAAGACACCATGTTCTGTTTCAACAAAAGAGTGCCAAAGATCAAGGAATCGGAGCCTTCCTCAGCTTAGAATTTATGCCCAGGGTCACACTTTCAATTGGGTAAATCGAGATTTGGGGAATTATTGAATATTGTGAATAACAGATTTGATACAGAGCAATAGTTAAAAAATGACGTTTATCCCATTAGGATAAAAACACGACAATATTTTTTTTAAAAGTCTCTTACCACGTAGATTCAATTATAGACCTATCAAACATTCTCTGATATACGCACACACTGATACAGACACAGGCACTCACAGATTTGAAGGATTTCTTAGTCTACAGCATACATATCCAACTATTGAAATATATAGAATAAACAGATGGAAAAGAAGTTTAATGTTGAGAACTTTGACCTGGGAATGCATGTCTGAACAACAGAAGTATCAGATGTATCGCACATTGCTGGAGCATTTGCTATCAATACCATTCCTAGATCACTACTGCCAAAAAAAAAAAGCACCAACGTTTTGGTTTTTTTCTCTGTACAGTTGTTGTAAGACAGAAACTCGGAGTGACAGACACCTAGCATTAGCACATTAAGTCTCTTCCCTGCAAGTGCAGTACTGGATGCTACCTTAACGTGTTTACTTATGTGCGTGATAGGTCTTATCACTGTTAAAAGAATTCTGAGGTACTTTGGCTTACCAGAAGGAGCCCAAAACAAGCGTCAGTCTCCCCTTTCTTTGAACATAAGCCTATGGGTGGTGATTTTTTATTTTCTCTCCCTCATCAACAAAGTTTAATGGAACTTCTCTTGTGTTTTTATGCATACTCTAGACACAATTAACTTACATTCAAATCTGAGCTACTATTAGTTAGCTCATGTCATAGATGGGGCTTCTACCTATGATATTGGTATATCCTGCGTTATCTCAAACAAGTCCAAAGAAGTCACTGAGCCTTCTGAATCTTCCAGGAGCAGCTTGTTGATAAAAGAGGTTAGAATTTTTCAGAAAAATCTATTTTCCTTTCAGGCTATCAGTAACCCCCAACTATTACCACAGACGGTATATAGTTACCATATACTCAGTATACTGTTAGCAACAGCAAAAACACTATTATAGCAAGAAACACCAGGAGAAAAGAAGAACTGTACAGGACACTATTCTAACTTCAGGGGAATAATTATTAATTCTTTTCTTCCAATTTACACGTTTCATGGCTTCAGTCAATGAGCAAAACTGTACAGACAGCTTCACACACATACTTCCTGTTGCTCCAGAGCAGCTACAAAAGCACGGCTCAACAATGAGCCTTTCCTCATTACTGGAATGATCTACTGCCACTGCCCCTAGTCTCATGAAACACATCATCTTCCTTGGCAGACTCACATAGAGAATTAGCGTCCCAGGAGTTAGATAAGACAGAAGTTTGGCCAAGCAGTGCAATTCACCAGTTATACCAGATGTTCAAGTAGCAGATATCCAGAAAGTATTTACTGGTGCTGTTGCAGCCAGAACAAGCTAGCATCTGATATTCAGCATAAACAGCAAAGTAGATAATGATTCTCATAGGAATAGCTTTTAGTCACATTGATCTACATGTACATTGATGCACATCTATGTAGTCTTAAATACATAAACTATAGTTTTGAAGGTCCCTACCAATTCCCAGAAATAGATGCTGGAAGCACTAGTCATTCTATCAAACAACATGCTTCACACATTGAAGAAGAAATAGGAAAACCTCAAATAGGAACACTTCTTCACATATAGATCTTGCATTCAGAAATTCCAGACATTAATTCCTGGAGGGGAGCATTCCATCCTAGTACCTGGCCTATAGGTACAGTGAATCAATGCCAAATCAGAAATTTTTGCTCAAGAAAGTTGCTGTATGACAACCTGGAGAACTTTTGCCTTGGTATCACTGCTCCTGATGTTCAGGATCCAACAAGTACATTGGCTGCAAAGTCAATCAGAAGATAGACCATCACTGAGCCTATCACCACAAAGGCTTTAAGATCTTGGATGTGAACATGACTATTTTTTTTCCCCCAAGACTATAAAACATATGCATTAATCTGTTTAGCAGCATTTATTTAAGTAGTATTTTAGCAAAGGACACGCTATTTTCACTAAATAGTGAAATGAATTTTGTATCAATTAAAGAGAAAAGAACGTAACGGCTTTCTTAATGCCAGAGTACTCAACTAGCTGTAAGGAACTATTACACAGTTGACAGAAAAATAATGCAGAAAATTTTGGTGAGCTCTAATGCTACTTCTGAAGTTGGTTTTGTGCTGACAGCTGGCCAAGAAGTTGTCCCCTCTAAATGACTTATTTTTTTCCTGGAAATCATTTCATGCTAAGACTAACCTCCAGGGAAGAGTTATTATACCAAGGAGACTGCGAAGAACTACATGCCAGACTGGGAGGAGAAGATGATCTTCTCCACACATCAGCATTATTTCCATTCTCCTTTCACTGATTTGTGTTTTGCAGGTCTTTCCGGATACATCTTGGAATTAGTAGACATTCCACAAACAGGAAAGTAGGAATCAACTCACTTTTCAAAAATATTCTGCTTATCTACATATACTTTTTGATATCTTTAATCACAAAGTTGACTGCGGAAAATGCATCATATTGCCAATGAAAAGTAGCAACACAGCAAACTCTAAAAGCTTCTGCTCTAGCGGAAATCTGCAAACCCAGAATCTTTTCTATTAGCAGGGAGTACAATGCTGTTGCTGTCAGAGTTCTTACGTTTATGAGCCTTTGCTTGTACAATAATATTTTGTTGCATTTACACAGCATGTAACGTTATCTAAAGTTACAGCAGTAACTCTATCTAGAGAGGGACAGCGTGAGGAACAGGGTCCTGTATTGTGTAAATTACTGTTCAAACACATGAATTACTATTGTAACAGACTTCCAACCTGGAGAAAAAAAACACCTGTCAGCACACTTCTACTGGCCTAATCTAGCTTCCACTGAAACAATCTTCTCTCTGGTCACAGATAATATTGCGCCTGTAGTTGCTGGGAGACTTCTGAAGTCCTCGTAGTTAAGTTCAAGAAAATTATGCATGGCCTAATAAAATAGCATTTGATATTCAAATCTATATGGACTATTGGAAAGAGTCTGCTGCTGCTTTTTCTCACCTTGCATAATAAAGCTGTAGCTACATTATGGCATTAGTGACTTCCTATATTTTAATTTGAAAAGAATAGACCACAAAGTTCTTGTCACAATTACAGATTGACTTAGAATGGTCTTGTGACTAAAAGGTATGATGAGCCCTGCGCACTTTTTTGTCATCTGAATTGATAGTTGCATCCTTGCCACAGGATTCTTAGAACAGATAAATACAGTAGCTGTAATTCCACCTTTCCCCCCCTCCCCTTTTATAGAAAGTTCTAGAGTCTTGCTGACTTTTTTATCAAGTTCATTAGCACTTTTCCATATGTGATACCACACCACGACCAGAATTCAAACTGCTTTGTTTTACAGACTCAGGATGTCTTTGCCTTTGGTCATATCCTTTGCACTCAATGCAGTAGTTGTAAATTTTTAGTTTTAAATCTGTTTTTCAATATATTGGTTCTGTTTTCATTTAAATTGTCCAGAGATATTAATATTAAGGTCATCTTAAAAATAGCTTAATATGTCCCAGAAATTTATTTATAAACTCATGAGAAGATACTGAGAGGTCTTCCTGAAAAAACATGGTGGATTGGGAAACGTGGAATGATCAGCTATAAAAATAATTTCTCAATAACAGTCACACTCCCCTTGCAAGGATTTTTCTTTATGAAAATATTTCACCACATACATAAACAGTGATTTTTAATTCTGCTCTCAGACCACTTTAAAATCACATCAAATACGAACACCACGAGAACACACAGATTGTATCCAATTTGAAATGAAGTCAGACCAACATACTTCGATCTGAAAACTCACTAAAATTCTGTGAAAATCCAGATGTAAACTTTATAACTCAAGCCAGTCTCATTAATGCAATAGCATTAATGATATACTTCTCTTCACCTCCCATACGTTTCCTGCTAATTTCCTAGGTCAACTTAATAGAGCCTTCATGGTCTATATCATGACAGAGATATGGGTTTTTTTTCCCCCCCCTCTGGTAACTTTCTAGAAGAACTGGTTTGAAAACATGAAGCAACACGTTGACATAGCATGAAACCGCAGAAATGAAAATATCAATTTTCCTTAAAAATTGTTTCTCTGAAAACATTCAGCAGAAAATTCTCTCTCCTATTCAATGGATAGTATCTTACTCTTTAGAGGCACTTTATGGAGAAAGATCTTACAACAAAATTGTCTTGTCATTTTTGACTCCTATTTAAAATTAGGTTATTGAAAACTGGAGTTTAACTAGTTTATGATACAAAATTTTTAATTTATATTGATTAAAAGTTATATATGTCTAAAGTGGTGCTATCAATTAAGCTGGAAGTATATACTGGAATATCAGTTTTCCTGGAAATAGCAGGTATTTTGACATACATTATATTCGGCATCACATCAGCATGTACACTAATTAGTTTCTGTGCTCATGGAGCAATTCACTTTTTTCTTAAGAATTCATTTTTTATTTTGCATATTATCTGCTCCCATTACGGTAATCCAAGCTCCCTTATACCCATTCTTGAAGAGCATTCCCAGGAGGCAAGAAACAGCTTATGCCATGACTACTACTAGGAAACAGAGCATGTCCACTGGCTGGTCACATGCTGCCGAACAGGATGTATAAGGCTGCAATCTGCCCAAGTCTGCCCAAGTGCAGAAACCAGTTTGGGCTAATTTATGTTGTCACTAATCCTCACAAAACTTCTAGGAACACATATAGTTGATACTGTTACATTTCTTTTGAATCCGGTTGAGTTTAAGCCAAGTGTCAAAGGTACTGGGCAGAAACACAGACAGACAGGGGGAGAGGCAGTATCACCGCGCAACAGTAAACCAATCTAAAATTTCCCAAGAGGGTCATATCAAGAGATCTGGAATCAGCTTCTTACTTTGTTATTTACACTGTGAAGATTACTCATTTGAATTTATAACGTGCTGGTAGACCCTGTGAAAGAACAAGTTTTGAAAGTACTAAGCATGTTTATCAGTCTTTTCTTGTTCAAAATAGGGCATACATAAACAAGTCAGACAGTGAAGACATACTTTATGAGCATGAAGCTGGGATTCCCAGCCCCCCGTGCAGAATTACATCCTACAGTTACATCCACAGTGAGGCGACAGACAGTCATGACTTTCTCCTCTCACAGGGATAGACACTATTCAGGCCAGGCAGCAGACTCAGGGCTAAGGACATTCAGGATATTCGTGGCGTGCATTGCATGTTACTTACTGTTTCAGGAGATCTAAAACCCTCCAACAGTAACAAAGCACATATTTCTCCTTCTAAAAAGCAGCCGCTGTCTAGTCCCCCTTTCTCCAAGGGGTGTTACCTTGATGTGGGTTGACGAGGATAAGCTTCGCTTTAATTTTAGAAATTCTTATTTATTTGCGTAGAGTGTGACGAAGAGGAATTTATGCAAGTCTTCAGGACCTGCTGGCTTAGCTCAGCACAGCCGCCCAGCAGGACTAAACCATGATAGAAAAGGATCTTAAGCAAAATCACAAGACTGTCCACTCACCCCAAGAGAAAACTCGAGAGATATGTGTGTGATGTGAGGTTGCTTGGAACCGAAACTCCCTTGTCAGGTTAAAAGGATGTTCCATCTTAGGAAGGAAACTACATGCCGTGTCCTTTAAGCTAGTGTCTGTTCTTGGTGATCATTGTAGCTTCACAAACAGCAGAAAAATATGATTTCTGATTTGTTATATGACAGTATTTAAAAACTAAATTTAAAGAATATTGTTTAGACTTGATGAAACTTTTCTGTCCCCTCCCGCCCTCTGTCTATTTTCACATAAACTAACCCCTTTTATATATTTATATTCTTTAGAAAGACATTAATGAGCATCCTGCAACTACCACAAACCTAAATGATGAAAAGACATAAAATATATTTAGCTAGGAAACTGTTGCAATTTGTCAAGATTCCTTAGGAAAGAATTATTCCAATTTGGAATGTACATTATGTATAACACAAAATGATTTCACGATTAAAATAAAATAGCTTCTTCAGGTATTGTCTAACATACGTCTGATTTTTTTCATGTTATAACTGAAAAATATTTTTCCCCCATGACTGTACACTAACAGCTACATAGAAAACAAAATATCAAGAGTTAATTTATTTTTAAACTATTGTTTTTATACAATCTTTTGTGCCCAATTTAGAGTGCTCGAAAAAGTATAGCACTCATTCTCTGTATACTGCTTTTAACATTTCATTAGGAAACTCTACTTTGCTGCCAGTAGAGCAGCATTGAAGAAGCTGTCAGATTTCTAATGCAGCTTTTTCCATTCTAAGAAACACAAAACTGTGATATTTTCTCTCTCACCCAATTCCTACATTATTATATAACACAATATTTATCAGTGTTCTTCAAATGCATTCTGTGCTGAACTGTCTTCAATTAAATATTCAAAGAAATCATTAAGATGATCTGGTTAGATCTCTTCTACAGTCTGGGCCATATAATTTCAGTTATTCCTGTACCGAGCCAAATAATGTGTGTTTGTGACTGCCTCATCTCTTCTCTCTGGAGAGAGTGTATTTTCCTTTCTTTTCCATTAATAACCTGATTAATATATCTTCTCCACTCAAGTTTGTTTTTCATTGTGACATATCATTTTGCTTCAGTAAGTAAATATATAAAATGTGTATCCAAAGTCAGGTTTGAAAGCCATGGAACAACTGACCTATTACAAACAATGGGTCTTCTATAGTGGATAGCTTTGCCAGGATTAGTGTGTTTCGATGAGATAATCAACTATGCATTTTGTGACCAGCTCACTCACATCCTGGCAAAATGATCTTGCTGGGAGGCAGACGGCATGCTTCACTACCAGGAAATGGACAATGACAGATAGTCTACATTTCCATTTACACGTATCCTTAATTGTTGTCACTGAAAAAGACGTGCCAGACACTGACACAACAGATCATTCAAAATAAGTTATGTATTCATGTTAAGCGTTATTTATCTAGACTGCAAAGGAAAACAAATATTGCTCTTTCTCCCCCCCTTCCTAATTAGCCGATTGTTTCAAATGCTTTTTGTTAGGGATTCAGCAATTTACGTTCTTTAAGCTTGTCATAAAGATAACGCTTATTATGAACTAAGCTAAGAATACAGTCCTAATTCAGATTCCTTTCTTTTCTGGCTACACCATAATGAAGATGTTTGCAGGATTCATTTATTTGATTCTGTCCAGGGAACCTCATGAAATGTATTTAAAAATAAACACAATAAAACTCCCATGCTCAAAACATCACTAGCTTTTTTTTCTGTGACATCCTAGTAACAGTGATATGGAGTCCTGTTAAAATTTGGTAAAAGAAAAAAGCTGCATTAGCAGATAGGAAATTGGAAAAGAACAGTTTAGCTAATGCTATTTAAGGAAAGCTGAAAATCTGCTATAAAACAACCTCATCATTACGACAGCTTTTACAAGGTAGACAAAAGAAACCCCCAAATCCCTAAAGATTAGAGATAATATAACTTGTTAAAAACAATTGCATAGTGAAAGACAGCAATTTCTAGAGACCTTCTGCATAAAATTAATTTATAATAGTGATTTTTTTTTTTTTAAATAAAAAGGCTTCTGCTTCTTCATTTTCTAAGCCAATACCGCTCATCTTGACCACATCATGAAGTAAGCAAGGACTCCCTCAATGAGTGAGGCACACTGGTCTGGGTCCCTACATACCAACGCTCTCATCCCCCATTCTGCCCCCTTCAAATTTCTTAGTAACCACAGTTTTATCAAACCCAGAAATTAACAGATTTACTGAAGATGCTAAATTAGAAAAGTCTCACCAGCCTGAAGACAGATCTAACCTGATTGTATATTATGCATGGAACATAACACAGAAACATGATGTAAAGAAAAGCCCTGCTCTGTATTAATCAAAGTCAGAAAAAAAACCCTCATTGCTTTGAGAAATATATAGTTTCAATACATACTTTCCACAGTTCTCATTTTAGACTATATTTCTTGGGCAAAATCACTTTTCATGACAGACAGTGAAACAGCCTATTTCCACAATTTCTTACAGCCCAGCAGGCAGGCCTACCTCTACAGCCTTGTTAATTATGAATCCTATCTGCGATGCTAATAGATTATTCCACTCTGAGTGAGCATCCAAAATTATTTAGTAACACCTTGTTTAATATGACAGTTTTGTGATTTTACATATGAAATAATTAATTTGCTTAAAAACACACAAACAATAAAAGAGCCTTCACTTGTGATAGCAGCTCTTTTACCTGCATAAGCAACACTGTGGGCAAGTCAGTCACTTCTTCGTGGCGTAGTGGTTTTTTTTTTTTTTTTTTTTCCCCCGGACAGTTCAGCCAACATCAACTTAACTACATCTCCACCAGGTCAGTACACACAGGTATTATGGATGTGACAACAGATGGCAATACAAATGAATTTTACATATATGCAATATAAACTTAAATCACTGTCAGTCTATAGCAGGTTCCATGCCTGAATAAGTTAATATTTTTTTAATCTTTGGAAAGTTTAGAAAGTGAAAACAGAATGCAACTTAATTTAGATTTATTTTAATTCCCACCATACTTTTTGTTTGATTGTAAAAATCTTTATTCTTTCACCGCAGTAAATGGCCTGACTTCAGAAATGCTAAGTACCTACTCATTCTTCAATCTTTCGAAAATCAGATTTCTTACAAAAGGATTCAGACATCTCGCTTCACACATGTATGTTCTTGTTAACACATCACCCAACTCCAAAACAACAGCTTCCATAATGGACCGTTATACTGGCTATTCCAGCTTCTGTTTTATTGGCAGGAAGATGATTGTGGCCCATTCCAAATTACCTGGAAAACAGATAACCCCACTTTGTAAGCATTTGTGCTATGTTACATGGCAGAATGAAAGGTTTGTAACTGTAAGTAAAGTTCTTTGAGAAATTAATTATGTAACAGCATTAATATACAAATACAAGGCTCAGATTAGAGTCTGCTGTATTCTCATAGTCATACAGGTGCATTTTGCTCTCCTGTTCCTTAGCAATCCCATTTGAACAAAAGATGTGGGAATTAAGTCCTCTTCTTTAAAATCAAGCCATTAACCTTTGCCTCAGTCCACCTAGTTGTAGTATCTTATAGTAAAATATAGGTGTGTTTTACAGCAAGAGTGCATTGAAGAATTCCCTGTTTCTTTTTTATTGTTCTCTTCTACTGTTATGGAAAAAGCTTTTGTAGAGTACTCAGACATACTCTAGGAACAGATAAAGGACTTCCTAAATTGGCCTAGACAAACTTAAGGCTTCCAGCTTACAGACCCTTTTCAAGTGGCTTCAAATTCCTGTGCCATTTCAGGAGTCATCTAGGGAAGGAATGAGCTGATCAAACCATATCCCTGGCACACCTATGTCCCTCAACAGCTCAATACCTGGTGGTCCCTAGACTGTTCAAATGAAATATCTTTAGACTGCTTAGGAGAGACCAATTTTTTTTAATACAACTAGGTATTTTCCAATGTCACAAACACTGTCAAATAAGTTAATGATACTAAAACTCTATGGGAATTGCTTCTTCTCCATTTACTGGTCTGCATAAAGATCATTAGGACATGCTAGTGAAAGATGGAGGTCAACATACAGATTTGCATCTATCCATCTTTCTAGAATCATTAGATCAAAAATTTGCTACACACAGATAACCACTATAGACAACTTCACTTTAGAAGAGGAAAATCCTTTTCACTATGTCTGGCTCCAATTGCACCCAAAACAGAAACATAAACCAACAGTACTTTAACATAACAGAGCTCCTTTCTAGCATAGCCACTCTTGATCCACAGAGGTAAACCAGATTGCAGGACAATTGTCGCACATTCCTTTTTGTAATAGGTTGCCATGAAGGCCAATTAACAGCATGCTATTGCAGGCCCGATATTCTGTTTAGCAGACAGTTGCATACTGATTGCAATACAGTTATGATATTAATATAATTACACTTTCTATATATCATAGGCATTTTAGAACATATAACAACATAATACTGCAGCAAAACACAGTCTGGAGTAGAAGTCCTAAAAGTATGCACAGCTATTTTAAAATGTATTTTCCTAGTCTGATTTTCTCACTGTTCTGGCTACCTCCATTATGTTGAGGCAAAAGGCAACACTCACCCAGGCAAGGTCACAAGAGTCCTTTATGAGAAAATAGTGCACCACAACCTGAATCACAACTGGCGAACTCGATGCAATCCTCCATCGGAACCAGAAAACTCTCCACCGGCTTAAGGGCAGAAAGCACAAGAAAGGTGCAAAGCTCCAGACTCCTCAAACATGAGTATGTTATCTCTGCAACACTCTCAGGCTGACTACGTTAGAAACAAGAGAACAACTCCACAAAACAAACTCTTGTGTAATTCCCCACATCATTACTGATGGACTAACCAAATCATCTAAAAGAATTTCCCCATTCATTCAGCTTTACGTAAAATATCCAGCCCTTACGGTGCAAGAACAATACAAATGGATAATCAAGGGTATTGATTTCATAATGATTAATGGATATCATACAGTATCTTCTTTGCACTCTGCTTTCCTTACACAGACAAGGCTTCCACTAACGTCACGGGGAGATCGGAAGAGCGGT
>Ga0181612_155740_pt1 | contig 35658 bp, 14 predicted proteins | sample HoacroProtozoa21_FD_119630 | JGI IMG/M metagenome (GOLD analysis project Ga0181612, IMG submission 119630) | Hoatzin crop microbial communities from Cojedes, Venezuel. Combined Assembly of Gp0051906, Gp0051904, Gp0051908 | reverse complement strand
TTCTTTTCCTTTCAGAGCCTTAAGATTTTGAAAATATGAATTCAGATCTTCCAGTAAAGCATTTTTTTGTCCATATGGCTGTTGGCTTATACCCTTGTAAAGCAGCAAAAAATATTTTAAACATTGTTTGCAATATTTTGAAGGGAAATAGAATGTGTAAAGCAATGTTTCAATGCTTTACGTTCTCAATATTTGGAATTATTTCCAAGACCAAAAAGGCACACTTAGAGGTGCAAACTCAAGATTCATATCAGAGCCTAGACTCCATGTCAGCTATTCTGAGCACTTGGAGAGTATTGAAAAGTCTTTCTTGTTCTTCACAGTAATATAGATTTACATTTCTCTCTCACGCAATGCAACAATGATATCTCAAAGGAAGAACAACCAGAGATTCGCTAATATTCAAAATGAACATGAAATATGAACTGGCAAAGTCTGTTAAACAGATGATAGAGCAGCCATATATTTTACTTAAAATACTGTCACTGTATGTACTAGACTCCTGTGTTTAATTCATGGAAACATTAATTACAGTGCTAAACTTCTCCTGACAAGCAAAGTATAACAAGTCTTCAAATAATAAAACACACCTAATTTCATCTCAACCCCTCTTCTATCAACAAATGCATGAGTGTGTCTCCAGAAGTACACAGTCTCATCTACATGGAAACCCAAATATTTAAAATTAGAGTCTCTATTGAGGGGGAGGGTTACTACAGAGGGACTCAATCTACAGCTGCTGTTTAATACTAGCCAACTTAAATCTCATGCCAAAGATGTCTAGAGTTTGTTTTCTTTTGTGAAGAAGCAGATGATTGTCCAGATGATACCCAGATGATTAAAAGGAAGCTGAATCTGTATCCTATCAAAGCCTCTCAGAAGCTCATCCGTAGGTTCTCCTTTCTCTCGCCATATACACTTCTTTCATGTGCAAAAAGTTGCAAAAATTTCAGACAAACAAAAGACTATTCACTAAATGAAAAAGAATACAGTAGTGTACCAGAACTAAATCTCTACAGCACATTGCTAGGTGATCATATCCGATGCAGTGAATAGCTTCCTTGCAATGACAATTATCCTGTGTTCTATCCTGCTTCATAAATGACCCCAGAAAAAGCAGTTGAAATAAGTACATTTATGGTGTAGGCCAACATTTGTAATATTTTACCATTAACCAAAGAATAGTGCATTTGTAGTAAATTTTTTTGCTAAAGAAATCTTTTTTATGAGGCCTGTTCGCAAAAGCCAAAACCTTCAAATCTTATGCCAAAGATGTGAGATTTCTGCAGTTGAGAACAGATTTTTTAAGAAATTGTTTTGAAGTTATTTTTAGGGACCACAACAATAATTTAGCACCTTAGAATACCCCTTGCATACCTTCTGTGCAGAATAAGCAAACACCAGTTTTATTTTTATTTTATAAGTTGTAATGAATTCCACTTTAGAGTTCTATGTAACTTAGAGGAGACACTAATTTTGTACAGCTTTAGTCTACTTCAGTGTACATAACTACACTACTTCCTTTATTGGAATAGGCAATTTTAGAGGATGGTTCATCTCACCTGTTTCAGACAGTAACTTTAGGATGGGATGAATCAATCTTGTGACTCCAATGGTGACATAAACAAGATTTCAAATTATTAGAAAGGGAACTTAAGCATACAGATGTTGCATAAACACCTGAGTATGACCAACAATAGTTTTTAATGCACACTGCATCCTGTCTGCCATTACCTGACCTCACAGGAGCAGGAATATAAAAAATATTCCTCACAGAATTTTGTGAGCATCGCTCACGTGGGTAAAGGCTGAGAGAACTGGGACTGTTCAGCCTGGAGGAGAGGAGACTGAGGGGGGTTTCATCAATGGTTACAAATATCTGAAGCAAGGCTACAAAGAAGAGGGAGCCAGGCTCTTTTCAGTGGTGCCCAGTGGCAGGACAAGAGGCAATGGGCACAAACTGAAATGCAGGAGGTTCCCTCTGAACATCAGGAAACAATTTTACTGTGAGAGTGACAGAGCACTGACAGAGGTTGCCCAGGGAGGTTGTGGAATCTCCATCCTCGCAGACATCATCCTGTGCAACCAGCTCTAAGTGGCTCTGCTTGAGCAGGAGGGTTCAACTGGAAGAGTTTCAGAAGTCCCTTCCAACCTTAACCATTCTGTGATTCTGTGTTACTACATCTGGATTCTGTTAATAATATTTAAATAAGGATGTTGCTGATTGCAGACTATTTAAATAATATGTAGGATTTTTGAGGGTGCAATTTGGCTTTACAGAAGTCCTGTTATCCCTCAACTTATGCTCCTTCTGCTCCTCTTGCATAATCACTGGTATTTTTGCTGACTTGAGTGAGTTGTTTGTCTCTTAAATGAACTGGTTCAGCTTTCTAGGTCAGCAGCATGTTAAACCTGGGGAAAAAAAAAAAGAATAATTTTATTTTTGTTTACCTTCTTGAACTGGCTTATGTGCATCACTTAAGTGTCAGTGGTGTAAGGGAATTCACAGTCAATGGCAGAAAGTCCTTTCCCCTTCCTTTTGCTATTGTCTGCAATGTCAGACTTAATCCTAAGAAAAGGAACAGCTTAAGGAGCAACTGTGTAATTTTTCTGCACATCCAACTAGATTTTGTGTGGTCAACATTGCTGATGGCAGCATATAGATCTAGCAAATGAGTATCAGCAATTTACCCGCTAGTAAAAAAGCTTGAGGTACTTGAGATCAGTACTGTCTTGGCTTACTGTCTTGGTCTAGACCCACGTACTCCAAATCTCAGCCCAGGTTGGCTGGAATCTTCTTAGAAACCTCATCTGGGTAACTTCGCTTTGTTACCTTCTCTAAAAATAGCATGTCTGGTTTTGCATGGTTTCAGCATGAAACCAAGTGGAACTCAATGGTTGCGACATCATTTTGTTTAGCTCTCAAGGGCACGTGTGGGTCTGTAAGCTAGAGCTGGGGCCAGCGGTGTGGGGAGCTGCGCAGAGCTGAGTGTGACCAAATGGAGCAAGCAAATGAGCCAAATAGGCACCTCCAGTCTTGTAAAGGGAAGCTGCAACTTCACAGACAAGTTAGCTAGTACAATTTATTCTAATTTATTACAGTAAACTACATATTAGCAAACATTAACAAATCAGGGGCAGATTTATGACAGGGAAGGCTACTGTGCTAATGAGTGGCCCCCTCATTAGCATTGCCTGGAGCAGCATGTGCTCTCTCTCAGACTTTACTTCCCACATTTTCCTGTTACCAACACAGCAGAAACAAGCCTTTCACATCCTGTAGTCTCTGACTGGGAGGAACCTTGTTTGAAAGTTAAAGAAGGGAACTGGCAGACAGTTCTTTGTATGAATTGCAGCTCCAGTTGTTCTTATTTGGGCGTTTATCTACTTGAAGAAGCACAGGAGTTACTGGGTACTGGGCACCTCTCAAAATTTGAGTCCCAGTTGTGGTTACTCTTTTGATGGTTGTAGCTTTTATGTGTTGCATTGCTGCTAACTGGCCATGACTATCAACTTTTCTGCTGCTTTATTCCTCTGTATACAAAATAGGATTCCTAACACTTGCCTATCACAGCCAAATGCTTTTGTTTTGTAAGATTTTTTCATAATTATATGTTTTTTTAATCAGTACGTATCAAGTGAAATACTGAACTGCATTTTCAGTATTATTGCATCTGTCTTAAAGAGGGAGGAAGGGTCTGTGGGTTTCACTGATTAATTGCTGTAAAGCATTTGAGGTCTTGGACTGGCAGGTGCTGTCAAGGCGTAAAATATGATCAACATACTTCTAAATCAGTGAAAGACCCAGAGTATCACAATTCAGAGAGCAAACAAACCTAATTGTTTACTCTCCACTCTGCCGCAGTCTGTAAGTGCAGACTTAAAATTAGTGTATTATACTTTGGCCACCCAGCTAAAAACCACAAAAATCCATATAAAACACCTTCCAAATTCCTCAACCCCAGATTGTACTAGTTTAAGAAAACTCTTTCTGTGGTATCTTTTCTCCTTTTAAGTACTTGGTCTTTTATTAAGTAGATAGCAATTTGAAAATATTGGAGTGATTTTTCTGCCACGGATTCGTAATCCAGCTGTTGATAAAACTTCTCCTAAATGGCTTTAATGCTAGGCTCTTCATTCCCCCCACCCTCTTACCTGGAACAACTCTAAAGAAAACTTCCCATACTGAAAATCAGCAAACTGTGTAAAGAAAATGCTGTGATTTTTTTGTAACCTATGAGAACATGATCAAGTCCTGGTTTATAGCAATCATTTAATTAGTTGTTGGTCCTTTGTCAGGCAGTCTGGATTTCGCTCTACAGACATGTGCAAGGTTCCTATTTTTTTTTTTTTTCTGTTCAAGACAATTTATATTCGCAATGTAACACTTCACTGAAGACAGGGAAAAGGAGAGCAACGCAAATGCCTGGATTTTCCGAACTGCTCTGGCCACTTTGAATCACCCCATAAAACTTCCAGATCCCTCTTCCTTGGGGAAAAGCACAGGTGGTGGTGGGTTGCAGGGGTTGTTCCGAAGCTAAGCATCTCCTGGCCACCAGCGGAGAGGGTGTGGAGGGGAGGGAGGAGGTGTTGCTGGGGGGGGCTGGGGGGGTCTGGCTGCTGCCCGCCTGCCAGTGCCCCGTGTGGGTCTTAGCAGCTGGGGAGAGACGGGGCTGCTGAGGGGAAACAGGGCGGAGACCTTCAGTTTTGCTTGAACTACTCTGTAACGTTTTTAAAAACTGAGGCATTTCTGAGAATAACAGAGAGTGGAGAGGAAGGGAAAGAAAAAAAAAAGGAGAACTAGAAATGGAGCAAAACTCCCAAGCATCATTCATTTACTGGTGAAGGGGACGGGGAAAGGGAAAACATGGGAATGCAAAGTTTTGAACGGCTGACATTTTGAAATCTGCAGTTTGGAAAACCTTGAATTATCTGAAAAATTGTTCAGATTTTTTAGCAATTTTCTTTTAAAATCATAACTAGAAATTTAATTACTATACCTTGTACGCTCCACTGATCCTCTTGGGATGGATAAAGATTTAGTGAGGGTAATTTTTCCCCCCCATACATAAATTAATGTATTTTAAGACCAGAAAGAACTGTTCATCTGACGTCATACGTAACAAAGGCAACAGAGTTGCTGTGTGTTAATTCCTTCTTCAAGTCAGATAGCTCCGATTCCGCTGAAGCATACCATGGAGAAGTCTTTCCACTGCAAACCATTAGCCCCTTGTTTGTACATCAGTGAGCTCCATTGTCCTTTTCGGTACCCCCATCACTTTGGGAAGTCTAATCTACCAGGGACTCTCAGATCCAGCAGAAGTCCCGTCCTTTTGGTTCCCCTCCCCTAGTCCTTGCAGAAAGTCATTAGTCTTTGTGATTAAATACATGACTTCTGATCATGACAAAAGTCATATCATTACATAAGCAACCAAAATAAAAAAGTGTCAGTAAACCAGCCATTGCACTGTTTTTTTTCACCACTCCTCTCACGTTTGTGCCAAAAGCAAGCTGTGGTGATATCTGGGGTTTTTTTCACCTTTAATTCATTAATTAAAATGTAAATTAAAATTTAGGGTCAAAGATTGTCCCTGTGGGACTTTAATTGACAATCACTCCATGTTTATAGATGCGTTTCAAGACCTGCTGGTTTCTAATCTATCTGCTGTGTGCCCTGTTGACTTTACAGCATTCTAGTTTATTGTTCATAATATTGTCTGGTGTCCTGCCAAGAGATATTTGATTTGTTTACATTGTTACTTTTATAAAATCCATAATTTCACTTGCTATTAAATAATCAATTGCCATTGCAGACTTATTGCCTCTTGGCATTTTTTTCTGCAGAGAGGAGGGAAAGCAGAGGTGACAGCCAGGAGCTGTGAGGAGTCAGGAACCCGGCAAGGGCACAAAGGAAAGGATCTGATGGAGAGCAGTGCGGGCAGTGAAGGTTCGCGTAAAGGGCTTATAAAGGAACACTTTAAGCAGGGGCCCAAGTTGAGAGCCTGGGCCCTCGGGAAGCACAAGAGAGGAGGCACCGTCGTGCTAGTAGGAGCATGGAGGCAGCAACTCCACCTGACAGGCAGGGATGAACATTTTGGACGTCAGCATCTGTGAGTAATGCCTACGAATCTAAGAGAGATGTCTGTGTGACTCCTCACATTTCTCTCCTGTGTTCAGTCTGGCCTCCTCCAATGACTCCATAGTAAACATATTGCAGCAGAACCTTAAGGTTTCTCCAGTTTCATATTTCCTGTAAGTTATCACATCTGCTATGTGATGAGATTATATAGTTGCTTATTCTCTACATGTACAGCATATTCAGGTCATACACTAAATTTGTGCTCTTGAAAAAGCAGATGTATCTGTTTCTTCAGTAATACATTCCTCTTCCAGCCTAGAAAAACATAAGAAATCAAGACTGTCATTTATGTTACATCACAATCAACACCCCCTGATTTCATAAACTGTTGACAATAGTCTCAAGAATATAGCCTGCTACTTTTTAGAAAATTACATTTTGCAAAATCCCTACTAACAGTAACTAAACAGACATTATCCACATAAATACTTTTATTAAGTGGAAACTTTGATAGAAATCTTCTGTATTTAACCACTAACCTCAAATGAATACAGCACACTGGAAAAAAATGTAACTATTTTCTTGGAGTGGGTTACTTTTATTGGCTTCACTAATGCCCTTCAATATATATTCTTTGCTCATTTTACCCACAAGCAACTTTTGGCAGGTTTTTTTTTTTTGTTGTTCTGTAAATACAGCAGTGATCAGAAGCCACAGCAACAGAGCATTGAAGTTTGTCTCACTTTGATTTGCTTCATCTGGAAGCGAGAAGATCCAGTAGCGTGCCAGCCTGAAGCATTTTCCAAGTTGTGCACATTAGAAACTACACCAGGGCACTAGAGTAATGCATTGGCTTCCCTAATCATAAGAAAAGTGCTAGGATGTGTTTGTGTAGAGAGAGAGGATGAAAAAGATGAAGGAGATGAGATACTGTCCTACCACTTTGAGAAGCCTGATGAGAAAATACAGGGATTTTCTGAAGAAATGGACCTAGACTCGAAGCATTCAAAAAAAGCCAGCTACATAGAGTAAGGAGCAACACGTTCATTCTACCAGTGCACAGTCAATATTAAAAGGTTTGTAACTATGAAAATGTGTTAATTCTTTTCACTCAATTTATCCCTTTTTTTTAAGGGAGGAAGAGGATATTGCTCTTCCAAGCTGGGATCAGTGAAATAGCACGTCTCTTCACACATGTACACACATGTGAAGGGCAAATCATGCAGGTATTTCATATGGTGCTCTCCAAGCAGTAACTCCTCGGGGCAAAGGCCTGGGCTCCTATTCTGAGAAGATCCTCAGAGTCAGCATTTGGTCAGTCCTGTGCCAGACATGCTGTGTCAGGCAGTCATGGCATCCACACATGGCAAGACTGACTCTTTGGACCTTCTCTGCCTATAGGTAACAGCTACGAGTATGTGCACCAGATGTATAGAAAGTGCAATCTCATTGAGTGAACATATTCATAAAGATTTCTCTAGCTAAGCTCCTGTAGGTTTTATAATTAATTTCTGTTTTGTTTACACTCTGTTGTATTTCATTTCCATTCCCTTGCTGGGCAAATAAGATTTTGCTTTCATGATTACTCTTACGGAGTCTCTGCTTTACCAGGTGACCCAGCAGTAAGAATAGGGTACAGATTAGGTATGGGTAAATGATTGCATCTATGCTGGCATACTCAGAGCACACAACAAACAAAGTATGTTGACTTTCTGCTTCTCTGCTGGCTTTCTGGCAACTGCAGGTGCTGCAAGACGCTACCTGATCTGGCACAGAGTAGGGTGACAAACAATGATTCTACATAAATCCTGACATCATAAAAATAACAAATTTCCAATAGATTGTGTTCAGGCTATATTAGAAGTTTTTTTTTATTCTGTGGCCAAGATATTTTTAGAACAAGGTGCTAAAATCCCTAATCTGGATTTACTGTACCATCAAACAACAGCCTGAGTTTAATGAGAAGAAGGGTTGTTGAGGCAGTGTATTCCAAGTCAATAGTGCAAAGTCATTTGGAAAACATGATTCTTGTAGCAGTTTTTCTGTTGTGATTAGTGGCCCTCAGGAGTTAGCTGGAAGAGCACAAAATTGTTGTTTGTGGCTTCCTGATTCAAAAAGTGGCCTACTATTTATTAAGCATTATTTAAGGCTACCTGCTTTTAAAATATGCTGTTTACAAACAATGTCCAGGCATGACTTTATACCTACAAATCACCAAATCATTGTGGCACATCCTGCTTCTTTGAACTGGTCTCTGCATTGGAGGACATTACATGGAAAATGGCACTGCCAGTTCACGTCCTCTGGCTTTGTCTTCTCCCTCCCTATCTCTTACAAAGTGAAAATGTGGCAAACTTCATCACGTTAATTGCCATGAATTATATTCTTATCTCTGTCTCGATTCTTTAAAATACCAGTGTTTCAAACACTGTGTTTTATATCCACTACAAGAGGACAAAGCTCAGCTGAAGAAAGTAGGTTGTTATTTTAAATGAGGCATCACAGCACTGAACTGTTCTGAGTCCAGTGTTTAGAGTGAAATCCAAAAATCTCAGTTAATTTGTTGTCCTTCCTGTACTGGCCTGGGGAAACAGGCACTTCGCATGGAACCCCAAATCCTGTAGGCTGTGCGGAGACCTGCTCAGGGTTGTTAGAGAAAACAGGTATATATGTTAAGCTGACATACTCTGAGGTGCTTGGTGCTTGATGCACATCTGCCAAAAAGCACTTCTGTCTATTTGAGGTCTGTTGCTTACTCCCCTTCTCCCCGTGGTGGAAACTTGAAACTGTTCCCTTAAGTAATCGAGCAGGGTTCACATTTTTCTTCTGAAACTTATTGACTGGACAAGGACCGTTTGGGGTTAACAGCCTGGGGATTACAGCAATTGCAAAGGAAGCACTTAATTATTTTTTCTTCTCAGCCTGAAAGAATTCACATGAATATCTGCCACCTCCCAGGGAAACGTGAGCCTCCGCTAACCACACACTGGCAAAGGATGATGAGGAGAGCAGCGAGAAGGCACACAAAGCGCTCACCAACCCTTCTGTTGGAGCTGGACCACGCAATTTCACAAGTCAATGAGCTGTGCAAACCTGGCTTTAAAGTCCAGTGGTTAGTCACTCATATGAAAAAGAGGCATCCTGGGTTTTGACTCCTCTATTTTGTACTAAATAACAAGATTTAGATTGTCTGTATGAGGATTTGTGTGTGCACCCCTGCCTCTCCACCTCTTAGCCACAGTGCTGGTGGCCGAGATGTTCACAGGTTAGTGTCAGCGCCAGTGCTGCGACTTCATTTCCACTGCAGGTATGTGCTTGTTGCATAGAGTCCTGCATCCGTTCAGGAGCCATGACCCTGCAGCTAAACTTACTTGCTTCCCTGGACCTTCAGGGACCCTCAAAGATACCCAGCTCCAAGACAGTTTCATCTAAAGTAGCACAGTCCTACTATCCCCTTGGCCTGTGATCCAGGATGCTCTTCTTGTGCATGTTCCCGCTCAAGTACATCAGTTGCCTGACTTCTGTAGAGGATGCTACTTCATCAGGTTCAGGGATCCAGAGCTTTGGATTTACATGGTTCTTCCCTGATATTTCTTTAAGCATGTAAACTCTGTATGTGCTCGGATCCAGGTCTGAAAAACACTCTCTGTGAAATGCAGCATAGGATTGTTCATATTAATTTTAAAAATAAAATATAAATATAAAAACAGGTAAGAAGATTCCGTCTAATTTTTTGCCATTTACATAGCGTAGAAGTTGCCTGTGACATAGTGAAAAAAAATCAAAGTCGTGCTGCACCCTGTTTGTGGAGAAATCTAAAGTGGTCAAATGTAATACAGACCTTACATAAATGGTAGGAGATGGCTGCAGTCAGACACAATAGGCAAAATGAAAGAAATGGGATTCTGACATTTGTGTTTCGGGATTAATTGAACCTTTGGCATTTTGCAAAGCGTCCTACCCATGTTTTAAGTGTGTGGCCTCTACCAAATTCAGGACGAATTTTTTCAGAAACTTTAGAAATATGGCTGTAGTGGTCCCAGTTGTTCTATGTCATTTTAATTGACCAAAGTTTTACTTAAGAGTACTTATGTCTCAGAAGCATGACTGGTTTGTCTGTGTGTAAATACTGCCAGCAGTTCCACTATTCTAATCTCACTTTTGACATTAACTCATGCTGTGGGTATGAGTTCGCAACTGAAGTTTAATTGCTGATCTCACTGGAATTGGAGCTCTGCCACTAAATTCAATGGATAGATTAGGCCTTTAGCCATTTTGTCTCCTTGCTTCCGTATTACCAAGAACAAATGAAAAATGATTGTGCCTGGTGCTAGAACAGTGGTCAGGGCAGAACCACTATTATGCAGCTATGTCTTGAAATGTGTAGATGTTTTATATTGAACTGTCACTGCCTAGTGAATAAATGTAGTGCTGAAATTGAGGGCTAGATGCCCAGCCCTGCCCTCCAGACTAAGAGTGTGGACACATGGGCTGCAGCAGCGACACCTCCGATCTACTCTTCTACTAGCCCTGGCCCTCCTGCCTAGCCAGTGGCTCAGCTTCCCCAGGGGATGTGATCTTCTCCAAGTTATCCCGTTGCTTGGTACCAAGCCACCAGTGAGCTGGAGATACATGTTGACTCCTTTGGGCTAATTAAGAATTAAATTTGATTTCTCTCACTTCCTGGGTGAATATTCTACAAACTAAACAATTGTACACCCAGTGCTACCATAGCATCAGATGTGGTTAGTTGTAGTCCTGGCCACAATTAATATTTCAGTCTTCTCCAGGGATTTTTATCTGAGTTCAAGTACCAATCCAGCGAACCCATTAAATGAGAGGTGTAGGTAGGAGATAAGCATCCATTTTTTCCAGTAATGAGTAGATGTGGGAGACTAAAAGTAAATACTTTCTAAGTTTTCAAGCTAAGAAGGGAGGCACCTAATGAATTTATGTAGCTATAAATGAGACAGTCCTGGATAGTAGGACAGACTGTATTTCTCTCTGAGACTGTGGCGAAGTTTGGGCACCCATTTCACATTTTAGACAGAACTTGTTCAGACTGGATCTGACTAAGAGAATCAGTGCAAAAATTAACAATATTATATTTCCCCCCCCCCAAGATTTACAAATGTACATTAGCTGTAATAATATGATCTCTTTTAATAATGTTCCTTCTTCAGAATTCTGCTGTGCTTTAGGTCTTCTTACGTGTATGGGTTTAGTCCACTGGCTGCATCACTCGCTTCCTCACCAAAGAGCAGATACTAGTGGGTAGTGAGACAAGAATTCTCATCCAGTTCTCCTCAGCCTTGAAGTGCACTATACTATCTATATTCAATAGTAATAACTTATGTCAGATGGGAGGCCTTGGAAGCCCAGAAACTTAAAAAGCAATTATACTGAGATGTCTTAGATGGTAGAACAACAGCAAATGGTAAAAAAAAAAAACAAAGAACAAAAGTTATCCTCTCTCCAATGCTCTGCTATGTATTATATTCCCAGTTCAGTGGAGAGGGAGATTAATGCAAATCTCCCAGACAGGTAAACAAGTCTGGGAAAGAACCACCCTCTGGGAAAGTTGCCTCAGTTCACAAAGCCAGATAAACACAGACTTTTTTTAAAGAGACAGGTTGGAGACAGGGCCCCAGCCTGGAGAGGAGTGGAGAGGACTGGCAAAGACACAGAGCAGAACAGTTTCATGAATTTGTGTTTCTGTCTACTGGTACATCTGAAAGTCAGCTGAAGATGGTGCGCAGACTTGACTGTCATATGGCTTGTTTTCTCCATATCTCATTGTTCTAAAAAAAGAGATACTCTCCAACATGAGAGTGGCCAGTCCACTATGTCAAGGTCCCTGGGAGAGAACAGGAGTAATACTGCTGAACTTGGTCAGACCACATAAAAAGCTGCAAGAGTTTAGAGTGCGAACCTGGTTTGAACAGAAACAGCCATTTTAACATGCATAGCAGAGGTGGAGAAGACTGCAAGGAACCACAGTTTAACCAGCTGCAGTGCAAACTGCTGGAAGGTGTTGATCAGCCCCCTAATATAAGTCCACTCTTACTCTGTTTGCCCTTCCACAATTTATATGGCTTTTGGATGTCCTCTAGTTTATATGATACATACTATTCACAGTCCGGCCTGTCTGCAGGAATAATATTTGAAAAATCCTAATCTGAATTCCCCAATATTTTTTCCACACGAGAATTATTGCCTTGGCTGAGCATTCCTCAGTGTCTTCTAAATCACCATGTGTCTGTATAATATGTATGATTGAGTACTTTGTAAATAGCTTTATGTTTAATAAGAATCTGCAAAGAAGGACTTTTGATGAATTAGGTGTCTTTTGTGGGGTCCTAAAGTCTTTTCCTACCTGCTTGGAATGTATTTTGTTCCTTTTGATGCATTCAGTTGAAGCACTGGTGTCTCTGTAAAGAAATGGTGTGAGGTTATAAGGTAGTGGCTACATTCAGTATACAGTAATATTAGCAGCTCCCATCCAATTCATATGGCCTTTACAACATTGTGCAGCATAATTCTCTCCTGATGTGAAGGACTTAAGGAAAGTATTGAATATAAAATCACTGTATAGTATACTGTTACTAAATCTTCTGTATCATGAGAATTTTAATCAAGTCACAAGTACTATTATTTTCAGCAAGTCATCTTTTTTTTAATGGGACATAGATGACATCACAGGATAACAAATCTTTTCCAAAATCCTTACAAAGTTTCCTCTGTGAACTCAAAGGATCAGCTCCTTCAACACCACCTGTGAAGTCCTTACAGCAATAACTTGGTGAACTGACACTCAATACCCTTACTGAAGTCAGCTGATTCAGGTGGTGTTCTGTGCAGTGCTTTAGTGGTTGGGGCACGAGATTCCAGGGTTCACGAAGAAGCATTGTGTTCTGGTGGTGGGCTCATGGGGTGCTACAATAAGTCCAGGCCACAACAGGCACTCAGTCATAGGGCTTGAATACAAGACTGGGCTGAGGTTTTTCTCCACAGCTGTCGGTGTGAAAGGTATTAGCCTGGTCCAGAAGGTAAACAGTTGTCAAATAATAGGAAAGGGGTTTAATTTTGTGTGATTTTTCTTTGCTGTTAACTCTTGGTTAGGTAGGAAGCAGAATAGAGGTTATTTGGTATGATCTCTTCAAGTCTGATTCTTATAACAGAAAGCCAACATTGAAACACCGTAGTCTCCTTGCCTATCCAGGCTTCATGAGAATGAATCCATATGGGGTGGCCTCTTAACACATCTGATAAATATGGTGGTATGACTGAAGCAATAATTCTAGTAAACCACGTAGCTTAAATGTTACTCCATGGTTAATGAGAGCAGGGTACAGAATGTGCTCAGTGGGGTAACCAGCTCAGTAACCAGTGGCAAAGCTCCCAGATAAGAAAATGTAAAGTTTTTGTGGGAAAACATTGTACCATTTGAGGCACACTGTAGTTCTGCCCACACTTAGTAAGAAGAACCCAATGTAGTAAAATGTTATGATAATAGCTGCTGAGAACTAGCAGTGAAATATAAGCACCTGCATATTCCAGTTCCCTGTCTTTAAATCAATTGTCAAAAAGCCCATCCCTTGCTAACAAGTTAATAATGTTTGACCTCACAGCAATCAATGAAAACTTTGTCACTGACTTGTAAAGGGCCCCAGGGAGAGCCTTCCCAGGCATGTCTGTTCTTTCAGCAGTACCATCTGGCTCCTCCAGCCCAAGAAATCTGATCAACCTCAAAAGATTCTGAGAATAGTGTTTAAAAGGTTTAAGAGACCTTATTACAGCTAATATTTCCTATAGCTTGGTTTGTCTTTTCTTCTTACACTGTTGTCAAAGACTACCCATATTTGACCACCCAGTTCAGAGGTCAGTCTCTTGTAAGACTATTTCAGTGTTTGTAAGCAATTAAAGGCAATTCCCACCTTCTTTCATGTGACCTATAGCTACAATTTTCATTATTGTTACATTATCTGCAAACGGTTATACAATGCTTTCCATCTTCAAAAAATTCAGTATTATTGAAAGCATTGTGGACATCTGTGTGATAGAAATACTGAGGGGAGGATTGTGACATCTGCATTGAAATCACTAGAAATGTTCCAGGAGCCTTCAGTGGAAAGAAATTTATCTGACTGTGGTGTGAGAGGCATTTCTTGTGATTTCAAAGTTTGGTTTTATTGTCAGGAGGAAATAATTTTCTATGGGATTCCCATGGAAGCTCAGAGATTTGACATAATACAATCGGGCACACAATGTTAGAACAACCACTAGTGGGCCAGAGTGAAGCACCTTGTCTGTCTCTGGGGAGAGCGGTGGATGCCTTGGGAAAAGGCATCATGCTTCCTCTGCCCTTTTTCCAGCCTTCTGCAGTCCATAGATTTATTGAAATACTAGTTGTATTTTTGTAATTTGAGGTTGTGGATGCATTGTTTTCCTGTAATTTTATCTATTGCTTTTTAACCGTTCCAGATTTTGGCTTCTATACCATTCTTCGTAGTGATTTCTGTGACTTAGAGACAGTGAATGCATGCCTCTTTTTACTGCTTCCAAACTAGTGTCTGCTAACTTAATTTGTTGCCCCTTAGCTTTGTGTATAAACTGCTGAATTATTGCACCCTGTTCATCTTCTGCTGCTTACGATTATCACCAGCGACTTCTAGCATAGCCCTTTGAGTCTTCTCTCTTCCAAACTTATAAGTTCTAGTCTACTTAACCTATTCTGATATGGAAGGAAATCTGTACTTATGATTATATAATTGTTGCCTCTGTACCTTTTCTTATGCCACTGTATTCTTTTGACATGAACATCATCAAAACAGCAAAAAATAATCAAAATTATGACCTATCATAGATTTGTAATAACAGCATAATAATGATTCAGCTTTTGTTCTCTCTTCTAAGACTTTCTTTATCTACCTTTGTAACCAGCACTGAGCATTGAGCAGATTTTTACAGACTTACTCACTGGATCCAAGATCTCTTTCTGTAGTACTAATATTTCGTTTAGAGCCCACCACTGTATAGATCTAGTTAGGACTGGTTTTGTTTATCATCCTGCATTTATAAGCATTACATTTCCCCTGACAGTTCATTACCCAGCTACTAAGTAATGTGAATATTCATTTTTAAAACCTTGAATTACCAGCAAATGTCATTGTCTTGCAATCCTCTCCCTCTTCTAGGTCATTTATTATTGCATTGAACAACGCAAGCCCCAGCACAGATCCTGGTAATCTCATTTTCCTGTAAAATCGGCTCATGTTTTCTACTCTTTGCTTCTACACTTTGATTAGAACTGAAGTTGTGAGGGGATCTTCTGTGCTATGATGCCAGATTAGTTTCTTTGAGATGAATGCTGCAAAATTATTTTAAAATCTACACTCACTACACAACCCGGATTTCCCACATCTGCCTGCTCTTCAGCATCTTTCAAAACCTCTGGTAAATTTGAGAGATATGACTTCCTTGTGCAAAAGTAGTGTCCGCTCTTCCCTACTATAAAATGTTAGTCACTTTTTTGATTGATGATGGAATATTTTTATTACAAGCTTCTACTAGTTTTCCTGATATGAACATAAGATTTCCTAGTCTGCTGTTCCCTACAGCCCTTTTGGAAGGTTTTTAAAAATCTTTGTCCCATTGATAATTTCTCATTACTCTGTTGTTGAGACCATTTCAAATGTCAGTTCTTCCTGTTTGTTAAACGGATTCCAGCTCCTTTTGCAAAACCACAGACATGTCTTTAAGTGTGCTGTACAATTCAAAACAGGACGCAGATTTCTAGATCTCTTCTTTGTAGTAAAAGCTGTTACAAAATTCTGCTTTATTTAGAACAGTTACCTTGTCCCACTGAGCAGTTTTTCCTCACGAATGAAACAACTAGGTATTAGTAATGCAGTGAGTCATTACGGCCACATCCTTGCAATCTGTAGCACGAGGCAAGATAAGAACCCAGCTGAATTGATGACTTCACCTCTGTTTCCTTCAGTGGACAGGAATTAAAGACTCACTCAATTGTACCGGGAGTTGGATACCTGCATAGTCACAGAATATGCTGAGGATAGAAGTTTCCCAAAATAAATCTCCAGCCTTCAGCCAGGCAAGATTTTTATTTGCTACATTTATTGCCACTGATTCCGGTTTCATATCTGAGTAAAACCTGAATAGGATTCGTTCACTGATTCTCGTGAAAAGCAAACTAATCTCAGGATCACAATGTTTCGATTAGGATTTAGATTTATAGGATTGGAAGTCTTGGGCATCTCTGACTGAAATTCTGTATAAGTTTACAGATTGTTTTTTTCCGTGGCTGTGTTTTTAAATTTCGGAGTTTTCCCCACCATTGTTTTGATTTTAGAAAGCATGAGCCCCAGTGGCCGCTATAATCTTCTACCTTATTGAAGTGTGTATTCTCCCATCAGCCTCTCAGGAAAATTTAACCACATAAACAGTTTTCTCTGGCCAAGACAGCTCAGAAAGTCTACAGCATAGAGCGCTGCCATCGGGAAAACAGAGTTTGGAATTGAGAATGTTTTTGCTGGGCTGATGGAAACTTGGCACACTGCATGATAACTTAAAGTTAATGAATGCTGGTGGAAAACAGAACCCAAAGTTCTGGCAGTAGAAAGTAAGGCAGGACTGGAAGTTTAGCAAACAAGCTGCTCATACACAACCCCAGCTACGAAGGGTGGGATTAGCGTTGGTCACTGTAATGTCAAGTGAAAGGGAACAGGACCGAGGCAGACAGGAGCTGTGCAGCCAGCGCTCCTGCAAATGGACTGCACCGGCGAGGTCTCACAGATCTCTCCTTGCCCCTGCCCTCCCCAAGACCGTGCGCTAGAGGGTAGCTGTTGTACAACCACCCTCCTCTAAGGTGGTGCCACCATGCTCTAGGCCAGAGGCTACTTTATATCCAGGTATGTGAGTGCCTTTCGAGTTTGCTAAGTCTAAAATACATAGCCTCAAACTGCCTAGCTGGCTGTCAGTTAACTGCATAGGCTGATTATTTTAAGTACTGAAGTTTCTATCACGTAAATTTCTTCCATGTCTAAGTGTTTGCAACTGTTCATACCCTGGAGTTGCCAAAACATCATCACGTGAGCATCTTTAGCTTAGGTTTCAAACATATTTGAGGTATATAAATTAGATATCGTTCTGCGTGGCTGGCTGGCAGGGCCTAATCCAGTCAGCAGACTCAGATCAAATCTTAATTTCTGCTCTTGATTTAAAGTGAGACCAGGCAGTATAATACCCCTTTTACTTTTGTGGTTACAGCATTATCCTGCAGTTAATTTCCTGTTCTGCTTGAGTGCTTATCTCAGCAAGCGGACGATGAGGTATTCATCCTCACAGAGCTGTCTGGGGGCATGTTTTGGGATAGTCAGTGGGAAGAGACTTGCGTTTCAGTTAAACAGTGAGTGCTTGCCCCAGAAAGGTGGAGAGGGCCTGAGCTCTTGATCCTTCCCATCCTGGGTGAACATGCCAAGCTCTAGTACAAGTTTCCTTTGATGGTAAGGGTTACTGCACCCTGCTTTAGATTTCATTGCAGAAGGAAGGACAAGGTATCCTGCTCTGAAATGCTCAGTAATCTGAAAACTGGGCATGGAGAGCATGTGGATACAAGTTCTCCTGTGCAGAAAAAGTACTAAAACTCTGTCTCCCCTCTCTGAGGTGAAGGCTTGTAATCATTACGAAAGGGATAACACATTCCTCCTGCTGTGTTTTGTGAGAAGGGGGTTGGTTTAGGGACCTGTGATCAAGGACAGATCCTTTTTGCTGGATCCAGGGGTGCCAGTCCTGGTTCACAGCAGCTGCTCATCCCTACAGTTCTTCACGCTGTTGACACATGCACGCCCTAATTCGCTTTAGGCATAACAAACGAGATCAGCTATCAGCTCAGTGAAGGTCGTTGGCATGATCCTGGCTGAATTTCCTTGGGGTGAGGTAGGGAGTTGCCCCACAGACTGAGTCAGTCACAGGTGGGCTGGGGCATGAGTCTCCAGCTGGGGAAAAGAGAAAACATCTGCTTCTGCTCTAACTTTTGGAGGGAGTTCAAAGCTAAAAATACCTCATGCGGGAGGTTCCTCCTTTTATTGCAGAACTCTATGCTGAAATCTCTGGCAAAATGGGTTTAAAAGCTCTGGATTCACCTAAATCGCTCTTTGGCAGAGTCCACTACCTCATCATGCCTTTCTCCAAGTGTGCACTGTTTCTTTCTCACTTGGAGTCCAGTTCTGGCCTCCTTGAAACTATTGCCAAGATGCCCCTTAACGTGGCAGGAATAATATTAGGGAGTGCAGGGACAGATACTCTGAGTCTTTTCACCTCTGCTGTCCTGGATGCCTCAGGTGGGCTGAGTAAGTCCCTGTCTCCCTCTTCCCAGTCACCTCTGCTGCTCCCAGAACCTGGCTTTCTCCTTAAACCTCACCTCCTCTTCCTCGTGTTCCTTCTCCGTTACTTTTTCTTGTCACCTCTCCTTTACCAGCTCTAGTGTTTGGCTGATCCTGCACTAGGACATTTTCTGCAGATTTAGGAGTTTCAGCAAGCTCTGTCAGGGCCAGAGGAGCCTGGGGAAGGGACAACAGGGGAACAGGGATGGGTTGGGATGTATTAGGACTGAAGCAGCCAGCAGTTAGTCAGTTAAGGAAATGCAGCCCAGATCCATTGACACAACTGCTTGTATAATTGCACCTTAAGCCAGTTCAGTCAGACATCAGTTTCAACAGATTAAATGCCACATAACTTGGATTGTTTTGACCAAAGTGGGTTAGAAATGAATTGCACTAACACTTTATCCTGGTGGATCTGAAAGGTGTAATGAAAAGAGGAGGTGGAACTTGGGGTAAAATGAGCAATAGGTACCTATAAATTATGACCAAGCTTAACTTTGGCCAAAAGGGAAAGTGCAATGTCAGTTCTGTGTTCCAGCAAGGTCATTGCTGCCATGAAACTACATCTCACTAATATTAAGCAATTTCAGAAGAAATTATCATCCTGGAGTAAGGTCTAAGGGTGTATTTTTGGGTTTGTAAGCTCCAGGTTACAGATTTCTTGATGAAAACATTTAGCATGTTTACTAGGGGTCACCTGATATATATTTATTTTGCAAAGAGAAAGCAGCTTTTCCAGATTCCTACTGTCATTTCAGTCTTTATATATTTTTCTCTACTCTGTGCTAAGAAGTAAAGACATTACTAATATGAATTGTATAAAAGTCAGAGAGAAAGAGAGAAAAAAGTAAATAATTCACGAAAATTTGTCTTAGATGCCAACAATGGGAGAGCAGCTGTGGAGTTTTCTATGTGGTCTGATAGAGTCACAGGCTGTGATTTTCCCATATAGTAAAATTAACATCTATATTGCTGGGACAAAGCTCCAGATTATCTCTGTTAAGAAAACAAAGGAAAAGGTAAATAGGAGCTTTAAATATGCATATGCTTATTTCCTTTCAGACTTGAGTCATCAAAAGGAAAGTTAAATTTCATTTCATTTGGGAGGTTAGACCAATTACTGTGTGGCAGAAGAGAGAGCTAACACATGCTTTAGACTTTGGTTTCATTTGACTGGAAAGTGACTATGCAACCATGTGAACAGAGTTTTAAATCATTTAATATCTTTTGTATACTGAATAAGTTGAAGTTGGCAAAAAGACAGCTTCCCTCTTCATATCAGCAGCAGAAATAAAAAAGTATTTATCACATCAATGGGCCTAATTTCTTTAGATTTAAAGAAGGCTGCATTACGTGTCTCTCTCTAAAAGATTTATGGTAGAGTACAGGTAGCATTAATTCCCAAATTAAAGCAATAATCTTACTGATAAAACCCTGAAATTTTCTTTAACTAGATCTTTTTTAAACAGTTGGATGACCTTTGCTTTAATCAGGGTTGAATCTAGGTCAGATGATATTATGTATCAAATATATTTTAACTCAAAATACATATTCCCTATGAATATCACAGTGAGGTTTAAGTTAGGTTTCGCCTTGCATCTGTGTAACATTAATAATTAAAATAGCTTGATTTTTGCTCTATAACTTTATTGTTAATTCTCTGCTAAGGATAAAGCAGGCTATACATAATTTAAAGCTGTCCTTTATTCTGATTATTTACAATATTATTTTTTGTAGAGGTAAACACATATGCCAATCATCATCATCATATCATAAGCCTCTGACATGCAATGATTGTTAATCTGCCATATCCTTTAGTTTACCGCAGTTCATTGGCACTATCATTGTTATTGATGACTTTATTTTTTTTAGACACTAATTGAGCCATTCGTCAAGAGAACAACCAAGGGTGGAATTGCAAGATAAAACATCCAGGTCAATAACTCATCGAGCGTCTCACACCTGAAAATGTGCTGGAACATGTAGAAGCCACGGGCTGATTTGATACCTGGATGTGCCAGGATTGTTAGCAGTGGGAGTGTCAGTGAATACAAGGGTGCAGGTGCCTTGCAGTGGTTGCTGTGAACCCACACACTCACACTATTACATATTTCAGTAAAAAAGGTCTGCTGGCAAAAGGTCTGAGAAAAAAAAATAAAAAAGACCTGTTAACCAATATCAAATGATTTCCAAGTTCACTTTTGTGTAATGTGGTTCTGAATATATTTACAAACTTTTCAAACAAGCAGGCTGAGTCTGAGATGTATTCAGCCATCTAAAGATGCAGATAACTACTGAAAGAGACTTACATAACTAATTTGGGCCCAGACTTCCCAGCATATTTACATCAGATGGTGGTCTTTAAATGTGTTCAGGCTTTTTTTAAAAGTAGGAGCCTAACAAGATTGGGTGAAGTGTCCAAGCTCATGATATGGTCAATGGAGAGTATCAGCAAGACCACAGAAATCTCTCTTTCCATTTGCTATAAAATGCCCCTGTATGCATTTTTAGTGTCTGCTTGTTGGAGCGAGTTGATGGGAAAAGGGTTTAGCACTGAAAATCCCATTCTGTATGCTCACCCCACACTTTTTAATTACTAAATCCATATGTAAGTCTACCTGTAAGTACAGTGCTGCTGGTTTTATAACTGAAAATTTTGGGACTAAAAGTGCTGCTCTTCCATGAAGAAAACCAAGAATAATGCTTCAGGAAGTCAGAGCTATTTCAAAGGCTTCTATGCACAAGAAAATAATCACACTTTGCCTTAATTAACATAACTGGCAGTTAGATGAAAGAATCCCAAAATGAAGGATGAATATTTTGGCGATGTTTGAGATAAGAAGATGAATACCTGGCATGGTATTTTGGTTCTGATTATTAGTAATCAGTATTGCTATTACAATGGACTAGCCAGTAGCTGGATCACTTCACAGAAGCATGAAAATGCAATCCCTATAAGGAATGGATAGTCTAATTTCCAGACTATATTTTATGTATTTGCCCTTTTATATCTTTAAATATGACAAACCCCAGAATCCTAGAGTTGTCGGTTTTCCCCATTAGCAGCTGAGGTAAAAGTTGTAGAGCTCAGTGAAAGGATTAGTGGAATTAAACTAAGGTTTGAGCTCACTTTCTCTTTTTCCAGTTGTGTCTGTTATAGTCTTTGAGCATCTCATATTATTGTGCCATCAGTTTTATTTCTTAAAATTGTAAATGCAAACCACTAGGTAAAGCAGGAAGAGAAGATGTCCTTTTATAGCATTTTACCACAGTAACAATGCCTTTCTCAATGTAATTGCATGTCCATTTTATTGCATGTCCTGAATTTTTCGGTGTGCTTGTACTTCTCCTCAAATCCTCTGTTTTAACAAATGTAAGCAGTGCTTCAGAGATGAGTTTCATTCCTTTTCAGGTCAGAACAGCATAGCAGTAGCCAGGCCAGGGATCTTGAATTGCAAATATTTTCTAACCAAATTTTCCCCACTTGTAAGTTGTCACTTAGGAGTTTGGCTGCTTTTATTCTTTTATTACTCTCCAGAAGACATTCGTCTTACTGAAAACATATACCTTCCCAGAGGGACATGTTCTGCCCTTGGATGAATGTGTGCAACTGTCAGAAGAGAGGGGTTTTTTTCTGCAAGAGCTTTGAATTTTGCATAATCATTTTAACAAAAGAGTGTTTTATTTTTGTTTTGTTTTGTTTTGTTTTGTTTTTTGTTTTGTTTTCTGTAGCTTTATCAGGCCTATGACAAAAAAAACCCACCAGACCAAAAAACCCCAAACCCAAGAAACCCCAACAACAACCCTGACCTTTGTTTCATTTGAACCTAAAAACATAACTCTCACTAGCTGTGTACGTGACTTGAGACCCTTGAGCTTGGATCACTTGGGAAAACCTAATTCTCCTTGGCAAAAACAAGGTGGGTTGTTCCACCTACAAACTGGATTACTTTGAAAAAAAAAATCTGAATAAATATGTATGAGTTAAGGGGATAAAAAGATAAAAGAAAATTTACTGTTCTTACTAATTTCATTCCAGGTTTCAGACGGCTCACAAGGCCTGGATGATGTACTAAAATAAATACAATGGTGGAGCAGTATTTCAATAGTGGAATGTGACATCTTGTAGTCATGACTATCACTTCTATGTTTAGTTATGAATCTGTTACTCCACTGTTTGCTACTTTAATCTCTATTGTTATTTTATTTTTTTTTTTAACCCCCCCCGACTGTACGTGAGGTGCTGGTTTCCTTGATGTAACTGGAATTGGTCTCACTGCACGCATATCTTTTACTCCTTCTTTGCTTTCTCAGTGTATTTATAATTAGGGAAATTGGTTGAAAAGCCTGTCCTTGCTTGTAAAAGCCATGGGTTAAATTCCATTTTGGGAACTCTGGGCCAGCACATGACAGAGGCAACACTGGTTGTGGCTGGACCACATGTGCTTTTCCACAGTTTACTGTTCCCAGTGCTCACCATATCCTCTGTCAAAATGATCCATGTTGTCTAGAAGTCCCTATATAACCTGCTCAAACTAATCTATCTCTTCGCGACTGGAGTGGGATAAAAATCGGAGCTAGAAAGAGTGGATGTATAGGAACCTTCTGCAGTAAAGGAAGGGATAGTTATGAGCATCTGAAAAGACATAGACTGAGGCAGAAGACAGAAAACCTGCCATCAAAGAGTTTTGAAGAATGTAGAATTCGTGTGGTGCAAAGTTCAACGGCTGTCCCTGCAGTGAAACGCTGCAGTGAGTGAAGATTCTCTTTCTATCCTGTGATCAGGCCAGTGCTGGGACTGATGGCCTGATCTGTTTCTACAGCATATCTGCTGGCAATGAGCCGGCAGGACTTAGCTGTCTTATATTTGTTCATAAGGCAAAGCGTAATATCATGTTGGCATTCAAAACTCCTCTGCTTTAGAGCAATGAGCAGACTGTAGCCAAGCTACTCCAGAAGAAGGGCTGGTTACCAAGTGAACCCATCATCTGGAATAATGAGTCACACCATATGGAGCCATTCCATCTTCAGTCTCAAAGACCTAAAGAGTCTGTAATGACCAGAATGCTTAAACTGTGATTGATTTCCACATGCAGTTTCTTCCTCATTCATTAGATAGTAAATAATAGTCTAATTCTTTTCTAATATGCCCATTGTCCTCCTTAAAATCAGGAAATGTAGGCTGTTGGCAATAACTGGCTTCCTTTGACATAGTGTTTCTTACCCTTGTTCTGAAGTATACCCTTCTACAATTTTCCTTCAGAGTATTGTGTATTTCTGGTATAACAATAATAACAAAATAACAAATAATGCATGCAAAACATCAACAGAAAATCAAGCAGCAACATAAAAAGCAAACAGGTAAATGATCAGTTTGAGTGTATTGGTATACCAGGACACTTTTTGTGTCTGTGCATGCATATGCCTATACACAGATACCCACAGCCTGGGTGACTGACAGTTCTACCAAGCATCTTCAGATGATTTCTTCCATTTTGGGCATGATGCCAGTTGGAGAGAGAAGACCTTTCAAGCAACCTACTTACCTTACTAATGCCCTACATGATACTCTTTATAAGGTATCTTAACTTCTTTCACACTTCTCTATTGACAAGTTGGGGATACAGAGGAAGGCTGAAGCCCAGCCAAGGAAATTCTTTCTTCAGAAAACCCCAAAACCATTAAAACATTGTTTAACATCACATATAAGCCTATCAGCGTTTATCACTGTGAGAACTTCATGTCACAATCCGATGACAATAATTACAGAAAGCTATAAATTCTAGGTCATTCAGGGGCAAATCCAACAAATTTTGTACCATCATTTTAAAAGTTCTGCTGAGCTGATCACCTAGTTAAAATTGTGCTGCCGTTGTGGGAAATAAACTCATTATTACATAATTTCCAGGGAATTTGAAGTAAGTCTGAAGCTAGCAAGGGCCTGTCTGAACATGAAGGAAGAAGAAATCATACCTCTCCAAACAAGAAGATGGATAGCTGTTTTTTTATTCCCTTGCACAATTCTGAATTTGCATTTTTTTCCCCTCTGTACGAGTTATTGAAGGAAAATGGTGACAGTCTGTCAGCCCGCTGGAGAGCTGCCTTTCTTGTCAAGCCTCAGTTACTGTTAGAAGCTAACCAGCAATTTTGTCTCCAGCATTTCTGAATTCCGTATGATAAATCCAGAAAAATCACTACTTATGTTCATCTATTAAACTTAGGATGCAAAATAGGACTGCAAGCTGCTGTCAGTTGTTATTCATCTAATTACATTTGGTATTGAAAGCAGTTGGAAGATACATAGTATACAGGCCTTCAGATGAAGAATAGGACTTTGCCATTGCTGACGTGTACTGGGATATCATTTTCATCTGGACTATAATGGCTGGATTCACTTCATAAGGGAGAGAAATAATTCTTTTGTTTTGTTTACTATGCAATCGATAAGCAGAAAAGCATGTGTTTGACAAATACTCCTTTTCTGCATTTGAAGAAAAAGATAATTATATGTTTCTTCCACATTCTTAAGTCAATACTTGGTATTTTTCTAACATAAGTGTGGTAGTTCAGGTAAGTCATCTGGGGGGAATCAGTCCAAAGAGCTGTGCAGGAGGAAAGACACATCTTTTTAATCTTCTAGCGACATTTTATCCACTAGTGGCATCTATATGTTGGGTTCTATGCTTGTGTCAGTCTCACAGTTTGTTTGACTCATCTATCATTTTTAGATAGCACTATCCAGACCTTTTTTTATTATTTCTTTAATTTTAAAATATTCAGCTACTTCCAAGAGAAGGCATTGAAAAATTAGTATTTTCTGCAGTATAAATATTTCTGGAATTATTAATTGTCTTAGATACTGAAAAACATGAGTACAGAACAGACATTGATGACAAAGACTCAGTATTGGTTTCAATTTGGCTATATGTCCTGAGTGTTCCAAATATTTCTTTGTAAGGCAGAATCCTGGGACTACAGCCTTTTATCCCTTGTTGGTATCTGGAAGCAAAAGAAATTTGTGTTGCATGCTGCTACTCTTTATTGCTGTTGATACTTGCTGTAAAAGTCAAATATTGGTGAAGTTAATGGCAAGATTTCCAAAACCAAAAAAGACATCAGACAATGGCTGTTGCAAAATCATTCATCTTTGAAAGTATCCACTGAATCACTGAACACAATAATGAACAGTATACAAGGTAGGTGTTTCCATACTTACGTATTCACATCTGCTTAGAAATAGAAGTGACAATTCTCAAGTTAGTCCATTGACTTCCTTCAAAAAATATTTTTAATATAATGAAAAATAGTATTGTCTTTACTTACAGTATGTGCAAATATTTTCTGACTGGTTAGACCATTCTAAAGCACGGATTTTTTTTTCTCCAGAAGAGCCAAAACCAAAAGCTCTATTTCAAACAACCAGACACAAACCATAATATCAGAACATGAAAGTTGTACAGGTAAGTTTTCAAAAATCAAGATACAGGTAGTCAAGTATGCCTACCACACCTTGCATATGAATTTGTGTTTTCTGGAACTAATTTAAAATGAGTGAAACAAAGCTTTGAAAAGCTGTTTACTAAGTAATGCCACATTCTAATTGTAAAATTTGGTATCTTAATTATGCCATTAGAGTATATACAAGTAATTAGGCAATATGGATATTTAATTTTGTGTTGATTATCATGCACAATTATGAACTGAATAATCTTAGGAAATTGTGGCCAAAATTGGCACCTCAGCAGTTTGAAATTTCTTCATCTTACATTGTGCTTTTTTGTGAATGTGCCCTAGAACATAAAGTGTGTTAAAAAGCTAATGTCTCAGCTCAGATAGTGTACTATATAAACAGTGGTATGCAGTGGGCATCACAGAAATACTCTATGGTTTTTTCTCATACTGTACAGCAACTATTCACTATTCAGTGTTGAAATTTGAATTGCTTAGGGTTACTTGCCATACCCTAAACACATCCTGGCTGCATTTAGGCTATCATCTTACTCATTTCTATATAGTAGTCTTGCTATCACTCATATTCATTGTCTTAATCTTTGAATGTAATCCCCTCTTAAAAAGTTAGCCCAAGCAGTGGCGATACAAATGTCAAGATGTACATCAGCATTTGCTGAAAATTTAGCACTCAACATAGTCCTGAAAATATCATAAGTGAAAATATCTTTAGACCTGTGTGAGAGCCCAGAGATTCTCCTGCTTTACCAGTTCATATAAAATTAGAGAAGGCAGATATCTGTCTGACGTTGGCTGAAGCACCTGGTTTAGACTATGGTGGCTTAGGTATAAGAGACATTTTACAGCCTACACCATTCATATAGGCCTTTATGTGAGCCACGTGTAGGTGTGGTCCAAGCAGCTGGTAGAGCAGTGTCCATAGAGCTCCACATAGTGCAGATGTGCCTACAAGACAGTGCAGCAGCTTAGAAAGAGCAGATCAAGGCTGACCTGTGATTGTGGCACCAGGAGGCATCTGTGTGTATGGATGACGCCATTCACATTTCCCTTCACCTACCAGTTGCAAATCACTGTCTTCCTGGCCACAACATTCAACCTGCCAGAGGAAGGACATATCTGAAAATCTGCTAGATTAATTTGCATTCATATACACTCTTGGCATAATTTAGCACTTGCCTAATCCTAGACTGCGGGATAATTGTAAAAAATTATATAATTTTTGATAGTGATAATTTTGGATAGGAGAGGCATGCCTGTCCTCCCCAAATAGGGCATTACTCTGGGTTCATATTGCGGCTGAAACTGAGTGGCCAGGAACATGAAGTGAGGTGCCTACAAGACAAATAATCCTAGAAAGGAAGCAGGCACAACTATTGCCTAGGAATGAAGTGGGCTCTGGATGAACCATGTTTCATTTGATACACCAGGTGCATAAGTGATCTCTGTCCTCTTCTGCGATGCCTGATGCCATTTACAGTTTAGCATGGAAGAAGAGGTGAGTGATTAACCTTCTTTCTTGATACATGCATAAGAGATTAGTCCAAACAATTATCAGCATTTTCAGTCGATGCATCACTTAACTTTTGACCAAAAAATGAGGCAATATCAGCACCCGTGGTTTGTTGACCATAGACTGAGAAGAGCTGTACTTAAATCTGATGAGGCTATATTGCACATTTTCTTGGTTACAGGGAAAGCAATTTTCCTGCAAGGAATTTAAAACCATGCAGTTGTTCCTACTCACTACTCACTCTTTATCTGTTTTGCTATTAATTGGCAGATCACACTTTTTTTAAGATATCACATTGCTTTGAGTTACGGTTATGAGCTTCGCCTAGGTGGTGCGAAGGTTGACATCTCCTGTGTTGATATCAACCCAGGCATGGACAGGCAAGCAAACATACGATTTGCTAGACTCATGATACCAGATAAGAGCAAAAAAAAGTATTTCTATTAGTGTCTCAATCTCCACTTGTAAGAGCCACAATGTTCAGTTTGGCAACCATCAGCTGAAATACGTTAGGGTGATGGTATGTAGAAAGAGGAGAATGAGTATTTGCAGGAGAAGAATGGGGACCTGCATGTGGTACTATTGCCATTCAGAACTGCAGCACAGTGCAAAACTCAGTCTGACATTGAACTCTTCTTTTTAAGATAGGCCTCACACACTGTAAGGAACCAGACTGAATGTAGAGTGTTTTCAGACTCTCTCATGAATTTCTAATTGGTGGCTAATGATGGATTGTTACCTGCACATAATGAAGTTATTTTCCACAGGGCTATAGTGTAAGCAGACAACTGGTAATGTGCCTGTATAAGTGAAATGGAGCCATAAAAATGTGTTAAGTTATAGGATTCTTTCAGGTCAACAAATTCCCTTTCCTAAAGATAATTTTGTTTGAATTCAATTTTGAACAAATAACAAAAATCAGTCCTGTTGGAAACAAGCTGTCTGGGACATGGCTTTTGTTTATACTATGTGTAAGCAATGCAAATTGTCTTTAAAAGGAATGAATATTCTATTTGATTCCATTTTAAGTCTGCTTTATACTGCTGGACAGGTATAAAAAGGCCTTTGGCAATCCTTGAAGAAATTGTCAAAGTTGTTAAGGGAAAATATATAGTATTCACATTGGTTTTCATAAGATATGAAGCTAAACTCAACAGGCATTATCTTTAATCTTTTCTTCCACAAGCTAAAATACAGGAAGTAAAACACAAACAAAAATTAAAAGCAAAATGGATTTGGAATCAAAATTTCACCCAAGCAGTTAGTCAAGAACGTTGTCGTAAACCTCTCTGTGACAGTGTGTTTGCTTTTTTCTGTTCTCAACTGTTATCTGAAAAGAACAGGCAACTAAATGCAGAAGGTATGTGTCATATGTCAGATGTGATGCTGTAATGATAACTTCTAATGATTACAGAGCATGTACCTGAAGACTTTTTTATCTGAGTATATGATTTCACTCAGTCTTACAATAAAAGTTTCTAGTGGATCAAGAAAAAAAATTATTTCATTCAGAAAGGCCTGATTAGAAAGTGCAAATGTGTTACAACACATTTCTCCTTTTTCCTCCAATGCAAATAAGAAGCAAGTCAATCTGCTTTTTGAAAAAAACAATGTAAGTACCAAATCACTCAAATTTGGTTTATGTGGTAAACTAAATAAAAAATTGAATACTTTTTGGAGCTTGTTAGATTTTTGGAAGGAAAAACAAAAGACACTTTTGAAAAGCAAATATTTTATTACACATTTTTCGTTGCTGCAAAAGGTCAAGTGCATTAAAATGACCCTTCTCTCCCTCCATTAGAATACTTCTTCTGTTTCTTCACACGAAAATCTGTAACCCGCCAAACACCTTTAGCACTGAATCATAGCACCAATTCAGATTAAGGAAATACAGTATAGGAGATACCATAATTTGAGCTGTAGGATAAAACAAAAGTCCTTTCCAAAGATGAAAATAAAAAATGTTATCTTTTTGAGGTAACTGTCAGGCAAAATGTGTTAAATAAATTCCATCTTTGGTCATTTTTGTCATTGCACTTAGCTAAGATGTACTGTGGGGTTTTTTTAATGAGTATAATATTCTCTATTTTTTTTTCTTAATTGGTATTCATTAGTTTTGAACATTATTAAGTAGTTGCTTTTATGCCCACCTGAGGTGACTGCATTTCAGAAAAATATGAAGTGTTTATTAAGCAAACTGTATATTAGTTATTTTACAGTCCTTGAGGACAAAATGTGTACTGTGCTCCAAGTAAAGTTTATGAATAATATATAGTATGAAAATAAGGTAATACTTATCTTGGTTAAAAGAATTTACATAGATTATTAGTATGTCTTTTAACACCTACATTTTTTAAATATTTGCATGTTTAAACCACTTCCTCCTGTTTCCATAACCTCCCGTCGTTTTGCTGCTGTTACTGTGCAATGCTGAAAAAACCCAACCCCAAACAACCTGCTTCTGAATTATGGAACTTAATTTCCACCTAAAATCATGTTAGGTCATGTCAGGCAGTGCAGAGAAACAGCAAAAGGTACCTCTTTCCCTGTTAGATGTTAGGCTATCTATACATATTATAAATATATTAAAAAATGTGAAATATGTGTTCTAACATATTCTGCACATAAAAGGGGAAGTTTAGTGGACTTGCAATGATTTGATCATGAAACACCCATGAAATATCCAGAAACATATGTGAGTTGCCTTGTGAATGCTCAGTATCGAATATTTAGAGAAGTCCAGTGAAATCGAAAAGAACTGAGAACTGATGCCACCAATGCTAAGAAGAATTCCAGTTCAAATATTGTTTAAAACAAACCCAAAATCTCTTTGCAGATATGATTCTTACTCAGAAATTAGTGAAATGAGCTACCTGAACATAAGATTAAAATAAATGCCTCATCTTGTATACCCATATACAACTAACATGACCTAACATGTTAGAAAATAATAAATGTGGTTTGGTAAGTCATTTTGTAAGAGAATAGATCTGGATTTTCAGATGCTCACTTTGTGTTTTACTTGGCTCAGACAGCTCTGCTTTAATGTCTTGTGCCATGATGGAATGATAATTGGGCGTTGATGAAAAACATCAATCATCATTGTATTGTGATTCGAGTTATATTTGTTTTAAAGTTGAGTGGTAACGTTGTGAAATAAACCATATGGGTTTGGTGATTGCCCTTTGAAAGCTTCTTCATTTCCAGTCCAAATGTGAATCATTCCTTAAATCAATAGATCTTATTGAAACTCTAGGATTACATTAAAGAGTTTTGAAGAGTTTGTCAGTAAGAAAAAAATATTCTGACTCTGTTCTAGTACATATCTCTTTGTGTTCCATATCATCCCTAGTACTTGTGAACCCTTATCCTGTGTTCCTGCTGGGACAAGCCAGTCTGATTTTGAAGCTTTGTTTAGCCAAGTCATTCAGTGGAAGTGTTCTGTTATCAGTAATTTAAATGATTCATCTGCAAAGAAATGAAAATAAAGACAAAATTACCCAAAGTTTCATTGATCTCTTAGGCTTATTTATACCAGTTAATTTAGATCATCGGAAGGAGATTAATCTTTGCCCATGGTTGAAGACAAGTATCTAATTACATAAAAGATTATATAAAGCTGAAACTGCTTTATATATGAAACTGTTTTGATTGTTATTTCCATGATAACCAGCCATTAACATTACTAGTGGTTGGCTGATCACAAGGACAGGGTTGAGGCTTGTCAGAGTTATTCTGATGACTCAGAAAGTCCATAGCAAACAAGAGTCTTACAAATGATGGCTACAAATTATGTTATCAATATGCAGAGCTGCTAGTGTGCCAGTGTGTATCTCCATAGAGGAATATGGATGATGCTATAGAGGCCTTAATCCCTGGAGATGCATTTAATCTGACTGCCTTTGTGCTCTTTTCCTCCTTTGATGCTGAGACCACAAGGATCACTGGCTGAAAATTCATAAAAATTTTGTTTTTTCCTGTTAATATGTGTAGGCATCAGAGCAAGAAACTTATGCTAATATGAAGTTCTTTCACTCCAGTGCACAGAAGCAGAACAGTGGCATTCTCTGGTCCTGCTTTTTCTCATCCAGCATGTTAAATCTTCTGAGGCTGTTAGTGGTAAAGAGCCAGCGATCAGGAGTTTCTGACATTGGCATGGGATGCTCGTATACATATGATGATTTTAAACAGACTTTTGTGTATGTCAGAAGGCATAAGAACGATCAGAGTTTAGGGAATTTTTTTCATGGAGAAGAGTGAAGAGGAGGGATTATCACATCAGGCTTTTGTTCTTTGATTTTCCTACACTAGAAAACAGGCTGATGTGAGAAAGTGAGTCAGCAAGTTTATGACTAGGGCGCTTGGCTGATCAAGGCCAAATGAAAGAGAGCTCAATAATGTGGCAAATGAGCTGAAGCAGTGTTTTGCAACTGATACAAGACAAATATATTTGAAGAAGATGTTGAGAAATGAATGAACAATAAAAGAGTTATAGAGGTGGTATCTTTCCCTTTTTACTCTTTGCTACGAAATGTCTTGGATCTTCACTCTCCTTTTTCATCTCCTTGTTGTCGATCTTCCCTTGTTCTCACTAAAACACTTTTCTTTAACCTCCTTCTCTTTGATTACAGCGTCCTTCTTTTTCCACTCTGAAAGTATGATCAACATGCCTGGGAATGCATGGTGCAGACTGTTGGCTACATCTCCTCACTTATTTTGGCTACAGAAACTACAGTTAATTCTTACATTCCTCTGCCTCTTTCCCCCTAATGAACACAAACCACTTTGAAAATTATGAAATTAATTAAAGATGCCACAAGACTTCTGCCTGATTTTGCTTTCTTAAGGGTTTAGACTATTTTCAGCTTGGGCCAGAGGCTGAAGTTATCTGTCAGGGTCAAGAAAGTGAGAGCTTTTACAGCTTTCAGCTTTTAGAAGCTGAGAATCAACTGCCTGGGGAGGTGAGGGGAGGGGAGAACACAAACAAACAAACACACAAAAAATGCTTTCACGAATTTGTCAATTTTCCTTTCATGGACAAGCAAATAAAAATGAGTCTCATCTTCTGGTATTCATATATTATTTCAGTTTTCCCCAACTGTCTCTGTCCTTGCCTGTATGCATGAGAGGGGCTGTGCACAGTGCCATGTTCTCTGTCCTTTAGAAATTCATCAAGCATTGAATGTGCAGCAAAGTTCTGAATATTGTCACCAGCAGGTGCCTGAGATCCTCAGAATGATAAAGATTAACAGGAAGTTCTCAGTCACTTCAAAGGAACTTTTCAGAAAAGCTCTGTCCTTACATAACCTTAACTAAAGGTCAGACTTTGAACTGCGCTAAGAAACAAGAAAATCTGATGGACCAGTCAGTCAAAGATACTTGCCAAGGTCTAAACTTTTCATATAATGAAATCATATAATCATATAATTTCATATAATGATCCTAAATAGAGGCTGATCTTGCCTGGAGTATATGATTCTAAGTATAACAAGTTTCATAAATATGTTGACCTTCAAGATTTTTCTGACAAGGCAGGGAAATGTGTTCATTAAGAATAAGTCCTAACTTTGAATACTAGGCTTACTTCCATGTCTTGGAATAAACTTGAAATTTTAACTTTTTATTAGCTATTCTCTGGAGGTATAAATGTATGGTTTCTATGCCTAGGCATGCTAAGCCTTGGCAATTTTGTTTTTATTTATCTGGACTGGGTTTTATAGTATTTGTTTGGGCCATATTATCCGCTTGTACGCTGCATGTAGTTTGGGTTTTCAAGTGGTATATTAAACTGGACTAGCAGAGACATGATTTCTATTACTTCCTTCATATGAAAGAGGAACGTAGGGAGACCTAATCAAACTCACCAACTGTGGTTTGTTGCAGTGATGTTACAGATCATGGTAACAACCTATAGAAGAGTTTGGTCTATTTTAACCAATAATCATTATACCCTTATTATGCTTAACTTTTAATGCTATAAATATTAAAGGATTAGTCAGCTTTAATTGCTCTGAAGCATAATTTTAAAAGGATTTTAGGATAGAAATTCAGTCCAAAAAATGGTTCTAAAAATACCATTCAGGTTTTAAGGAGTTCCACTGTTTTTACGAAGTCTGAGCAAATGACATATCTGTGTTTTCCAAAATATAATAAAACAAAAGAAAATATCCACAAACTTTTCCTGTATCCTTTTAAGCAACCTTAATTTTCTTGAAAAATAATCTCATAGTGAAAATCTGAGCCTGAAAAGGCAAGAGAGAGAGGGGAAAGAAGACTCTCTGTTTAAGAAAGATTTGCTTCTGTGTATTCAGGCCTTCGTTAAGTGCTTGGCCTGTCTACCTGTCCATAAACAGTCGAAATGCCCCAAGGTATTAAAACCCAATGAGTCAGCAAATACTAGGAGTCAGGTGTTTAGTGCTCTGGATGTGTGGATACTTGAGATTTGCCGGGCACCACTGAACAGCTTTCATCCATTCACGGTCTATAATGTGACAAAATATGCTAAATAAGAACAGTGGTCGAAACAACACAATACATAAACTCTCCCTCAGCCGGCTTCAGTCTGATGTAATTCCTATTGCCCATAGCAGCAAAGAGATCTCAAAGTGCCTTTCTTTTCACTGTGAATGGTTCAGCCTGCATAAACTGTCAACATTGATCTTACAGTTGGGTTTTGAGAAATTACTCTGTGGGGGTCATAAGCAATTTTTGTACTTCCCTTAACTAAGTGTGCAAGGAAATCTTTCCAGCCAGCTGCAAACCTCCTTACAGTTCTTCACTATCTCCAGCTTCCCAAGCAGTCTTTGCTGCCCCAGACTCTTTGGAGTTTATTGCTCTTGCCCCGCATAAAAATACTTACTGTTTGCAAGGGTTCTGAAAATGTCCTTCTCAGCATCCTCTCTTAGCTGTAGAGACCAGCTGTCTGCAATCAAATGACCATGCCTGGGGCTACTTTGAGCATCCTGGAAGGAATGAACTGAAGTGTTTGTGAGCAAGTGTCAAGAAAACTTTCAACAACTGATGTGTGAATGAAGTTAAAGAGATAAGTGCAAACCACTGTCATTCTAAAGGGATTTATACCCTCCTTGACATAAAAATCAGTGTATACTTCCCTTTTTCTTGTATTCTTCCCTTGGTATCTTCTATTAACTGAAGTATCAGAAAAAAGAAATGAAAACTACATCTATCTGAAAACACTGTAAGTTTTCCCAAGTATCAGGGGAAAGGCCACAGAACTGAGAATGAAAATGGATGTGGCAGACAGCTGAATACAAAGTAGGATGAAAGAGAGTCTCATAGAGAAGCAACATCAATCAGATCATTTTTATCAGACCACAGGAGACCAGTCGACCTTTGCTGGACAGAGGATTGCAGGTTAGATGGAGTTTAGGTATGATTTAGTGTGTCCATTCTTCTGAAAAAGTTGTTTATAAATCTTGTTTATACATTTAAGTTGCACAGATTTTTCTGAAACATTTTTCATAATGGCGGAAGGGGGGAAGCTTTTGTGCATGACCCTCTTTTGCTCATTTAAAAGCAATGTGTTGGTTCAGTGCATACCTTTGAGGAGTAGCTGACACAGACATATCCTCACCTGACAATTCTGCCACAATAGTGTTACTGCTGGAAAAAGAGTGGAACTGGCAGCTAGGAACAGTAACACCTTAAATTACAAAGAACAGAGTCCCCTGTGATCGCTTGTCAAGGTCCCAACACCTGTGAAGAAATGCAATGGAAGTAATTATAACCCAGCACAGATAAGGTGGGGAGCTCTATTCCAGCATTTTGTGCTGTCTTTAGGCAAAAATGTGTATCAGCTGGAGGCAACTGTGACTACATCAGTGGATAAAGGAGGAGAGTGACAACATCAGTGGACAAAGGAAGAGCTATGGATGTTATGTATCTGGAGTTCTGTAAGGCCTTTGCAATGTTCCCCGACAACATCCATCTTTTGAAATTGGAGAGATATGGATTTGATGGGTGCAATGCTAGGTGGATGAGGAATTGGTTGGATGGTCATATCCAGAGAGTAGTTAGTAGTCAATGGCTCAGTGTCCAGGTGGAGACCAGTGACAAGTGGTGTCCCTCAAGGGTCCATACTATGACCAGTACAGTGTAATATCTTTATCAGTGACACAGTGGGATCAAGTGCACCCTCAGCAAATGTGCAGATGACACCAAGCTGAGTCGCACTG